>Ga0255334_1000594_pt1 | contig 25816 bp, 14 predicted proteins | sample EtOH5_35cm_T3_12_FD_202080 | JGI IMG/M metagenome (GOLD analysis project Ga0255334, IMG submission 202080) | Sandy soil microbial communities from University of British Columbia, Vancouver, Canada - EtOH5_35cm_T3_129 | ecosystem: Engineered > Artificial ecosystem > Sand microcosm > Unclassified ... | reverse complement strand
ACGGTTCTTCTGTAGGATGCGACGGGGCGATTAGAGCATTTAAGACGCTTTGGATGACGTTTGAGGACAAAAGACACAACAAAAAAACCACTGTTTGGCGCCGTTTGTATAAAGAAACTCGGCCTGAGCGCTCGAAACCGTTACCCTATGCAGCTGTTTTTTTGTATTTCTTCGAGGTAGCACCCGTGTTTTCCCAATTCGCCCTGCACGAACGCCTGCTCAAAGCCGTGGCCGAGCTTAAATTTGTCGAGCCAACGCCTGTGCAAGCAGCGGCTATTCCGCTGGCGCTCCAAGGGCGTGACCTGCGGGTGACAGCGCAAACCGGTAGCGGCAAAACCGCTGCATTCGTTTTGCCGATCCTCAACCGCTTGATCGGCCCGGCTAAAGTCCGCGTCAGTATCAAGACCCTGATCCTGCTGCCGACCCGCGAGCTGGCCCAGCAGACCATCAAGGAAGTCGAGCGTTTCGCTCAGTTCACCTTCATCAAGTCTGGCCTGATTACCGGCGGTGAAGACTTCAAGGTCCAGGCCGCCATGCTGCGCAAGGTGCCGGACATCCTGATCGGTACGCCGGGCCGGATGATCGAGCAACTGAACGCCGGCAACCTCGACCTCAAGGAAGTCGAAGTACTGGTCCTCGACGAAGCTGACCGCATGCTCGATATGGGCTTTGCCGAAGACGTCCAGCGTCTGGTGGAAGAGTGCACCAACCGCCAGCAGACCATGCTGTTCTCCGCCACTACCGGCGGTTCGGGCCTGCGCGAGATGGTCGCCAAGGTACTGAACAACCCTGAGCACCTGCAGCTCAACAACGTCAGCGATCTGAATGCGACCACCCGTCAGCAGATCATCACCGCTGACCACAATCAGCACAAAGAACAGATCGTGAACTGGCTGCTGGCCAACGAGACCTACCAGAAGGCCATCGTGTTCACCAACACCCGGGCCATGGCCGACCGTATCTACGGCCGCCTGGTGGCGCAGGAATACAAAGCGTTCGTCCTGCACGGTGACAAAGACCAGAAAGATCGCAAGCTGGCCATCGACCGCCTGAAGCAGGGCGGCGTGAAAATCCTCGTCGCCACCGACGTCGCCGCTCGCGGCCTCGACGTGGAAGGCCTGGACCTGGTGATCAACTTCGACATGCCGCGCAGCGGCGACGAATACGTTCACCGCATCGGTCGTACCGGCCGCGCCGGCAACGATGGCCTGGCCATCTCGCTGATCTGCCACGGCGACTGGAACCTGATGTCGAGCGTCGAGCGCTACCTCAAGCAGAGCTTCGAGCGCCGCACCATCAAGGAAGTCAAAGGCACCTACGGCGGACCGAAAAAGGTCAAGGCCTCGGGCAAAGCCGTTGGCGTGAAGAAGAAAAAAGTCGACGCCAAAGGCGACAAGAAGAAAACCGGCGCCAAGGCCCCGACCAAACGCAAAATCGCCAACCGTCCGAAGACCGACGCCCTGTCGCTGGTCAGCAAGGACGGCATGGCGCCGCTGAAACGCCGCAAGCCGGAAGCGCCGGCTGCTGAATAAGCAGTTCTAGCGACCCATAAAAAAACCGGACCAATGTCCGGTTTTTTTATGCCTGGGATTCCTGAGCCGGATCAGCCCTCGGTTTTCTTCTCTGCGGAATCCAGCTCCTTCAATCGCTGATCGATCAACTGGCACTTGTCCGGCAGATCCTTGCTGGCCGTCCCCAGATCCATCTTCTGTAACTCGGCGTTGATCTCCTTGGCCTTGGCTGGGTTCTGCTCGGTGAGCTTGGTCACTTCCTTGGCCAATTGTTCGCGCTTGGCGGTGGCTTCCTCGGGTGTGCAGGCCCAAGCGGGAAGGGCGCAGGCGAGGGTGGCAGCGAGGGTGAGTTTCAGCAGGGTTTTCATGGGTAGGCCTCGGTTCCGTGTCGGGCGGTTAATCGGTTGAGGCCGCGTGGTTGTGAAAGTTCACTCGTGATCAGCCGGTTTAGGTGGTGCCCCTCGTCGATTTTGCCTTATGGATCCAATCATTTATTGACGCCAGAATAGTGGCCATCTAGTATCGCGCCACTATTGTGCTATCACTCTCCGCTTCGAGGGATCGAACATGTACCCACCCGCCCTCGTGGCGAGGTTGTGCCTGGCTTTGCTGTGCCTTTCTCCGCTTAATCTTGCTCACGCCGCCCCCACCCCCGGTGAAACCGATCTGATCCGCGAACGCCAGGATCGCTTGCTCGAAGAGCAACGTCGGCGTCTCGAAGAACTCAAGGAATTACCCGGCAAGGAAGTCAAGCCTGCAGCACCGACGGCGCCCGCTGATACCCGTTGTTTCCCCATCAAAGACATCGAGCTCAAAGGCGCCGACAGTCTCTCGGACAGCGATAAAAATCGCCTGCTCAAGCCTTATATCGGTCAGTGCCTGGGCGTCACGCAGCTCAACGAGTTGCTGAAAGTCATCACCGATTACTACATCGAAAAGGGTCTGGTCACCAGTCGTGCCTACTTGCCGCAGCAGGATTTGTCCGGCGGGCATCTGAAGGTGCTGGTGGTCGAAGGCAAGCTCGAAGGGTTGAAAGGCGCGGAGGGCAGCAAGCTGTCGGACCGCGAGTTGGGCATGGCTTTTCCCGGCAAGACTGGCGAGTTGGTCAACCTGCGGGAAATTGAGCAACTGGTCGATCAGCTCAACCGTTTGCCATCGAATCAGGCGCAGATGGAGTTGGCGCCGGGCAAGAACGTCGGCGGTAGCGAAGTGCTGGTCAAGAACACGCCGCAGAAGCCTTGGCGTGCCGGGTTGTCCCGCAGTAATGACGGCCAGCGCAGCACCGGCGAACAGCAGTGGGGCACGACATTTGATTGGGACAGCCCGCTGGGCCTGGCCGATCAACTGATGTTGCGCGGCGGTCACGATGCCATGACCGATCACCAGCACACCTCCAACAACGCGATGCTCAATTACAACCTGCCGTGGGGCTGGTGGAACTTCAATTACACCTACAGCCAGAGTGAATACCGCTCGCAGGCTCAAGCCAATGGCTTCAATTTCAAGCAGACCGGCGATAGCGAAAACCATCAGCTGCGCGCCGAGCGGGTGATCCACCGTGATGCCGTGAGCAAGACATCCCTCAGCACCGGTCTCTCTTACCTGCGCACCAACAACTTCATCGAAGACAGCAAGCTCAAGCTGAGCAGCAACCGCATCAGCGAAGCGCAGTTCGGCATCAACCACGGTCGGCGGATCGGCAGCGCGTTCGTCAACATTGACCTCGGCATGCAACAAGGCATCGGCGCGTTCGATGCGCAGGGCAACGGTCACCCGGGCCCTGGCGAACCGAATGCGCGCTACCGCAAATACACCGCCACTGCGAGCTACCTGCAACCGTTCAGGGTATGGGACGAGTCGTTCAGTTTCAGCAGCCTGATGACTGGCCAGCGCAGTGAAGACGTGCTGTTCAGCCCGCAGCGCACCAGCCTCGGCGGGCAGTCGTCGATCCGTGGTTACAAGGATCAATCCTTGTCCGGCGACAGCGGCGGTTACTGGCGCAACGACCTGCGCTGGAGCCGCCCGGTGACGCTGGAATGGCTGCGCCCGGCGTTCGCCGAGTACGGCACCAGCCTCGGTTACGACCAGGGCGTGATTCGTGGCGATCGCTACAACGGCGATCAGCACGGGCGCATGTCCAGCAACTCGGTGGAGCTGTTTGCCCGTGGTCAGCACCTGGCCGCCAGCGTGACCTTTGCCCATTCCCTGGAACGCCCGGACACCCTGGCCGAGCGCGAAGCGCCGATCTATTTCCGCGTGGAATTCTTCCTCTAAGTTTTGCTTTAAACGAGATTCAAATCATGGACGTTCGCCATCACGCCTTCCTCGCGCGCCAGCCTTCTGCGGACCTGAAAACCCGCGAACACTTCTGGGGCATGCCCAAACGCGGGTTGGCGTTCCTGTTGGCCAACATCATGTTCTGGCAGCCGATGTGGGCGCAGGCTGACGGGATTGTGGTGGCCACGCCGGGCACCAGTCTCGGTCAGGCGGGCAACGGTGTTCCGATTATCCAAATCGCCACGCCCAATGGCAGCGGCCTGTCGCATAACCAGTTTCACGATTACAACGTCGGCACCCAAGGCGTGATCCTCAACAACGTCGCCGCGCAGACCGGTGCTACACAACTGGGCGGCATCATCGTCGGCAACCCCAACCTGACCAACCGGGTTGCAGCGCAAACCATCCTCAACGAAGTGGTCGGCGGCAGCCCCAGCCAGTTGCGCGGTTACACCGAAGTGGCGGGGCAGTCGGCGCGGGTGATCGTCGCCAACCCCTACGGCATCAGTTGCAACGGTTGCGGCTTCATCAACACCCCGCGCGTGACCCTGACCACCGGCAAACCGGTGCTGGACAACGGTCGACTGGATCGTTTTCAGGTGGATCAGGGCAGCGTCTCTATTGACGGTGCCGGGTTGAATGCCAACAACGTCGACAGCTTCGAAATCATCACCCGCAGCGCAAAGATCAACGCTGAGATTCAGGCGAAGAACCTGACGATTGTCGCTGGTCGTAACGACGTCAACGCCGACAGCCTCAACGCCACCGCCCGTGCCGATGACGGCAGTGCCAAACCGCAATTGGCCATCGACTCTTCGGCCCTGGGCGGCATGTACGCCGGGGCGATCAAACTGGTCGGTACCGAGTCGGGTGTCGGGGTGAAACTCGACGGCAACCTGGCGGCTAGTGGTGGAGATATCCAGCTCGATGCCAACGGTCATCTGAGCCTTGCACAGGCTTCTGCGGCGGGCGCGGTGAACGTCAAAGCGATCAGCCTTGATGCTAGCGGCCCGGTCTACGCCGGCACCGCCGTCAACGTACAAACCCAGGGCAACCTGACCAACCAGCAAACCCTCGCGGCCCGGGACAGCATCACCCTTAGCGCCGGCGGTGTACTGACCAACAACGGCATCATTGAAGCCGGGGTCAACGCCGACACCAGCCGCAACGCCAACGGCGATGTGAGCCTGAGTGCGCAGAACTTCAACAACACCGGCAAGAGCGTGGTGGCCAGCCGCAACCTGACGGTCAATACCGCACAGACGTTGAATAACCTGGGCGGCACCTTAAGCGGGCAGCAAAAAACCAGCATCACTGCCACTACCCTGGACAACCGGAACACTGGTCGGGTGCTCGGAAGCGGTGCATTGGAGCTGAAAGCCACGCAGGTGCTCAACACTAAAGGGGTAATCACCAGCAACGGCAACCTCACGGCGAATCTCGGCCACCTGAACAACCACGATGGCGAAGTCTCCAGCGCAGGCAACACCACCGTTACCGCCACGACGCTGGACAACAATGATGGTCAGGTAACGGGCGACGTTGCACTGAACATCGGTTTGATCGGTGCTCTGAATAACCAGAACGGTGTGCTGGGTTCCGGCCAGAGCGTGAGCATCAGCGCCGCCAGTCTGGATAACAGCCATGACGGCAGCCTGGTCAGCGATGGCAGTCTCATCGCGCGCATCAATGGTCTGTTCGACAACCAGAATGGCAACCTGAGCGCCAAAGGCGTGGTTGACCTTCAGACCGGTAGCCTCGACAACCGCAATGGCAGCCTGATCGGCAAGGATCGGCTGACCCTGCGCAGCGATTCGCTGGACAACCGCACCGGCAAAGTACGCGCTGGCAAAGACCTGCAACTGACCGTCGGACAACTCGATAACCGTCAGCAAGGTCTGCTCAACAGCCAGGCCGCCATCAACTTCAATGGCACTCATCTGGATAACCGCGGCGGCTTACTCAGCGCGGCGGGTCCGGTGCAACTGGAGGCCGCCAGCGTCGACAACAGCAGCGGTCGTATCTCCAGCAAAACCGATCTGACGGCCAAGGTTGCGCAGTTCACCAACCAGGGCGGCGAACTGGTCGCCCAAGGGATGTTGACCCTCAAAGGCAAAGGGCTCGATAACCGCAACGGAGGACTGGTAGGCGCGACAAAAGCGCTGAAACTCAACGTCGATGAGGTGGACAATCGCGGCGGCGAAATCTCCAGCGCCGTTGGTGTGGCCATCGAAGGCCAAAGCCTGAACAATAGTGACAACGGCAAGATCCTGGCCGGCACCGAACTGGGCCTGAAAGTGGCGCAGATCATCAACCAGACCCAGGGGCTGTTGTTCGGCAAGGGCGCCACGACAGTGACCGGCCAGAGCCTGGACAACAGCGGCGGCAGCCTTGTCGCTCAGCTTGGGTTGGATATCCGCCTCGACCAAGCCTTGAGCAACATCGAAGGCCTGATCAGCAGTGAAGGCACTTTGACGGTCAATGCGGCCAGCCTCGACAGCACCCGCGGCAGCGTGTCGAGCGCCGGCGCGCTGGCGCTGATCACGACGGGAGCGCTGAACAATCAGGGCGGTTCGATCACCACCGACAGCGGCCTGACCCTCAACAGCCAAAGCCTGAATAACAGCCAGAACGGCCTGATCAGTGGCAAGAACACGACCGCCGTCACCACCGGTACGTTCGACAACACTCAGGGCGGCCAATTGATCAGCGGCGATACCCTCGACCTGACCGCGACCCAAGTCAGCAACGGTGTTGCCAGCCGAATCGCCAGCGATAAAGCCCTGACTGCCAGTGTCACCGGTTTCGATCAGCAGGGCGGTCAACTGTTCAGCAAAACCTCGCTGAGCCTGGACTTGAACCAGGGCCAACTGAACAACCAGAACGGGCTGATCAACGCGCCGTTGCTGATGTTGAAAAACCTCAAGGACGTCAACAACCAGCACGGTGAAATCTCCAGCGCTCAGGCCTTCACTCTGACCGCGCAGAACCTGGATAACAGCAACGGCAAATTGATCAGCAATCAGGCTTTGACCCTGCACATCGATCAACTGCTCGCCAGCATCAAGGGCCTGATTTCCGCACAGACCCTGGAGGTGCACAGCGCGCGTCTGGACAACACCGGCGGCTTGATCAGTAGTCGCGGCACCCTCGGGGTGACGGTAGACGGCCAACTCGTCAATCAAGACGGCACGTTCATCGCTGACGGTGACGTGCACATCAGCACCGATAGCCTGGACAACACCCGTGGCCAGATCGCCGGTAAAACCGATATTACGGCCAGCGTCGCGACCCTGAACAACCAGGGCGGTCAGTTGATCGCAACCGGTGGACTCACTCTGACGGGCATCAACCTCGATAACCGGTTTGGCGGCCTGGTCGGTGCGACCAACGCCCTGCACCTGAACGTGGAATCGGTCGACAACCGCGGTGGTGAATTGTCGAGCAAGTCAGATGTGACCCTGCTGGGCAACCGTCTGGACAACAGCGATGGCGGCCAGGTATTCGCCGAAGGCGCGCTGGCCCTGACGGTTGCTCAAGTGCTCAACCGCGCCAAAGGCCTGCTCTCGGGCAAGACCGACCTGACACTGACGGGACGCGATCTCGACAACAGTGGCGGCTCGCTGTTGAGTCAGAAAAACCTGACGCTCGATCTCACGGGTGACCTGAACAATAGCCAGGGCCTGCTCAGCGCTGAAGGGACGCTCGGGGTCACGGCCGCCAGCTTGACCAACACTCTGGGCAGCGTTTCCGCTGCCGGGCCGCTGACGTTGACCACCAGCGGCGCGGTACTCAATCAGGGCGGCGAAATCGTCACTGACGCAGGTATCACACTCAACAGCGCCAGCCTGGATAACCGCAACAAAGGGAGCATCAGCGGCAAGGGCGCGGTGATCGTCAACACCGGCGCACTGGATAACAGCCACACCGGTCGATTGAACAGCGGGGCCAGTCTGGACCTGACGGCCACCCAACTGACTAACCAGGATGGCGGTCGCATCGCCAGTGTCGGTGCGCTGACTGCCAGCGTCACCGGCCTTGATCAGCAAGGCGGGCAACTGTTCAGCAACACGTCCCTGGTGCTGGATCTGAACAAGGGTCAGCTGAACAACCAGAATGGCCTGATCAGCGCGCCATTGCTGATGCTTAAGAACCTCACCGACATCAACAACGATGGCGGCGAAATCTCCAGCGCCGAGGCCTTCACGCTCGCCGCTCGCAGCCTGGACAACCGCAATGGCAAACTGCTGAGCAATCAGAATCTGACCCTGCGCATCGATCAGGCACTGACCAATCTCAAAGGCCTTATCGCCGCCGCGGCACTTGACGTCAAAGCCGCCAGCCTGGACAACAGCGGCGGCACCCTGACCAGCCGTGCCAACCTCGACTTGAACCTCGACGGGCTGTTGACTAACCAAAACCAGGGGCTGATCAACGCCACCACCGGCCTGACTATCAACAGCAGTGACCTGAATAACCAGAACGGTTCTTTGCTGGGCAGCGCGATTGCCATCGACTTCGGCTCGGTTACCGGCGACCTGAACAACAGCGGCGGTCTGATCACCACCGCAGGCTTGCTGAGCATCCAGCACCTGCGTGACCTGAACAACCGCAGCGGCGAAATCTCCAGCAGCCAAAGCCTCAACCTGACATCCCGCGCCCTGGATAACAGCGGCGGCAAACTGATCAGCAGCAACTTGCTGACGGTCAACGCCGACACGGTACTCAACCAGGGCGGCCTGATCTCTGGCTGGCAGGGCCTGAACCTCACCAGCAACAGCCTGGACAACCGCAACAAAGGCACGCTGTCGAGTCACGACAGCGATGTGGCCGTCAGCGTCAGCGGTGCGATTCTCAACAGCGGCGAAGGTGCGCTGGTCAGCCAGAAAACCCTGAGCGTCAATGCGGCAAGCCTGGACAACAGCAATGGCGGCATCCTCTCCAGTGGTAGCGCCCAGACCCTGACCCTCAGTGGTCTGCTCAACAACGCTCAGGGCGGTTTGATCGACAGCGGCGCGACCTTGGCCATGCAGGCCATGACCCTGGGTAATGCCGGCGGCTCGGTCAACGCAAAACAGGACCTCAGTTTCACCGGCACCACACTGGATAACACCGGCGGCAACCTGATCGGCAACGCTGCCGTCACCCTCGACCTGCTAGGCGCCTTGACCAACACCAACGGCAAACTGGCCAGCGCCGGCCCGCTACTGGTACAGCGCACCACGCAAATCAATAACCAGGGCGGCCAACTCGCCAGCCAAGGCTTGATGACCCTGCTTACCGGTGGCCTGGATAACCGCAATCTCGGCACCATCGCGGCCAATGATCTACTGACCATCACCACGGGCGGTACGCTGCAGAACAGCGCCGACGGCCAGATCTACAGCCAGAATGGCGACCTGCAAATCCAGGCCGCCAGCCTCGCCAACGCCAAGGGCACCCTGCAAAGCCAAGGGGCCTTGAACCTCACCATCGGCGGCGATATCGACAACCAGAGCGGCCGGATCGTCGCCAAGGACGGTGACCTGTCCATCAAAGCCGGCAACCTCGATAACCGCGGCGGCGTGCTCGCCAGCCTGCAAGCCGCGTTCACGGCCAACCTGACCGGTGTGCTGAAAAATGGCTATGACCTGAACAACAACCGCCGCAGTGGCGTCACTCAGGCCCAGCGCCTGAACCTGACTGCGCTGGCCGGCATCGACAACTACGGCGGGCGTATCGCTGCGCAAAGCGGCGACGCGATCATCGTCACCGGCAACTTCGACAACCGCAACGGCGGTCTCTACGCCCAAGGCAAGGTCAACGTCACCGGCAACAACTTCGACAACAGCGGCGACAATGACGGCCAGATCGCCGGTCAACAGATCGACCTCAACCTCAGCGGCGCGTTGAACAACCGTCTGGGCATCATCGAGAGCGACAGCACCTTATCGATCAAGGCGGCCAGCCTCGATAACCAGACCGGTCAACTGCGTGCACTTGGCACCAATGGCAAAACCAACTTCCAGATCGGCGGCCTGTTCGACAACCGCAACGGCACCCTGGAAAGCGCCAACAGCGACCTGAGCATGGCGGTTGGCAGCTTCCTCAACGGTGGCGGCAGTCTGCTGCACGTGGGCAACGGCACCTTCGACATTTCCACTGCCAACGTCACCGGCGCTGGTGGCTCGATCGTCACCCGCGGCGGCTTGACCCTCAACGCCGACAGCTGGAGCAACAGCAACGTCATCCAGGCCGGACGCCTGAACGTCAACGTCAATAACTTCAGTCAGACCGCCAGCGGCCAACTGCTCGCTTCCACCAGCCTCGTCGGTACCGGCGGCAATTGGTACAACGATGGACTGATCGCCAGTGACGGCACGCTAAGCCTCAACCTCGGCGGTACATACTGGGGCAATGGCCGGCTCAGCAGCCTCGGGACGCTCGGACTGAGTGCCGCGCAAGTGAACCTCAACGCCGCTTCGACTATCGCCGGCGGCGGTGACACCTCGGTGACGGTGGGGGGCCAATTGAGCAATGTCGGTCGCCTGACCTCGGCGACTAACCTGACTGTCAACGCGGGGGGTATCTACAACCAGGGCACGCTGGGCAGCGGTCAAGCGCTGACCGTGACCACCGGCTCGCTGGTCAATGATCGCGGGCTGATCTTCAGCGGCGGCAACATGAGCCTGCGGGTCAATGCGCTGAACAACAGCTACGCCAACATCTACAGCCTGGGCAATCTCACGATTGACCGTAATGGGCAGGGCGCCCTGGCGGACAGCATCGTCAACAGTTCGGCGTCGATTCAAAGCGACGGCAGCATGAGCCTGGCGGCGAGCACGATACAAAACATCCGTGCGCTGTTGACCATCAGTAATGGCGGTATCTACACCGCCAGGATTGATGAGGGTGCGTGCTACCGGCCGGGTTACCACAATGACTGCGGCGGTGGCACGGTAACTCATACCTGGGATATCACCCAGCGTGAAAAACTGGAAGTGACCGCCGCCAGTGCGGCGTCCAGCATCACCGCTGGCGGTAATCTGAACATCAACGGCGGCGAGCTGTTTAACCAGAGCAGCACCATCGCCACCAGCGGCAACCTCACCGCTACGCTGAACAACCTGACCAACACCGGCGTAGAGACCAACGATACCGAAACGGTGCGGGTGTACCGCAGCAAACGGGAAGACGACGCCAGCAGCTGGCTTGATGCCGCCAGCGCCTTCACCAATCAGTACTGGTTTGCCAGCAGCGGTTATGACGCCAACCACCTCACCGGCCTGGAAGCGGCAATGGCCGACTTCATCGGCACCACCGAAGTCGAGATGCCCGAGTTCCGCCAGGTCACCCAGTTGGCCACCGGCGATCAGAGCTATGCCGCCATTATCCAGGCCGCCGGTGCGGTCAACATCAACGCCCAGAACAACATCGACAACAGCGTCGTACGCGCTGGCTACAGCTACGTGGGCAGTGGTCCGCGCACGGGCACCGGTGCTTCGGGCAGCCAGTTCTCCACCCGCATCACCGTCAATCAACAATTGCCGCCCAACCTGGCCCAACAGCAAGTCAATCCACTGACCTTGCCTGGCTTCAGCCTGCCCACCGGGCAAAACGGTTTGTTCCGCCTGAGCGGGCAAGACAGCAGCACGCCAGTGGCCAGCGCTCCGCAAAGCTGGACCATGGGCGGCGCCAGCGTCACCCCGCCCCAGCGTCAACAATCGCTGCCTAGCGTCCAGCCACGGAACATTCTACTTGGCAGCAACACGCAGGCCTCCGCCAGCAGCGTTGACCTGAACCCGGCGGATCATCAGGCGTCGAACGTGGGCGTTGGTGCCAGCGCGATTGACGTCAGCACACCGACGGCCAATTCAACCGGCTCGGCACTGCCTGGTCGTTCCACAGCCTTTACCGTCAATCGTGTCCAAGGGGTGCCAGCCAGCAGCGGCCAGTCCAAGCCCCAGAAATACCTGATCGAAACCAATCCTGTACTCACCGACCTCAAGCAATTCATGAGTTCGGATTACCTGTTGTCGAACCTGGGTTACGACCCCGACCAAAGTGCCAAGCGCCTGGGCGATGGTCTTTATGAACAACGCCTGATCCAGCAAGCGGTAGTGGCTCGCACCGGCCAGCGCTTCATCGATGGCCAGACCAGCGACGAAGGCTTGTTCAGATACCTGATGAACAACGCCATCGCCAGCAAAACGGAGCTCAACCTGTCGCTGGGCGTCAGCCTGACCTCCGAGCAAGTCGCGGCCCTGACCCACGACATTGTCTGGATGGAAAACGCCGAAGTGAACGGCGAGCAAGTGCTGGTGCCGGTGCTGTACCTGGCCAACGCCAACAATCGCCTGGCCGCCAACGGCGCCCTGATCCAGGGCAGCGACGTAACCCTGATCGCCGGCAAAGACCTGAACAACGCCGGCACCTTGCGCGCCTCCGACAACCTGTCGGCCACCGCCACCAACGACCTGGTCAACAGCGGCCTGGTGGAAGCCGGCAACCGCCTCGACCTGAAAGCCGGCAACAACATCGTCAACAAAGCCGGCGGCATCATCGCCGGCCGTGACGTCACGCTCACCGCCACCCGAGGCGACGTGATCAACGAACGCACCGTCACCACCCACGAAAGCAGCAGCGGCTATCGCAGCGAGCGCACCGACTTCGTCGACAACGCCGCCCGCATCGAAGCCGGCAACTCGCTCACCCTCAACGCCGGACGCGATATCAACAACGTTGGCGGCGTGCTGAAAAGCGGGGCTGACACCACGATCACTGCCGGTCGCGACGTCAACCTCACTTCAGCCGAACAGATCGTCAGCGGCGAGCAGGGGCTGCACCGCAATCAGACCATCACCCAATATGGCTCAGACATTGATGTCGGGCAGGACCTGAAGGTCAATGCCGGACGGGATATCACCGCTATCGCCAGCCAGATCGACGCCAAACGCGATGTGAGCATGAGCGCTGTTGGCGACTTGACCCTGGCCTCGGCGGCGGATGAGCAGCACTCGTACAGCAAGAGCAAGAAGGTTACGAGCCAGGAGGATCATGCCAGTCAGGTCTCTACGACGGTCACTGCGGGGGGCAGCATTGCCCTGAGTGCAGGCAAGGATTTGACGCTGATCTCAAGCAAGGTCACCGCCGGGGATGAGGCCTACCTGGTGGCGGGTGACAAACTCGAGCTGCTGGCGGCGCAAGACAGCGACTACTCGCTGTATGACATGAAGAAGAAGGGCTCCTTTGGCGCGAAGAAAACCCAGCGCGACGAAGTGACCGATGTGAAATACATCGGCAGTGAAATCACCACCGGGGGCAACCTGACCTTGGTCAGCGGTGGGGATCAGCGCTATCAGGTGGCGAAGCTCAACAGCGGCAAGGACATCAAGCTGGACAGTGGTGGGGCGATTGTTTTTGAAGGGGTGAAAGACCTGCATGACGAGAGCCACACCAAAAGTGATGGTGATGCCTTCTGGACGTCATCGAAAGGCAAGGGCAATACCGACGAGACACTGCGCCAGACCCAGATGATTGCCAAAGGCAACATCACGATCAAGGCCGTGGAAGGTCTGCAAATCGACCTCAAAGAGGTGAATCAGCAAAGCGTCAGTCAAACCATTGATGCGATGGTCAAGGCCGACCCTCAGCTTGCCTGGCTCAAACAAGCCGAAGCACGCGGCGATGTTGACTGGCAGTTGGTCAAGGAAATCCACGAGTCGTTCAAGTATCAGAACTCGGGACTGGGCCCGGCTTCGCAGCTCATCATTGCGATTGTCATGGCGGCCTTTGTCGGCCCCGCGGCACTGGGTGCTATGACTGCCAGTATGGGGACCGTCGGGGCCGCAGGCCTTGCGGCGGTGGCTACTGGTGCTGCGACGAATGCAACGACTAGTTTTATCAACAATGGAGGGAACCTTGGGGCGGTGTTCAAGGATGTGACGTCCTCTGATGCGCTTAAAGGGTATGTGATTTCGGGTGTGACGGCTGGTTTAACGGCTGGTGTCTTTGACGGCATTGTAAAAACAACGACCAATCCGCTTACAGGGAAAGTCACCGTTGACCTGAGCAGCCTGGAAGGGGTCGGTCGGTTTGCCGGAAATCAGTTGCTGCAAAACAGTACATCTACTGTTTTGAGTAAAGCGCTCGGCCAGGACGCTAGTTTTGGCGATGCATTGAAGGGCTCGCTACTCAGCACCCTCAATGCTGCAGCGTTCAACGCGGTAGGTGATTTTGCGTTGAAACAGGGCTGGGCAGACGGTAGTCCGCAAAAAATAGCGCTGCATGCGGTTGTTGGCGGTTTATTGAATGAAGCTGCCGGCGGAGATTTCAAAACTGGCGCTTTGGCTGCAGGTGCTAATGAGGCGCTGATTAACCAACTGGCTGTGTTGGTGAAAAACGACAGCAATTTGTTGTCGATGTCTTCACAGCTGGTGGGGGTGGCTGCAGCAGCCGTGAGCAATGGCAACGTTCAACAAGGCTCGACCATCGCACGTGATGCTACCAATTATAATTACTTGCTACACCATGAAGTGGTGGAAATGCTCGATGAGCAGGCCAAGTGTAAATCGGATTCCTGCAGAGATAATGTAAGGGAAAAATATGCATCCTTGGACGAGCAGCGAAATAAGGAACTCAGCAGTCTTTGTCAGACGAATATCAGTGCATGCAACGAAATATCCGCGCAACTCCAGACTGATGAGCCAAAAATTCGCCAGCTTGCTGAGGAGCTTCGACACAATGGAGACATCGGCGCTGCTGTCAACGTAGGATGGATCATTGCGGAAAATAACCAAGCCGCTCAGAACATCATTACAACCGAGGTGGTTGTTCAGCGCGACGGTCCTGAGGCTGGTTTCTGGTCGCTGGCAGCGGAAACGTTGGCTGGCATTGCTGGAGCGGGAAAGCCGGGGAAATCGGAGGCATCGGGCACAAAAGTGACAGTGGCTGATGAAGCACCTGCCACTTCTGCTACAACGCGGGTAGGATTGCGAGAGGACCTTGCAGGACAAGCAGGTATTCCGCGCAGTATCGTTGAGAATCCCTCTAGCATCTGGGGGAAATCGATTGACGATATTAAACAGTCATTTACGATGGATGGAGCAACTGCAACTCTCTCAACGAAAGCTAAATCGTCAGGTAATGCCCAAGTGTACAAAATCGATGGTAGTGCTACGGGGATTAAAGAGATTCAATATAGTCCATCGACTGTTGATAGCGTAAATCAGTCGGCTCATATTGGTGAATATTACAAAATCACTTATGGAGATGGGAGTAAGATTAAGGTAGTTGATCCTGCGACGTATAGGCCGAAATTTAATGAGGGTAAGCCTATTTATGATGTAAATACGGTTTACTTAAATCCGCTGGGTCAAAAAGTAGTGTTTAACCCTGCTAACAATACGTGGGTGCCAAAATGACCCTATCTAAAGAGTTTTCAATATCGTGGGTGGCGCCAATTGTGCCATCCGTGTCGCTTGCAGGAATACCATTGCATGTCGATGCGGATGTGTTGAAGTGTGTGTTGTTAGGGTATTTGATTGATGAGAGTAACTCTCTATACCGATTCAATGACTCTCCAGTGCTTCGTTTAAAGTTTTATAGTTCGGACGAGAGCGGGAGTGGTGGTTATTCTTTTGCTCTGGCGGATGTAAGTGTTGTTAATGATTTAAATAAATTTATCCCTGCTTTATCAGTTTTGATTAAAGGTGGTAAAGTGTATGCTGTTAAAGTTTATGATTTTAGCTTTTTTGGTGAGCGAGCTCAAAGTTTAATTTATAAGGGTGTCTTACCAGAAGGTATTGGTTTGGGTGGTTTGGTTTCGGATTTATTGCCATTTACAACTTTGGAGTTTGACGAGGCTGAAGAATGGTTTTATACCGACGAGGACTATGGTGGGCTTGAAGTTACCGGCTGGGGAGTTTCTCTGGAAGATCATCCCAATCAAGTTATTACTGCTTTATGTGTGATATAGGAGAAAGGGGGCAGTCGCTAGCCGGTTTCGAGTCAAGGCTAAAAGCCAACATCACGCTGGACAGTGGTGGGGCGATCGTTTTTGAAGGGGTAAAAGATAAACGGGGACAGACCACGTTTATCTTGAGGGTGGGGTAGGGCTCATTCGATTTAAACGTGGTCTGTCCCCGACTCTCCAAAGCCGTTACCTGATCGAAACCAACCCGGAGCTGACCCAGTCCGCGGCGTTCATGAGTTCCGATTATCTGTTGGGCAAGTTCAACTTCAGCGCCGATGACGCCGCGCGTCGCCTCGGCGACGGTCGTTATGAATCGCGTTTGATCAGCGACGCCGTGCTGGCCCAGACCGGCCAGCGCTTTCTCGCCAACGGGCTGAACGACGATAACGAGCAGTTCCGTTATCTGATGGACAATGCCCTCACCAGCAAAACCGCGTTGAACCTGTCCGTGGGCGTAAGGCTGACTTCCGAACAAGTCGCGGCCCTGACCCACGACATCGTGTGGATGGAAGAGCGCATCGTCGATGGCCAGAAAGTGCTGGTGCCGGTGCTGTATCTGGCGCAAGCCGAATCGCGCAACGTGCGCGGCGGCAGCCTGATCCAGGGCCGCGACCTGACCCTGATCGCCGGCAATGACCTGGTCAACGTCGGCACCCTGCGCGGCACCCACGACCTGTCCGCCGACGTCAAAGGCAGCTACTGTTTCGTTCAACAAAATGGACCGGATTTCTGGCACGAACTACACCTACGACGATTTAGTCCAAAGCATGAAAACCAATGGCTGGAAAGGTGATCCGGTGGATGTGGTGAAAATGCCTGATGGCAAGCTGACTAGTATGGATAACACCCGAATTGCTGCTGCCAGAGAAGCGGGGATCGACGTTAACGCTAGCGTTCGTGGATTTGATGATCCATTGACGTCAGCTATTCAAGAGGCGAGAGGATGGCAGAGTTTTGATACTTGGGGAGAGGCAATAACTGGTCGTATAAACAAGCAGTCAGGAGGGTTTTCTACTTCCAATCCTTACGGCTCAACAGAGCCACCACGTATTTCTGGAGGCGGGAAATGATGAAGCCTTTTTTGTATGAGCTTCCAATTTTGCCAAATGGCTTTCAATTTCCGATTGACTATCTAAATGTGGTTTTGGCTGGCGAGATAGATATAGGGCCTTGGAGATTTTTAACGGAAGATATGGCGCGCTCTCTCTTTTATTATGGCTCTATGCTTTTGAAATTTCCGGAGGCTGTGCTGGTTCCATTTGCAATTATTCAAGATGAGTCAGGATTGTATAATGATGGTTGGGTAGTCCTCGCTTGTTTTGATGGAAGCAAGGCGGGCAATTCAGATGTTCGGATTTATGACTATTCAAGGCCAAAATCGAGCCCTTGGGATAACGTTGCTTACTCTGGCTTCTCTGAATGGTTTAGGGCTGCTAAAGAAGAATCTGCTCGCTATAAAGCTGATGGAGTCGAAGGCGAAGACTATTCCTGATGTATAAAAAAAATGGGGACATGACCCGTTAACCATACGTCATTCTCAGCCTGAAAAAAGTTGAAGCCCTGCTGGTGCATCCGCAGGGCTTCAACTTTTAGCACCACAGGCTTTCCATATCGCTGTCCGACAGTTACAGCTGTGGCCATATCTTGTGATAGATGTACGTGATGGCGAGCGCCTGCAATTAATCCTTGTTGCTGAATTGACTCTAGAAAGCGAGTGGTTGTTCCGTGGTACAAGAATTCGGGTGGCTCTTTCTCAATGTACTGGAGGTTTACGCTTTCAGTTGAATGCCCCTGCACGGCGCGAATGTATTGCGCATCGTTAGAAATAGCAAAACGCTTTTTATCGCTGCTGCTGACTACTACCAAGAGCAGTTCGCGATTTAGAATATGCCCTTCCTTAGCTGCACCTGCAATTAAGGAATCAATTTTTGCCCAGCCCTCTGTGTCTAACTGGAGTCCAATGGACTGCGGTTCATGTCGCAATACATAGCTGAGAAACTTACTGGCTTCGTTGAGCTGTTTGCTGTTCATGGTTGTTACTCTGACTTTGGGTAGGGTGCAAGAAATAGCTTTGTCTAGCGTTTCAAAATCATCGCGTTCAGTGAGGCTTTTCCAGAGCAAACCTTGGTGGTGGTCGATTCCTGGCATTGTCACCTCTGGTTCTGGTGAGGGTTAATTGAAGTATCTATTTTTCGGCTCTCTGTTGCTATCTTTACGCTGATTTCTGGCCATTTTTACCTTCGGAGATAGATTCGCCGCTCTTGCTGGCGTCGATAAACGGGGACAGACCGGGGGGATCCCCACAAATTTACTCCAACACCTGCGCCTGTTGATGTACCTCGTTTCGCAACGCATGCTCAAGTCTTTCCAAGGTTTTTCGAGAGCTTGAGCCGCGTCCGCTGCGCCAGTATTCCAAGCCCCGTCGCCACAGCGACAACACCCGTCGGCGTTTAAGCAGAGCGACGTCACCGCCTGGAATGAAAACGGCAACACCGTCTACGCGGCCGTATTGCAAGCCGGTGGCAGCGTCAGACTGAACGTCACCAACAACATCCAGAACGGCACACTTTACGAGAACACCTACGACCAACTGACCGGTTCGCTGAGCAGCGACCAGACCGCCTCGGTCGGCGGTATCAACATCAACCTGGGCAAACGCAGCACCGACGCCAGCGCCCAGGTGCCCAAGGACGTCACGCGCATCGAACGTGTGGATGCCGAAGGTGTGAAGCAAGTCAGCTTCGTCCCGGTGGACTTCCGGGGTGTGCCGTTTGCCGCCGTCGACCCGACGGCGTCTTCGACCTTCCGACTGCCCCAAGGGCCGTACGGCATGTTCGTACAGAGTCGCAATCCGCAAAGCCGTTACCTGATCGAAACCAACCCGGAGCTGACCCAGTCCGCGCCGTTCATGAGTTCCGATTACCTGCTGGGCAAGCTCAACTTCAGCGCCGATGACGCCGCGGGCCGCCTCGGCGACGGTCGTTATGAATCCCGTTTGATCAGCGACGCCGTGCTGGCCCAGACCGGCCAACGCTTTCTCGCCAACGGGCTGAACGACGATAACGAGCAATTCCGTTATCTGATGGACAACGCCCTCACCAGCAAAACTGCGTTGAACCTGTCCGTGGGCGTAAGGCTGACTTCCGAACAAGTCGCGGCCCTGACTCACGACATCGTGTGGATGGAAGAGCGCATCGTCGATGGCCAGAAAGTGCTGGTGCCGGTGCTGTATCTGGCGCAAGCCGAATCGCGCAACGTGCGCGGCGGCAGCCTGATCCAGGGCCGCGACCTGACCCTGATCGCCGGCAATGACCTGGTCAACGTCGGCACCCTGCGCGGCACCCACGACCTGTCCGCCGACGTCAAAGGCAGCCTTTATCAGGGCGGTCTGGTCGAAGCCAACGAACGCCTGAGCCTCATGGCCACGGACAGCATCCGCAACGCCCTGGCCGGCGAAATTCGCGGCAACCAGGTCAGCCTCACCACCCTCAGGGGCGACATCGTCAATGACCGCACCGCCATCGCCGTGGGCGAAGGCTCCGGCATGCGCACCCTGGTCGACGACGGCGGCAGCATCAGCGCCCGCGACACGCTGAGCATCAAATCTGGCCGCGACCTGACCAACTCATCGGCCATCAGCAGCGGCGGCGACGCCAACCTGAGCGCCACCCGCGACCTCAACCTGCTGGCCACACGCAACGAAAGCGAACTCCACGAGATGGAAGATGGCGGCCATCGCTCCACCATCACCACCACCGTGGAAAACCTGGCGTCCAGCGTCACCGCCGGCGGCAACCTGACCCTCGACGCCGGCCGCGACATCAACGTCATCGCCAGCACCGCCAAGGCCGAAGGCAACCTCACCGCCGACGCCGGGCGCGACCTAAACCTGGCCTCGGCCGGCGACGAACACAACGTCGAAACCAATAGCAAGGACGGTAAAAAACGCATCCACGAAGAGGACAACCACACCGTTCAGAAAGCGGCCGAGTTCAGTGCAGGCGGCAATGTGGTGACCCGCTCAGGACGCGATACCACGCTGATCGCGAGCAAGATCAGTGCGGGGAACGAGGCGTATGTGTACGCCGGTAATGACCTGAATCTGCTGGCGGCGCAGAACAAGGATTACACGCTGTATGACATGAAGGAGAAGGGCGGTTGGGGCGCCGAGAAACCCAGCGTGATGAAGTCACGCAGATCACCCATGTGGGTAGCGAGATCAAGAGCGGTGGCAACCTGACGCTGATCAGTGAGGGCGATCAGCGTTATCAGGTGGCGAAGCTGGAGAGTGGCAAAGACATCACGCTGGACAGTGGTGGGGCGATTGTTTTTGAAGGGGTGAAAGACCTGCATGACGAGAGCCATACCAAGAGCGATGGCGATGCCTTCTGGACCTCATCGAAAGGCAAGGGCAATACCGACGAGACACTGCGCCAGACCCAGATGATTGCCAAAGGCAACATCACGATCAAAGCCGTGGAAGGTCTGCAAATCGACCTCAAACAGGTGGATCAGCAAACCGTCGGTCAAACCATTGATGCGATGGTCAAGGCCGATCCGCAACTGGCCTGGCTCAAACAGGCCGAAGCACGCGGTGATGTGGACTGGCAGCTGGTCAAGGAAATCCACGAGTCGTTCAAGTACCAGAACTCGGGGCTGGGCCCGGCTTCGCAACTCATCATTGCGATTGTCATGGCGGCCATTGTCGGCCCCGCGGCACTGAGTGCTTTTGCCAGTATGGGGACCGTCGGAGCCGCAGGCCTTGCGGCGGTGGCTACTGGCGCTGCGACGAATGCGACGACCAGTTTTATCAACAATGGAGGGAATCTTGGGGCGGTATTCAAGGACGTGACGTCTTCGGATGCGCTTAAAGGCTATGTCATTTCAGGGGTGACGGCTGGTTTAACGGCTGGTGTCTTTGACGGCATTGTGAAAACAACCACCAATCCGCTTACAGGCAAAGTCACCGTTGACCTGAGCAGCCTGGAAGGGGTCGGCCGGTTTGCCGGAAATCAGATTCTGCAAGGGGGCACCTCTACGCTGTTGAGCAAGGCGCTGGGGCAGGGTGGCAGCATGAACGATGCGCTCAAGAATGCATTGTTCAACACATTGGCCGCCGCCAGCTTCAGCGCAGTGGGTGACTACACCAAAGGCGTGTTTGACGACGGCTCTCTGCAAAAAATCGCTATACACGCAATGGTGGGCGGGTTGCTGGCTGAAGTGACTGGCGGGGACTTCAAGACTGGTGCCCTCGCGGCGGGAGCGAATGAAGCGCTTGTAGGTGTCTTGGATAATCTAGTCAAAGGTAATGACAACCTCTTGACGATGAGTTCTCAGATCGTTGGGGTCTTGGCCGCCACGGCGCAAAAAGATGTCGATGCGAGCACGCTGGAGAAGGCTGCGTGGGTTGCAAAGAATGCTTCGCAATACAACAGGCAGTTGCATAGGGAAGATCACGAACTTGCCGAGCAACTGGCTGCGCGCAGTGGTGGAAAGTACACCGTCGAACAAATCGAAGAGCAACTGCGGCTTTCTGGTATCAACGGCACTGACATTCAACCAGGCTTCGACGTTGCCACCAAGGATGGTATTTACGATCCTTCGGCAAAATGGGTCGACTTGGGTAACGGTCAATACGTCCAGCAGTTAGCACAGCTCGACCTGGATCTCGTAGCCTACATCCGAGCGTCGACCAACAACTACACTTGGGCGGCTTTCCCCGTTGCACCTGATCATGACTGGAGCAAAACACCGAATGTGAGTGACGAGGTTCGTGATCGTCTCTCGGGTCGGGTGCTGGATACCGAGGGTGGTTTCCGCTCGCCTGTCCTTGTTGATGGAGAGGCGTTTAATCCGCGCTTTCTGCCATGTGGTGATGCTTCGTGTGTTGCAAGCGGGGTCGGCCTTGACCTGAAGGATCCAGAAACTCAGCGCTGGATCAGTGCAGGGAACACGAAGGCGGCAAAAGATGCCTTGGCCGTCGGGTCGCTCGCGCCTTTGCCAATGGCGTGGGTTGGTAAGGTACTGGGATCTGTTTTTGGAAAAGGGGTTGTGAGCGAGGCGATAGGTGGGGGAAGCTCGGCTGTCGTAGCGAAAGGTCTGGGAGAGGCAGGGGCTGCAAAAGGTGTTTCTCCTGTTGTAACTGCAGAGGGAAAGATTGGCGGAGCAACATTTACTGATTTTAATCAGACTGCTCGTCCAGCTTCAGAAGCTAATGCTAGTCAGCCAACCTTGATATCTGATCGGGTAACTGCTAAAGCTGACGCGTCTGGAAAAATCCTGCCAAATGGAAACATGGCCGACGCTCACGCAGAAATAGGTGTAATACAGCAGGCATATACTGCTGGGAAGACTATGGGGGCAAGTATGGAGCTTACTGTCTCTGGTAAAGCAGTTTGTGGGTATTGTCGAGGAGATATTGCGGCGATGGCGGAGAAGTCTGGGCTTACTTCTCTTGAAGTCAAAGAGATTGCGACTGGTAAAACTCTATATTGGCAGCCTGGAATGCGGGCTCTGAGAGAGAGGGATTAGAAATGAAATTGTCATTATCATGGATTGTTGGACTTGGAGCTGAGTGTAAGGGGGGGAGAACCAAAGATGCCTCTTGGGGTGATATTGAGCTTCATTTAAGAGAAGTATGTGAGACGTCCGGTTCTGTTACATTAGAGGTCGTGGATTTTAATGGGTTTGAGCTGTTGAGCTTGCAAGTTGTTGCAGATGATGGGATGTATGCGATGACTTTAGGGGAGGACAATGGTGAAGATTATATTGTTCGGTCTTATCTTAGAGGCAGTAACTCAGGTGCGGTGGTAGATATCCTGGGGGATGCTGTTGATGCCTCAGGAGTTTGTACGGATTTTGAGGTTGTTGTTGATATTTTTAGGCAATTCTTTGAAGAGGGGCGGGTTTCTCGGAGCTTAATGGCTTAATCATCGGAGTAAACGGAGACAGACCACGTTTTTCTTTGGGGCAGGAGCACACTACTTCGATTTAAATGTGGTCTGTCCCCTTTTTTTTTGAATTTATTTTGAGCCAAAGCAGTAACCCCCCCCCCCTTTTTTTCCTTAAATAACTTGAGCATCCCCCCCAATCTCGTAAAATATCGCTCTTAAATTAACATAACCTTCCACAAGGACGAATTGACATGCGTGTGTTGGCTTTACTGTTGGCAATCTTATTTTTGTCGGGCTGCGCCTCGAAGCCGGATTACTACATCTCCCCCTCGCCGGTTCAGATTCCGGCGACCGCTACCTACTGGATCGATACCTTCGACGTTGAACTGATCGGCAAGAATGAGCGGTTTCTGCCGCAAGACACGTTGCGCGAGCAGCTCAGCGTTGAGCTGATCAATCAATTGTCGAGCGCTAATCGCTATGCAGCGAGCAAGGAAAGTGCCGACTACCTGCTGGATGTGAATACCGTCTACAAGCGCCGGATCGGCAACTCCAATGGCGGATTGGTGTCGGTCATCGTCGACGACAATACGATCCTTGCCAGTGTCGATTTCAGTTATCAGGTCAAGGTCAAAAAGGCCGGCGCCGAAGTCTTGCATTTCTCCCATGCTCGCGAGGGGCTGCAGCCTGGCGGTGCACTTGGCCAGCTTCGCAATATGAAGACGATGGTGGCGGCGCTGACTCACAAGGATAATTCCGACGTGGAGCCTTTCTATATCCGTACCTTGCCGGAATATATCGTGTCCGACATCAGGGATATTCCTTCGCGCTAGACATCCCACAAATGCGGCGGATCCGGTAATCGCAATAACCGGTTTTGCGGCTGCTGCGCAGTCGAGCAGGAGCAAACTCCCTCGCCACCGGTGTGGTTCAGCGGCAATTAAATAAATCTGTCCCCTTGTCCCCAAAAGGGGACAGCCATTAGCCGGTCTCAAGTCAAGGCCAATGGGTGTCCCCTTTTTTCTTTTTTTGCTCCTTTTTTGCTCCAGAACGAAGCAAGGTGTATCTGGTTGCGTTCCACTTTGTGGGTGAGCGTTGTGAGCAGCATGTTTACGATGTGACCCAACCTCAGCAGCGTATTCCCGTGACGAGCGTACCTTCTGTGTGAAAGGGATTTGTCTATTGCTCACAATATGAAACGGGCGACTCAACAGGTCGCCCGTTTTCATTCACTTCGCGCCTTGCGCCCGCAACCGCCGACCGATCACACCCATCAAATCACAACCGTCCCGCAACGGGATGGCGAGCAATTTTGAGAAGTCGGATAGCACGACTGTGTCGCAGCCGATTTCTGCGCGGAAGGCGATGTTTTCCAGGACCTGAGTGACAGTGCGAATGCGGTAGTCGGCCATGGCTTGAAGGACGTCGATCGGCGCTTGGGTGTCGATGAGCAGGGAAGCCGGTATCAGGTCGATTCCGGTGAGGGGCATGTATCTATCCATGGGTGGAGCCTCTTGTCATTGATGAGGACTCTCTGTGGTCGGGTCGCCAAACCCGGTCGCTTTTTGGGCGACCGGCGGACTATAAGCTTCATCGTTCCAGCGGTGCAAGGTGCCTGTTTCCGAGGTTGTTGTAGGGCATTTGCCCCTGTTGCGGTCAGTCAACCGGCCGCAACCTACAGAACACCACCCAACCTCGTGGGCGCGAGCCTGCTCGCGATAGCGATGAATCAGTCGACATCAATGTTGAATGTTAGTCAGTCATCGCGAGCAGGCTCGTTCCCACAGGGGATTTGTGGTGTTCATGGGGACTGTGTCCAGCCCGGACCAATCCCCCGATGGCTGTGCTGTCTACCCTCCATGGCAGCAGTTGGCCGCTGCCTTGTCCTCATACCGGTCGTGATGCCTCACCCACTCCATGATTTCCTCTTCATTGCGGCCCTTAGGCGTGAGGTCGAGGTAGTTATAGGCCCCGACCAACATGTCCAGACCTCGGGCATAAGTGGAATAGGTGTGAAAAATCTCGCCCGCTTCATTGCGATAAAACACGCTGAGGCCGGGGAGTTCTTCTTCGGCGCCGTCGGATTTTTCGTAGTTGTAGGTGGCTTTACCGGCGGTGACGTCTTCTGCTCGGGCCGAAACGCCGAAGTCGTAATTGAAATCGCTACCTTCTGACGACACCCAATCGAATTTCCAGCCCATGCGTCGTTTGAAGGCCTGGAATTCGGCGAACGGTGCGTGGGAAACCGCAACCACGGCGACGTCATGATGGGCCAGGTGTTGGTTGGCGCCGTCAATGTGATCGGACAGGAACGAGCAGCCAGAGCAGCCTTCGTCCCAGCCTTTGCCAAACATGAAGTGGTAGATGATCAACTGGCTACGGCCGCTGAACAGGTCAGCCAGTTTGAGTTCGCCGTTCGGGCCCTGGAAACGGTAGTCCTTGTCGATTTTCACCCAGGGCAGGGCGCGGCGTTCGGCGCTGAGTTTGTCTCGTTCTTTGGTGAAGGCTTTTTCGTGGGCCAGGTGTTGTTTACGGGCGGCGAGCCATTCTTCTCGGGAGACGACGGGATGATTCTGAATGTTCATTGGGATTCTCCTGCGGGGTGCTGGGAGGGGACTTACACAGCCTAGTCGTTTGGCCTACGCCCAATTCGACATACCGCCGGTCGGTGCTGTTCAAAACCTCAGCTGAACGGCTACGAACTGCACCGGTCACAACCTATGAAGGCCATTTCACTGGCGGGCACCGGAGGTTGAATCAGGATGACGACTTATAACTGGGATTTGATTGAACGCTTGCTGCATGAAGTGCAGAACGGCGCTGGCCACACTTTCACCCCACGACCTTACGCCGAGCAGTATGCGGCGGAGAAAGCGTCGAAAGGTGAGCCGTTTGAGAACCTGGATCACCTGAAAACGGTAGCTGGTGAGTACGAAAAGTTACTGTTGTTACGGGGCTATATCGAGCCTCGGCCAGAAGATCAGGGTGGCAATGGCGAGAACTACATTTTGACGCCTCGGGGCTCGAGTTTATTGAGCTTGATCGACAGCAGCATTCCGGGGAATGACCATCCGCGGCAAGTGTTGGATGAGCAGGAAGATGCGCTGGATGAGGTGAGGTTTGATGAGATCGCATCGAGGGCACAGATTGCCTGACGATTACCCCAGAACCCCTGTGGGAGT
>Ga0255334_1000593_pt1 | contig 25829 bp, 25 predicted proteins | sample EtOH5_35cm_T3_12_FD_202080 | JGI IMG/M metagenome (GOLD analysis project Ga0255334, IMG submission 202080) | Sandy soil microbial communities from University of British Columbia, Vancouver, Canada - EtOH5_35cm_T3_129 | ecosystem: Engineered > Artificial ecosystem > Sand microcosm > Unclassified ... | reverse complement strand
CGAATGAAGGAATAACAACAATGGCACTTTCCCGCGAACAAATGGCTCAACGCGTCGCCCGCGAAATGCAGGACGGCTTCTACGTGAACCTGGGCATCGGCATTCCGACCCTGGTCGCCAACTACATCCCTGAAGGCATGGAAGTCATGCTGCAGTCGGAAAACGGCCTGCTCGGCATGGGTCCCTTCCCTACTGAAGAAACCATCGATGCCGACATGATCAACGCCGGCAAACAAACCGTGACCGCGCGGATCGGCGCTTCGATCTTTTCCTCGGCCGAGTCCTTCGCGATGATTCGCGGTGGTCATGTCGACCTGACCGTGCTGGGGGCCTTTGAAGTGGACGTGCAAGGCAACATCGCCTCGTGGATGATCCCCGGCAAGCTGGTCAAAGGTATGGGCGGCGCCATGGACCTGGTGGCCGGTGCAGACAACATCATCGTCATCATGACCCACGCGTCCAAGGACGGTGAGTCCAAGCTCCTGTCCCAATGCAGCCTGCCGCTGACCGGCGCCGGTTGCATCAAGCGCGTACTGACCGACCTGGCTTATCTTGAAATCGAAAACGGCGCGTTCATTCTCAAAGAACGTGCGCCAGGCGTCAGCGTCGAAGAGATCGTCGCCAAAACCGCCGGTAAATTGATCGTGCCGGACCACGTTCCGGAAATGCAGTTCGCTGCCCAGTGAGGAATCATCCCATGCAAGAAGTCGTCATTGTCGCCGCCACCCGTACCGCCATCGGCAGTTTCCAGGGCTCGCTGGCCAATGTGTCCGCCGTTGACCTCGGCGCCGCGGTGATCCGTCAGTTGCTGGCGCAAACCGGTCTGGACCCGGCGCAGGTTGATGAAGTCATCATGGGCCAGGTGTTGACCGCCGGTGCCGGGCAAAACCCCGCGCGTCAGGCGTCGATCAAGGCCGGCCTGCCTTTCGCCGTACCCGCCATGACCCTGAACAAGGTGTGCGGTTCGGGCCTGAAAGCCTTGCATCTCGCCACCCAGGCGATTCGCTGCGGCGACGCCGACGTGATCATCGCTGGCGGCCAGGAAAACATGAGCCTGTCCAACTACGTGATGCCGGGCGCACGCACCGGTCTGCGCATGGGTCACGCGCAAATCGTCGACACCATGATCAGCGACGGCCTGTGGGATGCGTTCAACGATTACCACATGGGCATCACCGCCGAGAACCTGGCTGAAAAATACAACCTGACCCGCGAGCAACAGGACGCCTTCGCGGCGGCCTCGCAGCAGAAAGCCACGGCCGCCATCGAAGCCGGGCGCTTTGCCGACGAGATCACGCCGATCCTGATTCCGCAGCGCAAAGGCGATCCGCTGTCCTTCGCCACTGACGAGCAGCCACGCGCCGGCACCACCGCCGAATCCCTGGGCAAACTGAAAGCCGCCTTCAAGAAGGACGGTTCGGTGACCGCCGGCAACGCTTCGTCCCTGAACGATGGCGCCGCCGCCGTGATCCTGATGAGTGCGGAAAAAGCCAAGGCGCTGGGCTTGCCAGTGCTGGCGAAAATCGCCGCTTACGCCAACGCGGGCGTGGACCCGGCGATCATGGGCATCGGCCCGGTCTCCGCCACTCGCCGTTGCCTGGACAAGGCTGGCTGGTCCATCGACCAACTGGACCTGATCGAAGCCAACGAAGCCTTCGCCGCGCAATCTTTGGCAGTGGCCAAGGACCTGGAATGGGACTTGAACAAGGTCAACGTCAACGGCGGTGCCATTGCATTGGGCCACCCGATCGGCGCGTCGGGTTGCCGGGTGCTGGTGACCCTGCTGCACGAAATGATCAAGCGTGACGCCAAGAAAGGCCTCGCCACCCTGTGCATCGGTGGCGGTCAGGGCGTGGCGTTGGCGCTCGAACGAGCATAAAGCGTTCAACAGACGGCGCGGGGACCCACGAAGATCCGCTGCCGTCTGGCAACACCCCCGGTGTGACTCACATCACACCGGGCTCCGGCGAAACCCTGTAGGAGCGAGCTTGCTCGCGAAAAACGTCAGGGCAACGCGTTCATTCAGACGGCTTGCGTTATCGTTGACGTCCATCGCGAGCAAGCCCGCTCCCACATTAGATCGCGTTTGTTTGAACAACTCGGTCAAATGTGGGAGCGGGCTTGCTCGCGAAGAGGCCCTGACAGTCACCCAAAAAACTGCAGCATCAACCAGCTATTCGCCCCACTGATCACCACAAACAATCCCCACGCCAACACTCGCGTCGGCAGCCGATTCACAAACGGCCCCATCAATTGTTGGTCATTGGTCATCCGGATCAGCGGATACAGCGCGAACGGCAATTGCAGACTCAACACCACCTGACTCAGCACCAGCAACTTGCCAATCGCATTGTCACCCATCAGCCACACGCCGATAAACGCCGGGATCAGCGCCAGCCCTCGGGTGATCAACCGCCGTTGCCAGCAGGGAATCCGCAGGTTCAGGTAACCCTCCATGATCACCTGCCCGGCGATGGTGCCGGTGAACGTCGAACTCTGACCGGACGCCAGCAATGCAACACCAAACAACACGCTGGCCAACGCCCCGCCCACCAGTGGATCAAGCAAGTGATAGGCGTCCTGGATGTCCACCACGTCGGTGTGCCCGGTCTTGTGAAATGCCGCCGCCGCGAGGATCAGGATCGCCGCGTTGACCAGCAGCGCCAGTGCCAGGGAACCGATGGTGTCGATGCGCGCCAGCTTCACCGCGTCCTGCTTGCTGGCCAGGTCTTTGCCGATCATCCGGGTCTGTACGATCGAGGTGTGCAGGTACAGGTTATGCGGCATCACCGTGGCCCCGAGAATGCCGATGGCCAGGTACAACGGCGCGGCATCGCCGATGGCGGACAACGACGGCGTGAATCCCAGAGCGACCTCCGGCCAGTAAGGTTTGATCAACAACAGTTCAACGAAGAAACACACACCGATGGTACTCACCAGCACCAGCATGATCGCTTCCAGTCGGCGGAAGCCACGGTTCTGCAGGGCCAGTACCAACAGCGTGTCAAACGCCGTGAGGGCGATGCCGAAGGTCAGCGAGCAACCCAGCAGCAGATGGAATGCCAATGCGCAGCCGAGTACTTCGGCGAGGTCAGTGGCGATGATCGAGATTTCCGCCAGCACCCATTGGGTGCGCGCGGTCCGCGTGCTGTAGCGTTCGCGGGACAGTTGCGCCAGGTCCCGCCCGGTGGCAATGCCCAGGCGCGAACACAAACACTGCACCACCATGCCCGCCAGACTGGCCAGCAGGACCACGAACAACAAGCTGTAGCCAAAGCGCGAACCGGCCTCGATGGCGGTGGCCCAGTTGCCCGGGTCCATGTAGCCGATGGACACCAGCAAACCCGGACCGGCGAAACGCAGGACACGCTTGAAGAATGACGCGCGAGGGTCAACGGCAACGCTGCCCGCCACTTCCGGCGGGCAAAACGGCGCAGTGGCAACTTTAGGCAAACTGAATTTCACGCATTCATTCCAGAAAACAGACGGGAGGGCGCAGCTTAGACGTTTCGCGCTTTTCGGTGTACAGACAAACGCAAAGATCGCCGCAGTTGCTTTTTGCTTTTGCTTTTGTAGGAGCAAGCTTGCTCGCGATGGATTCAAGGGCGCCGCGTTTAATCAGGAAGCACGCGTTATCGTTAACGTCCATCGCAAGCAAGCTTGCTCCTACAAAGGCAAAAGCAACGGCGGGTGATGTTCAGGGCTTGGCAATGCCCAGCAACTGCTCCCGCAACTCGGGATTGCTCGTACGCGGATCAAGCCAGATATCAAAAAACGCCCGGGCGAACACCGGGTCCGTCACCTCGTACAGCAACTGCGGGCCGACAAAAAAGCGCGCGCCCTGCCCCGGCAAGTAAACCCCGATGAGTCGGGTCCCGGCCTGCACATCGACAAACGCCTGCTGCATCTGCGCCTGCCATGCCGCGAGTTGCCCGACACTCACCGATGTGCCCGACAGTCGTTTGATTTCTTCGACGCTGGCCTGGACCAGATCGTCCCGGGAAATCCTGCGCTGATAAATCAGCTCCAGGGCGAACGGCTGGTCGCTCGCAAATGGCTGTGCGGCACTCCACAGACGAGCGTTGTAGATATCGAAACCGAACATCCGGAACTCGCCGGTACCAACGATTTGGGCGCCAGGCAAAGACTCCTGCCAATTGGCCAACGCGTGGTTGCCCAGTAATACCAACAGCCACAGGGTATGTCGCAGAGGTGATCGTGGTCGGGTCATGATCGGCTCGATTCAGCGCGTATGGGTTCTGTTACTTATACGCATAAAGTGTTGCTGTACAAGCTTTCAACTTTGTATACAAAAACAGCCAATCCTTAGAGCAATCTACTTGTCGCAATGCTAACGTTGCCGCTTCGCTAAGGTCGGAGGCGCCTACGTGCTGCTGCTCAAACTGCTGGTCATTCCCGGGTTTCTCTTGTTGATCTCCCTCGCGGGCAAACGCTGGGGCCCGAGCGTCGCCGGATGGCTGTCGGGATTGCCGGTGGTGGTCGGGCCGATTCTGTTTTTCCTCGCCATCGAGCAGGGCGAAGTGTTTGCCGCGCAATCGGCGACCGCCGCGTTATCCGCGATGTTTGCGATGATCGCTTTCTGCGTCACCTACGCCCAGGTCGCACAACGGGCCGGATGGCCATGGGCACTGACGGTTTCGCTGCTGGTCTGGGCGACGGCCGCCGTGGTGCTGTCGGTGATCCCGCCGTCTCTGGTGTTCTCCGTCATCGCCGCCACCACTGCGCTGCTGGCGGCGCCGTATCTGTTCCCGGCCGTGCAGCCCATCGTTTCGGGCCCGGCCCCCAAGTCCGACAAATTGTTGCTGCGCATGATCGCGGGCGCCCTCCTCACCCTCGCCGTGACCTTGCTGGCGAGCACCGTCGGCGACCGCTGGAGCGGTCTGCTCGCAGTGTTCCCGGTATTGGGCAGCGTGATGGCCGTGTTCTCCCAACAAACCCGCGGGCCGGCGTTTACCGCAGCCTTGTTGCGAGCCACGGCGACGGGCATGTATTCGTTTGCCGCGTTCTGCCTCGTTCTCGCCCTGACGTTGCCCGTCATGGGCCTGAGCGGGTTCGGCGTCGGCGTCGCAGTGTCCGTGGCCATGCTCGGCATCACCAAACGCCTGCTGGCCAAACCCGTGAGTATGCCGACAACTCGTTCAACTATTTCGAATGAGTAGAACAACAACCTCGTGCGTCAATCGAACGGGTTTCGCCCACCATCAGCCTCAGTTACTTACCCACTGACCGAGGCCTGCACCATGAAGTTCTTTTTCCACCCTTCGCCCAACCCGATGAAAGTTGCCCTGCTGCTCGAAGAGCTGCAAACGCCGTACGAACTGATCGGCGTCGACACCTTCAAGGGCGAGCAACACCAGCCAGCCTTTCTGGCGATCAACCCGAACGCCAAGGTGCCAGCGCTGGTCGATGGCGACGCCACGGTCTTCGACTCCCAGGCAATCCTGCTGCACCTGGCGCAAAAACATCAGCGCTTCCTGCCGACCTCGGTCACCGGGCAAGCCGAGCTGCTGTCGTGGCTGATGTTCATCGCCACGGGTCTGTCGCCGTTCTCCGGTCAGGCCGTGCATTTCCTGCACCACGCACCGGAAGACCTGGCCTACGCGAAAAACCGCTACCTCAAGGAAGTCGAACGTCACTATCGCGTGCTCGACCAGCGTCTGGCCGATCATCCCTATCTGGCGGGCGACACCTACAGCATCGCCGACATGGCGCTCTGGGGCTGGGCCAGTTACGCACCGTACGTCCTCGGCGAGAATGGCTTGGCGGCGTACCCGAACGTCAAGCGTCTGTTCGACGAAATCAGCGCCCGCCCGGCAGCGCAGCGCGCCCAGGGTCTTAAAGAGAAACTGGTGTTGAAAGCCGAGTTCGACGAAGAAACCCGCCGCAATCTGTTTCCTCAGAACCAGGCGCAGTAAACCGTTTCCTACATTCGAAGGTGATGAAATGAGTGATCAAGTCGCGTTTATCGTTTACCTGCCGGCCAAACCGGAGCGTTTCGCCGAAACCAGGGAGCGGCTGCTGGACGTGGTGCACCAGATGTCGGCCGAGCCGGATTTCATCAACACCTGGGTCCATCAACTCCAGGACGATCCGAACACCTTGGTGCTCTATGAAACCTGGAACTGCAGCAAGGAAGACTTCATCACTCGTCACCTGAGCAAGCCGTATCGCCAGGAATATGAAAAACACTTGCCGGCGTTGTTGGCCAGCGAACGCCGGATCGAGTTCATGGATGTGATCAAGGGCTACCCAGTGCGCCGCGAGGTGTAGTCGCGTCAGATCCCGTGGTGAGGGCTAGCCGCTCACCACGGGACACTGACTACATTCAAAAGCGGTTTGCTCACCGAAACCCGACCGTCCGTTAGACCACGCTGGAATGCGTCACGACCTCCATGGGATGATCGCCCCCCACCGCGACAACCCTGGAGATTTTGAATGTCACTGTTGAGTAAAAAAGCCGTTGTCCTGCTGCTGGCGATTGCCAGCCTGGGGGCTTTGAACGCGCAGGCTGCCAAGGTCGTGGCCAAAGAGGCGGCGTCAACGCAGAAAGTCTCGATGCTGGGCAACAAATTCACATTTACCCTGCCCAAGGGCTTCATCGCCAACGCTCTGCCACCGAGCTCGACCGGCGCGAGTGGCACCATGTACACCAACGAAACCACCAAAACCGTGGTCATTGCTGCTGAAAACACCATCCCCGGTGGCGTCAATGCCAAGGACAACGACGGTGAGTTCCTCGACGCCACGGCGTCCGACTTCGCCACCGAGCAAGCCAAGGCACTGCCGGATTTCACCAGGCTCAGTGAAAAAAGCATCACTCAGAAAGGCACCGGCCTGGGACTGCGACAGCTCGACAGCATCGCCACTCAAGGCGGCGGCAAAACCCTGGATACCACGCTGATGGCGGCCTCGGGCACGCGCATGGCGCTGATTCAGGTAATTTCCCGTCTCAGCGACAATGCCGGGCATGAAGCGCTGGTTAAACAGATCGTCAGCGGCAAGTAAGGCTCAGGGGTTGAGCCGCTGCAACCAGGCGCTCAAGTCCTGCATCTCGGTGGCACTGATGCTGTGACCGACGCCTGGGTAGGCATGAAACTCAGGCTTGATGGACAGGCTCTGCAACAGGCTGTCCGCCTCGGTGCCGTCGTTGAAGGGAAGGCGTTTGTCCGCCGTGCCATGCCCGATGAAAATCGCCAGCTTCTGGCGCTTTTCATCCGGTTTTAGCTCGGACTTGAGCACTGGGAGAATTCGCCCGCTCAACGCGGCAATCCCGCCCACGGCCTCGGGGTGACGCAGTGCAACTTCGTAGGACATGATCGCGCCCTGGCTGAAACCCACCAGGAAAACCTTGTTCGGTTCCGTGTGATATTTCTTCGCAGCCTGTGCGACGAAATCCAGCAACACCTGGCCGCTGGCCTTCAGATCATCCGTCTCGCCGTTGTAGGCACCTTCACCTTTCTTGCGAAACCATTGATAACTGCCCTCCTCCATCACGATCGGCGCCCGCACCGACAGGAAGTTGTACTGGGCAGGCAATTCATCCTTGATCCCGAACAGGTCCTGTTCGTTACTGCCGTAGCCGTGGAGAAAGATCACCAAGGGCTGATTGACGGATTCGGGGTTGGCCTGCTCCAGATACTTGAGCGGCAGATCGGTGTGCAGCGGGGTTTGAGCGTGGACGGCGGTGGACGCCAGAAGTGTCAGCAGAGCGAGAACCTTCAACATAAACCTTCCTTCACAGAGCGCAGGATTCGGGGCAGAGCCTAACACTGTGTAGCCGGCCGAGGGATTTTCGCTGCCCCGCATGGCCTCTTCGACTTGCTCGCGAAGACGCCCGATAGAGCACCAAAAACCTCGCGGTCAATCGTTAATCAACTTTCCAACCCGAATCGGCTCGCGCCCGGCAACCTTCGCCTGCCAAGTCCCCGGTTGCGTATAGCGCCCACGATCAATCGCAAACAATACCCCGCTGGTCCCGGCGCGCACGGTAGTCACCTGGTCGCTCAAAGGGTCAACCACTTCAAACAACGCATCGCCCTTCTCGACCCATTCACCCGCCTCGCGCAGAAAACTGACCACGCCATGATGTGGCGCAAACAGATACTCCGTGCCTTCGAACGGCACGCCTTCACAGCACTCACTCGGTACCGCTGGCCAGGTGCCTTTGATGAAACCCTGCTCGGCAAGGAACCCGAGAATGGCCTCGCAATTGGCCTGGGCCTGATCGACGCGGGTGTCACCCATGCTGCCCAATTCCAGGGTTGTCGCCAGGTTGGCCGGTGGAATCGCCGCCTCGGGGAACGCCCTGGCCAGTCGCAGCCACGGTGAAGAACAGGACTCGTCGAATGAGCTGCCGCCAGAATCTTCACACAGCAACGCGACCCCCGCCTTCAAGCGAGCCGCCAGTGGCTGCCACTGCGGCCAGTGTTGCGGCAAGGCATAAATGTGAATGGCCGCCTCGAAATCGCAATGCAGATCGAGAGTGATGTCAGCGTCGCAGGCGTGGCGCAGCAGCAAGCGGTGCATGGCTTCCAGTTGCGACGTTGGCGCAGGCAAATCATCGAGCACCTGGCCCATGGTCTGACGGATCAGCGCAATGTTGGCTTGTGCGTCGGTCCCCAACTGATCGCCGATCAACTCGCCCACGGGCGCGCTCAGTTCGACGAACGAGCGGTTGAAATTCTTGCCGCTGCCGAGCTCGAAACGGCCCATGTGGCTCCCTTGCAGGTGCTGATCCAGACCGATGGGATTGGCCACTGGCACCAGTTCGATCACACCTTGCAACTGGCCCTGGGTTTCGAGCTCCGTCAGGCGTTTCTTGAGTTCCCAGGCCGTGCGCATCCCGGGCAGTTCATCCGCGTGCAGGCTGGCCTGGATGTAGACCTTGCGTGTGCCCGTGCCATAACGAAACACGCTGAGGGTGCGTTCGGTGCCCAGGTGGCTCCAGGGCAGTGGATGATCGATGCGTTGCATGGAAACTCCGATGTAAAGGGCTGTGAGATCCCCTGTGGGAGCGGGCTTGCTCGCGAAAGCGGTGTATCAGACGACATCAATTTCGAATGTGCTGCCGCCTTCGCGAGCAAGCCCGCTCCCACAGGGGATCGCGGTCTGACTGGAGAGAACATAAAAAAAGTGGCAACCGCTTTCACGGTTGCCACTTTCTTATACGGCTGGATTACTCGCCGTAAACATCAAAATTGAAGTACTTGTCCTGCACTTGCTTGTACTTGCCGTTGGCGCGGATTTCAGTGATGGCAGTGTTGAATTTGTCTGCCAACTCTTTATCACCCTTGCGCACCGCGATACCGGCGCCACCGCCGAAGTACTTGGCGTCTTCATAGGTCGGGCCGACAAACGCGAAGCCTTTACCGGCATCGGTTTTCAGGAAACCGTCGTCGAGGTTGACCGAGTCAGCCAGCATCGCGTCGAGGCGACCGGAGACCATGTCCAGGTTGGCTTCCTGCTGCGAGCCGTAACGCACCAGGATAATGCCGGCCGGTTGCAGCACTTCAGTGGCGAAGCGGTCGTGGGTACTGGCGCGCAGTACACCGACTTTCTTGCCCTTGAGCTCGGTCAGCGGGTCTTTCACATCGGAGCCTTCCTTCATCACGAAGCGCGCCGGGGTGTGGTAATACTTGATGGTGAAATCGACGTTTTTCTTGCGGTCGTCGGTGATGGTCATGGACGACAGGATCGCGTCGATTTTCTTGACCTTCAGGGCCGGGATCAGGCCGTCGAACTCTTGCTCGACCCAGGTACATTTCACTTTCATCTGCTCGCACAGCGCATCGCCGATATCGACGTCGAAACCGGTGAGTTTGCCGTCAGGGGTTTTCATCGAGAATGGCGGGTAACCGGCTTCGATACCGATGCGGATCGGCTTGGCGTCATCGGCCACAGCGGTCAGGGACAACATCGACAGTGCCAGGGCACCGAACATCACTAGCTTCTTCATTTATAACTCCTGTGTGCGGAGGCTTTTATTGGCAGCGTTCGATTGGTAGCTTTCGGTCAGCGCTTTTTATTGGAGAAGACCGAAGTGGCGGGCAGTCTAGAGCGGCTGCAGGCGTGCAAATTGTGCATATGCGACAAATACTTATAAAAAAGGCGAGCTGAATGAACAATGAAATGCGCGGATTGAACCTGATCCAGCACCACCCTGCCGAAGGTCCGGGCGCGATTGCCGAATGGGCCGAGTCGCGGGGATTGCCATTGAATATCTTTCGCGCCGATCTTGGCCAGTTACCCCCCGTGAGCGCGCAACCGCTGATTTTGTTGGGTGGGCCTTATGAGTCCAACGCCGGACCAACGTGGCTGGAGGCCGAACGGCAGTGGTTGGCGGGCTGCCTGGATCAGAACGCGGCGGTGTTTGCGATATGTCTGGGGGCGCAGTTGCTGGCGCTGGCTCTGGGCGCAAATGTGCGGCGGATGGAGGCCACCGAAACGGGCTGGACCTCAGTGACGTTTGCCGATGGCCAGAAGCTGAACGTGCTGGAGTGGCACGAAGACGCGATAGACCTGCCACCCGGCGCGCAGTTACTGGCCAGCAGCGATCAGTGCGAGCAGCAGATGTATCGCGTAGGCACTGCGCGAGTGGGTTTGCAGTTTCATCCGGAATGGAACGCAGCATCGGTGGCGACGCTCAATGCGCATTTTGCCGATGAGTCGCCGTTGCCTCGGGGTGAACCGGACAGCGCCGCCCATGCAGCCGTTTTTGAATGGTTGCAGGCGACGCTGGACGAGTGGTGGACGGTATCCGGAAATTGACCAACGATTTGTAGGAGCCGGCTTGCTGGCGATAGCGATCGATCAGCCGATGGACATGTCGACTGACCCACCGCCATCGCCAGCAAGCCGGCTCCTACCGTCAGCATTCGCAGCCGATGGCGGTGGGCCGTTGCACCTCGGTACTCAACTCAAGCCCTTCATCCAGCCACCCGGTCACCCCGCCAATCATTTCCTTGACCGGGTAACCCAGCACCGCCAGTTTCACCGCAGCCTTGTTGGCACCGTTGCAGTGTGGACCGGCGCAATACACCACGAACAGCGTGGATTTCCCATAACCCGCCAACCCTTCGGCAGTCAGCAGTCGCCCCGGCAAATTGATTGCACCCGGCACATGTCCGCGCTCGAACGCCTGCGGACCACGCACGTCCACCAGGACAAAATCCACGTCCCCCGCCTGTTGGCTGCTGTAGACGTCGGAACAGTCGGTTTCAAAGGTCAGACGGTTACTGAAATGCATCAGGGCAATGGCCGATGGTGCAGCGGGAACATTGCGGACCAGGCTGGTCATGGGGCGTACTCCAGAGTCTCGGTGGGTGTGAGAAGACTTTATTCGCCAGTCGCCAGCGGCTAAAGTGGCGCACAAGACACTCACCGGGAATTTTCCGCCAAATGCAGCCCACCCCTGGATTGGTCGCGATTCTGGCCTACGATGGCCTCTGCACATTCGAGTTCGGCATCGCCGTGGAGATCTTCGGCCTCGCACGGCCGGAGTTCGATTTTCCCTGGTACGAGCACCGGATCGTCGCCGTCGATCAGGGCCCGATGCGCGCCATGGGCGGGATTCAAGTGCTGGCCGATGGCGGCATGGAACTGCTGCGCGACGCCCGAACCATCATTATTCCCGGCTGGCGTGATCGCAGCGCCCCGGTGCCCGAAGCGTTGATCGCGGCCCTGCGTCAGGCCCACGGGCGAGGCGCGCGGTTGCTGTCGATCTGCTCGGGCGTGTTCGTGCTGGCGGCGACCGGCTTGCTCGACGGTCACGGGGCTACCACGCATTGGCGCTACACCGCGGAACTGGCCGAGCGATTCCCGAACATTCTGGTGGACCCGGACGTGCTTTACGTCGACTCGGGCCAACTGATTACCTCGGCGGGCAGCGCTGCCGGTATCGATGCCTGCCTGCACCTGGTGGCTCGGGATTTCGGCACGCAAGTGGCCAATTCCGTGGCGCGGCGTTTGGTGATGTCACCGCAACGCACCGGCGGCCAGGCGCAGTTCATTCCGACACCGGTCAGTCCTACGCCGCGCAGCGATCTTTCACGCGTGATGCAGTGGGCTCGGGAACGCTTGCATGAACCTCTGGAGGTTCGCGACCTGGCCAGCGAAGCGGCCATGAGTGAGCGCACTTTTCTGCGTCGGTTCACAGAAGCGACCGGCATGCCGCCAAAGGCGTGGTTACAACATGAACGCCTGGCGCGGGCCCGGGAGTTGCTGGAAAGCACGGGCCAGAACACCGACCGGATTGCCGAACATTGCGGTTATCGCTCGGTTGAAAGTTTCCGGGTGGCGTTTCGCAACGTGGTCGGCGTACCTCCGTCGGTGTATCGGGAACGGTTTGGGCGGGGGGGCAAAGCGAATTCTTGAGGTGTGTTCGAGAGTCCCTTCGCGGGCAAGCCCGCTCCCACATTTAATCTCGGTCGTACACCAGATTGAGGTACACCATAGATCAAATGTGGGAGCGGGCTTGCTCGCGAAGGCGTCCGCCCAGACACCGATGCACTCAAGGCTTGCGCAACAGGTAAGTATCCATAATCCACCCATTAGCCAACCGCGCCGCCTTGCGCACCCGCTCGATCTCATCCGCCACGTCCTTGAGTTTGCCGCTGATGAGGATTTCATCCGGCGTCCCCAAGTAAGCGCCCCAGTAAATCTCTGTCTCCTGATCCGCCACCTGATGGTAGGAATCTTGCGCGTCAAGCATCACCACCAGGCTGTCGGCATCACTCACCTGCCCGGCCGCCAACCGCCGGCCGGTGGTGATTTCAATCGAACGACCGATCCGGTTCAGCGGCACCTTGTGCTGCGCCGCCAGTGCCTGAACGCTGGTGATGCCGGGGATCACCTCAAACTCGAAGTCACATCGGCCCGACGCCAGAATCGCCTGCAGGATCCGAAGGGTGCTGTCGTACAACGCCGGATCGCCCCACACCAGAAATCCACCACACTGGCCGTCGGACATTTCCTCATTGATCAGCCGCTCGAAGGTCAGCTGCTTGGCAAGGTTCAGGTCTTCCACACTGGCCTTGTAGTCCACATCACCACGCTCACGCTCCGGGCTGTGCGCTTCGACGAAGCGGTAATCATGCTCGCTGACGTAGCGTTCACAAATCTCGCGACGCAGGTCGATCAGCTTGTCCTTGCTCTGGCCTTTGTCCATCAGGAAAAACACGTCAACCAGGTTCAGCGCCTTCACGGCCTGCATCGTGATGTAGTCGGGGTTGCCGGCACCGATGCCGATGACCATCAGTTTTTTCATTAACAGGCTCCTTCAACGCCAGTGCCCGACAAACGCAAGCGCCAGCAACCGTTGAACCGCAACTCGATGGCTGACAGCGGTTCGACGTCGATCAGATTAAACGATGGGCTTTGCAACACCTGTGTCAACGCCGCACGAATGACAAATGGATGGGTGATGGCAACGATGTGCCCCGGCGTTGCTTCCAGTGTCTTGAGCCATGCAGCCACCCGCTCACCAAGTTGTGCCAGCGACTCGCCACCGTGAGGCGCCGAATCCGGATCATCGAGCCAGGCCTGCAGCGTCTGCGGTTCGGACTTCTGCAGATCATCGATCTGCGCGCCGTTCCAGCGTCCAAAATCGTAATCCCTCAGCGCCTCGACAATCTCTACATCACTGCCGAACAACCCGGCGGTCTGCCGTGCTCGAAGTTCCGGTCCGCTGAACAGGCGCGGTGCCCCCTTGAACCGGGAACGAAGGGAGCCCTGTGCCGATTGCCAATCCATCTCGACAGGCTCATCCGTAGGAAAACGCGCCAATTTCTGTGCGACGGTTCGAGCGTGGCACATCAGGGTCAAACGGGTTGCCTGCACGAAAGATCACTCGGTAGGAGGAAAAATAAACGGCATCAAGCCACTATTCAGGCGCAATTGTGCCGTAAGAAATGCGATCGGGGGCGTTTCATTACGCCGATCCTTCTTAAAAAACAGCTATCTCTGACATCACTGTCAGCGAGGGCCTACAGCGCTGATCGACATCCGTGTAGCCCCCGACCTACGGGCATTTCGCCCCATTTTGGGGCTGGACAGGAGCGCGCAAAAATTCACTAGACATGGGGTGCGGGTTAAATAAATACTGCTGTAACGGATTATTAAATGTAAACAATACGCCCCATCCAGCAGGAGCCCGGATGCCCTCTCCCAGCGACATGAACCACCGCCTCCGTAGCCAAACCCCCCGACCGGTCTCTCACTCCATGGGATACCGAAACAGTGCTGTCCCGAATAACGGCTGACTAGAAAAAGAGCGGCGCTGGCAAACCATCAAGCGACCGTCGATTAAACGCGTGGAAACCGACAGTGATAGTCAGGTTCGTGCCAATCGCCGAACCCTTTGATACAGGAGTGCATCCATGCTGGTCTTACGCCCAGTGGAGTTAACCGACCTGCCCCAGTTGCAGCGACTGGCGCGCGAAAGCCTGGTCGGTGTCACGTCCTTGCCGGACGATACCGAACGCTTGCGCGAGCGGATTCTCGACTCCTGCGCCTCATTCGCCAAAGACGTCCAGGGTCATGGCCCGGAAAACTACTTCTTTGTACTGGAGGACCTGACGAACCAGCACCTGGCAGGCTGCTCGGAGATCCTCGCCACGGCCGGTTTCGACGAACCGTTCTACAGCCTGCGCAACCGCCATTTCACCAGCGCCTCGCGAGAACTGAACATCGAGCACGGCGTGCCGGCGCTGTCGTTGTGTCATGACCTCAGCGGCCATACCTTGCTGCGCGGTTTTCACGTCGATGCGGCGCTGGTGCGCACGCCGTCCTCCGAACTGCTGTCACGGGCGCGACTGATGTTCATTGCCGCTCATGCGCAGCGCTTTGCCGAAGCCGTCATCACCGAGATCGTCGGCTACAGCGACGATGAAGGAGGTTCGCCATTCTGGGATGCGCTGGGCAAACACTTCTTCGACTTGCCCTACGCCGAGGCCGAGCGCCTTTGCGGACTGGAGAGCCGGACGTTCCTCGCCGAACTGATGCCGCAATACCCGATCTACGTGCCGATGCTGCCCCAGGCAGCGCAGGACTGCATCGGCCGAATCCACCCCGATGGCCAGGAAGCCTTCGATATCCTTGAACGCGAGGGATTCGAGACCAACAGTTACGTAGACCTGTTCGACGGCGGCCCGACCTTGTATGCGCGCCTCGCCAATATCCGCTCCATTGCGCAAAGCCAGACCGGCACGGCAACACCGGGCGACGTCATCGATGCTCGCGGTCGCTACCTGGTGAGCAACGATTCGCTGAAGGACTATCGCGCCATCGTCGCCGACCTGGATTACACCGCCGGACATCCCGTGTTCCTGAACACCGAGATGTGCACGGCCTTGAACGTAAGCGAAGGCAGTCCGATCCGGTTGATCGCCCTGTGAGCATCATCCGGGCCCGAGCCCCACAACTGCGTCGCCCCGTAGAAGGAGCTGCATCATGATTGTCCGTCCGGTTCACGTCACCGACCTGCCCGCCCTGCTGGCACTGGTGCGGCAGGCCGGTCCGGGGTTTACCACCCTGCCCGCTAACGAGGATCGCCTGGCTCACCGGTTGCGCTGGGCACAACGGACCTTCGCCGAACAGGTCGAGCGGGCGGACGCCGACTACCTGTTCGTGCTCGAAGACGACGACCAGCAGGTGGTGGGGGTCAGCGCCCTGACGGGGGCCGTCGGGCTGCGCGAACCCTGGTACAACTATCGGGTCGGACTGACAGTCAGTTCGTCACCGGACCTGGGCATCCAGCGACAGATTCCAACGCTCTTTCTGAACAATGAAATGACCGGGCAATCGGAGATCTGCTCACTGTTCCTGCGACCCGATCAACGCCAGGGCAGCAATGGCCGATTGCTGTCGTTGAGCCGCCTGTTGTTCGTGGCCGAATTTGCCCACCTGTTCGGCGAGAAGCTCATCGCCGAACTGCGTGGCAGCGCCGATGAGCAAGGCTGTTCACCGTTCTGGGACAGCCTGGGCCGGCACTTTTTCAAGATGGACTTCAGCCATGCGGATCACTTGTCGGGGCTGGGCAGCAAAGCGTTCATCGCCGAACTGATGCCGCGCCAACCGCTGTACACCTGCCTGCTCACCGAGCAGGCACAGGCCGTGATCGGCAAGGCTCACCCCAACACCGAGCCGGCGATGAAAATCCTCACGGCCGAAGGTTTCACCCACAAAGGCTACATCGACATCTTCGACGCCGGCCCGGTCATCGAGGCACCGCTGTCGAAAATCCGCACCGTGCGCGACAGCCAGGCGCTGATGCTGAGCATCGGCACCCCGGACGAGCAGGCTCCGGTCTGGCTGATCCACAACCGCCGACTGGAAAACTGCCGCATCACTGCCGCCCCGGCCAGGCGGGTGGGCAACAGCCTGATCGTTGACCGACTCACCGCCAAACGCCTGCAACTGCAACCCGGCAACTCCGTACGCGCAGTGCCTCTGCTCAATCAACAGCAACAGGCTGTGGCAGCCTGAAAAACCTGCCTCCCGCCCTACAGGATGGGTTTCGATCAGGACCGTCCTGCAAATTCGTCATCATTCTCCCTCCTGTTGCGTGATAGCCTTTTGTACCTTCGGCGTTGACACTCTTGCTCAAGCCCTTCCATTCCTTTGTATTGGTGGAACTCATATGTCCAGGCTTTCTCATCAGGATTTGCGCCGTAACTTCCGTGAACTGTTCGCTTCCAACAAGTGCTATCACACGGCATCGGTCTTCGACCCGATGTCGGCACGCATCGCGGCAGACCTGGGTTTTGAAGTGGGGATTCTGGGCGGTTCGGTTGCTTCGTTGCAGGTGCTGGGCGCCCCCGATTTCGCCCTGATCTCGCTCAGCGAGTTCGCCGAGCAGGCGACCCGTATCGGTCGCGTGGCCCAATTGCCGGTCATCGCCGACGCCGATCACGGCTACGGCAACGCATTGAACGTCATGCGCACCATCGTCGAACTCGAACGCGCCGGCGTGGCGGCCCTGACTATCGAGGACACGCTGTTGCCCGCGCAATTCGGCCGCAAGTCCACCGACCTGATCGGCGTCGCCGAAGGTGTCGGCAAGATCCGCGCGGCGCTGGAAGCCCGGGTCGATACGGAGATGGCAATCGTTGCTCGCACCAACGCCGGTATCCTGCCGGTGCAGGAAATCATCAGCCGCACCCAGCAGTACCAGAAAGCCGGTGCGGACGGGATTTGCATGGTGGGCGTGCGTGACTTCGATCACCTTGAACAGATTGCCGAACACCTGAGCGTGCCGCTGATGCTGGTCACCTACGGCAACCCGCTGCTGCGCGACGACAATCGCCTGGCCGAACTGGGCGTGCGCGTCACCATCGACGGGCATGGCGCGTACTTCGCGGCGATCAAGGCAACCTACGACAGCCTGCGGGAACAGCGGCAGATCTTCACTCAGGCGTCCGATCTGAGCGCGACGGAACTGACGCATACCTACACGCAGCCTGAGGAATACATTCGTTGGGCGGAAGAGTTCATGAGCGTCAAGGAGTGATGGCGCGTCAGGTTTAGCGTTGTTGCCTCTCAGGGTCCCTTCGCGGACAAACCCGCGAAGGAGCCTGATGCAACACCGCAAGCATGCCTGGAACCCTTTGATCGTTCCCACACAAGCATGGAAACGGTCAGCAGGTGCTGCCGCTTACCGCTTGGTCAACTCCATAATCATCCGCGACAACAGATAAATCCGCGGCGCCACACTCTCAACCTCCGCGTACTCCTCCGGCGTATGAATATTGCCGCCCACAATCCCGAACCCGTCCAGCGTCGGCGTACCCACGCCTGCTGACAGGCTCGCATCCGCCGCGCCGCCACTGCCCTCTTCCGTCAGCTTGCGCCCGATCTCGCCGTAGATTCCTTGCGCCATTGCCATCAACCGATCCGATTCCGCCGTTTGGGGCATTGGCGGCAAACCGCGCTGCAGTGTGGTGGTGACTACGGTGTCGGGTATCAGCTGGTCCCTGGAAACCCGCGCCAGATCCTTTTCGATCCGGTCGAACTCTTCCGGCACTGCCGCCCTCACGTCGGCCTTGGCCGTGGCTTGATCGGGAATCACGTTGGTGCGGTCGCCGGCCTTGAGCACGGTGAAGTTGATGGTGGTTTTCTTGGCTTCATCACCCAGTTTGCCAAGTTGCAGAATCTGGTGTGCGGCTTCCATGGCGGCATTACGACCCAGCTCAGGGGCGACACCCGCATGGGCTGCCTTGCCTTTGACTTCAACGACGGCGGTCGCGCTGCCCTTGCGCCATACCACCAGGCCATCCGCCGGACGACCCGGTTCGAGGTTAAGGGTGACGTCATGGGCCTTGGCGGTTTTCTTGATCAGGTCGGTGGCGATGTCCGAGCCGGTTTCCTCGCTGGCGTCTAGCAGAAAGGTAATTTGCGCATAGTCCTTGAAGTCGAGGTTCTTCAAGACTTTCAGCGCATAGATACCGGCGACGATGCCGCCCTTGTCATCCATCACGCCCGGCCCGTAGGCGCGCCCCTCCTTGATATGAAACGGACGCTCGGCAGCAGAGCCTTCCTTGAACACAGTGTCCATGTGCGCCATCAACAGGATTTTCGCTTTGCCGGTGCCTTTCAGGGTCGCGATCACGTGGTTGCTTTTGTCCGGCGTGTTCGGCACCAGTTCGATGGTGGCGCCGAGTTTTTTCAGTTCATCGATGGCGATGTCGCTGACTTGAGTCAGGCCGGGTTCATAGCCGGAGCCGGAATCGATGTTCACCAGCCGCTCCAGCAGTTTCAGGGCTTCACCCTTGTACTGCTCGGAATCGGCGAGGATTTGCTTGTGGGGTTCGGCGAATGCCGTGGGGGCGAAGGCGCCGAGGACGAGTGTGAGGCCGAGGCTGGTGGCCAGCAGGGAGCGAGGGAGATTGAGCGTCATGAATCGATCCTTGTTTCGTGTCGGGAGGTACGATTCACCCTACCTGACTACGGCGCGAGGCTCTAGGCCGGATGCGACGCCTATCCACCCGATTCACCGCATTCCCCTGTGGGAGCGGCGGTGCGGCGATCCCACATTGGGATTTGTGCAGACTTTCAGACCGAGTCGAGCAGTTCATGACGGGGCTTGCCGTCCCCACTGCAGATCACGCGATTACGGCCAGTGGTCTTGGCCTCATAGAGCGCTTGATCAGCGTCGTTGAGCCACAGCATCGCGTCATCGTGGGCCGGGTTGAAGGCGGCGAGACCAATGCTGAGGCTAACTTTCAACGCCGGGCTCTGTTCGTAACCGAGGGTGGCGAAGCGATCACGAAGCGCATCCATGGTGGTCGCGGCACGATCGAGCGCAAGGTCCGGGAGGATGACGCAGAACTCATCTCCACCGTAGCGACCCGCCACATCGGCCGCCCGCAGGTTCTGCTTGAGCATCTTGCTCAACTGACGCAACACGATGTCCCCGGCGACATGGCCGTAGGTGTCGTTGATGGTTTTGAAATGGTCGATGTCGATCAGTGCAATCGCCCCGCCCTGAGGCAGGCGTTTGCAGCGCTGGAATTCGATTTCCAGTTGATCCTTCCAGGCCCCGTGATTGAGCAGGCCGGTGAGGCTGTCGGTGCGGCTCAGGGCCAGCAATTCGCGCTTGTGCCGTCCCAGCGTGGTGGCCTGTCGGAAACAGATCCAGCCCAGCGCCAGCGGATAAAGGGTCAAAAGCGGCAGGCAGGCATACAACTGCAACGGGCTGGTTTGCGGAACGAAGGCCGGCGTAAACACCAGAAACCCGACCCCCATCCCCAACACCTGCGCAACGGTCCCTACCAGCAGAAAACGCAGGCCGCCAATGGCCACGTTGTTCATCGCCATCATGGCGATGGTGGCTGCGCTGGGCAGCGGATTGAATTGCATGGCGGCGACCCAGAAGCCACCAAGAAAGGCATCGACCAGCAGATTACGATGTTCGGCGTGGTAGGGAACTTCCGCCCGTCGCGCCCATTGGTAAGCCACGTGCGGCCAGAAGATACCGTTGAAGAGCATCAGCGCCCAGACCCATGGCGCCGGGTCGAGTGGGTACATCGCGGCGGCAACACACAGTAATCCCGCGGCCAGCCCCAGGGTACGCGTTGCATAGAGCCTTCTGGCCAGTGAAAGCCCTTTTCCGCCCGTTTTTTCCATTGGAGCCTCTACACCACTGCACGGTACCTGCTGACACCGGAGTTTCAGGTGTGCTGGAAGTCTAACAGGGCAAAGTCAAATAGCCATCACCGGTTAGCAGCCTGAATATCCCGGTATTGCCGTGAGGCGGGCGTAGAATGTTTGGCTATACATGAAGAGAGGGTTCAACAGACAACGATAAAAAAGGAGACCCATGCAAACTTTTCAAGTGTTGATCATCGGCAGCGGTTTTGGCGGACAGTGCGCGGCGATCAATTTGCTCAAGGCCGGCATCGATGACTTTCGACTGCTGGAACGGCGGGACTTCTTCGGCGGCACCTGGTGCCAGAACACGTACCCCGGTGCGGCCGTCGATGTGCCCTCGCCGCTTTATTCGCTGTCCTTTGCCCCCTACCGCTGGACACAAATGTTCGCCGAACAGGCCGAACTGCACCGCTACACGCAGTACGTGGTGGACCAATTCGGCCTGCGCGACCGCGTGGAACTGGAAGCCAACGTCGAACGCATCGAATGGGACGACGACAGCAAACGCTGGGCAGTGCACACCGCAAATAAAGGCACGTTCTACGCTCGGTTCCTGATCAATGCCACGGGGCCGCTAAGCCAACCCGTCATCCCGCATTTCGAGGGACAGGAGCGCTTTCAGGGCAAGACTTTTCACACCAACAATTGGGATCATGCCTACGACTATCGGAAAAAACGCGTCGCCATCGTCGGCAGTGGCGCCAGCGCGGCCCAGGTGATTCCGGCCATTGCCCCGGACGTCGAGCATTTGCATGTGTTTCAGCGCACCCCGCACTGGGTGCTGCCACGGGCCGATCGCGCCTTCGGCTCCTTCCAGCGCTGGTTGCTCGGCCTCAAACCGGCCTACAAGCTGCTGCGCTGGATGATCTATTGGCAATTCGAAACCCGGGTGATTGCCTTCAAATACTCGAAACCGGCGATCCGCATGGTCCAGCAGCAGGCCCTGCGCTTCATGAAACGCCAGGTCCCGGACCCCGAACTCAGACGCAAACTGACACCGGACTACGCCATCGGCTGCAAACGAGTCATCATCTCGAGCACGCTGTACCCGGCACTCGGTCGGTCCAACGTAACGTTGCACAGCCGCGAACAGGGCATCGCGTCCATAGACGAAACCGGCATCGTCACCCTGGACGGGCAACACATCGATCTGGACCTGATCGTCTGGTCCACCGGTTACGACGCCACCGACGGGGTGATTTCCTACCCGGTCACAGGAAGAAACGGCACGCAACTCAGGGATTTCTGGGCAACTTATCCTCGCGCCTACCTCGGTACCAGCCTGCCGGACTTCCCCAACCTGTTTATCGTCACCGGGCCCAACACCGGCATCGGCCACACTTCGGCGCTGTTCATCATCGAATCCCAGATGAACTACATTCTCGATTGCATTCGCACACTGAAAGAACAGGGTTTGTGCAGCATCGAAGTTCGCCCCGAGGCAGAACGTACCTACACTGAAATGATCCACCGGGAAATGGAACGCACGGTGTGGAAATCCGGAGGCTGCCACAGTTGGTATCAAAGCAAGAGTGGTCATGTGATTGCCATGTTTCCCGGGTTCAGTTTCAGTTACCACCGATTGACCCGGACGCTGAAACCCGCCGATCACATCTTGTCCTGATCAGAGAAAAGGGAGACGCGTGATGCTTTTGTTGGTTGTCGCAATCGCGGTTTTCGTGGCCTGGAGCTGGTTGAGCTACCCGGCCATCGGTCACTGGCTCTATGACTTGAACATGGCGGCCGAAGCCAAGCTGTATCGGCTGCACAAGATCGTCGTACCGATTGCCGAAATGACCGTTTCGACCTGGCAAGGCGGGCCGTACGAAGCGTCGAGCAGCGTGCTGATGCTTCACGGCTACAGCGCCGACAAGAATATCTGGCTGCGCTTCGCCCGGCATTTTGTCGGCACTTACCGGGTGATCATCCCCGACATCGCCGGGCATGGCGAAACCGGGTTCAAGGCCGGTGGCGGGTACGATATCCCTTTGCAGGCGAAGCGGATGATCCAGCTGCTCGATGTCTGCGGCGTCGAGAAGGTGCATGTGATCGGCAACTCGATGGGCGGCTATATGGCGGCGTGGCTCGCGGCGACTTACCCGGACCGCATCGCCTCGGTCGCCCTGATCGACCCGGCCGGTGTCACCGCGCCCGAAATCAGTGACCTGGAGCGTCATTTGTCCAAGGGCCACAACCCGTTCCTGATCAACTCCCGGGAAGAATTCCGGCGCTTCTACGCCATGACCATGGCCGAGCCGCCATGGGTGCCCGGCGTGGTGCTGGACGCCATCGCCCAGCGTTATGAACAGTCCCGGGATGAGCTGGAAGAAATCTTCAGGGACTTCCGTGCCAGCCCGCCAATGGAACCGAAACTGCCCGACATCAAGTGCCCGGCGCTGTTGCTGTGGGGGCGCAAGGACCGCTTGATCGACGTCAGTAGCGTGGCGATCTGGAGCAAAGGCATCGAAGACCTGCGGGTGGAAATCTGGGAAGGTGTCGGCCATATGCCGATGGTCGAGGCACCGGCGGGCACGGCGCGGCTGTATCGCGAGTTTTTGGCATCCCAGCGCACTCAACTCCACGTCTAATACCGGCCGAGCTTGCGAGGTTGCCGCTATAGCAGTCCTTTGCAGAATGAAGTCCGTAAGATTCTTCGTTTGTCGGCGCCGCTGAAGGCTGCGATCTTTTCCCCAACCTTCACGTCACCGCGCCTGGAATTTTTTTCATGAGCCACCCAAGCTTTGTCAGCCCCGACCTGATCCGCCAACGCTTCTCCAAAGCGATGTCCGACATGTACCGCGAAGAAGTGCCGCTGTACGGCGCGTTGATGGAACTGGTGGAACAGACCAACCGCCATGTGCTGGACAGTGAACCGCAGATCGCCCGGCAGTTGAACAGCACGGGCGAAATCCAGCGTCTGGACCTGGAACGCCATGGCGCCATCCGCGTCGGCACCGCCGCTGAACTGGCGACCCTTGCCCGGCTGTTCGCGGTGATGGGCATGCAGCCCGTTGGCTATTACGACTTGACCCCGGCCGGCGTCCCGGTGCATTCCACGGCGTTCCGCGCAGTGCATGAGGCCGCCTTGCAGGTCAGCCCGTTTCGGGTGTTCACCTCGCTGCTGCGTCTGGAACTGATCGAAGACCCGGAGCTGCGCGCCTTTGCGCAATCGGTGCTGGATAAACGCTCGATCTTCACGCCGACGGCGCTGACCCTCATTGAACGCGCCGAAACCGAAGGTGGCCTCACCGAGTCCGAGGCCAAGGACTTCGTCGAGCAAGCGCTGGAAACCTTCCGCTGGCACCACAGCGCGACCGTCACCGCCGAGCAATACCAGAAACTCAGCGCCCAGCATCGCCTGATCGCCGATGTCGTGGCATTCAAGGGCCCGCACATCAACCACCTGACACCGCGCACGCTGGACATCGACATTGTGCAGGCACAAATGCCGGCCCATGGCATCACCCCCAAAGCAGTGATCGAAGGCCCTCCCCGCCGTCAGTGCCCGATCCTGTTGCGCCAGACCAGTTTCAAGGCGCTGGACGAACCCGTTGCCTTCACCGACCAAGCTGAAAGTCGCGGCAGCCACAGCGCCCGGTTCGGTGAGATCGAGCAGCGCGGCGCCGCGCTCACGCCCAAGGGCCGGGCGCTTTACGACCGCTTGCTGAACGCCGCTCGCGACGAACTCAAGGACTTCCCCAATGAAGCCAATGCCGCACGCTACAACGCGCTGATGACGCAGCACTTCAGCGAATTCCCTGACACCCTTGAGGGAATGCGTCAGCAGGAACTGGCGTACTTTCGCTATTTCCTGACGGAAAAGGGGCTGGGGTCGGCGCAAGCGCTTAAATCTTTGTCGCTGGAGGATTTGCTCGGCAACGGCTACTTGCGAGCCGAACCGTTGGTCTACGAAGATTTCCTGCCGGTCAGTGCGGCGGGAATTTTTCAGTCGAATCTTGGGGATGCGGCGCAAACCCATTATGGCGAGCATTCGAATCGGCAGGCGTTCGAGAAGGCGCTGGGGCGATCGACCATCGATGAGTTGGGGTTGTATGCCGAGACGCAGCGGCGTTCGATCGAGGAATGTTTTGCATCGCTCTGTTAATCACCACCCAATCCTGTAGGAGCCGGCTTGCTGGCGATGGGGCCCTTGGATGTGTATTGCTTCTCAAGGACCTCTTCGCCAGCAAGCCGGCTCCTACAGGTTTTTTGGTGATTTCCGGTTTTACTTCAACTTCGCCAACAGCGCTTCAGCCGTGGCCTCGGACGACGCCGGGTTCTGACCGGTCAGCAGCAATCCATCAGTCACCGTGTAGCTCGCCCAGTCGTCACCCTTGGAGTAAATCCCGCCCTTCTCCTTGAGCATGTCCTCCACCAGAAATGGCACGACCTTGGTCAATTGCACCGCCTCCTCTTCAGAGTTTGTGAAGCCGGTCACCCGCTTGCCTTTGACCAGCGGTTGACCATCCGTCCCCTTGACGTGACGCAATACTCCCGGCGCATGACAGACCAAGGCGACCGGTTTACCCGCCTTGTTGAACGCCTCGATCAATGCGATCGAAACCTTGTCTTCAGCCAGATCCCACAGCGGGCCATGGCCACCCGGATAGAAAACCGCATCGTAATCGTCAGCCCTCACGCTGCTCAGCAGCGCGGTCGACGCCAATGCCGACTGGGCCGCGGAGTCTTTGCGGAAGCGATCAGTGGCCGCGGTTTGCGCGTCCGGCTCGTCGCTCTTCGGGTCCAATGGGGGTTGCCCCCCCTTCGGCGACACCAGCGTCAGTTGCGCGCCGGCGTCTTTGAAAGCGAAATACGGTGCGGCGAATTCTTCCAGCCAGAAGCCGGTTTTCTTGCCTGTGTCACCCAATTGATCGTGGGACGTCAGAACCATCAGGATTTTCATGTCGCGCTCCTTGAATTCGGGAATATTGAGTCAACTCGGCGCAGAGTTTGACCATCAGGCTGCGCTGTTCGTTGCACTTTTCACACCGGTGCTCTGAAGTGATGGCTAACCGCCTTGATGCGCAAGAAGTTGCGCAATCGATACGCCGAGACGCGCTCCTTCAGCGCTGAACGCCCGGTTTGTCAGGCCTTCCAGCCCGGTGCGCAAGAAGTTGCGCAGTGCTGCGCAAGTTCTTGCGCACATTGCGGGGTGAACGTTGCCGGCAATCCTTCCAGCGACCAAAAACTCACTGCAAAGCCCTGATTTATATGGCTTTCGATGTTTCTGGCACGGACCTTGATAACAGTCATGCACCCACCGGGCGATATCGCCTCCCGGGCACCTCACTTATTCAGCAAGGAGAGCATCCATGGCAACACCAGCGTACATGTCCGTCACTGGCGAAAAACAAGGTCTGATCACTGCCGGCGCATTCACCGCCGACTCGGTTGGCAACACCTACCAGGAAGGTCACGAAGACCAGGTCATGGTTCAGGCCTTCAGCCACGACGTGATCATCCCGCGTGACCCGCAATCCGGCCAACCGACCGGTCAGCGCGTACACAAGCCAGTCGTGATCACCAAGGTATACGACAAGTCTTCGCCACTGCTGCAGGCCGCTTTGACCTCCGGCGAGCGCATGAGCGAAATCGTTATCCAGTGGTACCGCACTTCGGCTCAAGGTACCCAAGAGCACTACTACACCACCAAACTGGAAGAC
>Ga0255334_1000589_pt1 | contig 25888 bp, 19 predicted proteins | sample EtOH5_35cm_T3_12_FD_202080 | JGI IMG/M metagenome (GOLD analysis project Ga0255334, IMG submission 202080) | Sandy soil microbial communities from University of British Columbia, Vancouver, Canada - EtOH5_35cm_T3_129 | ecosystem: Engineered > Artificial ecosystem > Sand microcosm > Unclassified ... | reverse complement strand
CACATCTGTTGAATGTTCCGCCGTCATCGCGAGCAGGCTCGCTCCCACAGGGGGTCGGCGGCGTTCACAACACCCGGGGGCAACCCGCATCAATTGTGGGAGCGAGCCTGCTCGCGATAGCGGTCTGTTGGCCAACACATCTGTTGAATGTTCCACCGTCATCGCGAGCAGGTCGAATCGTCGCACCGTCGCTCCCACAGGGGGTTGGGTATGAATTCGGTGGTCATCATCGGTGCGGGTCCGGCCGGGATTCGGGCAGCGCAAACATTGGTCGCCCACGGCGTTCGCCCGGTGCTGCTGGACGAAGCCGCACGCGGTGGCGGGCAGATTTATCGTCGCCAACCGGCAAACTTCAAGCGCTCGCCAGTCAAGCTGTATGGCTTCGAAGCCGGCAAGGCCAACGCGCTGCATCAGACGATCGACATGCTACGCGAGCAACTCGATTACCGTCCCGAGACGCTGGTATGGAACGCCGAAGACGGTGCGCTCGACACCTTGCATGAAGGCCGCGCCGCGCGGCTGGCGTTCTCCCGGGTGATCGTCGCCACGGGCGCCACCGACCGGATTCTGCCGGTGCCAGGCTGGACCCTTCCAGGGGTTTACAGCCTCGGCGCAGCGCAGATCGCCCACAAGTTTCAAGGCTGTGCCATCGGTGAACGCGTGGTGTTCGCCGGCAGCGGGCCGTTGCTGTACCTGGTGGCGTATCAATACGCCAAGGCCGGCGCAAAGGTGGTCGCGGTGCTCGACAGCTCGCCTTTCAGCGCTCAAGCCCGCGCCCTGCCCGGCCTGCTCTCGCAACCGGCCACCCTGGCCAAAGGCATCTATTACCGCAGTTGGTTGACCGCCCACGGCATCCCGGTGCACCAGGGTGCCAGCCTCACAGGCATCAACGGCGAACAGCGGGTGCAATCGCTGACCTGGCGCAACGCCAAGGGCGATCAGTCTCTGGAGTGCGACGCCGTCGCCTTCGCCCACGGTCTGCGCAGTGAAACCCAACTCGCCGACCTGCTCGGCTGTGAATTCGCCTGGAACCCGCTCAACCGCGCCTGGCTGCCGCAACGCGACAGCGCCGGTCGCAGCAGTGTCGCCGAGGTTTACCTGGCCGGTGACGGCGCCGGCATCATGGGCGCCGACGCGGCGGAAATGGCCGGCGAGCGCGCGGCTCTGGCGTTGCTCGAAGACATCGGTTACCTGATCCCGCCGCAACGTGGGGCGCAATTGGAGCAGGCGCTGGGACGGATCGATACCTTCCGCCAAGGTCTGGAACGGGCCTTCGTCTTTCCCGAGCATTGGGCCGCCGATGCCCCGAATGACGTGATGATCTGCCGTTGCGAAGAAGTGCGGGCTGGCGACATCCGCCAGGTTGTGCGCGAGGGTCATTGGGAGATCAACCGGGTCAAGGCGCATTGCCGGGTCGGCATGGGCCGCTGTCAGGGACGGATGTGTGGCGCCGCCGCCGCGGAAATCATTGCCTGCGAAAGTCAGCGCTGCGTGTCCGACATCGGCAGGCTTCGGGCTCAGGCCCCCATCAAACCCCTGCCGTTTGGTCTGGAGGTCGAGTCATGATCGAAGTCGATGCCGTCATCATCGGCGGCGGAATTGTCGGCGCCTGCGCCGCGCTGTTTCTAAGCAAGGCCGGGCGTCGCGTGGCGCTGCTGGAGCGGGACTTTTGTGGCTCGCATTCCAGCGGCGTGAACTACGGCGGCGTGCGGCGCCAGGGGCGACCACTCTCGCAACTGCCGCTGTCGCAGCGGGCCCACGACATCTGGGGACAACTGCCGCAGCTGATTGGCATCGACGGTGAGTATCAGCGCAGCGGCCACCTGAAGCTGGCCCGCAGCCTCAACGATCTGCACGCCTTGCAAGACTATGCCGCCAGCAGTCGGGGCTTTGGCCTCGACTTGCAGGTACTCGAGCGCAGTGAATTACGCGCACGTTTTCCGTGGGTCGGCGAGGTGGCGGTCGGCGCCTCGTTTTGCCCCGATGACGGTCATGCCAACCCGCGACTGGTGTCCCCGGCGTTTGCCTGGGCGGCGCGGCGACATGGCGCCCAGGTCCATGAACAATGCCCGGTGACGGCGGTGGAACACGACGGCCAACGCTTTCGTATCAGCACGCAAACCGGTCTGGAGTTGCAGGCGCCCTGGCTTTTGAATTGCGCCGGAGCCTGGGCCGGCACCGTGGCGGAACAATTCGATGAGGGCGTGCCGATGCACGCCGGGCACCCGGCGATGCTGGTCACCGAGCCCTTGCCGCTGGTGATGAATGCCAGCACCGGGGTCGAGGGCGGCGGTATCTATGCCCGTCAGGTCGCGCGCGGCAATTGTGTGTTGGGTGGCGGCCAGGGTTTTGCCCTCGACGGTGCCCGCGCCCGGCCGGGCCAGCACGCGGTAATCGAGATCCTGCGTCAGGCGGTCGAGCTTTATCCGTTTCTTGAAGGCGCCCAGGCGATTCGTACCTGGAGCGGCACCGAAGGTTACCTGCCCGATCGCCAACCGGTGATCGGCCACAGTGGCACTCAACCCGGTCTGTTGCACGCATTCGGCTTTGCCGGTGCGGGCTTTCAGATCGGCCCCGCGGTGGGCCAGGCGCTCACCGAAATCATCTGCAGCGGCGCCTCAAAAACGTCGCTGGATGCGTTTTCCATCACCCGGTTTCACTCCATCTCCGTTGCTTGATAGAGGAAGGTCGCGCTAATGAATAACGTCAAACGCACTGCACTGCTCGGTATCTCCTGTCTGGGCGCCCTGCTCGCCGCCACCCAGGCCCAGGCCGAACCGACGCTTTACCTGGGCATGAACGGCGGGACCATGGAGCGGCTCTACGCCGACAAGGTGCTGCCGGTTTTCGAGAAGGCCAACAACGTCAAAGTGGTGATCGTGCCCGGCACCTCCGCCGATATTCTGGCCAAGGTCCAGGCCAGCAAAGGCAACCCGCAGATGCACGTGATGTTCCTCGACGACGGCATCATGTACCGCGCCATCGCCATGGGGCTGTGCGACAAACTCGAAGACAGCGCACCGCTGGCGCAGATTCCGGCCAAGGGCCGCATCAAGGACCAAGCGGTGGCGGTCAGCCTCGGCGTGACCGGGCTGGCGTACAACACGCGTCTGTTCAAGGAGAAAGGCTGGACCGCGCCGACCTCGTGGATGGACATGGCCGACCCGCGCTTCAAGGACAAACTGGTGTTCCAGTCGATGGCCTCCTCGACCTTTGGTCTGCACGGGTTCCTGATGTTCAACCGGATTCAGGGCGGCAGCGAAACCGACGTCGAGCCAGGCTTCAAGGCGTGGCCGAACACCGTCGGGCGCAACGTGCTGGAGTACATTCCGAGCTCGGCGAAGATTTCCGAAATGCTTCAGACCGACGAAGCCGCACTGTTCCCGCTGACGCCAACCCAGGTCACCGCCCTGAAACTCAAGGGCATGCCGGTGGAATATGCGCAACCGAAGGAAGGCGCCGTGGTGCTCAACGTGGCCGAATGTGCCATCGCCAACAACACTCAGCCGGAACTGGCGCAGAAACTCGCTGCTTTCTTGCTGACACCTGAAGCGCAGGCCGCCGCGCTTGAAGACGGCGACCAGATCCCGTCCAACCCGAATACCCCGACCACCGACAAGACTCGCGGCCAGGTGGAGGCGATGAAGCAGTACCTGACCACTGCCATTGCGATCGATTGGGATCAGGTCAACGAACAGCGCCCGGCATGGAATGCGCGGTGGAATCGTAGTATCGAGCGGTAACCAGCAGATACAACACAATCGAGGCAACACAGCAAACCTTGTGGGAGCGGGCTTGCCCGCGAATGCGTAAGGTCAGGCAACCGAAAGGGTGACTGACACACCGCCTTCGCGAGCAAGCCCGCTCCCACAGGTTTCGCGCTTGACTGACTGACCTCAGGAAAGCGCCCTCGCCACCAGCGCTTTCGTCGACACAACTGGAATGAAAATTCCCCGTTTGGTTACACTACGCCGCCGCAGCTCGGGGGAGCCGGCGTGCAAATTACGGGGTGAAATCACAGTGGCCGTTCGACCGCCAAACCGCTCGCGACTCACACCACGCTGGCCTGCGCTTCGCCGCTTGTTCGGCAAGTCATCGACGGCATCCGCCGGTAACACCGCAACCGGTCGAGTCATCCACGACTACTTCCACCGCAAGGCCCACACCCAGGGTTACACCCTCAGCCATAGCCAACTGCGCGTCATCGACTGCATGGCGCAACACGCCGCAGCGCTGTCGGGCACCTCGGCAAAAACGCTTCCCGGCCTTTACCTGTACGGCGCTGTGGGTCGCGGCAAGAGCTGGCTGCTCGACGGTTTTTTCCAGGCCCTTCCCATCGCGGAAAAACAGCGCCTGCATTTTCATGGTTTTTTCGCGGACCTTCACCAGGGAATGTTCACTCATCGCGATCAACCCGATGCACTGGAAACCACCCTCGACGAACAGCTGCGCGATTGCCGGGTGCTGTGTTTCGACGAGTTTCACGTCCATGACATCGGCGATGCGATGCTCATTACCCGGCTGTTCAAGGCATTGTTCCGCCGACGCATCCTGCTGCTGGTCACGTCCAACTACCCACCGGAAGGACTGCTGCCCAACCCGCTGTACCACGCGCGCTTCAAACCGGCGATCGACCTGATCAACGCTCGCATGCAGGTCATGGAGGTCGGCGGCCCCCACGACTACCGCAGTCAGGCGAGAACCCACGCCCAGCAGCTGTTTACCCAAGGCCAGTACGTCTGGCCGGCCACGCTGGCGCAGCGTCAGTCGTTGAACCTGCCCGAACGCGACGCGCCGGCCATTCAACTGCCCGTCGGGACACGCAATCTTCAGGCCCGACACTGCGAAGGGCGAACCATCGGTTTCACCTTCGGCGATCTGTGCGACCACCCCACAGCGGTCATGGATTACCTGGAGCTGTGCCGACGTTTCGATCATTGGTTCATCGATAAACTGCCCAACCTCGCCGAGTGTTCCATCGCCGCCCAGCAGCGCTTCATCAATCTGGTCGACGTCCTGTACGACCAGGACAAGCACCTGATTCTGCTCGGCCAGCGGTCTTTGCGCGAAAGCCTGGGCGGTGATGCCATCGATCTGGCGCGCACGCGCAGCCGGTTGGGGCAATTGGTCGAAGTCAGGGGGCCGTAAGTTTTGTGGTGCAGCTCAGACCGCTATCGCGAGCAGGCTCGCTCCCACATGGGAATGCGATCTAATGTGGGAGCGAGCCTGCTCGCGATAGCGGTGTGACAGCCACCACACATTTGCCGGTATCATGTCGCCCGTTTCCAGGCCTCCGCGCCCTCCTCTCGATCAAGAGTGAATCTGTTCATGGATACCCTTGCCCAACTGCGCGCCGGCCAACTGTCGGGCATCACCCGCCTGGACCTCACCGGCGGCCTGACGGAGTTTCCGCGAGAAATCTTCGACCTGGCGGACTCGCTGGAAGTCCTCAACCTCAGCGGCAATGCCTTGAGCAGTCTGCCGGACGACTTGCACCGCCTGACCCGTTTGCGCGTGTTGTTCTGCTCGGACAATCTGTTCACCGAACTGCCCGACTGTCTGGGCCACTGCGCCGCGCTGACGATGATCGGCTTCAAGGCCAACCGCATCGAGCGCGTGCCAGGTGCCGCCCTGCCACCGTTGCTGCGCTGGCTGATCCTGACCGATAACTGCATCACTGAACTGCCGGCCGAGCTGGGTGAACGCCCGCACCTGCAAAAACTCATGCTGGCTGGCAACCGCTTGCAACGTTTGCCGCAGAGCTTGCGTCATTGCCATCGACTCGAACTGATCCGCATCGCCGCCAATCAGTTGAGCGAGTTGCCCGAGTGGCTGCTGTCCCTGCCCAGCCTGACCTGGCTGGCGTACGCCGGTAACCCGCTGGAGACCGAAGCCGATGCGGCCGCTCTCGAAGCCACGCCCCGCATTCTCTGGTATGAACTGCGACTGGAGCAGCAACTGGGCGAAGGCGCCTCAGGAGTGATTCACCGGGCCATGTGGGATCGGCCGGACCAGCCGGACCAGCCGGCCACTCAGGTCGCGGTCAAACTCTACAAAGGCGAAATGACCAGCGATGGCTCGCCGTTGCACGAAATGAACGCCTGCATCACCGCAGGTTGTCACCCCAACCTGATCCGGGTTGAAGGGCGAGTCGTCGAGCATCCAGAAGACCAGGCCGGGCTGGTGATGCAATTGATCGATCCGAGTTATCGCAATCTGGCCGGGCTGCCGAGCCTGGCGTCATGCACCCGCGACGTTTACGCCAACGACACCCGGCTCAGCGCTGGCGTGGCATTGCGGATCGCCTGTGGCATCGCCTCGGCAGCCGAACATTTGCACCAGCATGGCATCACCCACGGCGACCTCTACGGCCACAACATTTTGTGGAACGAGCACGGTGATTGTCTGCTGGGGGATTTTGGCGCCGCGTCTTTTCATGCCCTCTCGGACAGCCTTGAAAGCCGTGCGCTGCAACGGATAGAAGTGCGGGCGTTTGGTGTTTTGCTGGGGGAATTGTTGGAACGGATCGACTCAGGGTTGAGCGATGAAGGTCGTGTGCAGCTGGAGCAATTGCAGCAGCGCTGCTGTCAGCCGCAGGTGCTGGAGCGACCGGGGTTCAACGAGATAGTGCAGGCGTTGAATCGCTGGTGACCGCTGCGCGGTCAATCGCGAGCAGGCTCGCTCCCACAGGTTTTGTGTCGAACATATGATTTTTATTCAACACAACCTACTGTGGGAGCGGGCTTGCTCGCGAAAGCGGTATCACTGAAAAATCAAATTACCCCGCCAACCCGACAAACATGTCCTGCACGTCATCGTGGTTATCGAGGCCTTCGAGGAAGGCTTCGACTTCAGCCATCTGCTCATCGCTCAGACCGCTGACCGGGTTTTTCGGCTGGTAACCCAACTTGGCCGACAACACGGTGAACCCTTGCTCGGGCAGGGCTTTCTGCACAGCGTCCAGGTCCGCAGGCTCGGTCAGGAACAGGGTCGTGCCCTCTTCGTCACCTGGCTCGAAATCCTGGGCGCCGGCTTCGATGGCGGCCATTTCCGGATCGGCGTCAGGGCTGTCCGGGGACGCCTCGATCATGCCGACATGGTTGAAGTCCCACGCTACCGAACCGGAAGCGCCCAATTGGCCCTTGCGGAACGCGACGCGGATTTCAGCGACGGTGCGGTTGATGTTGTCGGTCACGCATTCAACGATCAGCGGCACCTGATGCGGTGCGAAACCTTCATAGGTCACGCGATGGTATTGCACGGTTTCACCCAACAGGCCCGCGCCTTTCTTGATCGCGCGATCCAGGGTTTCCTTGGGCATCGAGGCTTTCTTGGCCTGCTCGACCACCAGACGCAGGTGTGCGTTGGTGGCAGTATCGGCACCGTTTCGGGCCGCGATGGTGATTTCTTTTACCAGTTTGCCGAAGATCTTGCCCTTGGCGTTAGATGCCGCTTCTTTGTGTTTAACCTTCCACTGTGCGCCCATTACTCACTCTCTTGATCTATGGCGCCGAGACATCTATTGGCCGACGCATGGCGCAAGTTTATACGCCCTAAAGTTGGCAATCGACCAAAAAATCCACCCTGTTCACCCCGCATGACCAATCGACATCTTCACCGGCAGTTGTAGGGCGTTTCTGAAACTTCGATTTGCGGTGACCATAAAGGGCTGTGGTTTCGTACCCTCTGCGCCCGAATTCCATGGCAGAAGCGCGCTCGATGCACAACGACAAGGAAAGTCCCTTCACCCTGACACTTCTCGACGGCGATTTGAGTTTGCAGGTGTTGCAATTCAGTGGCCGAGAAGCCCTCAACCAGCCCTATCGATTCGACATCGAAGCGATCGGCCTCGCACCGGCCATGAACCTCGACCGATTGCTGCAGCAGCCGGTGTTCCTCAGCCTGATGGAGGGCCAGGGTATTCATGGCGTACTTCACAGAGCCAGTCGCGAGCATCGCGGCCCACACCGGATCGGCTACAAAATGGTGCTGGTGCCCTACCTTCAACGGCTCGACCAGCAGCGTTCACGCCGCGTCTTTCATCACCTCAGCGTACCGATGATCCTGCGCCAACTGCTGGAGGAACATGATGTGCCCGAGGGGAGCTATCGCTTCGAATTATCCAACGGACACTATCCCGTCCGGCCTTTTTGCATTCAGTACGAGGAGAGCGATCTGGCATTGCTGCAACGGCTGTGCGAAGAAGAAGGCATTCACTATCACTTCGAACATCAGCGCGACAGGCATGTGCTGGTCCTGGCCGATGACAGCCTGAGTTTCCCCCAAGACCCCGTCCTTACGCCGTTCCAGGGCAACGCGCCCGACGACACTGACGTGCCGGTGATCAGTGAGTTGTTCCAGCGCCATGACTCGCCGCCCTTTCCCTCACGACTGGAAGCCAGGAACCGTGGCTCGCAAAAACCTGACGAGGGAGCGGCCAACCACGCTTTCGGCAAACCGTTGCCGCTGAGGGTCCGGCCCGCGGCCGAGCACATCCATCGCGATCAGTTGAGCCGACGACAACTGGAACGTCTGCGTTGCCAGCACCTGCAGATCCACGGTCAAAGCAACCAGAGCGCACTGCGCAGCGCACGGATAGTGCAAGTGTCAGAACATCCACTGGCGAATTTCAACGATCAGTGGCTGCTGACCGAAACCCGACATCAGGGCCAACAACCTTCGATTCTTGCCACCGACAAACCCGTCACTGTCCGCCATTACCGCAATCAGTTCACCGCCATTCCCTGGTCAACGGTATTCAGGCCGGCGCTCAAACAGACCAGGCCGAGCATCCCGGGCTATCAGCCCGCCCGGGTGCTGGGCCCTGCCGGGCAGCCGGCGGCGCTGGATGATCGAGGTCGAATACAGGTCGGGCTGTGGCCAACAGCGCAAGCGGATCCGCTTGAATCTGCCGGACTCTGGCTACCGGTGGCCCTTGCAGCGCCGGACGCTCGGATTAACCCGTGCAACCTGCCAACGGGCGGCAGCGACGTCCTGATCAGTTTTCTCGACAGTGATCCGGACCGGCCGGTGCTGTGCGTCGGCATGGGCCATCACCCACGCACCCGGCCTGTTCCCGAGCCACGCCGCGATAGCCACTTGCTGCTCGATTGGCTGGTCAATCGCTCGGACCTCATGCCCTGACACTCAGCCCTTGTCGGCCTTGCCGGCCGCCGCCGCGAACTTCGCCAGACGCACATCCAGATGCCGTGGCCGGCGCCCGTGATCCTCGGCGCGTTCCTTGCGGCGAATGGCGTTGCGCACCATCAGGGAGCCGAGGTAACGAATCGGTTCTGGCGGAAACAAGCCCAACGGTCCGTTGACCAGAGGCGAACGGGTCCAGGCGTTGTCCAGTCCCTGAACCATCGAGGCGAGAATCTGCCCGCCCATATGACACGGGCCAACCCCGCTGCCGGAGTATCCGAAACCATAAAACACGTTGCCGCTGGCACTCATCTGACCGAAAAACGGCAAACCGGTGACCGATCGATCAGACGGACCGTTCCAGGTCACCTCGACCTTGACCTGGGCAAACGCGGGGAAGAACTCGCTCAGGCTGTGCTGCAACAAACCGGCATAGGGCGATGGCTGATCGAACACCGGCAACATTCGCCCGCCGTAAGCAAAGGTGTTGCCGCCCTTGCCGAGCATGATTCGGCCGTCCGGAGTGTTGTGGTAGTAGTGCACGAAAATCCGCGAATCGAGTACGGTGACGCCGCTGGTCAAGCCGATCTCGTTGAGCAGATCAGGTCGCGGTTCGGTGATCAGCATATCGCTGGAAACAATCGCCACACTGCGCTCGAACTGTGGAAACGCCCGGGCCATCCAGGCGTTCATCGCCAGCACCACGCGATCCGCGCGAACGGTGCCGTTGCGGGTTTGTATCCCCGCAGGCTTGCCCTCCTGCAACCCAGTCATGGCGGTGTGCTCGTGAATCCTCACCCCGAGTTGTAAGGCCACCCGGCGCAAGCCGCGCACCAGTTTGCCCGGTTGCACGCTTGCCGCCGCCGGGGAAAACCAGCCTTCCAGATGTTTGCTGGAACCGGCCATGCGTTGCACATCGGCCACCGGCCGTTGGGTGAAAGAGTTGATGCCATTGCGCTCCAACGCCGCGATCACGGCATCGGTCGAGCCGCATTGGGCACGGTTGGTGGCGGTGTAGAGCGTACCGTCGAGGCGGTAATCGGCGTCCACCGCGTACTGCTCGCAAAAGGCGCCGATGGCATGGATGCTGCGCTCCGACTCCTTGACCAGTCGCACCGCTTCTTCGACGCCGAACAGCCGTTCAAGGGTGAAGTACTTGGCCGACCACGACAGCGCACAACCACCGTTGCGCCCACTGGCGCCGGCGCCGCAGATATCGGCCTCGATCAGCAGCACATCCAGCTCGGGGTTCTGTTCCTTGAGCATGATCGCGGTCCACAGCCCGGTGTAGCCGCCGCCGACGATGCAGACGTCGGCCCGGGTGTCGCCTTCCAGTGCCGGGCAGGTGTCGGATACATCGGCCTTCAGGGCCTGGTCCAGCCAAAAGGGTCTCATTGGAAATCTCCAGTCAGATGTCCACCCGCTAGCCTGCCGCAGGCGCAGCAAGCCGCGAGGGAAAGGGGTTCAGCTACGCAGAGGTTTTACAGTCATCCGTTGGTTAGGCACGAAAGCGCTTTCGGCACGCAGGCCAGCCGGGCGGCTGTTCCAGTGCGGGATCAGCACCAGGGCCGAGAACAGCGCGCAGCCGGCGAAGACGATGAACACGGTGACCGAGTCGAAGTAGCCCGGCAGCAATCCGCCAAGAATCGCCCCGACCGAACCACAACCGTTGACGAAACCGGCCGCTGTGGCGCCCGCCTTGGCGGTGCCGAAATCGATCGCGGCCGCGCCGCTGATCATCGAGTCCGGTCCATAAAGGGTTAGGCCCATGACGAACAGCAGCGCCACCACCAGCATCACGCTGCCGGTATGCAGGGCGCCCATGAACAACGCCAGGGTCACCGTCAGCGCCAACAGGCTGAGCACACACGCCGGCATGCGTCGGGCGCCGAACAGTTTGTCCGAAGCCAGACCCAGCAGAATCGGCCCAAGCAACCCGGCCAGTTCAAATGCGGTCGGAATGATTGCCGCGCCGACCTTGCCCACCGAGGGCATCTGCTCGAAGACGATCACCGGGCCCCAGAGCAGAATCGCGTAGCGCGCCGGTTTCAGCAGAAAGTACGCGAGCCCCAGAACCAGCACGGTGCGGTTGCGCAGAATTTCCTTTAACGGTTCCAGAATGCTGATTTTGCTTTGCGCGTCGGCCTCTTGCGCCGTCAGTTCCGGCTCCGGCTCCACCGCCGGCAAGCCAACGTCTTCGGGTTTGTTGCGCTGAAAAATAAAAAACAGCACGGCGACCAGCCCAACCACCGCCGCACTGGAAAAGAACGCCGCATGCCAGGTGCCGATCAGCGTATACGCCCACCAGCCAGCGAACGGCGAAGCCACCAACCCACCAAAGGCGTAGCAGGAACTCCACAACCCCAGCACCCGCCCGCGCTGTTCGGCGGGAAAGAAGCTACCGAGGTTCTTGCACAGCCCGGACCAGCCGGTGGACTGGGCAAACCCTTGAATCAACATGCAGGTAGCGAAGATTGGCAACGTCGCAAAACTGCCCATCACCAAGGCTGCTGCCGCTGAAATCAACAACCCGCCAAACACTACGACCCTTGGGCCAAAGCGGTCGGCCAGGATGCCCCAGGTGAATTGCCCGATGGCATAAGCCGTGAGGTAGATGGCGTCGAGGTTGGCCATGGCCATTTTGTCGAGCATGAAGGTGGGGTCTTCGGCGATCCCCAGTTTTGCCACGGAAAAAGCTTTGCGGGTGAAGTAGAACGCGGCGTAAGCGAGCCAAGTGATCGCGAAGATCTGCACGCGCCAACGCTTGATGGTGCCGATGTGCTTGTTCATGGTGGTTCTGACCTCAGGGTGTGAGTGTGCCGGCAGAAATTGAGAAATAACGCCTGTTTTTTTATTGTTGAGCACTTCGATATCGCGGCTTCCCTTTGGCGATATCGGTCAGATGAGTCCTGCTGTTGCACGCACAGGCTCATGGCCGCCGACGCTGTTCGACTGACCAGTCACCGGGGCTGAGGTGGATAAAAACAATTACTGATTAATAAGTGAAATCGATTTATCGTATTTCCAATATAAGCTCAGCTTGTTACTGGAGGTTTCGATGTCGGTTTCCCACGCCCAGCTCAAAGCCTTCCACGCCGTGGCCGTCCATGGAAGCTTCACCAAAGCCGCCGAGCGGCTATTCCTCACGCAACCGGCGATTTCCGACCAAGTGCGCAAGCTCGAAGAGCGCTTCGGTGTGCTGCTGTTCCACCGCAACAAACGTTCGGTCCGGCTGACGGATTTGGGCGAGCGGTTGCTGAGCATTACTCAACGATTGTTCGTTATCGAGGCCGAGGCGCAGGAGCTCTTGCATGACTCCAGGGCCTTGCAAACCGGCAGCCTGATTCTCGCGGTGGATGCGCCAGTGCATGTGTTGCCGCAGATTGCTCGCTTTTGTGAGCGCTACCCCGGCATCAGCGTGAAGATCGAAACTGGCAACACCGACGAATCGCTGTTCCGGTTGTTCAACTACCAGGCCGATCTGGCGCTGCTGGGCCGGGAGGTGAGTGACGAGCGTCTGATCTCGTTGCCGCTGCGCAACGACCCGATGGTGGCGTTCGTTTCGCGCCATCATCCGTGGGCCGACCGCGAGTCGATTTGCCTCGCGGATCTGGATGACACGCCGTTGGTGCTGCGGGAAATCGGCTCGGTGACTCGGCAAACGCTGGAAGAAGAAATGGCTCAGGCAGGCTTACGTATCCGCCCGGCGATTCAGGTTGAAGGCCGGGAAGCGGCGCGTGAGGCGGTGGTGGTGGGGATTGGTGTCGGTGTGGTGTCGGCCGCCGAGTTCGGTGCAGATTCCAGGGTTTGCGCGCTGCCGATTACCGACTGCAAACGGCGATTGACCGAGACGCTGGTGTGCTTGCGCGAGCAGAGTTCGCGGCGGGTGGTGGCGACGTTTCTGGAGATGGTACGCGAAAGTCTTGTGTAGGCAGGCCCGGCCCCTGATCGTTCCCACGCTCTGCGTGGGAATGCAGCCCGGGACGCTCCGCGTCCCAAAGCGGACGCAGAGCGTCCATTGAGGCATTCCCACGCAGAGCGTGGGAACGATCCATAATCTGCGGCCAACATAGATCCCCTGTGGGAGCGAGCCTGCTCGCGATGCAGGCGCTGCGGTTTATCTAACTGGCGCCAAATCGAAAAACGCCTGTATCAAGCGCAAATCCCGCCGCCGCTCCATGCAGCCAATCATGTGTCGGTTAACCAACCCTTCACCCAGAATCGGCACCGCCGCCACCCGCGGGTCATGACTGACCTCCACCGACGACACCACGCCAACCCCCAACTCTGCGGCGACGGCTTCGGTCACCGCCTCGCGACTGTCCAGCTCCAGCAACACCCGTGGACTGACCGACGCCGCTACGCACGCCTCGTCAAAAGTGCGCCGGGTGATCGAACTCGGCTCACGCAACACCATGATCACCTGATCCAGCGCCTTGAGCGGTACCCCCTTGGACATCTGCGCCCAGGGATGACCGTCGGGCACCAGCGCACAAATCCGTGATTCGCTCAAGTCTTGCAAATGCAGCCCCTTGCGCGGTTCGACCTCGGTCAGCACCGCCACGTCGGCATGCTCCGACAGCAACGCCGCCAGGGTTTCCTGAGCATTGCCCAGCCGCAGGTTCACGGTAATGCCGGGATACCGCGCGCGCAAACTGGCGAGCATCGGCATGACCATGTGCGGCCCGTCCGCCGCCACCTCCAGACGCCCGGTCAGCAACTGCCGGTTCGCTTCCAGCATCACTTGCGCTTCTTCGGCCAGACCGAACATTGCCCGGGTGATCGCAGCCAGTTTGGTGCCCTCCTCCGTCAGCTCCACCCGTCGTGCGGTGCGCCGCAACAGGGTGATCTGGTAATGCTCCTCCAGCGCCTTGATGTGCCCGGTGACCGCCGGTTGGCTGATGAACAGTCGCGCCGCGGCCCGGGTGAAGCTGCCCTCGCGGGCCACCGCATCGAATGCGCGGAGCTGGAACAGGTTCATGAATAACCCTCACTGATGGCTGGCATAACAACAAACAATTTGATTGATAGCACAGCAAATTGCAATTTAAGCCCCGTAGCTTCATCCCATCGATTGCGAGGACACGAGAATGAGTACTGCCGAACCCATCCTGCTCACCCCCGGCCCACTGACCACTTCGGCCCGCACCCGTCAGGCGATGATGGTCGACTGGGGTTCATGGGATGACCGTTTCAATCAACTGACCGCCAGCCTGTGCGAACAACTGCTGGCGATCATCAACGGCGGCGACAGCCACCACTGCGTGCCCCTGCAAGGCAGTGGCACCTTCGCGGTCGAAGCGGCGATCGGCACGCTGGTGCCTCGCGACGGCAAAGTCCTGGTGCTGATCAACGGCGCTTACGGCAAACGCCTGGCGAAAATCTGCGAAGTACTCGGCCGCTCCTTCAGCACCTTCGAAACCGCCGAAGACGAGCCGACCACCGCCGCCGACGTCGACCGCCTGCTGCGTGCCGACGCCAGCATTACCCACGTCGCGCTGATTCACTGCGAAACCAGCACCGGCATCCTCAACCCGCTGCCGGAAATCGCCCACGTCATCGCGCAACACGGCAAACGCCTGATCATCGACGCCATGAGCTCCTTTGGCGCCTTGCCGATCGATGCGCAACAGGTGCCGTTCGACGCGCTGATCGCCGCCTCGGGCAAATGCCTGGAAGGCGTGCCGGGAATGGGCTTTGTCTTCGCTCGCAAAGAAGCACTGGCCAATGCCGCCGGCAACTCGCACTCGCTGGCGATGGACCTTTTCGATCAGCACACCTACATGGCCAAGACCGGCCAATGGCGCTTCACCCCGCCGACCCACGTGGTCGCGGCGTTGCACGAAGCCCTGCTGCAATACAACGAAGAAGGTGGTTTGCCCGCCCGGCATCAGCGCTATGCCAACAACTGCCAGGTGCTGCTCGATGACATGGCCAAACTGGGGCTGCGCAGTTTCCTGCCCGCTGCGATTCAGGCGCCGATCATCGTCACCTTCCACGCGCCGAAAGATCCGCGTTACCAGTTCAAGGAATTCTACGAGCGCGTCAAGGCCAAGGGTTTCATCCTTTATCCCGGCAAATTGACCCAGGTCGAAACCTTCCGCGTCGGCTGCATTGGCCACGTCAACCAGGACGAGATGCACGCAGCGGTGGCGGCAATCGCCGAAGTACTGCGCGAGATGGAAGTCCTCGAAATCTGATTCACACCGCAATCCCCTGTGGGAGCGGGCTTGCTCGCGAAAGCGGACTGACATTCACCCTTGATGTCGACTGACAGGGCCCTATCGCGAGCAGGCTCACTCCCACAAAAAACAGCGCCTCTATTAGCCAGTTGCCACAGGATTTGATCACCATGAACTATACAAACCCAACCAAACTGCAAGCCGCCATCCTCGACTGGGCTGGCACCGTGGTCGATTTCGGCTCCTTCGCCCCAACGCAGATTTTTGTCGAAGCTTTCGCTGAATTCGACGTCCAGGTGTCCATCGAAGAAGCCCGCGGCCCGATGGGCATGGGCAAGTGGGACCACATCCGCACCCTGTGCGATCAGCCGCAAGTGGCCGAACGTTATCGCGCCGTGTTCGGCCGCACGCCGACCGACGATGACGTCACCGCCATCTACGAACGCTTCATGCCCCTGCAAATCGAGAAAATCGCCGAGCACTCGGCGCTGATTCCGGGCGCGCTGGACACCATCGCCAACCTGCGCCAGCAAGGAATCAAGATCGGTTCCTGCTCCGGCTACCCGAAACAGGTCATGGACAAGGTGGTCGAACTGGCCGCCACCAACGGCTACGTCGCCGATCACGTGGTCGCCACCGACGAAGTGCCCAACGGTCGTCCATGGCCGGCCCAGGCGCTGGCCAACGTGATCGCCCTCGGGATCGATGATGTCGCAGCCTGCGTGAAGATCGACGACACCGTGCCGGGCATTCTTGAAGGTCGTCGCGCCGGCATGTGGACCGTGGCGCTGATTTGTTCCGGTAATGCGCTGGGCCTGGACTACGAAGGTTACCGCGCCCTCGGCAGCGACCGACTGGACAGCGAACGCAAGCGCATCCACGGGATGTTCGAAGGCTCGCGCCCGCACTACATGATCGACACCATCACCGAATTGCCGGAAGTGATCGCCGATATCAACAAGCGTCTGGCCAAGGGCGAGATGCCACAAACCTACTGATTGCGCCTGCCGCAGCATAAAAAAGCGCCAATTCCTTAACGGAACTGGCGCTTTTTTGTGGCCAACCACTTGATCCAGAGCATTGCACGCCCAAATAGCCACAGGCAAATCCACCAAAGCGGATTACAGTTAAAGCACACCGCCGAACAAGAGCGGTGGCTCGACCTGACCTGTGAGGAACACCGTATGCCCTGGAAGAACTCCGACTCACGCTACAGCACCGTATCGATCGCGATGCATTGGTTGATGCTGGTCCTGCTGGCGCTGGTTTATGCCTGTATCGAATTTCGCGGGATCTTTCCAAAAGGCAGTGGCGGCCGGACGCTGATCACCGAATCGCACTTCATGCTGGGTTTGTTGGTGTTTGTCCTGGTTTGGCTGCGGCTATTCGCTCGAAGCCTGGGCCCGGCACCGAAAATCTTCCCGGCCTCGCCTCACTGGCAGATCGTGCTGGCCAAACTGATGCACTGGGCGCTGTATATTTTCATGATCACCATGCCGATTCTGGGCTGGCTGGTCACCAGCGCCAAGGGTCACCAAGTGATGTTCTTCGGCTTCGACTTGCCATTGCTGGTCGCGGAGGACAAGGCGTTGGCCAAGCAGATACAGGGTTGGCATGAACTCGGCGGCACCATTGGTTACTGGCTGATCGGCCTGCACGCCGTGGCGGGGATTTATCACCACTATGTCGTGGGTGATAACACCTTGCTGCGGATGATGCCCAAGCGCGGGTGAATCCCGCCGCTCACTGGAAACCCCGGCGGCCCTGCAAACCGCCGGTATGGACGAAGATCAGGCGCGTGCCGCTTTCAAATCTTCCCGCTTCTACTTGCTGCTTGAGCGCCAACAGGGCTTTGCCGGTGTACAGCGGTTCGAGGGGAATGCCGCTGGCCTGTTCGGTCTGATCGATGAATTCGAGTAACAGCGGATCGATTTTGGCAAAACCACCACGGCTGGCGTCGAACCATTCATAAGCGCGATCCGGTAAACCCGCCTCTTGCACAATTGATTCGACTTGCTGTGCCACACCATGATCGTCGGGCACCGCCAGCGCGCCATACACCGGGTGTTCACCCGCCTCGGCCAGCACCAGACCAGCCAGGGTGGTGCCCGTTCCGCAGGCCAGCCACCAACCGTCGTAGTCGCTCCAGCCCAGACCGTTCAGTTGCTCGCTGACCATTGTCCTCAGCGGCATGCAACCCTTTGCTCCCTGCAAACCGCCGCCACCTTCCGGCACCGGATGCAGATCGGGATACTGCGCCTGCCATGGCAGCCAGAAACCCGGCTCGTGTCGCGCTCGATAACCGCCATAACCCAGCCAATGCAACTGCATGCCGAACGCCTGCAAGTCTTTCACCGTCGGCGTTTCTTGCGGATGACCGCGCAGCAGGCCAACGGTGGTGAAACCAAAACGTTTACCCGCCGCGGCCAATGCATGCAGATGATTGGAGTGGGCACCGCCCAGACTGATGATGCCTTTGGCACCGATCCGGTCAGCGGCTTTCAGGTGCTCGATGAGTTTGAACCACTTGTTGCCGCTGATCAGCGGGTCGATCTGGTCGAGGCGCAGGATCGCGACTTCGATGCCAGCGTTGGTCAGCCAGCCGAGATGAAGGGGTTCTAGGGGGGCCTGGGGTAGCCAATCGTTGGGCGGGAGAAGCATCGATACCGGCTCTGGGTGAAGAACCGGCATCTTAACAGCCTTGTGGCGAGGGGATTTATCGAAACGTCGCACCGCCCCGTTGGGCTGCGAAGCGGCCCCTGTTTTTCCAACCATACCGCGTCTAATGGATTACGACGGCTTCGCCGCCGAACGGGGATAAATCCCCTCGCCACAGGGACTGTGTTGATTACAACTCAGCCGCCAGACGCGAACCCTGGTTGATCGCACGCTTGGCATCCAGCTCCGCCGCCACATCCGCGCCGCCAATCAAATGCACGTTCTGCCCGGCCGCCACCAGCCCCTCGTGCAATTCACGCAGCGGATCCTGCCCGGCGCAGATCACGATGTTGTCCACCGGCAGCAACTGCGGCTCGCCGGTTTCGCCGATGCGGATGTGCAAACCCTCGTCGTCGATCTTCAGGTACTCGACGCTGTTGAGCATCTGTACCTGCTTGTTTTTCAGACCGGTGCGGTGAATCCAGCCAGTGGTTTTACCCAGACCATCGCCGACCTTGGATTTCTTGCGTTGCAGCAGGAACACTTCACGCGCCGGTGCGTGAGGTTCAGCCTTGATGCCGGCGACACCGCCGCGCGCTTGCAGATGCGTATCGATGCCCCACTCCTTCCAGAACGCCTCGCGATCCTGGCTGGTGGCCACGCCTTGTTGAACCAGGAACTCCGAGACATCGAATCCGATACCGCCGGCACCGATCACCGCGACGCGCTTGCCCACCGGTTTGCGTTCAAGGATCACGTCCAGGTAGCTCAACACCTTGGCGTTCTCGACACCCGGAATCGCCGGGGTTCTTGGCGCGATGCCGGTGGCGAGAATGATTTCGTCGTAACCGCCCTCGACCAGTTTCGCCACGTCGACGCGGGTGTTCAGGCACACCTCAACGTGGGTGGTCTGCAGTTTGCGGTTGAAGTAGCGCAGGGTTTCGAAGAACTCTTCCTTGCCCGGCACACGCTTGGCGATATTGAACTGGCCGCCAATTTCACTGGCCGAATCAAACAGGGTCACCTGATGACCACGCTCAGCCGCCACGGTCGCGGCGGACAAACCCGCAGGGCCGGCACCGACCACCGCGATTTTCTTGATCTGCTGCACCGGCAGGTAATTGAGTTCGGTTTCATGGCAGGCGCGCGGGTTCACCAGGCAACTGGTCAACTTGCCGCCGAAGGTGTGATCGAGGCAAGCCTGGTTGCAACCGATGCAGGTGTTTATTTCATCGCCACGGCCGGCCGCGGCCTTGTTGACGAAGTCCGGGTCGGCGAGGAACGGCCGCGCCATGGAGACCATGTCGGCATCGCCTTCGGCCAGAATCTGCTCGGCCACTTCCGGGGTATTGATCCGGTTGGTGGTGATCAGCGGAATGCTCACCGAGCCACGCAGCTTGGCCGTGACTTTGCTGAACGCGCCGCGCGGCACTTTGGTGGCGATGGTCGGGATCCGCGCTTCGTGCCAGCCGATGCCAGTGTTGATGATGGTCGCGCCGGCCTGCTCGATGGCCTTGGCCAGCGTGACGATTTCTTCCCAGCTGCTACCGCCTTCCACCAGATCGAGCATCGACAGGCGGAAGATTATGATGAAGTTCGGGCCTACCGCTTCGCGCACCCGACGGACGATTTCCACCGGCAGGCGCATGCGGTTTTCATAGCTGCCACCCCAGCGGTCAGTACGGTGGTTGGTGTGGGCGGCGAGGAACTGGTTAATAAAATAACCTTCGGAGCCCATGATCTCGACGCCGTCGTACTCGGCCTGTTGCGCCAGGGTCGAACAGGTGACGAAATCGCTGATCTGCTTCTCGATGCCTTCCTCGTCCAGTTCTTTTGGCTTGAACGGGTTGATCGGCGCCTGAATGGCGCTCGGGGCAACCTGTTTCGGGCTGTAGGCATAACGCCCGGCGTGAAGGATCTGCATGCAGATCTTGCCCCCGGCCTCGTGCACCGCGCGGGTGACGATCCGGTGCTTGAGCGCTTCTTCCTCGGTGGTCAGTTTGGCTGCGCCGGAGTACACCCCGCCCTCGTCGTTCGGGCCAATACCGCCAGTGACCATCAGGCCAACGCCGCCGCGGGCACGTTCGGCGAAGTACGCCGCCATGCGCTCGAAACCGCCGGGCTTTTCCTCAAGACCAGTGTGCATCGACCCCATCAGGGTACGATTGCGCAGCGTGGTAAAACCCAGGTCCAGCGGGGCCAACAGGTGCGGGTAATGAGCGGCGGCCATCGGTAACTCCACATCGAGCGATCACGGAAAAAGTGCAGGAGCTCTACGGCCCCCGTCAGTCATGTTGGACAGACTAAGAGTCACACCGCCGTCACTCAATGACCGTAACTGACAACTTATTGATCCAAATGTGCAGCGCCCCTTGGCAAGTGCCGGTATGCGCCCTACCCTAGTCGCGAATCCTGCACACGGCCGTTGACTGTTTCCCCATGCGCAAACTTCTGTACCTGACCTTCTCCATGGCATTGATTGCCGCCCTTACGACCTACGCCATGTGGGCCGCGGACCGTCCGGTGGGTCATTACCTGTCGGACTTGCGCATCAACCTCGCGGTCGACCAAGGCACACCCGCTGATCGCGGCAATTTGCTGGGCATCCAGCCCGAGCTGTTTCCCACCGACTATCAAAGCCCCGAGCGCCTGCACCGCAAGCTGGCGGCTTATTTGCAGAAGGCCCGGGACCAGGGCCTGCTGAATGAAAAAACCATCGTCGTCCTGCCCGAACATGTCGGCACCTGGTTGATGGTCAGCGGCGAGAAAGATGAGCTGTACCAGGCCACCACGCTCAAGGAGGCCATGAACTGGCTGGCGGTCAGCAACCCACTGAAGTTCGTCCGCGCACTGATCAGCGCCAAGGGCCAAAAACGTCTGGACGACGCGCACCTGCGCATGAAGGCCAAAGGCATGGCCAAGGACTACCAGGCGCTGTTTGGTGGTCTGGCGAAAGAATTCCACGTGACGTTGGTGGCGGGCTCCATCGTGCTACCCGAGCCCAGCATCATCGACGGCACCCTGAAAATCGGCCGCGGCGCGTTGTACAACAGCAGCGTGGTGTTCGGTCGCGATGGCTTGCCTATCGGCCAGCCCCAGCGCCAGATGCACCCGATTTTCGACGAACATGAAGTCATCGCCGCCAACGGCGAGCATACGCTCAACGTCGTCGATACCCCGGCTGGACGCCTGGGCGTGCTGATCGGCAGCGACAGCTGGTACCCGGACAATTACCGCAAGCTCGACGACCAGGGTGCGCAGTTCATCGCGGTCCCGGCGTTTGTGGTCGGGCGCGGCACCTGGGACAAACCGTGGCGCGGTTACAAGGGGCTGTCGACGCCCGGCTCGGTCAGTCTCAAGGCCGGGGAGCTCAGCGAGGGCCAAGCCTGGCATCGTCTGACACTCACCGCTCAACCGCCCAGCAGCCAGGCAATCGCTGGCATGAGCGTGTTCCTGCGTGGTCAGTTCTGGGATAAGGGCAGCGCCGGTCAAAGTTTTCTCAGCAGCAACGGGCAGCAGTTCGCCGACGGCAATGCCCGTGGCGCGCGCTTGCTGAACCTCTGGTTGTAACCGATGAAGCCGTTGCCGATGCGCCTCGGCGATTTGTCGGTGGGCTTTGTTCATAGCCTGGCCGACGCCGTGCGCAGCCACGGTGTAGACCCTCAGCCGCTGCTCGAACAATACGGCCTCGACGCGGCTCGCCTCAGCGAAGCGGGCGCCCGGCTCTCGATCCCGCGTTACATGCGCCTGGGCCACAGCGCCATTCAACTGACCGACAACCCGGCACTTGGCTTGCGCATGGGTCAGCTCAGTCGCCTGAGCCAGGTCGGCCTGGCCGGGGTCACGGCCGCTCAAGCGCCAACGGTGCGAGAAGCCGCGCGCTGCCTGATTCGCTTCGAAGCCTTGTATGGCTCCAACTATCGCGGTCAATCGAGTTTTCACGAAGACGCCCAAGGCGCCTGGCTGCGGTTTTATTCCATCAGCCCTTACAACGCCTACAACCGCTTCGTGGTGGATTCGATCATCGCTGGCTGGTTACAGCAGTTGTCCAGCATCAGCCCTGCCCCGTTGCGGGCCGAACGTATCGAGATCGAGTTCGAAGAGCCGGATTACCGCATGGCTTATGGCGTGCTGGGCGACTGCCCGATCCAGTTCGGCAGTGAGCACAATCAATTGCGCTTGAGCCTTGCCAGCCTCGCCCAGCGCAACCCGGAACACTGCCCGAGCACCTGGCGACACTTGCTGCAACTGTGTGAGCGGGAACTGGAGCAACTGACACGCACCCGTAGCCTGCGTGAACGTATCACTCAGTTACTGGGGCCATTGCTCAATGGTGGCCGGGAACCCGACCTGGAAGAAGTGGCGGCACGCCTGAAGCTGCCAACCTGGACCTTGCGCCGCAAACTCGCCGAGGAAGGCACGCAATTTCGCGCGATCCTCAATGACACGCGTCGCGACCTGGCCATGACCTACATCCGCGATACCGAACTGGCGTTCGGAGAAATCGCCTACCTGCTGGGTTTTGCCTCAGCCGAAGCCTTTCAACGGGCCTTCAAACGCTGGAGCGGCCAGACTCCCGGCGAGTTTCGCCGCAGTCATCGCCAATCCGCTTGACGCTTACAGCTCGGTAGCGTCTTCGGCCGGTTCCAGCGGGTCCAGTTCAAACGCCTGATACTCGAGCAGCTCTTCTTGATATTCGTCCATTTTGAATCCCCCACAGCTCGTTGAAAAAAACGCCTGAATAAATGACCAGCGCCCCGAGCATAAAGTGCCCACGTGAAAGAAAAATGACGCAGGCACGCCGCTCAGCAGCTACTTAATAAAACGTAGCAGGCGGTCAGGAATTTATCACAGGATTTTTTCGATACGGGCCGTAGGACAACGGCCTGGGTTGACGCGGGTCAATTTAAAAGCGCCGCTGCGGGATCGGTGTCGTCCGACCTGATCCCGCAGCGTCAGAGCACGATTACTCGCCTGATACAGGAATGGCCGAAATAGGCTCGCTGGGTGGAGGCAGGCTTGATTGGGGCGGCGGAGTGACCGTTTCCGTGGTCGATGCCGGCTCGGCGTTCCCGGCCGGAGCAATCGGAGCGGCTTCAGGCGGTGGAGCTATAGGCTCAGAGGCTGCTGGAGCACCTTCGGCAGGCGCCGGTGCAGGTTGTGCCGCAGACGGCGCCAACGGAGCCGGTGCGGCCTTGGCTTCAGGCACGCCGAGATCGGGTTTCGGCTTATCCTTGATGTGCGCCGCCTTTTTCGCTTCCGGTGGCAGGAACAACTCGACCAGGGTGAAGAAACGCTCGTAGAACTTGGGCGACGATACGGTTTCGCTGGCAACCTTGACCATCGAGTCGTCGGACGAACCGATCGGCATCGACACAGAACCCAGCACGCCCACACCAACGCTGGCGGAGTTGTTGGTCTTCTTCAGCGCATAACGATCCTGCAGGGCGTTGGCGAACATGGTCGCGTGGTGCCCCTCACTGCCGTCATCGGCACAGACCACACTGAAGCTGATCTCCATGTGGGTCTCGCCGGTCTGCTGGAAGCTTTTGTGTCCGCTGACCAGTTTCGGGTCGGCGCTGGTGATGATGTAGCCCTGGCTGAGCAACGCCCGACGGGCGGCTTCGCACGTCTGCGCATCAGTCACCGGGTAGCTGCGCGAAAACGTTCCGGAGTCATCGAAGTTCTCATGCTCGTAGATAGGGGCTTTCTTCGACGAGCAACCGGCCGCGGCGGCCAGCACCAACGCCAGCCCTGCAACACGCATGGGAATTGATTTAAACATTGAACATCCTGAGGAAAACGGTCCGGGGCGTATTGTGCAACAGATCGATGCTTAGCGGAGTATCGATTAGTGTCTTAAAACAGTTACAAGTCTACTGACTGTCATTTACAGGAAAAAGTCGCACGGTAAATACTCAGGCGACGGGTAACCCGCGCGGCTTTCGTTTCACCCATAAAAAACCCCAGCCTTTCGGCCGGGGTCTTTGTGCAGCGCAAAACTCAGTCAGGCATCAGAAGCGTTTGATCTCAGCCTGGCTTTCCAGCAGTTTGCGGTAGGCCGCAAAGTCTTGCTGGCCAATGCGCGAAGCGAGGAAGCGACGGTATTGAGCCTTCTCTTCTTCGGTCGGCGCAGCCGCTTCGTTCACGCCGTTCAGACGCACAATCACCAGGCTACCATCGGCCAGGGTCACGTTGCTGAAGGTCGGTTTGTCCTTGGCGGCGGGCTTCGGCATGCGGAACAGCGCCTGCAGCACGGTTGGGTCAACCCCTTCCTGGCCACGAGTAGCTGCCTGGGTCACTTTCCAGCTCTGACCGTCGATCGGTTTGTCCAGCGCAGTCTTGCCATCGCGAAGGCTGGCGATCAGCTCTTCAGCCTTGGTCTTGGCGGCAGCACTGGCGTGCTCCTTGGTCAATTGCGCGCGAATACTTGCAGCGACGCTTTCCAGCGGCAGTTGCGCAGGCTTCAGGTGCTCCTTGGCACGCAGCACGATCACGGTTTCCGGATCGAGCTCGATGGCGGTGCTGTTGGCACCCTCATCCAGCACTTCAGGGCTGAACGCAGCAGTGACCACGGCACGGTTGGCCGCAACACCTTCGCCACCTTCGCGGCCGAACGGTTTGGACGTATGAACAGTGAGCTTCAGGTCCTGCGCCGGCTGAACCAGATCGGAGGCTTCGAACGACGAGTCTTCCAGTTGCTTGGTCGCCTCGACGAAACGCTGCTCGACCTGCTGGGTTTTCAGTTCACGGGTCAGCTTGTCTTTCAGGCTGGCGAACGTCGGCACTTCAGGAGCTTCGACACCCAACAGCTTGATCAGGTGGAAACCGAAGTCAGTGCGGACCGGTGCCGAGATCTGATCCTTGGCCAACGCATACAGCGCTGTTTCGAAGGCTGGATCGTAGACGCCAGGACCGGCATAGCCGAGGTCACCGCCGTTGTTCGCCGAACCAGGATCCTGGGAGAACTCCTTGGCCAGGGCTTCGAACTTCTCGCCTTTTGCCAGACGTGCCTGGATCTCTTCGATCTTGGCCTTGGCTTGCGCTTCGGTCACCTTGTCGTTCACTTCGATCAGAATGTGCGCGGCCCGGCGTTGTTCCGACAGGTTCGCGGTTTCTTTCTGATACGCCGCTTGCAGGTCTTCATCCTTGACGCTGACCTGATCAAAGAAGGAAGCCTTCTTCAACTCCAGGTAATCGATGACCACCTGATCCGGGGTCATGAACTCCTTGGCGTGTTCGTCGTAGTAGGCTTTGACTTCATCGTCCGTCAGCTTCACAGCCGCCGGGTCAACCTTGACGTTCAGGGAGGCGAAATCGCGGGTCTGTTTTTCCAGACGGGCGAATGCCAGAACCTGTGCGTCGGTGACAAAACCACTACCTGCCAGACCCGCGCGCAGCTGACCGATCAGCATTTCCTGAGCCAGCATCTGGCGGAATTGCATGCGGCTGTAGCCGAGTTGGCGAATAACCTGGTCGAAACGCTCAGGGCTGAACTTGCCATCAACCTGGAATTCAGGCGTTTGCAGGATCACCTGGTCCAAAGCAGCTTCGGAGAAAGCGAATTTCGAGTTTTCTGCGCCTTGCAGCAGCAGCTTGCGATCGATCAGGCCTTTGAGGGCCGATTCGCGCAGCATTTTTTCGTCGAGCAAGGAAGCATCGAAATCCTTGCCCAGCTGTTGCATGAGCTGACGGCGTTGCATATCGACCGCCTGGCTCAGCTCGTTCTGGCTGATTTCTTCGCCATTGACCTTAGCCGCATCATTTTGGTGCGTCGTGGCCTTGAAGATGGCGTCGAAACCGGTCAAAGCCATCAGTGCAACGATGACCCCGATAATGGTCTTGGCAATCCAGCCTTGTGAATTGTCCCTGATATTCTGCAGCATGCGTCCCCCAGAAACGGT
>Ga0255334_1000588_pt1 | contig 25908 bp, 17 predicted proteins | sample EtOH5_35cm_T3_12_FD_202080 | JGI IMG/M metagenome (GOLD analysis project Ga0255334, IMG submission 202080) | Sandy soil microbial communities from University of British Columbia, Vancouver, Canada - EtOH5_35cm_T3_129 | ecosystem: Engineered > Artificial ecosystem > Sand microcosm > Unclassified ... | reverse complement strand
AAAACCAATCAAAACACATATCGAAGGATTTTTCTACCCCTATGTCCCATTTTCTTTGGTTGTTGGTTACAATTTGTTTCGTTCTTGATGACCTTTCTGGTCTGTTATTTTCTTTCTCGTGCCTTAGCTTGGAGCAGCTGGAGGCGGAGGGCAAGACCGCCGTCTTCGTCGAGCGGGACGGCGCGATAGCCGGCTTGCTGGCGATCCGGGATACGCTCCGCCCCGAGGCGAAGGGAGCGGTTGCCGCTCTTAAGCGGATGGGCATGCGCGTGGTCATGCTCACCGGCGACAGCTCGCCGACGGCGCAGGCCATCGGCCGCGAGGCGGGTGTCGATGAGGTGTACGCCAAGCTGCTGCCGGAGCAGAAGGTAGAGCAGGTGAAGCAGCTCACCGCGCGATACGGCAAGGTCGCCATGGTCGGCGACGGCGTCAACGACGCTCCGGCGCTGGCGGCCGCCTCCGTCGGCATCGCCATGGGAGCCGCCGGAACGGATGTTGCGCTGGAGACGGCCAATGTTGTCCTGATGGCCGACGATGTGGCGAAGATCCCCTTCGCCGTCTCCCTCGGCCGCCGGACGACCCGCGTCATCAAGCAGAACATCGGCTTCGCGCTCGCCGTGATTCTCGTCCTCGTCGTCTCCAACTTCGCTAGCAGCATCAACCTGCCGACCGGGGTGATCGGGCACGAAGGCAGCACGCTGCTGGTCATCTTGAGCGGGCTCAGGCTGCTGCGCTAGCCGGAAAAGGCTCGCAAAGACACTTGCAGTGCATTAAGGAACTGCGCTGAACGAACATGCCGGAAGAACAAAAGAAGAACGTACACAAAGGAACTGCGCTGAACGAACATGCCGGAAGAACACAAGAAAGAACACAAATCGGGCAGTCAGCGAGAAAATTGAGAAACGTTAGTGAGGCGCAGTTCCCAATCGGGCAGTCAGCGAGAAAATTGAGAAACGTTAGTGAGGCGCGGCTCCTAACCTGACATGGAGATAAGTTCAGGCTTCGGTCTGATCCAATTCCAGCCTCAAAAGGCTCCCGCAGCACTTCCGCAAAAGGGGGACTGAAACGGCAGAAACAGCGTTCTGCAGCTGAACCTCAAGAAAATCCGTAGCCCGGTGGAATTTGAGGTAATTTTTACCGCTATTTGGACGCGACGGCTTATTGGGCTCCGAATAGCGGTAATTTTTTCCGCTATTCCTGCATATCTCCGAAAAATCAGCAGCATCGTGGAAAATTGCGGTAATTTTTACCGCTAATTAGACACGGTATCAGCCGTGTGCCAAATAGCGGTATTTTTTACCGCTGCTGTTTCTTGAAACTCTCGCAATATCTCGGTTCATTAATGTCAGGGATTCTTTGGGATCGCCGGTAGAGAACATCATGGCGATCCCTTCTTATTATCAGCCTGCGGCTCCGCGTAAGTGGGGATAGTGGCTGAAGAACAAGGTGGACAGGCGGATGCTCGTGCTTTCGACGATCGTCCGGGTGTACAGCGGCTGCTCGTGCTTTCGACGATCGTCCGGGTGTACAGCGGATGCTCGCGCTTATGGCGATCGTCCGGGTGTACAGCGGCTGCTCGTGCTTTCGACGATCGCCCGAGTAGACAGGCGGATGCTCGTGCTTTCGACGATCGTCCGAGTGGAGAGGCTCCAGGGAGATGTCTGTATATGGCCGACGATGCGATGAGGTTTGCCGCTTGCGCCGCTCCCATATGATCGCATCTTGCCAGCGGAACGGAGGTTAACTAGAATGGAAACAACATGGTAGGAAGCAGAGGTACGAATTATGGAAGAGATTCGGCAAAGCCTGTCGCCGCAAGCCCTGCGGAGTGTACCGGAGCTGAAATACGTCAACGCGGACAACGTCGTCCGGTACCGGGCGATCATGCGATTTTTCTATCAGGAATACAAGCGCCTGAACTACTGGCTGAAACCGGAGGACATCTTCGCCGGCGTCTCCGCCTATCGGGTCATTCCGGACTATACCCCCGAGCAATGCCAGTCCGATCTGGATCAGTTGGTGGCTTGGCAGAACCTGACCGCCCGCCATGACGGTGGACGCTCGCTGACGCTCGCTGAATATCTGCGCAAAAAGATGCAATATCTGCTGCGGCCCTACTCGATCGAGATCGAGCGCCTGCTGGAAAGCCTGGAGAAGGTAACGGGATACGGAGGGTCGCTGGAGGCGTCGCTCTTCGACACGATCGCTGACAAGCTGTTCGCCGTGCGCAAGGACACTTTGCAGATGAGCCCGGAAGCGGCGCTGGAGCTGTGGAACGAGCTGTATCGTTCGTTCGTCAGCCTGCACGAGAACGCCGCCGATTACATCGCCAGCCTGCAGACGGCGCGGGCGGAGGAGATGATGGAGACGGAGGCTTTTCTCGTCTACAAGGACAAGCTGACGCAATACCTCCAGAATTTCGTCCAGGCGCTGCAGCGGAGCGCTTACCGGATCGAAGGGAACCTGGAGCAGATCAAGGGGACTGTGCGCGACGCTTTCCTGGAAAAGGTGGTCGAAGGCGAGTGGCTGAGACCGCGGTTGGAGGAGACGGCGACGAAGGAGGAGATGCTGGCCGAACTGCAGCACGGCTGGGAAAACATCCACCGCTGGTTTCTCGGTCGGGACGGCGCTCCGAGCGAGCTTACGCTTCTCGAGCGGGCGACGAAGGATGCGATCGCCCGCATCGTCCGCGCCGCCATCCGCATCCAGGAGCGCAGGAGATCCGGCCTCAACCGCAAAAAAGAGCTGGATTACCTCGCCCGCTGGTTTGCCGGCATGGAGCGGCTGGAGGAGGCCCATTGTCTCGCGGGCTATGTCTTCGGCCTGTTTCCTACCCGCCATCTCCAAGGGGAGGACCCGCGTACTTCAGATCGCGCGGACATGTCGATGTGGGAGGAGCAGCCGATGACGCGCTCCTTGCGCTCGCGCAGCCGCAAGCGGACGGAGCGCTCGGAAGCGGAGCCGGTGCCGGACAACGGGGAGAAGAAGCGGCGGGAGAAGGAAGCGTTTCTGCTGCGCCAGGCGGAGGAATGGGAGGCCGTGAGCGGGCTCTTGGAACGCGGGCGCTTCCGCATCTCGGAGCTGGGTCCCGTTGACTTCCGCCTGCGCTTGCGCTTGCTCGCCTGGATCGGCCGCGCCGTCTCCTCGGGCCGCGATCGGCACTCCTTCGTCACTCCGGAAGGCGTGCGCATTCGCGTGACTGATCCTTTTACGAAGGAGCGGACGGTGCTGAACTCGGACGACGGAAATCTGGATATGCCCGATTACGAGCTTGAGTTCGAGCTCGGCGACGCGCTCTTGGTCAGCCCGGCGCTGGCCGGCGGAGCATTGGCGCAGGCGGCGGCAGCGTGGGAGATGGAAGAAATGGAGGAGGATGGCAATGGCGAGTGAGAGCCGTGCGCTGACGCGCATCGCGCGCCGCGGCCAGGGAGCAGAGCAGGCGGCGGAGCGCAAACGGGCCTGCCTGCACGCTCTGCTGAACCGCCCCTGGATCGCCAAGGCGGAGGAGCCGGAGCTGTATTATACGGTGAAAGATCATTATGACGAGTTCCGCGACTGGTTTCTCGACAAGACCGGGATGCCGCTTCTCCTCACCCGCACGCTCGTCAAGCTCGACAAGACGCCGGTGAAAGCCTATCCGTGGATGGGCTTTTCCGAATTCCGGGAGCCGCGCGACTACGTCTTTTTCACATACGGGTTGTGGTATTTGGAGGGCAAAACGGAGCTGGATCAGTTTCTGCTCAGCGATATCGTCGAGGAGGTCCGCAGTGGGCTGGCCGCGGCGGGACTGGAGGGCGTCGCGGCCGACTGGAGCGTCTATTCGCATCGGCTGTCCATGGTGCGCGCCCTCAAGAAGCTGCGCGGGCTCGGCGTGCTCCACGCGGTGGACGGGGAGGAGGGAGATTGGGCGGCCGACGGCAAGAGCAATGTGCTGTTCGAATGCTCGCCCCACGCCCGCTATGTGCTGCGCCGTTTTCCCCGCGATTTGACGGCATACGGGAGCATGGAGGAGCTGAGCGATCCCGTTCCTTACGCGGATACCCAGGACGGGCAGTCCACGCGCGTTCGCCATCGCGTTTTTCGCCGGCTGCTGCTGGAACCGGTCGTCCTCGACAGCGATTGGGACGAGGAACTGAATTACGTGCTATGGCAGAGGCGGGCGATCCTCGACCAACTGGAGGGCACGCTCGGCTGGGAAGGCCGCCGGTACAAGGAGGGGCTGCTGTTTTTTACTCCCGACCTGACTGCGGAGGCGGATCTGTTCCCCACATTGTCCGGTGTGTCCGATCTGGCGCTGCTCGTTGCAGGCGTCCTGCGCAGGCGGTTGAACGAGGAGGACGGCGGAATCGCTCGCGAAGCGAACGGGACGATTCGGGTGACGCGGGCGGAACTGGACGGCGTGCTCATGGAGCTGCAGCGCGAGCATGGAGCTTATTGGAGCAAAGAGATGCGAGAGGCTTCCTCGCAAGGACTGACCGAGCTGGTGCTGAATCATCTGACCGACTGGGGTCTCGGGGAGTGGGAGGATTCGGCGCATTTTCTGATTCGTCCGGCGCTCGGCCGCTGGCAGGCGAAGTACGGCGGGGACCTATCGCCCTGAGGATCGTGATTCGGCTTGCATCCGAACAGCGGGCTGCGGGAGGATTCGCGGCGGGGGTTGTGGCGTAAGAAGCGGTAGAAAGCCGCGCAGGAAACGCTGCCCGAGGAAAAGCAGCTGAGGACAGGCTGTTGAGAATAGGCCGCGGGATTGTAATGCGGGCCGGCTGCGGAACTGCAACGCAGGATTTACAACGCAGGATTTACAACGCAGGATTTGCTGCGCGGGATTGCAAAGAGAGGAGACCGATAATGAAGGAAAACACGGAGCGCTGGAAGCTGAACCGGATCGGACTGCTCAATTTCTGGTTCTACGATGAAGACGAATTTCAACTGGAGGAGGGGCGGCTGATCCTGCGCGGAGCCAACGGCTCCGGCAAGTCGGTGACGATGCAGAGCTTCCTGCCGCTCGTGCTGGACGGCGATAAGCGCTCGCATCGGCTCGATCCGTTCGGTTCGCGGGATCGGCGGATCGAATATTATCTGCTCGGGGAAGAGGAAGGCGGCAAGTCGGACACGACCGGATATCTCTGGATGGAGTTCCGCCATTCGGGCAGCGGGCTGTTCAAGACGATCGGCATCGGCCTAAGAGCGCGGCGGGGAGCGGCGCAGGTGCAGTTCTGGGGCTTTGTGCTGGAGGACGGGCGCCGGGTCGGACGCGACTTCTGGCTCTATCACCGCAACGATTTCCTGGAAAAAGGAATCCGCTACCCGCTCGATCGCAAGGAGCTGACGAGCGAGGTGGGAGAGGGCGGCCAGGTGGTGCAGGATCAGAGCAGCTACCGCGATCTCGTCAACAAGCAGCTGTTCGGCTTTGCCGAGCCGGAAGCGTACCAGGATCTCCTGCAGCTGATGATTCAGCTGCGCAGCCCCAAACTGTCCAAGGATTTCAAGCCTTCGGCCATCTATGAAATTCTCCATCAGGCGCTGCCGCCGCTGCTCGAGGAGGAGCTGGCGCCGCTCTCCGAAGTGCTGGAGGATATGGACCAGATCGCCGACCGGCTGGAAGAGATTGTTCGCCATAGGGGGGAGATGGGGCGGCTGCACGACGTGTACGACCGCTACAATCGGTTCGTGCTGTATGAGAAATCGGACCAGCTGCTTGCGGCGGGTGAGGAGTACGGCGACAAGGCCGGGCGGGCCTACGCTTCCCGCCGCGCCCTGGAGCAGGCGGAGGAGCGGAAAGCGGCGTCCGGCGAGGAGCTGATCATGGTCCGCGATCGGCTGCAGGAGCTGGCCGCCGAGCGGCAGGTGCTGGAGCAGCACGAGGCGATTGGCAAGCAGCGGGAGTATGAAGCGGCAGTCCAGTCGCTGGCGGAGACGGACAAGCAGCTGGAGCGCAGCCGGGAGCGCCAGCGCAAGAGCCGGGAGCGGGCGGACAAGCATTTCCGCGAGTTCGAACTATGGGAAGCGCGCGAGGCGGCGGCCTGGCAGGAGCAAGCGAGGCTGCTTGAGGATATGGAGCTGCTCTCGCAGGAGACGGAATTCGCCGGTCATCCGGTATACCACCGGTATTGGCAGAACGGTGCACCCGAGGAGGACGGCTGGCTGGCGGCTTGGAAACGGGATGTCGGAGAGCATCGCCGGCGGGTGGCGGAGGCCGCCGCCAAGGCTCGTCAGGAACGGGAAGCCGCTATCCAGGCGAGAGACCGGGAGGTCGAGCTGGGCGAGGCCAGCCGGCTGAAGGATGAAGCCGAGCGCAGCCGCAAGGCCGAAGAGGCGCGGCTTGCAGAGAGCAAGGAGGAATGGAAGACGACCGTCCTCGCCTGGCAATCGCAGCTTCGCCATCTGCACTTCGCGGATGATGCGGTTCGCGAGACCTTCGCCGCCATCCGCGCATTTCTGCCGGATGCGCCTCACCTGGAGCCGATCCGCGAGCCGCTTCACCGCCGCTATTCGGCGGATCATGCCGCCTTGGTGGAGCGGCGGCTGCGCCTGGAGGGGCGGCGGGCGGAGGTGGCGGCGGAGCGGGATCGGCTCGCCGCTGAGAAAGCCGCCTGGGAGGCGAGCCGCGAGCCGGAGCCGCGGCGGACCGAGGCGCGGACGCGCGCCCGGGCGGAGCTGCCCGCGGGCAGCGGCGCTCCGCTGTACGCCGCATGCGACTTCCGCGCCGAGGTGGAGGACGGCAAGCGGGCGGCCATCGAGGAAGCCATGGAGCGCGCCGGGCTGCTCGATGCATGGATCTGCCCGGACGGGGCGGTCCTGTCGTCCGGCGAAGACCGGGAGGAGGCCTGGATTGTGCCGAATCCGATCGACCTCGGCTTCACGCTGGCCGACGTCCTCGTCCCCGCCCCCTCCGAGGAGAGCGGACTTGCCGAAGAGGCGATCGACCGGGTCCTGCGCACCTTCTATTGGGACGAATTCGGCGATGGAGAGGATTGGGGCGATTCGGCGGGCGGAGTCATTACCGGCTCCGGACTCTATCGGCTGGGCGCGCTCGCGGGCGAGACGGTCCGCAAGCCGCGAGCCGAGTTCATCGGCAAGGAGACGCGCCGGCGCACCCGCCAACTGGAGATCGCCCGGCTGGCCGAGGCGATCGCCGCTCTGGAAGCGGAGCTGGCTGAATTGGCGAGCCAGCTTAACAGTGCGGCGGCGGAGGAGCGGGCGCTGGCGGCCGAGCGCGACGCTTTCCCGCTTTCAGACGAGGCGCAGGCCCGGCTGCGGGCGCTGCAGGAGGCGGGATTTCGCCTCGATGCGACAATCGCTCAGGAAGCGCGCGCCCTCGAGCGCTTCAAGGAGAAGTCGGCGGCCTGGCGGGAGCTCCAGCGCGAGCTGCACGAGCTGACCGCCGCGTGGAGCCGGCTGAAGAAGGAGAGCGAGCTCGAGCAAGCGCTGGCGGCCTTGCGCGATTACGAAGCGGAGCTCGGCGAGCTTCACTCGCATTGGCGCCAGCATCGGGAAGCGGCCGCCGCGAAAGAGCGGGCGGCGGAGGAACGGCAGGCCGCCCTCGCGGAGGTCGAGGACGAGGAGCAGCAGGCGGACGAGCTGGCGGAGCGCCGCCGCGCCCTGCGCGGGCAGACGGAAGCGTTGCGGGCGCTCATCGAGGAGCTCGGCCTGCAGGAGGTGGCAAGCCGCCTGCTCGCCCTGAAAACCGAGGAAGCGGGTCTCCTCGGCCGGCGCAAAGAGGCGGACCGGCAGTTGGACGCGGCCAAGGAGGAAGCCGCCAAAGCCTCCGCCCAGCTTGACCTCCTGCTGGAGCAGGCGGAAGAGCTCCTGGGCAAGCTGAACGGCCGACTCGCGGAGTGGCGGGACGAACTGCGCCACGGGCTCACGGCGGAAGGCCGGGCGGCGGCGGAACGGCTGCCGGACCGCATGCCGGACCGCATGCCGGATCGCCTGCCGGAAAGCGGCGAGGCGGTTCGGGAAGCTGCACGGGAGGCATCCGGCGAAGCCGCGAGGCTGGTCAAGGCGCTGGAATCGCAGTTTGCCGGCCGCAATCCGGAGACGATCAAGAACAACCTGCTGGACCAGTTTAACGCGACGAGAATGCTTTTGACGGAATATGTGCTGCAGACGGTGATTGATGAGAAGAGCGGTCGCATCCTGCTCTGGTCCATGCGCGATCCGGCTCATCCGCTTCCTCCGGAAGGGCTGCTCGCGGAGCTGGCCGATCTGGAAGCGGAGCAGCGCTCCCTGCTCAGCGAGAAGGACCGGCAGCTGTATGAAGAGATCATCCTCCGCAGCGTCGGCAAATCCATTCGCGGGCGGATTCACCGGGCGGAGCAGTGGGTCCGCGAGATGAATCGGTTGATGGAAGAGCGCGATACTTCCAGCGGCCTGCAATTGAAGCTGGAATGGCGGGCCAGACCCGCCGCGAGCGAGGAGGAGCTGGACACGCTGCAACTGGTCGAGCTGCTCAAGCGCGACTCCCATATTCTGCGCGAGGATGAGCTGGACGGGATGATCCGCCATTTCCGCGCCCGCATCGGGCACGCCAAGGAGAGATCCCAGGAGGAGCAGGAGTCGCTGCGCAAGCATCTCTACGAGACGCTCGATTACCGCAACTGGTTCCAGTTCGAGCTGAAATTCCGCAAAGGCGAGCAGATCGCCTACCGGCCGCTGACCGACTCCCGCTTCAACGTGCTGAGCGGCGGCGAGAAGGCGATGGCCATGTACATCCCGCTGTTCGCGGCCACCTGGTCGCGCTGCTCGGACGCCAGGCCGGATGCTCCGCGCCTGATCTCGCTGGACGAGGCCTTCGCCGGTGTAGACGAGGAGAACATGCGCGACCTGTTCCAGCTGCTGACCGAGATGGGCTTCGACTACATCATGACCTCCCAGGTGCTGTGGGGCTGCTACGATACGGTTCCGGCTCTCTCTATCTGCGAGATTTACCGGCCCAAGGACGCCGATTTCGTCACCGTGTTCCGCTATCGCTGGGACGGAGCGATCAAGCAATACGTCGATGAGGGCGTGATGGTTTGAGCGGCGTGCCGAAGGAACCGCAGCGGGCGGCCAAAGCCAGGGAATATTTTGCGAGAACGGATTTCCACAGAATCTTGACTGCGGTTTGGAAAAAGTACGTCTCGCTCGAACGATTCGGGGGGTACGTGAGCGTTCCGAAAGCGACTCGCGGGGAATGCGAAGTTGCGGAGGGGTTACTGGGCTTGTCCTTCCGCACCGGCGATTCCTTGCGCTTCTCTCTGAAGCGGTTTGAAAAGAGTCTGAACGATTACTTTTCCTGCGGAATTCCCGAGCTTTACGAGATTCTGACCGGCGGCAAGCTGCTCACCCGAACGGATCTGCGGAAGCTTAAGGACGAGAGCTGGCATCGGCTCTTCGCCGAGGTGCGGGATCGTTTGCAGGCTTCGGAGAGGGAGCTTCACCCCAAGGCGCTGGAGTGGCTCGCCCGGCTGGAGCAGGAGCAGTCGAGCGGCTATCGCGCTTTGCGGGACGGTCTGCGGTCCTCTCCAGCACGAACAGCCGACGCCCTCTATGTCGCTGCTCGCGCCTGGAATCTCCTGCTCGCCGGGACAACGGCGGAATGCAGAGGGCATGCTGCGCCGCTCATCCGTTTGCCGATGCTCGCCAGCCTCGCGTCCGGAGATCCCCATGCCCTCGACCGCAATCAATCGGCGGGGCGCCTGCTGTTCCAAGCGCTCATGGAAGACGCCGGGCGAGTGGATCGCGCTCCCGGCGGGGGCGAGGGCGGCAACGCGGTTGAGGTGGTGGCCGAGGAGGGTGAGGGCGCAGTTGGCGCCGAGACCGCCCATCCGGGGAGCGACGCAAGCGACTCCGACAACTCCGACGACTCCGACGACTCCGACGACTCCGGCAACCCCGACGACTCCGACGATGCCGGCATCTCCGGCGACTCCGGCAACTCCGACGATGCCGACGACTCCGGCAACTCCGGCAACTCCGACGATACCGACGAGAAAGCGACCTTCGGCATCGACAGCCTGGCGGCGCGGGAAATCTACCGGCAAGCCGGCATCGCCGATGACGATATCTCTTCCATCGTCCATCTCTACGATCCGCTTGGCAGCGATTCTCCGACGGGGCAGCCGCGCTCTCCCTTCGTGCTCACGCTGCGGCAGATTGAAGCCGGAGCGTGTCTGCCGCATGAATCCGATCTGTATCTGGTAGAAAACCCGTCTGTCTTTTCGACGCTGGCCGATTTGACGGAAACGGTCAATCCGCCGATGCTCCCAGCAGCAGCACCCGACACGACCGTCCGTCCGGTTCCACACCGTCCGATTCTGATCTGCACCAGCGGTCCGGCCAGCGCGGCGGCCTTGCGGCTAATCGATCGCTGGGCGGAGGCGCGAACGGAGCCGGGAGGCTTGTTCTACTCCGGAGATTATGACATCCGCGGCCTGGAGATGGGGAATGTGCTGGCGAGCCGCTACTCGCGATATTTTCGCCACTGGAATTTTGACCAACAGACTTATCTGCGGGAATGCGGGCGCGGTTGTGGGTGCGGGTGCGGGCGTTCCCCGGAGTCTCCCTTGCTATCGTCTGCGGAGCGGGAACGATTGAGCAAGCTGAGCGCTTTGTGGGATGCGGATTTGCTCGGCAGCATGCGGGCGAACGGCTCGAAGCTCTATCAGGAGCAGCTGCTGCCGAAGCTGGCGGATGATTGGCTCGGACTTTTCGGCGGCCGCTCTTGAAGAGTCTGTATCCGGAGAGGATCGGCGGTGAGGGGGGGTCTTGTGGAGAGAATCAAGGTCTTTGTCAGCTATAGCTGGGACATTTGGAGCAATATTTTTCGTGCATAGAGGGAGGATGAGGACGGATATGGAGATCAGACGAGACGATTTGACCGGGCCGCAAGTGCAGGCGCTCATTCGCGAGCATCTGGAGCATATGTCGTCCCTGTCGCCGCCGGAGAGCACGCACGCCCTCGACCTGGACAAGCTGCGGCAGCCGGATATCATCTTCTGGAGCGCCTGGGAGGATGGCGAGCTCTTCGGCATCGGGGCGCTCAAGGAGTTGGGCGACGGGCACGGCGAGATCAAGTCCATGCGCACGGCCGCCCGCCATCACCGCAAAGGGGTGGCGAGACAGATGCTGCAGCGGATCGTGGACGAGGCGCTGCAGCGCGGATATCGGAGGATCAGCCTGGAGACCGGAGCGCGGAAGTACGAGGCGTTCCACCCGGCGCATCGGTTGTATGAACGCTTCGGCTTCCGCGAATGCGGTCCTTTCGACTCCTATATCGAGGACCCGAACAGCCTGTTCATGACCCTCGACTTGCAGTCGCCGGGACGCTGAGCCGAGTATTGGATTGAGAGCGGAACCGGCGCAGCTCCTAAGAAAAGTATCTCGGTCTCAAAGTCGATATCGGCGCATGTTTGTAAGGACAGATTGGTTTAGCAGAATCATCGGGCAGGGAATCTGACGGATCGTGAGGGGTAACGAAGGGCCGGCGGTTGAAACATAGCAACGGACATGAGCGCCCGTTACAGGCCGGTGTCAACCAATTTGGCGATCTAACGGACTTTAGCGACGCTTACCCTTGAATTTTCTCCTTCTACCTGCAAATTCTGCTTCTAAGCGGCTCGTATGTCCGTTACAGACAAGATGAGCCGGTTTTGGTCGGATAAGCGTCTCAAATGTCCGTTACACTCGTTACACTCGCAGATCAGGGTGGCAGCTTTTTCAAAGTGTCTTTGTCTTTCCTTTTGCGAATGTCAGCTTCTGTGCAAGGCCAATGCTACTCGTTGTCATCCTAATTGCGGTTCATCGTCAAGTACCGATTTTTTTGCTGAGCAAGTAAAAGCCGGACCCGCCAAGCAGAACTCTCCCAGGCGGACCGGCCTTTTTTGGCGTTGAGTCGGAGTGTCACTTCTTCTCCTCCTTCAGGCGGCGGCGGAGGATGCGATAACCGAGCGGATCGAGCGGGATGGACAGCTTGCCCTGATAAGTCGTGACCTTCTCGCCGGAGAGGGCGTCCACCCAGCCTTCCGCTTCAATCGGATGCTCGATGGTCGTCGGCCCGATCGTGTTGTTCATCCAGATGACGAAATGCTCGTCCTCGTCGATGCGCTCGTAGACGATCCGCATGTCGTTCATGTCCGCCTTCAGGAAGCGGAAACGGCCGTCGCGGAGCACCTTGTTTTTCTTGCGCAGGTTGATCAGCAGCTTGTAGAAGTCATAGAGCTCGTTGTCCCGCTTCTTCGGGTCCCATTCCATGCAGACGCGGCAGCCCGGGTCCTGGCCCCCCTTCAGGCCGATCTCATCGCCGTAAAAGATGCAGGGCGTGCCGATGTAGGTCATCAAGAACACGATGGCCAGCTTGAGCTTGCGCTTGTCCTCGTTGCAGACGGTCAGCGCGCGCGGGGTGTCGTGGCTGCACAGCAGGTTGAAAATAACCTCGTTGGCTTGCTGCGGGTAGCGCATCAGGAGACAGCCCATGTTGTTGGCGAAGGTGAACCCGTCGATCAGCCCGGAGACGAAAAATTCCAGCACCCGGTTGGAAAACGGATAGTTCATGACCGAGTCGAACTGGTCGCCGAGCAGCCAGTTGATCGAATCGTTCCAGACCTCGCCGATGATATAAGCATTGGGGTTGGCTTCCTTGACCACCCGCCGGAACTCGCGCCAGAAATGATGGTCGATCTCGTTGGCCACGTCAAGCCGCCAGCCGTCCAGCTTGATCTCCTCGATCCAAAAGCGCGCGACATCGAGCAGATAGGCTTTTACCTCGGGGTTCGCCGTGTTGAATTTCGGCATGTTGCCGTAAAACCCGAACGTATCGTAGGTCGGGATGCCGTCCTTCACCGCGATGGGGAACTCCCGCACATAGAACCAGTCGGCGTATTTGGAATCCTTGCCTTTCTCCCGAACATCCTTGAAGGCGAAGAAGTTCTCGCTGCAGTGATTGAACACCGCATCCAGAATGACGCGAATTCCCCTTTTGTGGCATTCGTCCACCAGCTTCTTAAGCAGCTCGCTGTCTCCAAAATGGGGATCAACCTTTTTGTAGTCGACCGTGTCGTATTTGTGATTGGAAGTCGCCTCAAAGAGCGGAGTGAAATAAATCGCGTTGATGCCGAGGTCGCACAAGTAATCGAGCTTGTTCATGACCCCCTGCAAATCGCCGCCCATGTGGTTCAAGTAGTCCGGAGTCGTTCCCCACGGCTGGACCGCTTCGTGGTCGTTCGTCGGATCTCCATTGCAGAACCGGTCCGGGAAAATCTGATAGAAGATCGCGTCCTTGGCCCATTCCGGCGGGGTGAACACATCGATCTCATGGATATACGAATATTCGTAATAGCCTCCGGGCGGATACGGCTCGTAGTGGGTGATGCCGTTCTCGACCATCCAGACCGTTTCGTTGCCGGCGGTGATCTTAAAGCCGTAATTCATCCGTTTGTAGACGGGGCGGAAGCGGCCTTCCCAATAGTCGAACATGGCGTCCGACGCGGTCTTTTGCAGGGGCTCGGTCTTCGCCGTCTTGCCCCAGGCGTATTTGTCGCCCGTCACGGCGTATACCTGCTCCACGTCGTCTCGCTTCGTTCGGAAACGCAGGTGAATGGTACGGTTGTCGTAGGCGTAAGCCCAGCTGTCCTTGGTGCCATGATAAAATGCCTCCAAATGCATAGATCGTCATCTCCTCCGACGATGTGCTGAACGACAATGCGACCAGTCGCGGCGCGTATTAAGTATGTAAGGCTTACGGCGTGTCCGGCTTTGACGATGGCCTATCAACCCTTACCCCAATTGGCTCTGTTCAGAATCAGCCGCCTTCGTTTGCGCCGCGGGAGCAGCGACCTTACAATGGGAGAAAGTAAAAAATCCAAAAGCGCGGTTCCCGGCCGGTTGGAGCCGGGGACGGCGAATCGAACGCGCGAAGAGGAGAATGGATCATGGCAGAAGCATGGTATGAAAAAAGCTTCGGGCAGGACTACCTGCTCGTCTATAAGCATCGGGACATGCAAGGCGCTCAAGCGGAGGCGGGCCGGATGACCGGCTGGCTCAAGCTCGCACCCGGAGCGCATGTGTTTGATTTGTGCTGCGGCATGGGCCGGCATTCACTCGCTCTGGCGAAGGAAGGCTACCAGGTGACGGGCATGGACCTCTCGGAGGTGCTGCTGGCGGAGGCTCGCCGTATGGACGAGCATCGCCAGGTGGAATGGGTGAGAGGGGATATGCGCCGGGTTCCCCTGGCCGGCCCGTTCGACGCGGTGGTCAACCTGTTCACCTCGTTTGGCTACTTCGAGACCGATGAAGAGAACGGCGCCGTGCTGCGGGAGATCGGGCGGCTCTTGAAGCCCGGCGGGCGCTTCCTGCTCGATTTCATGAACGCCCGCTTCGTCGAGCGGAATCTGGTCCCCTACTCCGAGCGGCAGGACGGATCGGTGAGAATACAGGAAAGCCGGTCGATCGAGAACGGCTTCGTCTGCAAGCGGATCGTGCTGTCCGAGCCGGGGAAGCCGGACCGGAATTATCAGGAGCGGGTGAGGCTGTACCAGCTGGGCGATTTCAAGCGGCTCCTGGCGGGAACGGGCCTTGTCCTCGACCAAGTGCACGGCGATTATGAGAACGGCTCCTATTCCGAGGAGACCTCCAAGCGGCTCATTCTGGTCGGAACGCGGGAGGGCGAGTAAATGCCGGAACGGGCCCTCTATGACCGTCCCGGGCGACGGCCGGCGCAGCCGGTAACGGGTGCTGAGTCGGGAGCGGCGGCTGCCGCGATCGCAGCGGATGCAGCGGATGCGCCCGCCGCGCCAAGAGACGGCGGCGGAATCGCCGCGGCGATCATCCGCGTCCGTATTCCGCTGCCGTATCCGCTCCGCTGGGTCAACAGCTATATCATTCCGGACGCTGCCGCCGCCGGTCCGGATATCTGCAGCGATGCCGGCTCCGCGCTCGCTTCCCGCTCCGGCCCTGCGCATGCGCCCCGCCCCGGCTCCGCGCTCGCTTCCCGCTCCGGCTGGACCCTGATCGATCCGGGGATGAATACACCGGAAGCCCGGCAGATTTGGGAGCGGGTCCTGGCCGATCTGGGTTTGTCGCCGCGTGACATCGTCCAGATCGTGCTCACTCACCACCACCCCGACCACTACGGGCTGGCCGGCTGGTTTCAGGAGCGGAGCGGCGACGCTCCGGTCCGCTTGTCGCCGGAGGGGCGGCGGCAGGCCGAGCGGCTGTGGGGAGCGGGGGCTCCTCTCACCGGGGAGACGCTGCGGCTGTTTGAGCGCCATGGCCTGAGCCGGGAGAAGCTCGCCGAGATGCGCGCGCACATGGACAGCTTCCTGCCGCAAGTTGCTCCCCAACCGGCTGTAACGGAACTCCGCGCCGGGGAGGTTGTGCGCATGGGCGGCCGCGATTGGCAGGCCATTCATACGCCGGGGCATGCGTTCGGCCATCTCTGCTTCTATCAGCCGGAGGAGCAGCTGATGATTGCCGGCGATCATGTGCTGCCACGGATATCGCCGAACGTCGGCTTCGTCCCCGCCGCGGATGCGGACCCGCTCGGCTCTTATCTGGCGGCGCTGGAACGGATCGGCGCGTATCCGGCGCGGCTGGTGTTTCCCGGACACCGCGATCCGTTCGCGGATTTGGCGGGGCGCGCGGCGGAGCTCATCCGTCATCATGAGGAGCGCCTGGAGAAAATGGCGCAGGCGCTCGCCGTCCCGATGACCGCTTACGCGCTGAGCGAAGCCTATTTCGGCAGGGAGCTCGCGGTCCACACGCTGCGCTTCGCCCTCTCCGAAACGATCGCTCACCTGATCCGGCTGGAAGCCCTCGGCCGGGTCGTGCGGGAGGAGCGGGAGGGTGTACTTTGGTATCAGACCGCTTAATTTCCAACACCGGAAGCAAGCGGATGACGATGATCCCGCCATGTTATTTGGTTAGCACTGCACCAAACTTGACAATCGCAAAGAGAATACAAAGCGCTTTGCGAAGGATGCCATCAACTTGATCTGTTTACGTAAGGGATATTTGAGACGCTTAGCCGGCCAAAACCGTCACATCCTGTCTGTAACGGACATGAAGGACACTTAAAAGCAGAGTTTTGCAGGTAAAAGGAGAAACCAAAGGGATAAGCGTCGCTAAAGTCCGTTAAATCGTCGGCAGCGTGGATTTTGATCTGTAACGGTCGCCCATGTCCGTTAGGAGCTGCGCTGAACGAACATGCCGGAAGAACACAAGAAGATCGTACACAAATCGGGCAGTCAGCGAGAAAATCTAGATACGTTATTTTGGCACAGCTCCTCAGTGCATGATTCAACCCACCAGCCATTCGTTACCTCTCACGGTCCGTCGGATTCCATGCAGCGGCCGCACGCCGATCCAGCCCGCTCTTAGCCAGCCTTCGCGTTGCCAGCCCGCTCTTAGCCAGCCTTCGCGTTGCCAGCCGCCGCAGCTCGCCGGCTCAATTCGCCGGCGCTCCTGCCGGCCGGGCGGGCGATTGCTTCGCCTGCTCCTCTTCGGCTTTCGCCTGTTGGCTGTGGGCGATATAGCTGCAGGCCGAGGCGGCGACGGCTCCGACCAGATCGTCGAGGAAGGTATGGCATTCCGCGTCGGTCCGGTCGTTGAGCTTGGCGAGAATGCCCGGCTTCAACTTGTCCAGGTAGCCGTAGTTGGTGAAGCCAATGCTTCCATATACATTGACGATGGATAAAGCGAGCACCTCATCGCAGCCGAACAGCTTCTCGTCGTTCTCGATCAGCTCTTGCAGCGGCGGATCGAGCAGGCCCTTTTCGCCCAGGCGGTCCAACTGGATGCCGAGCAGGAGGGCGTTATGCACTTCCCGCTTGGAGAGCACCCGGTCCACGGCAGCGAGGCATTCCTCCGGCGTGAGCTGCGGATAGTACTCCTTCTGCGCATTCATGACCAGCTCCGCGATTTGCTCCGGCTGCACTCTCCTTTCCGACAACCAGCTCCTCGCGGCTTTTTCCACCTTGGTGCTGTCCAGGCTGTACTTGACGGCCAATTCCTTTCCTCCCTTTCTTCCCGGGTGCGGACCGGCTTGTGAAATCATCTATCATTGTGAACCAATTGCGGTTATAAAATGCGCGGGGGCTCGTATACATAGAAGGGAAACAAGCTCGATACAACGCACACAAGGAGGAATCATCCGATGAAATTCGCCAAACCGGCCTGCATCCTGTCCGCCGCGTTCGCGCTCAGCCTGGCCGCCAGCGGCTGCTCGCTGAAGACGGAAGAGTCGCAGGCGATCGATCCGCCTCCGAGCGAGGCCCAGGTGATGATGGATCAGACGGACGGCTCCGCTGTGAAAGCCGGACAAGCCGGGCAAGCAGGACAAGCCGTCACGGGCCCCGCGGTGAGCCGGAAGGCGGGTTCGGCGGTGGAGCTCTATGTGAAGGATTCCGGCGGGTATGTGGTGCCGATCAGCGTTCCGTTGCCGGAGAGCGGCAACCGGCCGCTGACCGCCCTGCAATATCTGGTGGAAGGCGGACCGGGAGCGGCCCTTCTGCCGCAGGGCTTCACGGAGCTATTGCCCAAAGGAACCCGGGTGCTCAGCTTGTCGGTGGACAAGCATCGCCTCGCCACGCTCAACCTGTCGGCGGAATTCACCAATTACAACGCTCAGGATGAAAGGCGGATTCTGGAAGCCTTGACCTGGACGCTGACCAGCTTTCCGTCAATTGAAAAGGTGAAGCTGCTGGTGGAGGGCCAGCCTTTGCCGCAGATGCCGGAACAGGGCACTCCGCTCGATCAGCCGCTCGACCGCGGCCTGGGCATCAACCTGGAGCTCGCGCCGGGCGTGAATCCGGGCCGATCCACCGCCGTTGTGCTGTACTTCACCAATCGGACGGAAAACCAGTTCGCCTACTACGTGCCGGTGACGCGGCTCGCCAACCGCACCGACAATATCGCCAAAGCCACCCTGGAGGAGCTGGTCAAAGGGCCGGATGCCGCCACCGGGCTGATGACCGCCCTGTCGGGCGAAACCAAAATCCTCGGGGTCAACGAGGCGGAGGACAACAGCCTGATCAGCGCCGATCTCGGCAGCGCCTTCCTCGACAAGGATCAGAAGGCTTCTCCCGAGGCCGTGGAGATGGTCGTCCTTTCGCTTACGGAGAACACGAAGGCGCATGAGGTGCAGCTCTCAGTCAACGGCAAGCCGGCCGTAAGCGCCCTCGACAACAAGGCGTATACGCAGCCGGTGGCCCGCCCGGAAGCGATCAATCCGTTCAAGAGCTGAACCGCCGCGCGGAGGAATAAATCGGAGAAAGGGTTCCATAATGGGGAGGAGAGGATTTCCCGGGACGGGGATGCTTTTCCTCCCTTGCTTTGGTAAAATAGCGAATGAAACTTTGGCACGTACCATACGGCGCATCAGGGAAGATGGAGGATCAGGCATGAGACAAGACGGAAGACAGCAGGACGAGGTTCGGCCGGTGGCCATTACGCCGTCGTATATCAAGCACGCGGAGGGCTCGGTGCTGATTGAAGTCGGCGACACGCGGGTCATCTGCACGGCATCGGTGGAGGAACGGGTTCCCCCGTTCATGAAGGGGCAAGGAAAGGGCTGGGTGACCGCCGAGTATTCGATGCTTCCGCGCGCGACCCAGACCCGCAACCAGCGCGAAGCGGCCAAAGGCAAGCTGGGCGGCCGCACGATGGAGATTCAGAGGCTGATCGGCCGGGCTCTGCGCTCGGTTGTGGATCTGGACAAGCTCGGCGAGCGGACGCTTACGCTCGACTGCGATGTGATTCAGGCCGACGGCGGTACGCGGACGACCTCCATCACCGGAGCGTTCGTAGCGATGGTCCAGGCCCTTCATAAATTGCATCAACAGAAACCGTTCGCCCGGTTTCCGGTGACGGATTTTCTCGCTTCCATCAGCGTGGGCGTCGTCGGCGAGACGCCTCTCCTCGATCTGAATTACGAAGAAGACTCGAAGGCCAAGGTGGATATGAACGTGGTGATGACCGGCCGCGGCAAATTCGTCGAGGTGCAGGGAACCGGCGAGGAATCGCCGTTCAGCCGGGAAGAGCTGGATACGCTTCTTCGGCTGGCGGAGCAGGGGATCGCTTCGGTGATCGAAGAGCAGAAGAAGGTGCTGGGCCCCCTCGCCGAGCTGATCGGGAGGTGAGAGCATGGGCGGCACAGACGCCAAGGTGATTCTCATCGCCACCCGCAATAAGGGCAAGGCGGGCGAGTTCGCGGCCATGTTCGGCGAACTGGGCTACGAGACGTGTACGCTGCTCGATTATCCCGAACTACCTGACATTGTCGAGGACCAGGACAGCTTCCTCGGCAACGCACTGAAGAAGGCGAGAGAGATAGCCGGACGGCTGAGCATTCCGGTGCTTGCCGACGACTCGGGTCTGGAGGTCGCTGCGCTGGCTGGAGCTCCCGGCGTTTATTCGGCGCGCTATGCCGGAGAGCCGGCGAACGATGCGGCGAACAACGATAAACTGCTGCGCGAGCTGGCGCGGCGGGTTGTTCCGCGGTTTTTGACGGCCGGGGAGGCGGCGGGCAGCGGAGGTGAAGCGGCCGACAGCGGAGGTGAAGCGGCGGGTAGCGAGGGTGAGGCTGACGGCAGCGGAGGTGAGGCGACGGCAGAAGAGCCGAAGGCTGCGGCAGCCGAGCTGGTGAACCGGGCGGCGCCAGCGGGAGCCGTGCAGGTTTACAGCCCGGCCCGCTTCGTGTCCGTACTCGTCCTCTATCAACCGGCGGACGGAACGTGGATTCGCGCCGAGGGAACCTGCGCCGGCTATATTCTCTCCGAACGGCGCGGCAGCGGCGGCTTCGGCTATGATCCGCTGTTCTACCTGCCGGAGTTCGGCAAGACCTTGGCGGAGATGACGCTCGCCGAGAAGAACCGCGTCAGCCACCGGGCGAACGCCCTGGCCAAGCTGATTGACCAATTAAAGAAAGATTAAAGAAAGGCTCGGCTCATCCAAAAAAGTCTTGGACGCCCCCACCTGCTCGTTCCATAATGGAGCTTGCAGGCGGCAAAGGGAATTCAAGGCTTTTTTTGCCGTTTCGCCATAGAAGGGAGTGTAAATTCATGAAGACTTTGGTGATCGTCGACGATGAGCCGTCGGTGCTGAACGGCCTCGCCCGTTATGTGGACTGGCCGTCGCTGGGCATAGAGCTGGCGGGAATGGCCGACGACGGGGACACGGGGCTCGCCCTCATCCTGGAGCGCAAGCCGGATATCGTCCTGACCGATGTGAAGATGCCGAAGCTGGATGGAACGGAGATGGCCGTCCGGCTGCGAAGCTTGCTGCCCTCAGCCAAGATCGTGTTCATCAGCGGGCATAACGATACCGATTACCTGAAGTCGGCCTTGCAGGTGCAAGCCGTCGACTACATCTTCAAACCGATCAGCCGCAAGGAGCTTGCGGAGGTGCTGGAAAAGCTGGTCGCCGAGCTGGACGCGGAAATCCGCGAGCGCGAGCTGGTCAGCGAGATGCAGGTGAAGCTGACCCAGAGCATGCCGCTCTTGCGGGAGAAATTTCTGCTGTCCGCCATCAGCGACGGCTTCCACTCCGCACATCCAGAGGAGCGGCTGGCTTTTTTGGAGCTGCCTTTTCTGCAAGCGGACCGGTATCTCGTCCTGGTGGTTTTGCTGGACGATCTGGCCGATACGATGGAGCCCCGCTCCGAGCGGGACAAGCAGTTGCTCTCTTACGCGCTGCTCAATATCATTCAGGAGCTGATCCATCAGGAGGCGGGAGGGATCGCCTTCGAGAAGACGCTCGGGGAATACGTGGCCATTCTGACCTTCCGCGAGGAGAATGCGGCTGCAGAGGACGCCCCCTCGACCGAAAACGGGCTGCTCGCCCTGGCGGAAGCCATCCGCGATAACCTCGGCCGCTGGCTGAAGCTGAGCGTCACCATCGGCGTCGGGGAGGAGGCGAGCCGTCTCGCCGAACTGCCGCAGTCGTACAAGCAGGCGCGGGAAGCAGCCAGCCAGAAGTGGTACCTCGGCAAGAACCGCATTCTCACCGTCGGCAGCATGGAGGTCTCCGACAGCAGCCGCTACCGCCTGGAAGCGGAAGCGGAGGAGGGCGTGCTCTCCCTGCTTAAGGCCGGAGATTCCGCCGGGCTGCAAGTCCTGCTGGACGGCATCTTCCAGCGTCTCGCCCGCAACCGCTCCCAGGGGTTCGCCTACGAGCGCAATGTCGGCCTCCACCTGGTGCTGCTGTCGAGCCGGGTGCTGCTGGAGGGAAACCTGCTGTCCGCCGGCTGGGAGGACAAAGAGCTGCAAGTATGGGAGCGGGCTTTGAAGCAGGAAACGCTTCAGGATCTAAAAAGCCTGATCGATTCCTATCTGCTGGAGCTGTGCGCGGCCGTGGGGCAGAAGCGCCGGGGAAGAACCGGCAACGTCATCGAGCGGATCAAGAGCCTGATCGCAGAGCGGTACCGGGAAAATCTGACGGCGGCGGACATCGCGGCGGGGGTTTATCTGAGTCCCACGTATGTCAGCCTCCTCTTCAAGGAGGAGACGGGAGAGACGCTGTTCGAGTACTTGACCAAGGTGAGAATCGAGCGGGCGAAGGAGCTGCTGAAGGACCCGCAGACCAAGTTTTACGAGGTTTGCGAGGCGGTAGGCTATTCCGACCCGAGCCACTTCAGCAAGGTGTTCAAGAAAATGACCGGGCTGACGCCGAGCGCCTACCGGGACCGCCAGATTTAGAAGGAGGAGGAACGCATGCCCAAGCTGCCCCACACGCTCCGCCGGATGAACACCTTTCTGCTGGACCTGGCCCAGGGATTATTGGCCGCGAAAAAATGGATCATCGCTTACCTGCTCTTGATCTTCTTGCCGGCCTCCGTCATTCTCTTCTCCTTCTACCAGCGCTCCTCGGACATCATCGAGGAAGAGGTCACCGGGTCGATGCAGCAAACCCTCAAGCAGGCCTCGCTCAATCTCACCTACAAGCTGGAGCACATCCGGGACACGTCCAATTCGGTGTTCATGAACCAGACGCTGTACAAGAATCTGATCAAGCAGGACCAGGTCGTCCCCCAGCTCGACCAACTGGCCAATCTGCGGAATCTCGCCGAGACGGCCAAAGCCAACACGGATATCTACCGGCTGCGGTTCTTCGTGGACCCTTCGCGCCTGTACGCGCGGGACAACATCAACGTCTTCCCCTTCGACACGCTCGACAGCTATCCCTGGTACCCGGAGGTGAAGGCCGCGAACGGCACCATCGTCTGGACCGGCGTCTACCGGCAGTCCTATACCGACAGCGGCGAGCAGAGCATCTTCTCCGCGGTCCGGCTCCTGCGCAATCCGCAGCAGTTCGACGAGCAGATCGGCGTTCTCGCCGTCGATGTTCCCGAGCAGGTGCTCGGCACCATCCTCGACGAAATGCACTTCTCCGCCCGCTACTCGCCGTTCCTGCTGGACACCGGCGGGCGGGTCATTTACCGGTCCGCCGTTCCGGGAGGAAGCGATTCCTCCGCCAATTCCGCCATGCTGCCGGCCGATGCCCTTAAGACCATCCGCGGAACACGGGAGGGCATCGTGCCGTTCGGCCAGGACGAAAACCGCGGGTACGCGATATTCGCCACCGTGGGAACCACCGACTGGAAGCTGATCGCTCCCGTCTCCAAGGCAGAACTCTCACATCGTTCGGCCTCGCAGGGCCAGGCGATGGGAATCGCCACGATCGTCGGCATGACCGTGCTGTATCTGCTGCTTGCGTTCCTGCTGCTCACGTTTACCGTCCAGGGGATGAAGAAGCGGGTACAGACGATCATCGGCACCATCCGGCTGGAGGGAGTCGAATGGCTGGAGGAGCGGCGCCCCTTGCCCCCCGGCGACTTCCGCCTGCTGGAACGCAGCGTCGACCGGCTGATCCGCCGTGTCAACGGGCTGATGGAGGAGTCCTACAAGGCCAAGGTCCATGAGCGGGAAGCGCAACTGCGGGCGCTCCAGGCGCAGATCAATCCGCATTTCCTCTACAATGCCCTCGATATGATCAACTGGTCGGCGATCGCCCACGGAGCGGAGGACACCAGCCAGATGATCGAAGCGCTGGCTCGTTATTTCCGCCTCAGCCTGAGCAAAGGGCAGGACACCGTCGGCATCGCGGATGAGCTTGAACTCGCGCGGGTTTACCTGGATATTCAGCAAAACCGCTTTCCCTCCACCTTCAAGTATGAGATTGAAGAAGGGCCGGAGCTTAAAGGCTTCCGCATTCCGAAGCTGACGCTTCAGCCACTGGTCGAAAACGCGCTCTTGCACGGCATCCGCAAATCCCCCGGCAAAAAAGGGACGATCCGCATCCGCGCCTGGCTGGCGGAAGAAGAGATCCGGCTCACCGTCGCGGATGACGGGACGGGCATGGATCCGGAGTTCGCCCGCCGGCTGCTGACCGAGCCGCGCCCCGACAAGCGCATGGACGGCTCGGGAACCTCTTACGGCCTCTTCAACGTCAACGAACGAATCCGGTTCTTTTGCGGGGATGGCTACGGCTTGTCCATCGAGACCGGTCCGGAAGCCGGGACGATAGTTTCAGTCCATATGAAAGCGATTCCGCTCATCGTCGAAGAAGAAGTAGCCAGAGACCAGAAATAGTAGGTTTACCCTCTACAGGCGCTCCCGGCAACTCCGTATAATGAGGCCATAAGCAAGCGGAGGTGTGACCCGATGAATGCGGAAGTGCAAGCTATCACGGAAAGCGGGGTCGGTCCGATCAGCCGAAAACGCGCGAGAAAACGCGAGAGCAGGTGGCGATTCGCCTGGCGAAACCGCGATTACTACGTTTTGCTGATACCCGGACTGCTCTTCCTGTTCCTGTTCAAATATGCTCCGATGTACGGCATTGTGATCGCTTTTCAGGACTTCAACATCTTTGACGGAATCCGCGGCAGCGATTGGGTGGGGCTGCAGCATTTTCAAAAGCTCCTGCACTCCGGCGAATTCGCCGCCGTCTTCACCAATACGCTCCTGATCAGCATCTATAAAATCGTCATTCTCTTCCCGATCCCGATCTTCATTGCACTTATCCTGAACGAGGTTCGGCTGATGTTCTTCAAGCGGATCGTTCAGACGATCGTGTACCTTCCTCACTTTCTCTCGTGGGTGATCATTTCCGGCCTGTTCGTCACGATCCTGTCTCCTTCCGGCGGGCTCGTCAACAACCTGATCGAAAGCCTCGGCGGAAAATCGGTCAACTTCTTCATGAGCAACGAGTACTTCCGCAGCCTGGTCGTTTTCACGGCCGGTTGGAAGGAAGTCGGCTGGAACGCCATCGTCTTCATCGCCGCCATCGCCGGTATCGAGCAGGAGCAGTACGAAGCCGCGGCCATCGACGGGGCGGGACGAATCCGCCGGATGCTCCATATCACGCTGCCGGGCATTCTGCCCACCATCGCCCTGATGTTCATTCTGCGCCTCGGCTCCGTGCTGGACGCGGGAACGGAGCAGATCCTCACCATGTACAACCCGGTCGTCTACAAGACAGGCGATGTCATCGGAACGTACGTCTACCGGGTCGGGCTCGGCAAGATGGACTACAGCTTCAGCACCGCCGTCGGCCTGTTCAATTCGGTGGTCGGCTTCATCCTCGTCATGTCAGGCAATTTCATCAGCCGCAAGCTGCTGAACCGCAGCATCTGGTAAACAGGAGGCAACGCGAATATGAAACGTACACATGGAGATTGGCTGCTCGATTCCTTTGCTTGCTTCTTCCTGGCGGCCGTTAGCCTGATGATGCTGCTGCCGATTCTGAACGTCTTCTCGAAAGCCGTGAGCGAGGAATGGGCGATCGTGTCCGGCAAGGTGGGGATTTTTCCGGTCGGCTTTCAACTCGATACGCTGCGCGAGGTCGTCACCTCGTCCACCTTCGGCCACGCCTTCCTGCTATCCGTCGGCATCACCGTCATCGGAACGGCTCTGTCGATCCTCTTCACCGCCGTCACCGCCTATCCGCTGTCCAAGCGGTTTCTGCCCGCAATCTCCTTCGTGATGGTGCTGTTCATTTTCACCATGCTGTTCAGCGGCGGGCTCATTCCCAACTACCTGCTGATGCGCCAGCTCCATCTGATCAATAACCTGTGGGTGCTCATCCTGCCCGGCCTCATCGGCGTCTTCAACCTGCTCGTCATCAAGAACTACTACGAGAGCTTACCCGAAGCGTTGGAAGAGTCGGCCCGCATCGACGGAGCGAAGACCTATACCATTCTGTTCCGCATCATCCTGCCGCTCTCCATGCCGGTTATCGCCACTATCGCCCTGTTCTACGCGGTCGGCTACTGGAACGATTATTTCGGTCCGATGATCTACATCAACGACACCGCCAAGCAGACCCTGCAGCTCTATCTGCAAAGCGTGGTCATGGAAGCCAATACCGCAACGGCGCTCAACAAGAGTGCGGAAGACATGATGAACATGTCGCCCGAAGGCATCCGCTCCGCGACGGTCATCGCGTCCACCGTTCCGATTCTGATCGTGTATCCCTTTTTGCAAAAGTACTTTATCAAAGGGGTTCTGATCGGCTCGGTCAAAGGGTGAGGCATCTTCGGAATTCACGCAAGTTCGTCAGGCCATCCAATCGGTGAACACGCTACCGCGGAGCGTTTCATAAATAAGCGACACGCAATGGAAATTGATACGGATGAAAAGCTATGGGAGGGGTAAAAGAATGGCAATTGAGAATAAGAAGTGGCTGACCTCGTTATTGTGCTTGGGCCTGGCGGTATCTGTAAGCGCTTGCGGATCATCCAAGGGAACGTCCTCGTCCGCCGATCCGTCGGCTTCCGCGGGAGCCTCCGCCGCTGCTGCCACAAGCGGCAGCGAAGCCAAACCGCAGCTTCACGTGCTCAACATTTGGCTGAAAGATGATTACAATACGTATCCGGTCGCGAAGCTGATCGAAGAGAAGACGGGATACAAAGTCAAGTATGACATGCTGCCCCAA
>Ga0255334_1000587_pt1 | contig 25939 bp, 25 predicted proteins | sample EtOH5_35cm_T3_12_FD_202080 | JGI IMG/M metagenome (GOLD analysis project Ga0255334, IMG submission 202080) | Sandy soil microbial communities from University of British Columbia, Vancouver, Canada - EtOH5_35cm_T3_129 | ecosystem: Engineered > Artificial ecosystem > Sand microcosm > Unclassified ... | reverse complement strand
GCCGGGCGAGGGCGCCAATCTCATGCACGGGGAATGACCCCCAAGCGCTCTGCGGCGACCCTCTCCCAGCTACCGACGCGCAACCTTAGCCAGGAGGCGCGCCGGTGAGTGGAGGAGTTACAAGCGCGAGCGAGGTGCCGCTGCTGCGCGCCGAAGGGCTGACGCGCGCCTTCGCCGGCCGTGGCGGGCTGTTCCGCCGGTCCCGCCCGGTGGTGGCGGTGCGCGGCGTGAATGTCACCTTGCACCGGGGCGAGGCGCTGGGCGTGGTCGGGGAATCCGGCTGCGGCAAAAGCACTTTGGGCCGGCTGCTGCTGCATCTGATGCCCGCGACCGAAGGCCGCGTGCTGTTCGAAGGCGCCGATCTCGCCACCCTGTCGGGCGCCGAGCGCCGGGCCTTGCGGCGGCGGATGCAGATGGTCTTCCAGGACCCCTACGGCAGCCTGGACCCACGCCGCAGCATCGGCGCGCAGATCGCCGACGGCTTGCTGATCCATGGCCTGGCCGATGCGGCCGAGGCCGAACGCCAGACCGCCGCCCTGCTGCGCCAGGTCGGGCTGGAAGCCTCCCACGCCACGCGGCTGCCGCATGAGTTTTCCGGCGGCCAGCGCCAGCGCATCGCCATCGCCCGCGCGCTGGCGACAAAGCCCGATTTCATCGTGGCGGATGAACCGGTCTCGGCGCTGGATGTCTCGATCCAGGCGCAGATCGTGAACCTGCTGGCGGATCTGCGGCAGCAGCTCGGCCTCGCCTTGCTGTTCATCAGCCATGATCTGCATGTCGTGCGGCATCTCTGCGACCGGGTGATGGTGATGTACCTCGGCCGGGTGGTCGAGGAAGGCCCGGCCGCCGCCATCTTCCACAATCCCTCGCACCCCTATACCCGCGCGCTGCTGGCGGCGACGCCCTCGATGCATCACCGTGCCAAGACCGCGCCGCTGCCGGGCGAGGTGCCGAGCGTCGCCAACCCGCCCTCCGGCTGCGTCTTCCGCACCCGCTGCCCGGCGGCCCGGCCGGCCTGCGCCGAGGCGATGCCGCCGCTGGAAACCCACCCCAACCACCCCGAACGGCAGATCGCCTGCTGGCGTGCGGCGGAAATCGACGCGTGACCCCCGAACTGAGCCCCGAACTGAGCAAGGACATCGCATGCTGACGCCGCAATCCCGTGTGGTCCTGCTCTCCGGTGCGACGCGCGGCATCGGCCGTGCCGTGCTGGACCGGCTGCTGGCGGCCGGCTGCGTCGTCAGCGCCGGCGTGCGCAACCCGGCCGCTTTGCCGCAGCACCCCAATCTCAGCCACCACCCCTATGACGCCGCCCGCCCCGACAGCGCGGAGGCCTGGGTCGCCGCCACCATCACGCAGCACGGCCGCATCGATGCGCTGGTCAACGCCGCCGGCATCAACCCGCGCGGCACGCTGTTCGACACCGACGAGACGCCCTTCGACGACCTGTGGAACGTCAATGCCAAGGGGCCGATGCGCGCCATCCGCGCCGCCTGGCCGCATCTGGTCGCCAGCGGCACCGGGCGCGTGGTCAATGTCGCCTCGCTGTCCGGCAAGCGGGTGCGGAACGACAACCTGGCCTATGCCATGAGCAAGTTCGCCGTCGTCGCGCTGACGCAGGAGGTCCGTCGCGCCGGCTGGGAGCACGGCATCCGCGCGACCTGCGTCTGCCCGGGTTTTGTGGCCACCGACATGACATCGCATGTCACCCGTTTCCCGCGGGAGCAGATGACGCGGCCGGAGGATATCGCCGTGATGATCGAGGCGGTGCTGCATCTGTCCAATACCGCGACCATCGCCGAGGTGCTGATCAACTGCCGCCACGAGGACATGCTGTGAAGCTGCGGCGCCTGCGCGACGCCGACCGCCCGCGCATCCAGCTGCGGCTGGAGGGCGCGGCGCTGGAAGCGCAGGCCGGCGACACGCTGCTGACCGCGCTGCTGGCCGGCGGTGCGGGGTATCTGCGCAGCAGCGAATTCGGCGACGGTCCCCGCGCCGGCTTCTGCCTGATGGGCGCCTGCCAGGATTGCTGGGTTGTGGTCGAGGGGCTCGGCCGGGTCCGCGCCTGCGCGACCCTGGCCGAAGCGGGCATGAAGGTGAAACGCGGATGAAGATCGCCGTGGTCGGCGCCGGCCCCGCCGGGGTGCGCGCCGTGGAAACCCTGGTCGCCGCCGGCCATCGCCCGGTCTGGATCGATGAGGCGCCGGATGGCGGCGGCCGCATCTACCAGCGCCCGCCGCCGCCGCTCGGGCGGAATGCGAAGACGCTCTATGGCTTCGAGGCGCAGCGCGCGACCGCGCTGCACGACACGCTGGATGCGATGAAGCCGCATGCCGACTGGCGCCCCGACACGCTGGTCTGGCACGTCCGCCCCGGCGCCAAACGGCTGCAGACGCTGCATCGCGGCGCCCAGGGTGCGGTGGAGTATGATGCCGTGCTGCTCTGCACCGGCGCCATGGACCGCGTGGTCCCGGTGCCTGGCTGGACGCTGCCCGGGGTCACCACCATGGGGGCGGCGCAGATCTCGCTGAAGACCCAGGGCTGCGGCATCGGCAGCCGCGTCGCCTTTCTCGGCAGCGGGCCGCTGCTCTGGCTGGTGGCCTATCAATATGCCAAGGCCGGTGCCGATGTGGTGGCGGTGCTCGACACGACCTCTTTTGCCACCAAGGCGCGGGCGGCGCCCGGCCTGCTGCGCGGCGGCGCGACCTTCGCCAAGGGGCTGTACTACATCGGCTGGCTGCGGGCGCATGGCGTGCGCATCGCCGAAGGCGTCACGCCCCTCGCCATCGCCGGCGACGCGACATCGGGCGTCACCGGCCTGTCCTGGCGCGATGCCGCAGGCCGGCAGGCGCAGGTCGATTGCGACGCCATCGGCATCGGCTGGGGGCTGCGGCCGGAAGCGCAGCTGGCCGACCTCGCCGGCATCCCCTTCCGCTTCGACGACACCCAGCACAATTGGGTGCCGGAACGCGACATCGCCGGCCGCACCGCCGTCGCCGGCCATTATCTGGCCGGGGATGGCGCCGGCATCGGCGGGGCGGAGGTTGCCGAGCTGGCCGGCACCCGCGCCGCGCTGGCACTGCTGCAGGATGCCGGGGCCGCGGTGGACATTGCCCTGGCCGCAAGGCTGGACCGCAAGCTGGCCGCCGCCTGGCGCTTTCGCGTAGCGCTGGAACGCGCCTCGCCCTATCCCGTGCATCTCGCCGCCGGCTTGCCGGACGATGCCATCCTCTGCCGCTGCGAAGGCCTGCGTGTCGGCGAATTGCGCGCCGCGGCGGCCGAGGATTATCCCGCCGGCCGCGCGCCGGAAATGAACCGCGCCAAATCCTTCACCCGCACCGGCATGGGCCGTTGCCAGGGCCGCGTCTGCGGGGCTGCCGCCGCGGAAATCCTGGCCGCGGCGCTGGGCCGGCCAGTCACCGACATTGGCCGGCTGCGCGGCCAGCCGCCGGTCAAGCCCATCCCCATCGCCGCCCCGGCGGCAGAGGCCGTGCCATGACCACCGCCTGTGATGTGCTCATTGTCGGTGGCGGTGGCGCCGGCTGTTCGGCGGCGCTGCACCTGGCGCAGCGCGGCCAGCGCGTGATCCTGCTGGAACGCGGGCTGGTCGGCAGCCAGGCCTCGGGCGTGAACTACGGCGGGGTGCGGCAGCAGGGGCGGAACCCGGCGGAGCTGCCGATCGCCCGCCGGTCGCATGCGCTGTGGCAGCGGATGCCGGAGCTGGTGGGCAATGACATCGAATTCACCGTCACCGGCCATCTGAAGCTCGCCCGCGACGAGGCCGAGGAAGCCGAGCTCATTGCCTATCTCGATGTCGCGCGCGAACACGGGCTGGCGCTGCGCATGGTCGGGCGCAATTCCCTGCATCTGGACTATCCCTGGCTGGGGCCGAAGGTCGTCGCCGGCTCCTTCGCCGCCGAGGATGGTTCGGCCAATCCGCGGCTGCTGTCGGCCTCCCTGGCCCGCGCCGCGCGGGCAGCGGGGGCTCGGATCGAGGAACATACCAGGGTCACCGGCTTCGCCCATGACGGCGCCCTGTTTCGCCTGACGGCCGAGGATGGCCGCGCCTTCACCGCCCCGCTGCTGCTGAACGTCGCCGGCTACTGGGGCGGGGCGGTCGCCGCGGCCTTCGGCGAGCCGGTGCCGATCACCCCGCTCAGCCCCAACATGGCCGTGACCGAACCCATCCCCTTCTTCATCGAGCCGAACATCGGTGTGGTCGGCGGCAATGTCTATCTGCGCCAGATTCCGCGCGGCAATGTCATCATCGGCGGCGGCCATGCCGAGAACAATGCCGACAATGATGCCTCGGGCCGCCCCTGGGCGCGGCCGCTGCCGGAGGTGACGCTGGAGGCGCTGGGTCTTGCCGTCGCCATCGTCCCGTCGCTCGCCGGGGTGCAGGTCATCCGCAGCTGGACCGGCATCGACGGCCAGATGCCGGACCGCATCCCGGTGATCGGGCCCAGCGGCACCACCCCGGGGCTGTTCCACGCCTTCGGTTTTTCCGGCCATGGCTTCCAGCTCGGGCCCGGGGTTGGGGCGATCATGACCGAGCTTATGCTGGACGGTCACACCGACGTGCCGCTCCAGCCCTTCCGCATCGGCCGCTGGCAAAGCCCGGCCTGAAGGATGTTTCCCTGACATGAAGATCACCCGCGCGCAGATCTACCTTGCGAAGATCGACGGCCGCACGCCGCTCATCCTGCGCCTCTGGACCGATGACGGCATCTCCGGCCTGGGCGAGGCCGCGCTGGCCTATGGCATCGGCGCCAGCGGCGCCGCGGCCTTGATCGAGGAGATGTTACGAAAAATCGTGTTCGGCCGCCGCGCCTTCGATATCGAGGCGATCTGGAGCGACCTCTACGACCACAGCTTCTGGGCCAAAGGCGGCGGCCCGATCATCTTTGCCGCGATCAGCGCGATCGAGACCGCGCTCTGGGACATCAAGGGCAAGGCGCTGGGCGTGCCGGTCTATGAGCTGCTGGGCGGGCGCTATCGGCAGGAGGTGCGCTGCTACGCCAATGGCTGGTCCTTCCGCGCCTCCACCCCCGACGAGATGGCCCGCGCCGCCGAGACGGCGGTGGCCGCGGGCTATGACGCGTTGAAATTCTACCCGCTGGCGACCCCGATCGGGAATCATCCCAACGGCATTTTTGCTCACGTTTCTCGCCGGGAATTCGACCGCGACTTCGAACGCCTGGCGGTTGCCCGCGTCCGCGCGGTGCGCGATGCGGTCGGCCCCGATGTCGACCTGATGGTGGACATGAGCGCGGAGCTGACCACCGACGCCATCATCCGCCTGGGCCTGAAACTTGAGGAATTCGACCTGTTCTTCTTCGAGGAACCGGTCGACCCCTTCGATCCCGATGCCATGAAGATGGTGTCCGAGCGGCTGTCGATGCCGGTCGCCGCGGGGGAGCGTCTCTACACCCGCTATGGCTTCCGCCGGCTGTTCGAGCTGCGCGCCGCGGCCATCGTGCAGCCCGACATCGGCACCGTCGGCGGCATGATGGAGACCAAGAAGATCGCCGCCATGGCCGAGACCTACAGCATGCGGGTGCAGCCGCATCTCTGTGCGGGGCCGGTGGCGACGGCGGCGGCTTTGCAGCTCGATGCCTGCATCCCGAATTTCCTCATCCAGGAACTCTACCCCTTCCGGGTGCCCGAGCATTTCGCGCTGGTCGATGCGCCGCTGGAACCGCAGGTGCGGAATGGCCGGGTCGCGATCCCCGACCGCCCGGGCCTGGGCGTGGAACTGGTCGAGGCGAATGTCGCGCCCCATTTGCGCGCCGAGCTTGCCTTCAGCAATTGAACCGGTCGCGCGCTCAGCCCCTCGCCTGCATCGCCTGCACATCGCTCAAGGCGCCCCGGGTCACCTCGACCAGATGCTCGCGCATCGCTTGCCCGGCCGCCTCCGCCGCACCGGCCAGGATGCTCTGCACGATCAGCGCGTGGTGCTCCGCCGAGGAAGCCGTCAGGCCTTCATGCTTGTTGGCGCGGTTGCGGGCGCGGCTGACATGCGACATCAGGATCTCGTGGATCCGGGCGCGCGTCTGGTTCGCGCTGCCGAGAATGATGGCGCGATGGAATTCGTCGTTCAGCCGGTAGTACTGATCGATCTTCGCCTCTTTGGCGGCCAGCTCCATGCTGCGGTGCAGGCGCTGGATCTCTTTCAGCACGGCCGGGGAGCGCAGCTGCGCCACGGTCATGGCAGCAGCCTGTTCGAGGTTCATCATCACCTCGAACTTCTCCGCCAGGTCGGGCGAATCCATCAGCGTGACCACGGCACCGACATGGGGCTGCAGCTCGACCAGCCCCTCCACCTCAAGGATCTTCAGCACATCGCGCAGGGGTGTGCGGGAGACGCCGTATTCTGCGCAAAGGTCGAGCTCCGGCAGTCGTTCGCCCGGCAGCCATCGGTTCAGAACAATGTCGCGGCGGATATGCGGCAGGATCTGTTCGTGGATAGGCTCGCGCGAAACGAGCTTGCCGCGACGGGCGACGGACCGCACTCTGCCGAACATGTCTCTTCCTGCCGTGACCGTGGAACCCGGCACCCGCGGCAAAGGCACAGAACTGGCCGCCGCGGGCGTTATTGCGACGGCCTGTTCGTAGCGGCCGCCGCTTGAGATATATCGTATTATCATGGCCGGAAGTTGCAAGCATGGGCGCCGCGCCCGGCCCCGGCATCTCAGCCTCGCGACGGACTGCCCTTCTGCCACATGACGTCGCTGTAGTTGTAGATCGACTCGGCTGCCCAGCTGTGGAGATGAGAAAAATCTTTGCGGAAGGCGGAATAGGCCGCGTTCTCGTATAGCCACACCATTGCCGCATCATCCGCCAGCCGCGTGGAAATGGTCTTGTACAGCGCGGTGCGGGCTGCACGGTCCGGACTCGCCGCCGCCTGTTCGAACAGCGCGTCAAGCTCCGCATTCCGATAGCCGATGCCGTTGGTGAAGGGGACCGGGCGGATGTTGCTGGTGACATACTGCCGCTCCACGCCGATGGCGGGGTCGGGGCCGGAGGTGAAGCTGCTGATGAACATGTCGAAGCTGCGCTTCGTATACACCGCCTCGGCCGCGGTGGCGGTATCGACGGGGCGGAGCTGCACCTGGATGCCGACCGCGCGCAATTGCTCGACGATGATCTGCCCGGCCCTGACGAAGGCCTCCGTCGTGCGCGGCACCAGCAGCGCGACCTGGAAGCGCACGCCGTCCCGCCGCGGAAGCCCGGCTTCGTCCAGCAGCCGATTGGCCGCGGCCGGGTCGTAGGGGTACTGCGGCACATCGTCGGTATAGGCCCAGGCGATGTCACTGGAGATCGGACCCGTCGCAACCCGCGCCAGCCCGAAGGTCGCACGCTCCACAATGAACGGCCGGTTGATCGCATGCGTCACGGCGCGCCGCACCCGGACGTCGTTGAAGGGCGGTCGATCGAGGTTGAGCATCAGCTCCACCAGGGAACCCCAGGCTTCATGCCCATGGCTGGTGACCGTGATCTCGGGGTTCTTCTGCAGGTTGCCGATCGCCGAGGGGGGGAGGTCGAGATAGGCGAGATAGTCCACCTCACCCGCCTCCAGCGCCCGCACCCGAGCCGAAGCATCGGGGATGAACCGCGTGACGATGCGGTCGACATAGGGCCGATCCGGCAGGAAGTAGTCGGGGTTGCGTTCCAGCACCACCTCGCGTCCGCGGCTCCATTCCACAAGGCGGAAGGGACCACAGCCGACCGGACGCAGGTTGGCCGGGTTCTCCATGATGTTGGTGCCATCATAGATGTGGCGCGGCTGGATGTAGCTTTGTGCGGCAATGAAGGTCATGAAGATGTCGGACGGACGCTTCAGGCGGAAGATCACCGTGGTCGCGTCCGGCGTCTCGATCGTTTCCACAAGCGGCGCCATCACCTTGCCGATGTTGTGGTAGACGAAGAGCACCTCCTCGAAGGTGAACTTCACATCGGCTGAGGTCACGGGCGTCCCGTCATGCCAGCGCGCCTGCGCCTGCAGCCGGAAGGTATAGGCGAGGGTGTCGGTCGAGACCGACCAATCGGTGGCGAGATCGGCGCGCGGCGACAGGTCGCGCTTCATGCCGACGAGCTTGCTGTAGAGCGGGTTGCCGATCTCCTTGGTCGGGATGTCGGTGGCGATGTTCAGGTTGAGATGGCGGGGCTCCGACCCGCAGCAGACGACGAAGGTCCCGCCAAAGCGGGCCCCCGCGCCCTCTGCTAGAACCGGCAGCGGCACGGTTGCGAGAAGCATCGCCTGAAGCAGGCTGCGTCGGTCGAATCCCGGCGCCTGCGGATCGGCCTGCTGGGGGTCGGACATGGTCTGGCTCCTGCTTGAATGAAAGGGAAAGCGGGCGAAAGGCATTCGCCTCAGGCCAAAAGGGCGGGCCGCGCGATACTGCGCAGGCCGAGGTTTTCGCGCAGTGTGCGGCCTTCGTAGCTGGTGCGGAACAGGCCACGACGCCGCAGCTCGGGCAGGATCTGCTCGACCACATCCCGCAGCGAATTCGGGAAGAAGGAGGGCATGATGACGAACCCATCGGCGGCGCCGCCGTGGAAGCGCAGCTCCATCTGGTCAACCACTTGCGCCGGCGTGCCGACAACCGTGAACGTGTCCTTGTCGGTCATGCGCATGTAGAGGTCTCGGATGGTGAGGTTCTGCTCGCGCGCCACATCGACAACCTTCTGGCGCATGCTGGTATTGGCATTGGTCGGCGGCAGTTCCGGCAAGGGACCGTCATCCGGGTGGGAACCGAGGGAGGCGCCGAGCATCATCTCCAGGAACGACCGGCCGACCACCGGATCGACCAGCCCCTGCACCGCCGCCTGCTTCGCCTGCGCCTCGGCCTCGGTCGCTGCGACGAAGATGTTGATGCCCGGCAGGATCAGAAGATCGTCCGGGGTCCGCCCGTGGCGCGGCAGGCGCGCCTTGACGTCGGCGTAGTACGCGCGTGCCGCATCGAATTCGCCGAGCAGGCTGAAGATGATATCCGCGGTCGCCGCCGCCAGCGCCTTCCCGGGCTCCGAGGCGCCGGCCTGCGCGACGACCGGATGCGATTGCGGCGAGGGCGGCACGTTCAACGGGCCGCGGACGCGAAAGAACTCGCCCTGGTGGTTCAGCAAATGCATGCGCGAGGGTTCGAAGAACCGGCCGCGCGCCTTGTCGCGTGGAAAGGCATCGGCATCCCAGCTCTGCCAGAGGCCGAGCACGACCTCGGCGAATTCCCGCGCACGCCGGTAGCGGTCGGCATGCTGCATATGCGACTGCGCGCTGAAGTTGTGGGCTTCCTCCTCATTCGAGGAGGTCACGAGATTCCACCCGGCACGGCCGCTGCTCAGCAGATCCACCGAGGCGAAGCGCCGCGCGAGGCTGTAGGGTTCCTCGTAGGTGGTGTTGGCCGTCGCGACCAGGCCGATGTGTTCGGTGACCGCGGCAAGCGAGGCCAGCAGGGTCAGCGGCTCGAACTGCCCGACGTAGCGTGTGCTGCCGCGCGACAGGACATCCCAGTCGCTGCCGCGCATGGCCTGGCTGTCGGCGAGAAAAAGAAAGTCGAAGCAGGCGTCCTCGGCGAGCTGCGCCATCTCGATGCAGCGCCGCAGATTGGCCCCCATGTCGGCATAGGCGTCGGGGTGGCGCCAGCCGGCGACATGCCCCCCTGTCGCGGTGGCATAGAGGCCAAGCTTCATCTGCTTCGGTAAGGCCGTCATGGCATCTGATCCGGTCGGGATAAAAAGGGGCGGTGCCGTCGCTACTCGGCGGCGGTCTGTTCGCGCAGGGCATGCCGATTGGGGACATGTGCGAGGCCAAGATTCTCGCGCAGCGTCCGGCCTTCGTATTCGGTGCGGAACAGGCCGCGCGACTGCAGTTCGGGAATCACTGTGTTCAGCACCTCGGTCAGCCCGCCAGGGTGGTAGGGCGCCATGATGTTAAAGCCGTCGCAGGCCTCGTTCCGAAACCAGTCGGCCATCTGGTCGGCGATGCTTTCCGCCGTCCCGAACAACTGCAGGTGGCCGGCGGCGCCGGTGACGAGCAAGTAGAGCTGGCGGATCGACAACCGGTCGCGCCGCGCCAAGGCCTCCAGCGCCTCGCGCCCGCTCTTGACGCCATTGCTGTCGGCAAGGCCTTCCGGAAGCGGCCCATCCAGCGGGTAGCCCGACAGATCGCCGAAGGCGCGCGCCAGCATGGCCAAGCCCACCTTGGGGTGAATCAGCTGCTGAAGGGCGTCGTATTTCTCCTGCGCCTCGGCTTCGGTACGGCCGATCACCGGCAGGATGCCGGGCATCACCACCGCCGATTGCCGCATGCGCCCATACTTCGGCAGCCGTCCCTTGACGCTGCTGTAGAAGGCGATGGCCGCCTCCTTGCTGCGCGCCGCGGTGTAGATCAGATCGGCGGTCCGCGCCGCCAGCTCCTGCCCGGGCTCGGACGAGCCGGCCTGCGCGATGACCGGATAGCCCTGCGGCGAGCGTGCGATGTTCAACGGGCCCCGCACGGAAAACTCTTCGCCCACATGACGCAGCACATGCATCTTGGCCGGATCGAAATACCGGCCGGAGGCAGCGTCGCGCAGGAAGGCGTCGTCTTCCCAGCTGTCCCAGAGGCCGGTGACGACATCGACAAACTCCTCGGCACGACCGTAGCGCACCCCGTGTTCGAGATGCTTCTCGCGACTGAAGTTGAGGGCCTCGGCCTCGCTCCAGGACGTCACCACGTTCCAGCCAACGCGACCGCCGCTCAGATGGTCGAGCGAGGCGAATTTTCGGGCGATGTGATAGGGCTCGTTGTAGGTCGTGGAGGCCGTTGCCACGAAGCCGAGCCGTTCGGTGATGGCGGAGAGGGCGGCGATGAGCGTGAGCGGCTCGAACTGATCGATGCGGCCACTGTAGCTCAGGGCGTCATCATCCTTAGCGGCGGTCCGAACGGCGACGCCGTCGGCCAGAAACAGGAAATGGATGCGGGCGCGTTCGGCGGCGAGCGCCATGCTCTTCCACAGCGAAAAATCCAGCGCCGCATCGGCGCGGGCCTGCGGCAGGCGCCAGCCAGCGGGATGGGTGCCGTTCGAAACCAGGCTGATGCCAAGCTTCATCTGCTGCGCTCTGCTCACGTCCCTCTCCCAGCATCGGCGGCCGCTCTGGCCCATTCCGCGTCGCCGACACTGCAACCCAGATTGTATACCGCATGCAACAGGCAATCGCCACCGAGGTGCAACACTCCGCTCGCAGTCGGTCATAATTCAGGCGGGTTGCCTGAAAATTCGCAAGGCTTGCTTAATATATCGGCGAAGACGTCCGAAAGGTAGCCGATCCTGCCTCGTTCCACACTGAATTCAGCGCGAATATCCTTGCGGCGCCGCGGTCGCCATGATGAATTCCCGCTGTGCCATATCGTATACAATTTCTCCCAGGTCGGGTCGCGCCGGACGTGATGGCAGACCCCGACACGTTGGGTGCGGCCACGGTGCCCGGCCCGTCCCTTCTGCGGCGCATGGACGCGAGGCTTCCCATCATCAGGCTGTTCCTCGGCAAACTGCTGAGCGCACTGCTGCTCATCCTCGGTGTCGTGACGGTCAATTTCATCCTGGTGCATCTCGCACCCGGTGACCCTGTCGCCGTGCTGGTGGGGGAGACGGAGCCGACGCCTGAACAATTGCAGGCGCTCTATGCGCGGATGGGTCTCGATCAGCCGCTCTACATCCAGTACCTGCGCTATCTGCAAGCGATCGTGCAGGGCGACCTCGGCTATTCCTACGTGTCCCAGGCCAGCGTCGCCTCGTTGATCTTCGAACGCCTGCCGGCGACGTTTGGGTTGGTCTTCTCTTCCCTGGTCACCTTCTCGGCGCTGGGTGTGGCGCTCGCCCTGGCAGTCGCGGCCCGCCCCTATTCCTGGTTCGACAATCTTGGTTCGGTCCTTGCGGTCATTGGACATTCCGTTCCGACCTTCTGGCTCGGACAGCTCGCGCTCGTCTGCTTTGCGATGTGGTTGGGCTGGTTTCCGACCAACGGCATGACGACGACGAGGCTGCAGCTTACCGGCGTCGACTACGTCCTGGACCTGCTGCATCATTTGGTCCTGCCCGGCGTCGTGCTCGGACTACGGTACCTCGCCATCAATTTTCGCTTTGCCCGGGCGAGCATGCGGGACGCATTGTCGCAGGATTACATCGTTGCCGCGCGCGCCAAGGGGCTTGGCGAAGGGCGCGTCCTCTATCATGCGTTCCGCAACGGCATCCTGCCGGTCGTGACGGTCTTCGCCTTGAATGTGAGCGATGTTCTGGCCGGCGCGGTCCTGACCGAGATCGTGTTTGGTTGGCCAGGCCTTGGGCGCCTGATGTATGACGCCATGTACGCGCGCGACTACCCGCTGCTGATGGGGATGTTCCTCTTCATCTCGATCGGCGTCATCACCGTCAACTTCCTGGTCGATATCCTCTATGGCGTACTTGATCCACGCGTCCGCGCGCATTGATGCGCCGCGCGATCGCTCCGGCATGACCCCTTTCATACGACGCCTGCAGCGCAATGGCATGGCGCTCGCCGCGCTGAGCGTGCTCACGCTCATCGCCGGGCTTGCCGCCTTCGCGCCGCTGGTGGCAACTGGCGACCCGGGGGCCATGGACAGCGCGGCCTTCGTCTCGCCGTCTCTGCAGCATCTGATGGGCACCGACGATCTGGGGCGCGATGTGTTCACCCGCTTCATCTTCGGCGGGCGGGTGTCGCTGACCGTCGGCGGGTTGGCTGCCATCACCGCCTGTTTTGTCGGTATCCTGGTCGGGGCCGTCGCGGGCTTTGCCGGCGGGCTGGCGGACACCGTCCTGATGCGCCTGTCCGAACTGTTCCAGGTCATCCCGCGCTTCTTCCTGGCGTTGCTGGTGATGGCCCTGTTCGGAACGCATTTCATCTTCCTCGTCCTGACCATCGGGCTACTGAGCTGGCCGGAGGTCGCGCGCATCACACGCGCCGAAGTGCTGAGCCTGCGCGAACGCGAATACGTCGCCGCCGCGCGCGCCATCGGCCTTCCGCGCCCCGTCATCATCTTCGGCGAGATCCTGCCCAATGCCATGCCTTCGCTGATCGTCGCCATGACCATGCAGGTCTCGGCCGCCATCCTGCTTGAGGCCAGCCTCAGCTTTCTCGGCATGGGTGATCCGAGCAACCCGAGTTGGGGGCTGATGCTGAACGAGGCACAGCAGTTCCTCGGGCGTGGCTGGTGGATGGCCCTGTTTCCCGGCCTCGGCATCCTGTTCACGGTGGCCGCGCTGAACGTGCTGGGCGACCGTCTCGCCGATATCCTCAACCCGCGGCTGCGGGGAGGAAGCTGACCATGGCCGATGCCCTTCTACGCGTCGAAGGCCTGCGCACGGAACTGCGGACCCGCGATGGCATGCTGCCGGCCGTGAATGGCGTCAGCCTGCATGTCGGTGCCGGCGAGATCGTCGGCATCGTCGGGGAATCAGGCTGCGGAAAGTCGATGACGGCGATGTCGATCATGGGCCTGGTGCCCAATCCGCCCGGCCGCGTGACGGCAGGCCGCGTGCTGTTCGACGGACGCGACCTGCTGCAGATCACACCGGCGGAGCTGCGCAAGGTTCGCGGATGCGACATCGCCATGATCTTCCAGGACCCGAACACCTTCCTCAACCCGGTGATGACGGTCGAGGCGCAGATTCTGGAAACCCTGAAGCAGCACCTGGGGCTGGTCGGTGCGCCGGGCCGGCTGCGCGTGCGAGATCTGTTGCGCAGGGTCCGTATCGCCGATCCGGATCGGGTGGCGACCGCCTATCCCCACCAGCTTTCTGGCGGCATGCGGCAACGTATCCTGATTGCCATTGCGTTGAGCTGCGAGCCACGGCTGATCATAGCCGACGAGCCGACCACCGCGTTGGATGTGACCGTGCAGGCCCAGATCATGGACCTGCTGCGCGACCTGGTGCAGGAGAGCGGCACCTCGCTGCTGCTCATCACGCATGACCTCGGCCTTGTCGCCGAGAGCTGTGACCGGGTCTACGTGATGTATGCCGGCCGCGTGGTCGAGCAGGCCGCCGCCATACCGCTCTTCGCCACGCCCAGGCATCCTTATACAGTCGGCTTGCTGCGCTCGGCGCTGCGCTCCGACGAACGGCGTTCCGAGATCTATGCGCTTGAGGGCCATGTCCCCGATCTCACCCAGCCGATACCCGGTTGCAGCTTCTGCGATCGGTGCAGCGAACGGCTGCCGCGCTGTGCGACCGAGGCACCGCCCGCTGTTGTCCTGGACGACGCGACCATCGCCTGCTGGCGGTTTGCGGCATGAGCCCGCGGCCACTGCTGCGCGTCAACGATCTCACCAAGACCTATGGCGGGCAGGGGCTGTTCTCCCGCGGTCGACCGGTTCAGGCCGTCTCGGGCGTCAGCTTTGAGATCGGGCAGGGCGAGACGCTGGCGCTGGTGGGGGAATCCGGCTGCGGCAAATCCTCGGTCGGGCGCATGGTGATGCGCCTGACCGAGCCCAGCGCCGGCTCGATCGAGTTCGACGGGCGCGACCTGGCGATACTTCACGGTCGGGCGCTGGCGGCGGAACGCCACAAGATCCAGATGGTGTTCCAGGACCCCTTCGGATCGTTGAATCCGCGCAAGGCGGTCCGGCACATTCTGCGCCAGCCGCTGCGTGCCGCCGGCCATCGTGGCGTGCTGGAGCGGGAGGTGCTGGGCCTGCTCGACATGGTGGGGCTGCGGCCGCCGGAACGTTTTATTGACCGCCTGCCGCATGAGTTTTCGGGCGGCCAGCGTCAACGCATCGCCATTGCCCGTGCCTTCGCCATGAAGCCGCGGCTGGTGGTGGCCGACGAACCGGTGTCGGCGCTCGACGTGTCCGTGCGGGCGCAGGTGCTGCGGCTGATGCAGCAGCTGCAGGCGGAGAGCGGCGTCTCCTTCCTGTTCATCAGCCATGATCTCGGCGTGGTGCGGTCCATCGCGCAGCGTGTGGCCGTGATGTATCTGGGCAAGCTGGTGGAATCCGGACCGGTGGAAGACATCTTCACCGCGCCTCGTCATCCCTATACCCAGGCGCTGCTTTCCGCTTCGCCGTTGCCCGATCCGGCCAGGGCACGCGAACGCCAACGCATCCTGCTGCAGGGGGACCTGCCCTCGCCCTCGGCGCCACCGCCAGGCTGCCGCTTCCACACCCGCTGCCCGGTGGCGCAGGGCACATGCCGGCAGGTCGAGCCGCTGTTGATCACGAGCGGGCCCGACCATCTCGTGGCCTGCCATCTCGTCCATCCGGTGGCGCGGCAATGACGGGGCGCCGCGGTCTCCGGGGCGAAGCACGGCTGTTCTTCGACCCGATGCCTGTATACGATATATTTTGTGCGACGGCCCGCGCCGACGTCCCGGCGCCCGCAGGGCGGGTAAAACGCGAGGTGGAGTAAGACATGCAGCGCAATTTTCGGGTCGGTATCATCGGCGGCGGGATTGGCGGGCTGGCGCTCGCCACGGCCTTGCGCCGGCAAGGTATCGCCTTCCGGTTGTTCGAGCGCGCGGAGTCCTTCCGCGAGGTCGGCGCCGGCATCCAGATGACGCCGAATGCCGTGAAGGTCATGCGCGCCCTGGGCCTCTTCGAGGAGTTGGCGGCCGTCAGCTTCCTGCCGCAGAACATCATCGGGCGGAACTGGCGCAGCGGCCGCATCATGTGGCGCACGCCTTTGGTGGAGGACTGCCCGCGCCTCTATGGCGCGCCCTTCTTCCATGTCCATCGCGCCGATCTGCACCGTATCCTGGCCCAGCAGATCGACGCGGCCGACACGGTGCTTTCGACCGCCTGCACCGGCGTGCGCCAGGATCGCGACAAGGCGGTCGCCAGCTTCGCTGATGGCTCGGAGTTCGAAGCTGACGTTATCATCGGCTCCGACGGCATCCATTCGACCGTGCGGCGGGAGATCTTCGGCGAGGAGCCGCCGAAATTCACCGGCAACATGTGCTGGCGCGCCGTGGTGCCGTTCGAAACGCAGCCGCTCGATTTCGTCAGCCCGGATTCCTCCTTCTGGCTCGGGCCGAACGGACACGTCGTCACTTATTATGTTTCAGGCGGCAAGGCGGTGAACATTGTCGCCGTGCGCGAATCCGCCTCCTGGGTCGAGGAATCCTGGAACACGCCGAGCACGCGCGAAGAACTGCTGGCGGGCTTCAAGGGCTGGCACCCGAACCTGCAGCGCCTTTTCTCGCGGGCCACCGATGTCTTCAAATGGGGGCTGTTCGATCGCGACCCGATGCCAAGCTGGACGCGGGGGCGGGTCACCCTGCTCGGGGATGCGGCGCATCCCATGCTGCCCTTCCTTTCCCAGGGTGCGGCCATGGCGATCGAGGATGGTTATGTCCTCGCGCAGTCGCTTGCCACCATCCAGGATCCTCTGGCCGCCCTTGCCCGCTATGAATCGCTGCGACGCCCGCGCACCAGCCGGGTGCAGCTCGAATCGCGCGAGCGTGGGCGAACCTATCATCTCAGCTCCCGCTTTGCGCAGATCCGACGCGACCTCTCCTATTTCTGGCGCAGTGTGGTCAGCCCCCAGACCACTGGGCTAGGCGCCAACTGGGTTTACGAATACGACGCGACGGCAAAGGAATTGGAGCCAGCCGAATAGCGCTCCGACGCCCTGACCCCACCACCCCCGACGAAGGACAGATCGAGATGGCGATCAGCGATGCCGAGTTCACCGCCGCCTGGCGGCAGGTTCTCACCCTCTCCAAGGTGAAACGGGGGGAGCAGGTCACGGTGCTCACCGGCGTGGACACGCATCCGCAGACGCTGCAAGCTGCGCGCCTCGCCGCCACCGAACTCGGTGCGATCGTGACGACAGTCGAGCTGCCGCCGACCAATGGCGCCGTCTCGCTCAGCCGCGACAAGCTCGCCTATGTCGGCGCCACCGCGCTGGTCGGCAACAAGGCGGCGATGAGCGCCCTGAAGAACAGCGACCTTGTCATCGACCTCATGCTGCTGCTGTTCTCGCATGAGCAGGGCGAAATCCTCGACAGCGGCACGCGCATGCTGCTGGCGGTGGAGCCGCCCGAGATCCTCGTCCGCCTGATCCCCACCGAGGAAGACCGCCGCCGCGTCCTGGTCGCGACCGAGCGGCTGAAGCGGGCGCGCAGCATGACGGTGACCTCCAAGGCCGGCACGGATTTCCGCTGCGACCTCGGCGCCTATCCGATCCTGACGGAATATGGCCTGGCGGATGCGCCGGGCCGCTGGGACCATTGGCCAAGCGGCTTCCTCGCCACCTGGTCGAACGAGGGCAGCGCCGAGGGCACCATCGTCATCGACCGTGGCGACATCATCATTCCCTTCAAAAGCTATGTGCAGTCACCGATCCACCTGACCTTCGAGGGCGGCTACCTGCGCAAGATCGAAGGCGGTTTCGATGCCGATTTCCTGCGTGACTACATGAACGCGTTCAAGGATCCGGAAGTCTACGCGATGTCGCATCTCGGCTGGGGATTACAGCCGCGGGCGCAATGGTCGGCGCTCGGGCTTTACGACCGGGAGGCGACCATTGCGATGGATGCGCGCGCCTTCTACGGCAACTTCCTCTTCTCCACCGGCCCGAACACCGAGGCGGGCGGCACCCGTGATACGCCTTGTCATATGGACATTCCGTTGCGGCGCTGCTCGGTCTTCCTTGATGGCGAGCCGATGGTGCTGGACGGGGATGTGATCCCGGCGGATCAACGCGTGATCGGCGCCGGCCCGCAAGGATAGCGCAGGGCCTGACGCAGAGGCCGCCGCCAACCCACAGCGAAAATCATATCGCCAGGCAGGAAACTTGTTCCTGCCTTGGGGCGTTCGCGCACTGGCTAAACCTGCGAGGAGGCCTGCGCGTGCCACCCTATGCTCCCGATCGCCGGCAATTGCTGGCCGCCACCGCCCTGATTGCCCTTACCGCCCAGGGCCGAACGCCGGCGAAGGCACGCAGCGTCCACGGCGCGCTACCCTGGTCGGCGCATGAGGCCTATCCGCCGACCCGCGTGAGCCCCGGGGGGTGGCTCTTCTTCACCGCGGACGAGGCCGCGACGATCGAGGCCATGGCCAACCGCCTCATCCCGGCCGACGACCTCGGGCCGGGGGGCGGCGAGGCCGGGTGTGCCGTCTTTCTCGACCGGCAGCTCATGGGCCCTTATGGCAGCTCCGCTTGGCTCTATATGCAGGGGCCCTTCGCTAAGGGCACGCCGCAGCAGGGGCTGCAGGACGAATACCCGCCCGCGACCCGCTACCGCGCCGCACTCGACGCCATCGCGGCGCATTGCCGCGAGCATTTCGATGGGCGCCTGTTTCACGCGCTTTCGCCGCAAGATCAGGACGCGTTGCTGACGGCGATCGACTCCGGCCGTTCCGGCATCACGGGACTCGACGAAAAAGGGTTCTTCGAGATGCTGCTGCAGAACATGATGGAAGGGTATTTCGCCGACCCGATCTATGGCGGCAACCGCGACATGGCGGGGTGGAAGCTCGTGGGCTTTCCGGGCACGCGCTATGACTACCGGGAGATGCTGGCCCGTCCGAACCAACCCTATAACGAGCCACCGGTGGGGTTGACCGGGCGCCCCGCCTGGAACGGCAGCCCGGCATGACCCAGCGGCTGCCACCCACCGATGTCGTCGTCGTGGGGCTCGGTTGGACGGGCTCCATCCTTTCCCTCGAACTGGCCCGGGCCGGGCTGCGCGTGGTCGCCATCGAACGCGGACCCTGGCGCGACACGCCAACCGACTTCCCGACCACCACCGCGCCGGACGAGTTGCGCTACGGCATCCGCAACGACCTCTTCGTGCGGCCGGCGCAGGAGACGCTGACCTTCCGCAACAACTTGAACGAGACGGCCTTGCCGATCCGCAACTGGGGCAGCTTTCTGCCCGGCAATGGTGTCGGCGGCGCCGGGGTTCACTGGAATGGCCATACCTGGCGCTGGCATCCCTGGGACTTCACCAATCGCAGTTCCACGATCGAACGCTATGGCGAGTCAGCCCTGCCTGCCGACAACATGATGCAGGACTGGGGCATCACCTATGACGAGCTCGAAGCGTCCTACGACCGCTTCGAATATACCTGCGGGATCGCCGGCAAAGCAGGCAATCTGAAGGGGCAGATCCAGCCGGGCGGCAATCCCTTCGAAGGCCCAAGGCAGCGCGACTATCCCACGCCGCCGATGCAGATGCCCTATGTCCCGACGCTGTTCGGGACCGCGGCCGCGAATCTCGGCTGGCACCCGTTTCCCAACCCATCGGCCAATATGTCGCAGGCCTATACCAACCCCTATGGCTGCAAGCTCGCCCCATGCACCTACTGCGGGTTCTGCGAACGTTTCGGTTGCGGTAACTACTCCAAGGCCAGCCCCCAGACCTGTGTCCTGCCAGCCTTGATCCGCGAGCCGGATTTCGAGGCGCGAACCGATTGCCAGGTCACCAAGGTGAACCTCAGCAACGACGGCAAGCGCGCGACGGGCGTGACCTATGTGGACACCCAAGGGCAGGAATGGGAGCAGCCGGCGGATATCGTCCTGCTTTGCGCCTACCAGCTCTTCAATGTCCGTCTGCTGCTGCTGTCGGGGATCGGCAAGCCCTACGACCCCGCGACCGGGGAGGGCACGGTCGGCCGCAACTATGCCTATCAGGTGACAGGCGGCGTGACCGGCTTCTTCTCCGGCACGCAGAACTTCAATCCTTTCGTCGCATCCGGCTCCGCCGGAATTGTCGCGGACGACTTCAACGACGACAATTTCGACCACGAGGGCCTCGGCTTCGTGGGCGGCGCCAGCATCGCCTGCGTTCCGACCAATGGGCGGCCGATCTCCAACCGCCCGGTCCCGCCCGACACGCCGCGATGGGGTTCGGCCTGGAAGCGGGCAACGCATGACACCTACAACCGCACCGCCAGCCTCGGCATCCAGGGCAGTGTCATGCCCTATCGCGGAAGCTACCTCGACCTGGACCCGACCTACCACGACACCCACGGGCTGCCCCTGCTGCGGATGACTTTCGACTTCCACGACAACGAACGAAAGCTCGGCAGCTTCGCCCTCGATCGCTGCGAGGAAGCCATGCACGCCATGGGCGCCAACCAGCTGCGCCGCAGCGAACGCACCGGCCCCTACAGCATCGTTCCCTACCAGAGCACGCACAATACCGGAGGCGCGATCATGGGCGCGGACCCGACCACAAGCGTGGTAAACAAATACTGCCAGAGCTGGGACGTGCCGAACGTCTTCATCTCCGGCGCCTGCCTCTTCCCGATGAACGCGGGCTTCAACCCGACCGGGACGGTGGGTGCGCTCGCCTATTGGGCCGCGGACGCGATCCGCGACCGCTACCTGAAGGCCCCCGGCCCGCTGGTGCCGGTGTGATGCGCGCCGCATGGCTCGGGCTGGTCGGGGCGGTGCTGCTCGCCGGCGGGGCGGCAAGGGCCGACAGCAACGACTACGCTGCCATTGATCGCGGCCGTTATCTGATGACGGCGGGCGATTGCGCTGCCTGCCACCGCGGCGCGGGCAGCGATTTTGCCGGCGGCCTCGGCATCGAAACTCCCTTTGGCATCATCCGCGCCGCCAATATCACCCCCGATCCCGAAACCGGCATCGGCAACTGGAGCGAGGATGACTTCGCCATGGCGATGCATGAGGGCATGGCGCCCGGCGGGCGGCACCTCTACCCAGCCTTCCCCTACCCCTGGTTCACGCGCATCAGCCGCGCGGATTCGGATGCCCTCTATGCCTTTCTGCGGACGGTGCCGCCGGTGCGCAACGTGGTGGATAGCAGCGAACTGCCATTCCCGCTGAACATCCGCGCCGCCATGATTGGGTGGAATGCGCTGTTCTTCGAACCTGGCCGCTTCCACCCCGATCCCGCCCGGTCCGAGGAATGGAACCGCGGCGCTTATCTGGTCGAGGGCCTGGGGCATTGCGGCGCCTGCCACACGCCGACGAACATGCTGGGCGGCAGCGAGCGCAGCGAAGCCTTCGCCGGTCAGGCACTGCAGGGATGGTTCGCGCCCAACATCGGCGCCAATGAATATCAGGGCATCGGCGGCTGGGGCGTGGATGACGTGGTGCAGTATCTGCGCACCGGCGCCAATGCCTGGACGCGGGCCAGCGGCCCCATGGCCGAGGTGGTGCAGGACAGCACAAGCCGGATGACCGAGGCGGATCTGCGCGCCATGGCGGTCTATCTGAAGGACCAGCCCGTCCACGGCCCGCCCAGCCCGCCCGTAGCGCTGCCGGCCGACAACCCACAGATGCGGACGGGGGCCGCGCTCTATGTCGACAATTGCGCCGCCTGCCACCGCCGTGACGGCCAGGGTGTGGAGGGCATGATCCCCTCGCTGGCCAGCAACCAGATCGTGGTGCAGCGGGGGCCGGAGACGTTGGCGCGCGTCGTCATCTCCGGGGTGCGCGGCGCCGCGACGGCGGCCGAACCAACCTCGCCCGGCATGCCCTCCTTCGGGTGGCGGTTGAACGATGACCAGGTGGCGGCCCTGCTGACCTATATCCGCAATGCCTGGGGCAATGCGGCGCCGGCGGTTGAGGCCGATACCGTGCGCGATCTGAGGGGCCGCCTCGCCGCCCGGCACGAATAGACCCGGCATGAATAGTCCGACGCGCGAGGCGGCCCGCGGCCAGGGGCACAATCCTTGGGCGGTCACGCGGCCGGGGGATCGCGCGAAGCAGACGGGCCAAGCTGTCGCCCATGGATGCGCCAGACCGTCGCCGACCTCCCTGGCGGTTTGGCGCAGGACCGGCAGGAATCGCTCGGCCGCATCGACGGGGCTGACGGCCTCCCGCAGATACATCAGGTTCAGCGCCGCGACCGCCACCCCATCCAAGAGAACCGGCACGCCGATCGAACTCGCCAGCCCAGCGTATTCGCGCGCCGCATAGGCTTCGTCCATGACGGCGAAGCCCGCCTCTCGGATGGCGGCGAAGCGCGAAGCTGCGTCCTCCGGCCGACGCGCCAGCGCGTTCCAGGGGTCCGTCGACCGCCCGGCCAGGGCCAGCGCCCGCTGGCGCTGCGCCTCGTCGCAGAAGGCGAGGAAGGACAATCCGAGCGACGTCGCCAGGATCGGCGCCCGATAGCCCGCCCGGCGCTCGAAACGGAACCTTCCCTCGGCGCGGCTGGTATGGGCGACCACCATGGCGTCGCCATCGAAGACCGCGACGTCCGAGGGCCAGCCGACCATCTGCCCCAAGCGCTCATCGCCGGCGAGGCTGCGAGCCCGACCTCCAGGTGGAACACGTAGCCGCCGCTCAGTTCCAGCGTGCGCCCGGTCGGCATGTGGAGCGCCTGACGATCTTGCCACACCACAAACCCTGCATGGATCAAGGTTCCAGCATGCGCACCACGGTCGGCTGGTTGAGTCCGGTGGCGCGGTGGATATCGAGCACCGAGGCGAGTTCGAGCCGATTGACACTGCGCAGCACGTCGAGGCCGCGCAGCAGCGCCTCAACGGGTTGGTAGGAAGGCATGGCAAATCCCGCGTCTCGCCGCCAGCTGGAATCCGGCTTCCCATCGTCCAACGATTAAGTGTAGTTATTTTGAAACCTATTTCAATAGATGAAATTACGGTGCCGTAGCGGCGCGGTGGGGGAGAAACAAGCGCATGCCGGAACATCCGAGGTTCGGCGCCGATGATGCCGCGGTGATGCCCGGGCCGCTCGCCGGGCTGAAGGTGCTGGACCTGTCGCGCGTGCTAGCCGCCCCCTGGGCCTCGCAGATCCTCGGCGATCTCGGTGCCGAAGTGCTGAAGATCGAGCAGCCGGGACGCGGTGACGATACCCGCGCCTGGGGCCCCCCCTTTCTTGAGGACGGCAGCGCCCACCCCGACGCCGCCTATTTCCTCTGCGCCAATCGCAACAAGCAGTCGGTGGCGATCGACTTCGCGCGCCCGGAGGGCGCCGCACTGGTCCGCCGCCTGGCCGCGGAGGTCGATGTGGTAGTGGAGAATTTCCGTACCGGGGGCCTCGCCAAATACGGGTTGGACGAGGCTGGGCTGCGCGCCATCAACCCGCGGCTGATCTATTGCTCCATCACCGGCTTCGGCCAGACCGGCCCCTACGCCACCCGCGGCGGCTATGATTTCCTGATCCAGGGCATGAGCGGGCTGATGAGCATCACCGGCCGGCCGGATGGCGCGCCGGGCGCCGGGCCGATGAAGACCGGTCTGCCCATCAGCGACCTGCTCACCGGGCTCTACGCCACGATCTCCATCCTCGCTGCGCTCAACCACCGCGACCATAGGGGGCAAGGCCAGCATCTCGATTGTGCGTTGCTGGACAGCCAGGTCGCGGTGCTTGTGAACCAGGCGATGAATTTCCTGGTGGGCGGCACTGTGCCGAAGCGCCTCGGCAACGACCACCCGAATGTCGTGCCCTACCGCGATTTCGCGACCGCGGATGACTACATCCTGGTGTCCTGCGGCTCCGACGGGCAGTTCCGCGCCCTCTGCGGCCTGCTCCACCGGCCGGATCTGGCCGCCGATCCGCGTTTCACCACCAACGCTGGCCGCAGCCGCGACCGCCGGGTGCTGGAGGTCGAACTGGCCAAGGCCATCTCCCCCTGGCATGCCGCCGACTTGCTCGCGGCGATGGCGCAGGCAGGGGTGCCGGGCGGGCCGATCAACACCATCGACCAGGTGCTCGCCGATCCCCAGATCGCGGCACGGCAACTGCTGCAGGTGATGCACCGCGACGACGGCACGCCGGTCACCGTGATCGGTTACCCTGGCCGGTTTTCGCGCACGCCGCCGAGCTACCGCCGCGCGCCGCCGCGCCTCGGGCAGGACACGCTGGCGGTGCTGCAGAAGACGCTTGGCCTCGACGCCACGGAGATCGAGCGTCTGCGCGCCGCGGGCGTGGTCGCGATGGCCGATACCGCTGCCGAGACCATCACACCGGCTTGAAGGCACGCCCGAAACAGGGCGGCCGAACATGGGAGAGACGACATGGCTGAAACGTCGAGGACCGTCATCGCGACAGGGCGCCGGCATCTTCTGCTTGGCGCCGTGATCGCCCCCATGGTCGCGGGGCACGCTTTCGCACAGGCCGATGCCTGGCCCTCCCGGCCGATCCGCATGATCATCCCTTTTCCCCCGGCGGATCCACCGACATCGCCGGCCGCGTGCTAGCCGCCCGCTTGTCGCGCGAACTCGGCCAGACCATGGTCGTGGCGAACCGCCCCGGCGCCAGCAGCAACATCGGCAATGACGCCGCGGCCAAGGGCCTGATCTTCAGACCCCCCTTTTTCGCGCCGGCAGCGTGCTGGTGGGCGCGGATGATAGTGCTGTCGACGATCAGGTATTCAAAATCGGGGTCGTCCGACATCGCCTCGAAAATGCGCCGCCAGACGCCCTTCTGGCTCCAACGGCTGAAGCGACGGAACACGCTGTTCCAGTCGCCGAAGACCTCCGGCAGGTCGCGCCACGGCGAGCCCGTCCGCACGATCCACAACACCCCTTCGACGAACATCCGGTTGTCGCGGCCGGTCAAGCCCTTCTGGTCAGGCCGACCAATGATCAGCGGCGCCATCCGCGCCCATGCCGCATCGCTCAATACCAAATGGTCCAACACGCCCAAGGCCACCTCCCCAAAGGTAGCCTTGAATCACGGGAAGGACAGTTCGGGAATCCCTAACAGGCTGCTGAAATTCGTAGCCTGAATTCCGTGTCCGTGATTCGCTGTTGGCGCAGTCGGACGGGGTGAGAATGCGCGGCAGCGACGCGGTGGCTGGGTCCTTGTTCAGCTATGTCGACCTTGAGAAGCGGGTCCGTGCCGACCATCCGCTGCGGGTGATCCGAGGCGTGGTGAACGCCACGCTGGCGGGTCTGTCGGCGGCATTCGATGCGCTGTATTCGCCGTTCGGGCGGGAATCGATCCCGCCGGAGCGACTGCTGCGCGCCTTGCTGCTGCAGGCCTTCTACTCGATCCGCTCCGAGCGGCAGTTGGTCGAGCGGATCGAGTTCGACCTGCTGTTCCGTTGGTTCGTCGGCCTCGGCGTGGACGACCCGGTATGGGACGCCACGACCTTCACCAAGAACCGTGACCGCCTGTTGGAGGGCGACGTGGCTTTGAAGTTTCTGGCCACGGTGCTGGCCCAGCCTCGGGTCAAGGCGCTGCTCTCCACTGAGCATTTCTCGGTGGACGGCACGCTCCTGGAAGCCTGGGCCAGCACCAAGAGCTTCCGGCCGAAGGACGGCTCCGCCCCGCCACCCGATGCGGGTCGCAACGGCGAGCAGGACTTCCATGGCCAGAAGCGCAGCAACGAGACCCAGGCCTCGACGACCGACCCCGATGCCCGGCTCTACCGCAAGGGCCGCGGGAAGGAGGCCAAGCTGGCGTTCATGGGACACGCGCTGATGGAGAACCGAAACGGCCTGATCGTTGGCGCAGTCGCTACCCGCGCCTCGGGCCATGCCGAGCGGCTGGCCGCGCTGCACCTGATGGAGCCGCATGCCGACCGACCGCAGAAGGTCACGCTGGCGGGCGACAAGGGCTTCGACACGCAGGACTTCGTGGCCGAACTCCGCGAGATCAACGTCACCCCGCATGTGGCGCAGAACACCAGCGGGCGGCGCTCGGCGATCGATGGCCGGACTACGCGCCATCCCGGCTATGCCATCAGCCTGCGCATCCGCAAGCGGATCGAAGAGGCCTTCGGCTGGGCCAAGACGGTGGCTGGGCTGCGCAAGGCGCGCCATCGCGGGCTGCCCAAGGTCGACTGGCAGTTCACCCTCGCCATGGCGGCCTACAACCTGGTTCGGCTACCGAAGCTGCTGGCGGTGACGGCGTGATGCCCGGATTCTGTCCCGAGCCCACCCCCGCCGCCAAAAACCTACCGAAAAGCGGCATGCTCAGGCGACGCCAACGCTGAAAGCCTGTCACCCAGCCCATCCGGCCGCTTTCTGGAACCGCTTTTCAGCAGCCTGCTA
>Ga0255334_1000586_pt1 | contig 25954 bp, 24 predicted proteins | sample EtOH5_35cm_T3_12_FD_202080 | JGI IMG/M metagenome (GOLD analysis project Ga0255334, IMG submission 202080) | Sandy soil microbial communities from University of British Columbia, Vancouver, Canada - EtOH5_35cm_T3_129 | ecosystem: Engineered > Artificial ecosystem > Sand microcosm > Unclassified ... | reverse complement strand
GGATGCGTCTCGAACCAATGCTCCAGACCATCGGCGACGGCCTTCTGGACCACCGGCTGCACTTCCGAGGACACCAGCTTGTCCTTGGTCTGGCTGGAGAATTTCGGGTCCGGCACTTTGACGGAGATGACCGCGGTCAGGCCTTCGCGCATGTCCTCGCCGGACAGCTCGACCTTCTCCTTCTTGGCCAGGTCTTCGGAGATCTTCATCACCACGCGGGTCAGCGCCTGGCGGAACCCCGCCTGATGCGCGCCGCCGTCACGCTGGGGGATGTTGTTGGTGAAGCACAACGCCAACTCATGCGGGCTGCTGTTCCACCACATCGCCAGCTCGACCTTGATCCCGGACTTCTCATCGAAGGTCGAGACGCTGATCGGCGGCTTGAAGATCGGCTCCTTGCTGCGGTCCAGCCATTCGCAGAAGGCGACCAGGCCGCCCTCGTAGAAGAAGGCCGTCTCCTTGGCCTCGGCGCCGCGTTCGTCGCGCAGCAAGATGCGCAGTCCGGAATTCAAAAACGCCAGTTCGCGCAAGCGACGTTCGAGAATCGCGTAGTCGAACTCGGTCTTGCTGAAGGTGTTGGGCGAGGCCTTGAAGGTCACCTCGGTGCCGCGGACATGCACGGATTCGCCGGTGACCGACAGCGGCGCCACGGCATCGCCGCGCTCGAAGCGGATGAAATGCTCGCGCCCGTCGCGCCAGATGCGCACATTCATCCAGTCCGACAGCGCATTGACCACGGCGGCGCCGACGCCGTGCAGCCCGCCGGAGACCTTGTAGTTGGTCTGGTTGAATTTGCCGCCCGCATGCAGGCGGGTCAACACGACCTCGGCGGCGGAGACGCCTTCCTCGGGGTGCAGGTCGACGGGGATGCCGCGGCCGTCATCGGTCACGGTCACGCTGCCGTCGCCGTTCAGGGTCAGCGCCACCTTGGTGGCAAAGCCGGCCTGGGCCTCGTCCACGGCATTGTCGATGATCTCGAAGGCCATGTGATGCAGGCCGGAGCCATCATCGGTGTCGCCAATATACATCCCCGGCCGCTTGCGCACGGCGTCCAGCCCGCGAAGGATGGTGATGTCGGAGGCCTGGTAGCCGGCCTCTTCCGGCGCACGCACAGGCTGGCTCATGAAGGCGAATAACTCCGTCGAAAATCGGGATGATTGGCAACCGGCACCCTAGCGCAGATTGGCCTAGGAGGCCAGCGGCGGGCGAAAAGCCTCGGCCGGGGCCAGGATACCGGGGCGGGCCAAAAAAGCCTCCGCACGCCCCGCAAGCGGCAGGAAGACATCCAGATCGGTTCCGGTCAGGAAGGATTGCGCCGGCAGCACCGCCAGCGCCGCGAACAGCGCCCGCCGGCGCCCCGCATCCAGATGCACCGCAACCTCGTCCAGCAGCAGCAAGGGCGCGAAGCCGCGATCTGCGGCGATCAGCCCGGCATGGCCCAGCACGGTCGCAACCAGCAGCGCCTTGCGCTCCCCGGTGCTGCTGAGCTCGGCGGGCACGCCGGTATCGGCCTGGGCCAGGGTCAGGTCGGCGCGATGCGCCCCGATCCTGGCCCCCCCCGCCGCTGCATCCGTTGGGCGGGCGGCGGCGAGGTCGGCGCGCAGCCTCTCCTCCACCGCAAGCGCCGGGGCGGCATCCAGGGCCGCAGCGATGGGGCAGACCATGCCCAGCCGCGCCCTGGGGAAATCGCCCAGCGTGCCGGCCGCGAGCAGCGCGTTCAGCCGCGACACCAGCGACCGGCGGCTGGCGGTGGCGGCGACGCCATGGCGGGCCATGGCATCCTCCAGCGCCGCCAGCCAGCGGTCGTCGCGGCGGCCTTCGGCCAGCAGGCGGTTGCGCTGGGCCATGGCATTGTCATGGGCCGCGACCTCCCGCGCGTGATGCGGTTCCAGCGTCCAGACCAGGCGGTCGAGGAAGGCGCGGCGGCCGCTGGCGGTCTCCTGGAACAGCGCATCCATCTGCGGCGTCAGCCAGACCGCCGCGACATGGGCGGAGACCTCGGCCTGGGTGCGGACCGGCGCACCATCGACGCGGAAGACGCGGCGGTCGGGGGCCTCGGGGGTGGTGCCGGTGGCGATCTCGACCGCGCCTTGCGGGCCTTCGACCTGGCCGACCACGCCCCAGGCAGGTGCGCGCCCGGTGGCGATCCGTCGCGCGGGATCGCCGGGCCGCGCCGAACGCAGCCCGCGGCCGGGGGTCAGCAGGCTGATCGCTTCCAGCAGATTGGTCTTGCCGGCGCCGTTCTCGCCGGCGATCACCACGATCTGCCGCGAAAACCCCTGGTCCAGCTGCGCCCAGGACCGGAAGTCGGTCAGGCGCAGGGCGGTGAGACGAAGGGCCGGGGTCAAGCGATGCGGCGTTAGACCCGCATCGGCATCAGGACATAGAGCGCATCGCCGCGCCCGGCATCCTTGACGATGGTGGGGGCGGCGCCATCGGCGAAGTGGAACTCCACCTGCTCGCTGATCTGGTCGGTGATGTCGGTCAGGTACTTGGCCTGGAAGCCGATCTCGATCGGGGCGGCGTCATAGGTGACCAGCTCCTCGTCCAGTTCGTCCTGCATCTGGCCCAACTCGGGGCTATTGGCGGTCAGCATCAGATTGCCGCGGCTGACCGAGAGTTTTACGGGACGCGACTTCTCCGTGCTGATGGACGCAACCCGGCCCACGGCATCCGCAAAGGCCTTCTTGCCCACGCGGAGAATCTTGTCGTTGCCCTTGGGGATGACACGTTCGTATTCGGGAAAGGTGCCGTCGATCAGCTTGCTGGTGATCTGCACGGTGCCGATGTCGAAGCGGATCTTGGTGTCCGACAAATGGATGCTGACCTCGTCCTGGGTCTCATCGGCCAGCTTGCGGACCTCGGCCACCGTCTTGCGGGGGATGATGATGCCGGGCATCCCGGCGGCGCCATCGGGCAGCGGCTCCTCGACCCGGGCCAGGCGATGGCCGTCGGTCGCGACGGCGCGCAGCACCTTCACGCCATCGGATTCGGCGGCATGGATGTAGATGCCGTTCAGATAGTAGCGGGTTTCCTCGGTGCTGATGGCAAAGCGGGTGCGGTCGATCAGGTCGCGCAGCGTGCCGGCCTTCAGGGCGAAGTGATGCGGCATCTTGCCCTCGGTCATCGAGGGGAAGTCTTCCACCGGCAGCGCGTTCAGATTGGCATTGGCGCGGCCGGCGCGCAGCACCAGCGGCGCGTCGCCGCCCTTGTGGTCCAGCTCCACCTTGGCGCCATCGGCCAGCTTGCGGACGATCTCGTACAGGGTCGCGGCCGGGGCGGTGGTGCGGCCGGGGCGGCTGACCTCGACGCCGGGGACGCGCTCGACCACCGCGATCTCCATGTCGGTCGCGGTCAGGGTCAGGACGCCGTCCTTGGCCTCCAGCATGACATTGGCCAGGATGGGGATGGTGTTGCGTTTCTCGACCACGCTCTGCACATGGGCGAGCGCCTTCAGCAGCACCGTGCGGTCCACCGAAATCTTCATCGCCCTGCTCCTACGTGCCCGAAAATGGCCAAACCCGAAACGCGTGACCCGGCTTTCACACCAGCGCCACGATTCGCCGGGGCCAATCTAACAGTCGCCGGTGGCCCGGCAACCGCTCGCAAGCGCCCGCAACGCGTTCAGCACGACCTTTCCCAAGGCATTGCGCGGCAGCGAGGCCACCGTCACCACATCCCGGGGCTGTTTGAACCGCGCCAGCCGGCCCTCGAAGTGGCCGAGGACGGCCGCGGCGTCAAATCCGGGCCCCGGCACCACCACCGCGACCGGCACCTCCCCCCATTTCGGGTCGGGAATGCCGCAGACCGCGCCCTCCAGCACCCCCGGTGCGCCGGCCAGCACCCGCTCCACCTCGGCGGGGTAGATGTTCTCGCCGCCGGAGACGATCAGGTTGCCGAGCCGGTCGGTGAACCACCACCGCCCCTCGGCATCGACATGGCCGACATCGCCGGTGGCGAACCAGCCGTCGCCGCGAGTCGCGGCCGCGGCCTGGCCCCAATAGCCGGAGAGCAAATTGGGGCCGCGCAGCTCGATCTCCCCGGTCGCGCCCGGCGGCAGCGGGGTGCCGTCGGGGCCGACCACGCGTGCCTCGCAGATCGGGCGGCCGATGGAGCCGGCGGCCACCCAGGCCTCGGAAATGCTCTGGGCGATGGCGATGGGGCCGGATTCGGTGGCGCCATAGACCTGCTGCACCGGCACGCCGCGCGACTGGAAGGCGGCGATCAGATCCGGCGGCACCGCCGAGGACCCCGCCCCCACCGCGCGCAGGCAGGAGAGGTCGGCCGCATCCCAGCCCGGATCCTGCACCAAGGCGCGCATCACCGCGGGCACCAGCAGGGTCAGGGTCGGGCGGTCGCGGGCCAGGGCCTCGAAGAAGCCGGCGGGGTCGAAACGCGGCAGCATGGTGACGCGCGTGCCCGCGCAGAGCGCCGGCAGGGTCTGGATGCAGAGCCCGCCGACATGGAACATCGGCAGGACGGTCAGGACATGGTCCTCCGGCCCCAGGCCGAACAACCCGATGGCATTGCGGATATTCGCCACCACCGCCGATTCGGTCAGCATCGCACCCTTGGGCCGGCCGGAGGTGCCGCTGGTATAGACCAGCAGCAGCGGCGCATCGGGCGCCTCCTCGCCGGCGCCGATCTGCGGCCCGCCGAGTTCGGACAAGGCGACATCGGACAGCGCGGCCGGAACCACGGGGATGTGGGGCGGCAGCCAGGCGCGGGGCGAGGCGACGCCGGGGCCCCGGAACACCAGCCGCAGCTCGGCATCGGCGGCGATCCAGCGCAGTTCCTCGGGCGCCAGCCGCCAGTTCAGCGGCACCAGCACCATCCCCGAGCGGGCGCAGGCAAGCAGGGCGGCGATCATCCAGGGATCGTTCCAGCCGATCCAGCCGACATGATCGCCGGCGACCAGCCCTTCGGCACGCAGCCGGTCGGCGACTTCCAGCGAGGCGCCGACCAACTCCTCCCGGTCCCAGTCATGGCCGCCGCCGGACAGGCGGCAGCCGGGCCCCTGCCGAAACCAGGCCGGGAGGGTCGCTGGGGTCACGGATCGGTCTCGCCGTGTTCGTAGAGGGCGTCGCGCCCCAGTCGGTCGAGGCAAAGCTCCGCGGTCCAGGGCAGCATCAGCGCGCCGCAGCGGCTGTCGCGGAAGATGCGCTCCAGCGGCAAAGACTTCAGCATGGCCTGGCCGCCGCAGGTCCGGATCGCCAGGGCGGCGATGGCATGGGCGTTCTCCATGACGCTGTACTGGGCGGCATAGGCCCGCATCACTTGCTCCTTGGACGGATCGGGCCCGGCTTCGGTGACCGCCTGGAACCAGATCGCTTTGGTCTGTTCCAGCATGACATGCATCTGCGCGACCGCGATCTGTTTCGTGGGGTACTGGCGGCGTTTGACCGGGGGGGTGCCGGGTTCCTCGCCGCGCAGATAGCGGATGCAGAAGTCATAAGCGGCCTGGGCCAGGCCCATGTAGGTCGGCGACAGGGTCAGGAACATGTGCGGCCAGCGGCGGGCGGCCTGGAAATACAGCCCGGCCGGCATCAGCGCCGCCACCTCGGCCACGAAGACGTCCTGGAAGACCAGGGTGCGGCTGACGGTGCCGCGCATGCCGAGCGGGTCCCAGTCGCCGGTGACCGAGACCCCCGGGGCATCGGCCGGCACCGCGAGATACAGCGTGTCGCGGCGGGAGGCGTTCTGGCTCTCCCGCGCCTCGGTCGGCAGGATGCCGTAGCGATCGGCATGGCCCGACAGCGACGCGAAGATCTTGCGGCCGTTCACCAGGAAGCCGCCGGGGACGCGGCGCGCGGTGGTGCCGAAGGCGACGCCCCCGGCGGCGGCCGCGCCGCCCTCCGAAAAAGGCTGCGAATAGACCAGCCCCTGCCCCAGGATACCGGCGTAATGCGCCGAGCGCCGGGCGCGATGGGTGGCGCGGGTCGCGGCATCCATCTCCAGGTCGTCGGTTAGCATCCCGGACCAGAGGGTGCTGCAGACATGCATGTTCCAGGTCAGCGCGGTGGCGCCGCAGGCCCGGCCGAATTCCGCCGCGACCAGGCAATAGGCGCGGAAATCCGCCCCCATCCCGCCGTCCTCGCGCGGGATGCAGATGCCGAGCCAACCTTCGCGATGCATGTCGGCGTAATTGTCGGCGGGAAAACTGGCCTCCAGGTCCCAGCGCGGGGCGCGGGGGGCCAGGATGCGGGCGGAAAAATCGCGGGCGCGGGCGGTGAGGTCGGCCTCGGAGGGCGTGAGGCGGAAGGCCTCGGGGGCGAAGATGGGGGCCGGGATCACGGCCAGGCATCCCGCAGCAGCCGCCCGGCATGCATGCCGATCAGCGAGGACGCCTCGGTCCCCGGATGGGCGGCGAGGTAGCGGCCGACCAGCAGGTAGCCGAGGGTATAGCCTGTCCAGCGCGGCGCCGCCCCGCGGCCGCGACCGAAAAACCAGGCGGCGTGGTCGTGGCGGCTGGCCTCGGCCTCCCGCGCGCGGGGCAGCCATTCGGCCAGTTGCTCGGGGGTCAGGGCGGATTCCCAGATCTCGGGCGGGGTGCCGAGGCATTGGCGGACGAAATGGCCGCAGAGCCCCTCGCTGACCAGCGCATCGCCCAAAGTGTGGTCGTAGCCGGCGGCGGCGAAGCGCAGGCAATGGGTCAGCTCATGCACCACCTGGCGCTGCAGCGCGCCGGCGACCAGGGCCTCGACGAAACCCGGGTTGTCGGGAGCCAGCGTCAGGCTGAAGCAGTTCGGCCGATAGGCATTGCCGACCATGCCCAGTTCCGGGATGCCGGCCTGGGGCACGCGCTGCAGCAGCAGGTCGATCGGCGGCAAGGTGACATGGGCGCTGGCGGCCTCCCAGCCGGCCTCGACCTCGGTGGTGATCAGGCGGCGCCAGCGCTGCAGGCTGCCGGCCGCCTCCAGCCAATGCAGGCGCAGGTCGCTGGTCATGACAGCCCTCCGAGGAAATCGAGCACCTCCGCATGGAAGGCGACGGGCGCCTCCAGCGGCAGCAGATGGCCGACGCCGGGCAGGGTGGCAAAGCGCGCGCCCGGAATAGCGGCGGCCAGGCGGGCCATGCCGCGGGGCGGGGCGGTGGCATCCGCCTCCCCGGCCAGCACCAGGGTCGGGACGGCGATGCCGGGCAGGGCGGCGCTGCGGTCAAAGCCGGTCAGGCAGCGCAGGGCGGCGCGATAGGCGGCTTCCGGCACCGTCGCCATGGCCGCGGTGGCGGCGGGGATGGCGGCGGGGTCGGCGGCAGGGCCGGCCATGCCCGGGACCAGATCGGCGGCGACGCCGGCCATGCCACGCCCTTCCTCCAGCGGTTTTTGCCGCGCGGCCAGGAAGGCGTCGCGAAAACCGGCATCGCGCCCACCGAAGGCGGCCGAGGTCGCTGCCAGCACCAGCGAGCGCACCCTTCCGGGATGGGTCGCGGCCAGTTCCAGCGCCACCATCCCGCCCATGGAATGGCCGATGACATGGGCGGCCGCGAGTCCCAGCCCGCCCATCACCGCCACCACCTGTGCGGCCAGCAGCGGAAAAGTCAGCGGATCGGGCACCGGGTCGCCATCATAGCCCGGCATGTCCAGCGCCACGGCGCGGTACTGCGGCGACAGCGCGTCCAGGCTGGGCTGCCACAGGCTGGCGCGACCGCCGATCCCGTGCAGCAGCAGCACCGCGGGCCCCTGCCCGGCCGCCAGGATCACAGCAGCACCCCGTCGCGCACCACCGCGACCCCATCCAGCGCGATGGTGGTGCCGAAGCAGGGGATGTCGAAATGCCCCTCCGAAAACCGGTTCGCGAATTCATTGGCGCCGGTCGAGAACAGGAAGTTCCCGGCGACCGCGCGCAATTCGGTGCCATTGGTGTCGTCCAGCGCATACATCGACAAAGCCTCGTAGCGCGCCCGCGGGTTGGTGCCCCAGCCGACATGGGAGACGGCATAGGCGGCACGATCGCCCCAGGCGGAAAGGGCGCGGCGCATCATCTCGGCATCGGCGCCCTGGCCCTCGACGGCGGTGATGTGGTCGTCGGCGATGGTCAGGCGGATCTCGGCGGCCAGGTACCGCTTGAAGGTCAGGTTCACATCGCCGGGCGCCAGCACCAGCGTGCCGTTCACGGTGCCGGCGCGGGGAAAGGCCACGACCACCCCGCCCGGCCAATGCGCGAGGGTGCCGGGGCGATCCGTCCAGCCCCAGACGCCGGCGACGGCGGCCCCAGCCATCTCCACGGCAAGCCCGGTGCCGGCGGGGCTGGTCACGGTCATGCGCCGGGCGGCGCGGGCCAGAGTCACGCCCTGGCGCACCGCCGCCCGGTCCTCGGGCCGCGGCACCAGCCGGGCCAGGGCCTCGGGGTGCTCGTTGCTGACCATCAGCACGCGCGACCCGGCCTTGAGGATCCCCGGGAGCTCGGGGGCATGCAGCAGCCCTTCCAGGGTCAGGTCGACGACGAAGGGGGAGGCCGCCAGCGCCGCCAGCGCCGCCGGATGCCCGGCCAGCGCCTGGCTGGCGCCGGTCGAGCGCAGCGGCAGCGGCGCGGTGACGGCCGGGCTCGGCAGGATGCAGCGGAACGGCCGGCAGCCGAGACGCAGCAGCGCCAGCTCGGCCAGGTCAAGGTTGATGGCGCGCGAGCGGCTTTCGCCGAGCAGGCAGACAAGCTCCTGGGGGGCGGCGGCGCAGAGGCGGAAGACGGCTTCGAAGGCGTCCAGCCAGGGCGCCTCCATGCGATCGGTCGACATGGCGGCATGTCACCACGCCGCCGGTTGCATGAAAAGGCATGGGATGACGGGAGGGGCTCGCCTGTCCTACCGTTCCGGAATGCCGCGCGACCTTGCCCCAAACCAACGCTTCATCGAGGGCTACCTGCCCTATCTGCTGGCGCGGGCGAGCCACAGCGTCTCCGCCGAATTCCATCACCGGCTGAAAGGGCGTGGCGTCAGCGTCGCCGAATGGCGGGTGCTGGGCAGCCTGTCCGGTGCCTCGGCCGAGACGGTCGGCGCGCTGGCCGATGCCTGCCTGATGCAGCAGCCGACCATGACCAAGCTGCTGGGACGCATGGTGCGGGAGGGGCTGGTGGAGCGCCTCCCCGACCCCGGCGACCGCCGCATCGTTCGCGTCGGGCTGACACGACGGGGGGCGGACATGGCCGCCGAGCTGACCGCGGTGGCGCTGGCGCATGAGGATGCGGTGACCGCCACCATGCCCTCGGGCGATGCCATGGCGCTGCGCAGCCTGCTCACCGGGCTGATAGGCCGGCAGGAGGGGGGCTGAGCTTGCCCTCGATGCAGGTGCTCGGCCGGGTGCTGCTGGTGGTGCTGGTGGTCTCGGCGCTGATCCGGATTGCGGTGATCGCATCCCGATAGCGAGCTGGTTCAGGCGGCGCGTTTCAGCGCCAGATCCGACCAGATCGCCGAAAGGGCCGCGACCAGATGCTCGATGTCGGCGGCGGTGTGCAGCGGCGACGGGGTGATGCGCAGCCGTTCGGTGCCGCGCGGCACCGTCGGGTAGTTGATGGGCTGCACATAGAGGCCGAAGTCTTCCAGCAGCCGGTCGCTGATGTGCTTGCACTGCACCGGATCGCCGACCATCACCGGCACGATATGGCTGGGATTGGCCATATGCGGCAGGCCCGCCGCGGTCAGCCCCGCGCGCAGCAGCGCCACATTCGCATGCATCCTGGCCCGTTCGGCGCCGCTGGATTTCAGATGGCGGATGCTGGCGGTCGCCGCCGCCGCGCAGGCCGGCGGCAGCGAGGTGGTGAAGATGAAGCCGGAGGCGAAGCTTCGGATGAAGTCGCACATCGCATGCGAGCCCGCGATATAGCCGCCGACCACGCCAAAGCCCTTGGCCAGCGTGCCCTCGATCACGGTGATGCGGCGCGCGAGGCCTTCGCGTTCGGAAATGCCGCCGCCGCGCGGGCCGTAGAGGCCGACCGCATGCACCTCGTCGAGGTAGGTCATGGCCCCGAATTCATCCGCGAGGTCGCAGATGGCCTCGATGGGCGCGATGTCGCCATCCATGGAATAGACGGATTCGAAGGCGATCAGCTTCGGCCGCCCCGGCGCGATCGCCGCCAGTTTTCGGCGGAGGTCGCCAAGGTCGTTGTGCGCCCAGATCTGGCGCTCGGCGCGGCTGTGGCGGATGCCCTCGATCATCGAGGCATGGTTCAGCGCATCCGACAGCACCACGCAGCCCGGCAGGCGGGAGGCCAGGGTATCGAGGCTGGCCCAGTTGGACATGTAGCCGGAGTTGAACAGCAGCGCCGCCTCGGCGCCATGCAGATCGGCGAGCTCCTGTTCCAGCACCACGTGATAGTGGCTGGTCCCGGCGATGTTGCGGGTGCCGCCGGCGCCGGCGCCGCAGCGATCCACCGCCGCATGCATCGCGGCCAGCACATCCGGATGCTGCCCCATGCCGAGGTAGTCGTTGGAGCACCAGACCGTCACCTCGTCGCGCGCGGTGCCGGCATGGCGGGTGGCGCGGGGGAAAGCGCCCGCCTGGCGTTCCAGATCGGCGAAGACCCGGTAGCGGCCCTCGCGACGCAGATCATCCAGTTGCGCCGTGAAAAAGGCCTCGTAGTTCATCCTGCCTCCCATCCGGTCCCGGCCTTCGCGGCCGCCGCCCCATCGTCGCGGCCCATCCGGGTCTCGCCCGCCGCGGCATCCCTATAGGCGCGCAAAGCATGGGGTGTCTCGCCCGGATCGCAAGCCGGATCGCAGGAACCGGCCGGGCGCCCCGGGCTCCCCTTACCGTTTCTTGACATTCCGCGCCAACCCCTGGCGGGGCTGCGCGGGCTGTCGCATGGGGGCTGCATGCGCATCATCCTCATCGGCCTCGACGGGCTCCGGCCCGACCTCGTGCAACCGGACACCATGCCGCGACTGTCGCGGCTGGCTGCGGAAGGGGCGCGCTTCGCCGACAGTCGAAGCGTCTTCCCCTCCGAAACGCGCTGCGCCACGCCCTCCTTCAGCACGGGCTGCCGGCCGGGCGAACATGGGATGGTCGCCAATACCTTCTATGCCCCTGACATCTCGCCGCAATTGATCCGCAGCAAACACCTGTCGCATATCGCGCTGCTGGCGCCGCCGGGGGGTTCGCCGCTGCAGCGGCCCTCGCTGGGGGAAATCCTCCATGCCAATGGCCGCAGCTTCGCGCTGGTCTCCTCCGGCTCGCCCGGAGCGGCGGTGGCGCTGCATCCGATGGCCGGGCCGCTCGGCGCCTTCCGCTGGAACGTCGAGGATACCGCGGGCGAGGCGGTCGAGCTGGTCCGCGCCCGGCTGGGCGAAACCCCCGAGGCCGCCGTGCCGAACATCCCGCGCTGCGATTTCGCCGCCCAGGTCTTCACCGATGTGGTGCTGGACGAGCTTGCCCCGGATGTCGCGCTGTTCTGGTGCGCCGAACCCGACGTCAGCTTCCATTACCGCACCCTGTCCAGCCCCGAGACCACCGCGGCGCTGGCCTGCGCCGATCGCGCCGTCGGCCGGGTGCTCGACTGGCGGGCGGCGCAGCCGGATGCGGCGGAGATCGTGGTGATGGTCCTGTCCGACCATGGCCATGTCACCGGCACCACCAAGCTTTCGGTGGCCGCGACCCTGCGCGAGGCGGGCTTCCCCGCCGCCGAGACCTTCCAGGAGGGCGATATCGCCGTGGCCCCCGGCGCCGCGCCGGGGCTGTGGTTCCGCAACCCGGGCGATGTCGCCCCGGTCGCCGCCTGGCTGGTGGCGCAGCCCTGGTGCGGCGCGCTTTTCGCGCGGGAGCCTTTCGACGGCGCGCAGCCGCTGGCGCTGCTGGGGTCTGCGCACAAGCGTTCGGCCGATTTCATGATGACCTTCGCGGGCACCGAGGGGCCGGATACGCATGGGCTGCCGGGCACCTCGGGGTTCGACGGCGCCGATGTGCCGCTGGGCGGCGGCATGCATGGCGGGCTGCATCGGGCGGAACTCGCCACGGTGCTGATCATGCAGGGCGGGCCGATCCGCGCCGGCGCCGTGGTGCGGCAGGCGGCGGATCTGACCGATATCGCGCCGACCGTGCTGCATCTGCTGGGGCTGAGCGCGCCCAGCATGGCCGGCAGCCCGCGCCTGGGCGCGCTGGATGCCGGCGCCGATGCGGCCCCCGATCGCGGGCAGCATGACTGCGGCCGCGGCTTCGTGCTGGAGACGATGACCCAGGACGGGCGGTTCTACCCGACCGCGCTGGTGCGCGCGGCCTGACAGGGGGCTGCGCGGCCGAGAATTCCCCAGGTCAGGGCATCGCCACGGCCGCCGGGGAAGGCGCGACAAGGGCGCCCTCGTCCACGGCCCGCCCCGTTTCCCGCGGATCGGCCAGGCGCCGGCGCCGTTCCAGGGCGCTGTCGAGCCAACCCGCCTCGGTGCTCGGCTGCGAGGCGAGCAGGAGTTCCGTGGTGGCATGCCAGGGCGGTGCCAGCACCACGTCGCGCGGCCCCGCCTCGATGATCCGCCCGCGCTCCATCACCACGATGTCGTCGGCGATGCTGCGCACCACGCCGAGGTCATGGGTGATGAACAAATAGGACACGCCGCGTTCGCGCCGCAGCCGGTCGAGCAGCGCCAGCACGCCCTCGGCGACCAGCGGATCGAGGGCGGAGGTCACCTCGTCGCAGAGGATCAGATCCGGTTCCGCCGCCAAAGCGCGGGCGATGGCGACACGCTGCTTCTGGCCACCGGACAGCGCGGGGGAACGGCGATCGGCCAGGGACACATCCAGCTCCACCGCTTCCAGCAGGGCGGCGACGCGGCGTTTCACCTCAGCCCGCGGCAGGTTGAAGAAGAAGGCAACCGGGCGGCCGATGATCTCGCCCACCGTCTGCGCCGGGTTCAGCGAGGTGTCGGGGGACTGGAACACCATCTGGATGCGGCGCAGCAGCTCCCTGTTCCTTTGCCCCAGCGCGGGCGGCAGCGCCTGGCCCTCGAAGCTGATGCGGCCCGCGCTGGCGGGGCGCAGCCCGGCGATGACGCGGGCCAGGGTCGACTTGCCGCTGCCGGATTCCCCGACCACGGCCAGGGTGCGGCCGCGGCGGACCTGCAGATCGATGTCATGCAGCACACGGAAGTTGCGGCCATAGCCGGCCTGAAGGCCCTGCACCGACAGCAGCACCTCGGCATCGCCGGTGTCGCGCGGTGCTATGGGCGCCGCACCGACCTGCAGCAGGCGCCGGGTATAGGGGGCGGCCGGCTGCTCCACCACCTGGCGGGCGGGGCCGGCCTCGACCTCGGCGCCATGGCGTAGCACCAGGATGCGGTCGGCCATCTGCGAGACGATGGCGAGGTCGTGGCTGATGTAGAGCGCCGCCACCCCTTCGGCGCGGATCGCGTTGCGCATCGTCGCCAGCACGCCGAGCTGCGTCGTCACATCCAGCGCCGTGGTCGGTTCGTCGAAGACGATGACGCGCGGCGAGGGCGCCAGCGCCATCGCGGTCATCGCCCGTTGCAGCTGCCCGCCCGAGACCTGATGCGGAAAACGATCGAAGAAGGTTTCCGGGTCCGGCAGGCCCAGGCGTTCCAGCAGCGCCAGGATGCGCCGCCGCCGCTGCGCCGCGGAGGCGGGGTCGAAACGCCGCAGCACCTCATCGATCTGGGCGCCGAGGGTGAAGGAGGGGTTGAAGGCGGCACTCGCCGATTGCGCGACATAGGCGATGCTGCCGCCACGGATGCGGCGCAGCAGGCGATGCGGCGTGCGCAAAAGATCGATGCCGTCGAACACCACCTGCCCCGCCGCCGCGTGGCAGCCAGCGCGCAGATGCCCCAGCGCCGCGAGACCCAAAGTGGATTTGCCGGCCCCGGATTCGCCGATCAGCCCCAGCACCTCGCCAGGATCCAGGCGCAGGCTGATGTTCCGGACCAGATCGACCGGGCCCTTGCGGCTGCGCGCACGGATGGTCAGGCCCAGCATTTCAAGCAGCGGTGCGGCCATGATTCAGCCCCGCCCCATGCCGCGCCGCCCGGAGGCGGTGACCAGCCAGTCGGCGATCTGGTTCACGCTCAGCGCCACCAGCGCGATCACCGCCGCCGGCACGATCGGCGCCGGCAGGCCAAAGCCGAGCGCCGGCGCATTCTCCCGCACCATGCCGCCCCAATCGGCCTGGGGCGGGGGTACGCCGAGGCCGAGGAAGCTGAGTGAGCTGAGGAACAGCAGTGCGAAGACGAAGCGCAAGGCGAGTTCGGCGACCAGCGGCACCACGGCGTTCGGCGCGACCTCTCGTGCCAGGATCCAGAGCAGGCCCTCACCGCGCAGCCTTGCGGCGGTGACGAAATCCTCGGTCATGATCTCCATCGCCAAGGCGCGGACCAGGCGGAAGACGCGGGGCGATTCCAGCACCACCAGCACGATGACCAGCACCGGGATCGAACTGCCGAGCATGGCGACCACGAGGATCGCCAGGATCAGCGGCGGCAGCGCCATGGTCACATCCACCAGCCGCGACAGCAGCGTGTCCACCGCCCCGCCCAGGATCGCCGCCAGCAGCCCGAGCCCGAGGCCGACCGCGAAGCACAGCACCGCCACCATGGTTGCCAGCGCCAAGGTGATGCGCCCGCCTTCCAGCAGCCGCGCCAGCAGGTCGCGGCCCAGCTGGTCGGTGCCGAGCAGATGCAGCGGGCCGAACCCCTCCCAAGGATCGCCAATGCCGTCGCGCATGGCGGCGGGGACGGCATCGGGCCCCGCCAGCACAGCGATCGCGACCAGCGCCAGCAGGATCGCCGAGACCAGCATCGGCAGGTTGCGCAGCGCCGTCATCGCGGATGCCGCATGCGCGGATTGGCGACCACCGCCGCCACATCCGCCAGCAGGTTCAGCACGACATAGGTCGCGCCGAAACTCAGCCCGCAGGCCAGGATGACATTCATGTCGTGCTTGGCCACGGAATCCACCATCCATTGGCCCAGTCCGGGATAGGTGAAGACGACCTCGGTCACCACGATGCCGACGATCATATAGGCCAGGGCCAAGGCGACGACATTGGCGATGGGGCCGATGGCGTTGATCAGCGCATGGCGAAAGACCAGGGAGAGGCGCGACACGCCCTTCAGCTCCGCCATCTCGATATAGGGGCGTTCCAGCACCGAGGTGATGGTGGCGCGGGTGATGCGCAGCACATAGGCGCCGACCAGGCAGCTCAAGGTAACCGCCGGCAGGAAGCAGCGATGCAGCCGTTCCCAGAACCCCATGTCGGGATCGACCGTCGACAGCACGGGAAACCAGCCAAGATCCATGGCGAGCACGCTGAGCAACACATAGCCCACGAAGAATTCCGGAAAGGAGATGGTGGCGAGCGAGAACAAGGAAATCGTGCGGTCCATCAGCCTGTCCCGGTACAGCGCCGCGATCAGCCCGAGCGCAATCGCCAGCGGCAGCGACAGCAGCGCCGCATAGCCCGCCAGGAACAGCGTATTCTTGGCCCGCCACGCGAAATCCGGCCCGACCGGCCGACCGCTGAGCAAGGACTTGCCAAGATCGCCATGCGCCGCCCCCGCCGCCCAGTCGAAGAAGCGCTGGTACACCGGCTGGTCCAGGCGCAGGGCGATGCGCAGATTCGCCACCGCCTCCTCGGTCACATTCTGGCCGAGGATGGTGCGCGCCGGGTCGCCCGGGATCAGCTCGACGCCGCCGAACAGCAAGGCGGCGATGATGGCCAGGGTCGCGACGGCCTCCATCGACCGGCGCGCGATCATGCCGGGCAGCGTCATGCCGTGCCGCCGGCGATAGTGTGCGTCAGCCCAGCCACGCGCGTTCGGCGATCCGCCCGCCCGCGAGCTCCATGTTCGGCGCGATCAGATTGCCGCCCACGGCCTTGCGCGCCGCATCGATGAAGCTGTTGAACAGCGGGATCATCACCCCGCCGTCGTCGCGGATCATCGACTGCGCCTCGGCGTAGAGGCCGGCCCGCCTGGTCTCGTCGAATTCGGTGCGTGCCTGGGCGAGCACCTCGTCGAAATGCGGATTGACCCATTGCGTCTCGTTCCAGGCGGCGGTTCCCGAATAGCCGGTGCTGAGCATGATGTCGGTGGTGATGCGTCCCGTCCAATAGGACATGTGGAAGGGCTTCTTCATCCAGATATTGCCCCAGTAGCCATCGGGCGGTTCGCGCTGCACGGTGATCTCCATTCCGATCGGCGCGGCCTGGGCCTGCAGCAGCACCGCCATGTCGATGGCGCTGGAAAACACCGCCGGCGAGGTATGCAGCGGGATCGCGCCGCTATGGCCGGATTTGCGGAAATGGAAGCGCGCCTTGTCCAGATCCGGTTCCCGCTGCGGCAGCGAGGACGCGAAGAACGGCAGCTTGCTGGAAACCGGGTGATCGTTGCCGAGCGAGCCATAGCCCCGCAGGATGCGGTCCAGCAACTCCTGACGATTCACCAGATGCTTGAAGGCGAGGCGCAGGTCAGGGTTGTTGAAGGGCTCGACCTGGGTGCGCATGTTCACGGTGTAATAGCCATAGCCATGCGCGATCGAGGCCTTCAGCGTCGGCGCCGCCTCCACCAGCCGCACGGTGCGCGGGTCCAGGCGGTTGATGACATCAACCTCACCCGATTGCAGCGCGCTGAGCCGGGCGAGGTCGTCGTTGACGACGATGATCTCGACCTCATCGGCGAAAGCGCGATCGGCTTTCCAGTAGTTCGGGTTGCGGGTCCCGCGGAAGCGCACGCCGGGCTCCCAGCTCTGCAGCACATAGGGGCCGGTGCCGACGCCGTTGGACTCGGTCTGCGCATCCGGCACGATCGACAGATGGTAGTCCGACATCAGGAAATGGACGTCGAGCGAACCGGTCTTGTGCAGGATCTCCACCTTGTGGGAGTCGATCTTGGTGATCGATTCCAGGTCGCGCAGCATCCCCTGCGCGCCGGAGCGCGATCCCGGCGCGGAATGCCGGCGCAGCGAGAAGACGACGTCATCGGCCGTCATCTTTTTGCCGTTGTGGAACTGCACGCCGCGGCGCAGGTTGAAGACCCAGCGCTTGGCGCCGGGATCGATGGTCCAGCTTTCGGCCAGTTCGGGGATCGCCTTGCCGTCTGGATCGATCTCGACCAGCGTGTTGAACAGCGTGTAGTTCACCGTCCGCTCATTCGGCGAGGCGAAGGTCGGCGAGGTCTGGTCCAGAGTATTCGTGGTCTGCCCGCCGCCCAGGCCGATGCGCAGCTTGCCGCCCCGCTTGGGTGTCTGCGCCGCCGCCAGTCCCGGCAGGCCCGCGATCATCAGCCCGGCGCCGCCTGCCTGTAGCAGGCTGCGGCGGTTCCATTCCATCTGTGTCATCGGATGTTTCTCCGTTTCATGTCGCGGGCGGTTTGTCAGGAAATGCGCTGGATGCTGTGCTTGATGAAATGCTGCACGCCCTTCTCCAGCCGCGACATGCGGCCGGGGGCGAAGGTCGCGGCACTGGTCACATTCTGCAGGGATTCCACCATCTCGAAATCCTCCTCCAGCACCTTGTTCAGCATGGTCTGGAATTCGGAGACGATGCGGTCCTTGTCCGCGCTTTCCATGACCTCCCGGGGCCAAAGCGCGTAGCCGGTCAGCACCATGGTGTTCGCATCGATCGGCCATGACGTGTACAGCGAGACATAATCCGGCCGCAGGAAGGCATTCATGTTGGGCGGCAGCACACCCGTGCGGGAAAACCGCGGCGCCTTGTCCTCCATCGAGGGGATTCGTTTCGCAAACACCTCCCCGGTCTTGGACAGCGTGCCCGCATCATATTCATCGATGTAGATCTGGCCGCCGTCGTGCAGGTCGTAGTGCACGTCCGGGTTGGTGAAAAAACGTCCGATGGTGTCCTTGTGCAGCACCTTCAGGTGGTAGAAGTCGATGAAGTTCTCGACCATCAGCTTCCAGTTGCATTTCAGCACGGTGTCGGTGCGCAGGCCGAGGCGGAGGTCGCCCATGCCGACCCAGCCGAATTTTTCCGCGAAGACCGCGATGTAGTCCTCGAAGGGGGCGGGTTCGGCGGCGAGGGAGACGAAGATCCAGCCGTGCCATTCACGCAGCTGATACTCGGGCAGCCTGCATCGAGATTTGTCGAAATCCTCGGCGTCCTGCATGTAGCTGGCCCCGATCAGCCGGCCATCGAGCCCATAGCTCCAGCCGTGATAGGGGCAGACGAAGGCCTTCTGACTGCCGGAGGCGGTGGCGATCTCGACACCGCGATGCAGGCACATATTGGCATAGGCGCGCGCCTGGCCGGTCTTGTCGCGGCAGATCAGCACCGGTTCCTTGCCGATGCGGAAGGCGCGGTAGTCGCCGGGATTCTCGATCTCCTCGGCGCGGCCGACGCAGAGCCAGTCCTTGCGGAAGATGTTCGTCATCTCCTGCGCCAGGATCGCGGGATCGCTGTAGAGCGCGCCACCGGCGTGGTTCGCCTGCGTCACCTCGCGCAGCGCCGGGGCAAAACGGGGATCGGTCATGACGGGCGCTTCCTCAGACATTGATCGGCGGGCCGGACACCGCGGCGCGACCCGCCTCGAAGGCACCCAGGAAGGAGGCGAGGTTCTGGCCGAGTTCGTCGCACATATAGCCCCCTTCCTGCACCAGCACCGTCGGCAGGCCGATCGCCGCGATCTTCGCGGCGATGCGTGCGAAGCCCGTGGTGGTCAGGCCAAGCCAGGCCAGCGGATCCTTCACGAAGGCGTCGAGGCCGAGCGAGACCACCAGCGCCTCCGCCCCGAAGGCGTGGATGCGCGCCACCGCCTGGTCCAGCGTCGCGAGATACTCATCGTCTCCGGTGCCGCGTGGCAAGGGGAAGTTGGCCGTGGCCCCGCTGCCGGCACCGATGCCGGTCTCCTCGGCATAGCCCCAGAAGAAGGGGTAGTAGTCGGCCGGATCGCCATGCAGCGACACCGTCAGCACATCGCCGCGTGCGTAGAAAATTTCCTGCGTGCCATTGCCGTGGTGGACGTCGATGTCGAGGATCGCGACCCGTGCCCAGCGGTCGCGCAGGATTTCCGCCGCAGCCGCGGCATTGTTCAGATAGCAGAAGCCGCCGGCGAAATCGGGCCCCGCATGATGCCCCGGTGGGCGGCACAGCGCATAGGCCTGCGCCTCCGCGCCATGACGCACGCAGAGCGCCGCCGCCGCCGCCGCATGCGCGCCCCAGAGCACCGAGTTCCAGGTGTCCTGCCCGATCGGGCAGGCGAGGTCGGAGAGGTGGTAGCCCGCCTGCCCCACCACGCTTTGCGGATAGGCGCCGTCGGCGCGGCGCGGATGCACGTTGGGCACCACCTCCGGCCCCGCCGCGGGGTTGGGCGACCAGCGGTCATAGGCGCTGCGCAGGAAGTCGAGATAGGCGCCGGTATGAACGCGACGGATGTAGCGCTCGCCGCTGTCGGGCGGCTCCAGGATGCTGTGGCCCTGTTCGGCGATGCCGCCGAGCAGGCGCTCGATCCGCTGCGGCACATCCGGGTTCGGCCGGCTGCGCCCGGCCACGATGAAATGCTGCGGCGCATGGGCCTGCTGCTTGGGCGAGACATAGACGCGCATCCGTTGCACCCGGCCCCCTGGTTGGTGATGGACAAGCTTGGCCCTGCGTGGAACCATAGATCAAATTATGATTACCTATGTCCGCATCAGTTGAACAAATAGATGCGGCGCGCCCCAGGATGATCCGCCGGACGATGACCGCCCCCGCCTATCCGCCGATGAAGCAGCTGGCGCAGCAGCTCGACTGGAACCTGCTGCGCGCCTTCCTGGCCATCGCCGAACAGGGCAGCATTTCCCGTGCCGCAACCGCCCTGCATCGCAGCCAGCCCGCCGTCTCCGCCGCGCTGAAGCGACTGGAACAGCAGATCGGCATGACGCTGGCGCTGCGCACCGCCACCAGTTTCCGCCTGACGGAACCCGGGCGGATGCTGTCGCGCGAATGCCAGGAAATCTTCAACACCATCGCGCAGATGCCGCGCCTGCTCGACGGCGACGGCGATTCCCTGGTCGGCACCATGGCGATCCGCATGGCCAGCCACATCGTCAGCGACCTGGTCGACAGCACGCTGGCCGAATTCCACCGCCGCTACCCGCGCGTCACGCTCGACATCTCGATCAGCCCAAGCTCGGAGATCGTCGAGCATACGCTCAGCCGCGCCGTGAAGGTCGGCATCTGCCTCGCCAGCGTGCAGCATCCGGATCTGCGCTACCAGCATCTGTACCGCGAGCATTTCGGCTTCTTCTGCGGTCGCTCGCACCGGCTCTATGGCCGCAGCGGGCTGACCTTGAAGGATCTGGAAGGCGAGGCCGCCGTCTCCTTCCGCGTCTTCACCTTCTCCGACTGGGTGCAGACCATCGGTGCGCTGAACAAGCGGGCCAATCTCGCCGTGCCCATGGTCGGCATCTCCGACCATCTGGAGGAGATCCGGCGCATGATCCTGGTCGGCACCGGCATCGGCGCACTGCCCATCCATGTGATGGAACGCGATGAGCGGGACGGGCTGCTCTGGCGCCTGCCGCCCTATGACGATGCGCCGGCGATCGATGTGCATCTGGTCACCAATCCCAAGACCCAGCTGGGCCGGATCGAGGCCGCCTTCGTGCATCTGCTGACCACCGCCGCCCAGGCCAAGCCGCTGGCCGAGCGCACCTATCCGCCTTCCCTCGCCCCCGGCCGGCGCAAGCCGCGCCCCCGCACCGCCGCATCCTGACCCCCGGGAGTCGCCCGCCATGCCGCCATCGGACCACCGTCTCGAAGCCGCCAGCCGCGTGCTGGTCGAGGAACATTTCGCCATCGCCCGAGGCGAGAGCGTCCTGATCACAGTGGACAGCATGACCGATCCCGCGGTCACCGCCTCGCTCGGCAATGCGGTGATGCGCGCCGGCGGGCGGCTGCTGACGGCGGTGATCCCGCAGCTGCCCTTCCAGGGCGGGCTGGCCGATCCCTTCCTGCCCGATCCGCTGGCGGCGGCCGCGGCGGCCTCGGATGTCTGGCTCGACTTTTGTTTCCCCTACATCGCCGGATCGCATCTGCATGATGCGGCGCTGAAGGCGGGGCGGGTCCGCTACGGGCTGCTGAACATGCCGGCCGCCGATAGCTTTGCGCGTATCTACGGCCAGGTGGATTTTGGCGCGCTGATGGATTTCCAGATGGGGCTGGTGGACTACCTCGACGGTTGCGCGGGACAGGAAGCGCATGCGACCTGCCCGCTTGGCACCGATATCCGCTTCACCCTCGACACGGTGAAGCTGAAGCGCGAACGCGTTGCCCGCTCCCCCGGCATGCATACGACGCCTGGCGCGCAAAACCTCTATCCCGTGGATGGGTCCGTGCGCGGCCATGTGGTGCTGCAGGCGCTGTTCGACGAACAGTACCGGATCCTGCGCAAGCCGATCACCGTGGTCTCCGATGGTGCCATCCAGGGCCTGGACGGCGGCTCCGCCGAGGACATGCCGCGGCTGGAACGCGCGCTGCGCCGTGCGGCCTCGGGCAAGAGTCTCGGGCGAATGGTGCATTTTACGCTCGGCTTCCACCCGGCCGCGAATTTCACTGGCCGCTATTTCATCGAGGACATCCGCACCCCCGGCAGCAATGCCATCGGCATGGGCCTGCCCTGGTGGGAGGAAGGCGGCGGTGAGAACCACCCCGATGGCGTCATCCTCGACCAGACGCTGACCATCGGCGGCACGCCGATCGTGCAGGCCGGGCGGATGGTCGGACCGGCCGCGTTGATGTCGCTGTACGAAAAGGTGCGGCCACTTTTCTTCTAGACCCTGTCACAGGAGATTTTCGCATGCGCGTGACCTATGTCGACGTCGATGGCCTGCCGACCCGCTGCTACACCGCCGGCAAGGGCCCGCCGCTGATGCTGATCCATGGCATCGGCGCCTCCTGCGATTCCTGGATCCGGGTGATCGACCAGCTCGGCGAGCACTTTCACGTCGTGGCGCCGGATCTGATGGGGCATGGGCTGACCGGGATCGGCGATTTTACGGGCGGGCCGCCGCAGCCGCGGATGGTGCAGCATCTGTTCGGCGTCGCCGACGCCATGGGCTTTGGTCCGTTCTCGGTGTTCGGCAGTTCCTATGGCGCGCTGCTCGCGGTGCTCTGCCATTTCGCCGACAAGGCGCGGGTGGAAAAGGTGATCATGCTCGGCAGCGCCTCGGCCACCATGCCGGATGACCAGCGCCTGCTGAGCTTCCAGGCCGCGCGCAAGGCGGCGATCGCGACCATGGCGCAGCCGACGCTCGACTATGCGCGGGAACGCGTGACCAACATGGTCTTCGACCCCGCCTGCATCCCGCCGGAGCTGCTGTTCCTGCAGATGAACGTCTTCGCCCGCCCCGGCCTGCAGGCGGGGTTCGAGGCGATCATGGATGGCATGATGGATTTCGAGGCGACGCGGCCCTGGACGGTACGCGGCCGTTTCCATGAGATCATCTGCCCGCTGCTGATGATCTGGGGCGCCAATGATCCCTTTGCCAAGCTGGAACAGGCGCTGGAAGCAGCCCGCGCCGCCCCCGATGCGCGTTTCGTCACCATGGACCGCTGCGGCCATGTCCCGCATCTGGAACACCCCGAGCAGGTCGTGTCCCTGGCGCGGCGTTTCCTGACCGGCGATGCGATGGAGGAACACCGCCTGGCGGCCTGAGCCGCCGGCGGGATCAGAAGGCCATCAGCCGGCGCGGGTTGTCCACCATGACCTGGTGCAGCTCCGCCGGCCCAAAGCCCTTGCTCTCCAGCCGGGCGGCAAAGGTGTCGAACAGATAGCCGATCGGCACCTGTTCGTTCAGCAGCGGCGCCTCCTCCGCACCCGGCGGCGGGCCGGCGAAGCTGAAGAAGCGGTCGTAGGAAAACACCAGCCGGTCGAGGTAGCCGAGATCCACCAGCTGGCAGACCGCGGTGGCGATCAGCTCGTCCAGGCTTTCCTGGCTGTCGTTCTGCCAGGGGATGCCGATGTGGTCGATCTGCAGGCAGGCGCCGCGTTCGCAGATCGCCTTCAGCTGCTCGATGTTCGGATGCACGAAGGCATGGCCGATGATCACGCGGCCCGGATCGGCGCCGTATTTCTCCAGCACATCCAGCAGCTCGATGCCCGGGTTGGTGAAGGCGTAGTCCTCGGGCTGGGTATGGGTGTTGATGGCACAGCCAAGCTTGCGCTGCGCCCGCGCAACGGCGCAGCAGATTTTCGTCTCCAGCGGGCTGATCGAGGCAGCCGTCGCCTTTTCGCCCGGGCGCAGGCTGGTCAGCCCGCCGGTCGCCGCCTTCAGGATGCCGGCGCGATAGGGCGTCAGCTGGTTGTCGTAGACCATGCCTTCGACGATGTCGCGGACCAGCAGTTCGGCGATGTAGTCGGGCGACTTGCGGCGCCAGTGGAAGGGGATGCCGATGGCATGCTCCTCGGGGAAGAAGCCGGCCATGGCGACGATGTTCACGCCGCTGCGGCGCGACACCTCGGCCAGCAGTTCCGGATGGCGGCCGATCTCGGGCGGGGTCATGTCGACGACGGTCTGGATGCCGTTGACGGTGCGGCCTTCGGTCAGCACCGCGGCGATGCGGCCGGCCATCTCATCCAGGTTCCAGATGTGGTTGTGGTCGGTGTCCGAGCCCTGGTAGGCGTAGCGGATATGTTCATGCGTCAAAGTGACGCCGAGCTGCTCGGGGGCGATGTCGCCAAGCACGGTGCGGATCTGGGTCATGCTATCGGGGATCTCTGGCCGATGTTTGTGGCAGGGGTGTCAAAGACGTCGGACGCGCCGCCGGCCGAACCCGTGGCGAAACGTCCCACATGGGTCTCGGCCGCGTTCGGCATGGCCTGGACGAGAACCACGCGGCCGCCTTCGCGTTTTCGTGCAATGAAGGCCACCGTCTCCCCTTCCGAACGCTGTCCCAGCCGGCGGCACGCGCGCTTTTGAGATCCCCCAAGGAGCAGACCGGCCAGCCTGCGCCCCCCTTCATTCGGGGGCCGCGCGTCCTGTGCTTCCTGCGCTGCCCGACCAACCGCGGTCCCATCGAAGAGATTTAGGCTATGGGGCGGGAGGAGCGTCAACACAGGTCTCACGAATGGATGTATTCACGGGATCGGAAAAGCGAAACGTTCAGCCGATGCGCCGGGGCCATCCCTGTTGCGAACAACTCGCATTCGCAGTATTGCTGCAGCTCGGATTGGGGAGCGGTTCCCCCTCCCCCCAGGAAGGCGACCCCGAACGTGCCGGACACCCCTCTGCAGGTCACAAGCGATGGCGAGGGGGTCACGATCCCTTTCGATGCGGTCGCCGCCTATCACGGGCATGCCGCCCTCGCTATGCTCGCCCTCACCTTCCAGGGCCTGCGCGGGGCGCTGGCCCTGCTCTCGCCGGACCGGCCGGCACCGCGCTCGGACCTCTCGGTGCTCTGCGGGCATCCCGGCCCCGGGGTGCGCGACGCCATCGAATTCGTGACGCGCGCCGTCACGCGCGGCGCGTATCAGGTGGATCTGACGCTGCCGGAGGCGCGGCTCAACCCCTATCTCGACATCTCCTACAGCTTCCGCGTCACCCTGGGTGAGCGGATGGTCTGCGCTGCGCTGCGACCGGGCGTGCTGCCGCCGCGGTTCTTCGAACTGGTCGGCACGCCGCCCGATCGGCGCGGGCCCGGCTTCGCAGCCGAGTTCGCCGCCCTCAAGCGTTCGATCGCCGTGGATGCCCTGCGAGAGGCGCCGGATGCGCTCTACGACCTGCGCTGAGGCGGGGGCGGTGCCGCGCCAGGCGCTGCTGCTGACCTGCGGCCATGTGGAGACGGCCGGCGCCGCCCTGTCGCGCCATGCGACACCGGACCGCGCCATCCTCGCCCTCGACCAGTACGCGCTCGACGCCGCCCCTCTGGAGGGCTGCGCCGGCCTGCTGATCGGCATGCACAGCGACCAGCGCTTCCTGGCCGCGCATGCTGGACGGCTGGAACGCTATTTGCGGCAAGGCGGCTCGATGGTCGTGAATGGTCACGTCGCCTATCCTTTCCTGCCCGGCGCCTCGTCCTTCCAGCCGGTTCCCGGCGGCCATCCGCGGGATCTCGAAGTGCATCGGGAGAGGGCGCACCCGATCTGGGCGGGGGTCAGCGCGCATGACCTCACCTTCCGCCGCGGCGTCGCCGGATTCTACGGCCGCGGCTGGCACCGGCCGCCGGAAGGGGCGCTGGTGATCCACAGCCTGGGGCAGGAGCGATGGCCGCTCGACATCATCTGGCGCGTCGGCGCCGGCCGCGTCCTGCTGCATGGCGGCAATGATCTTTGGCAATTCGGCGACGGGATCGCGCCGCGGCTGCTCGCCTGGCTGTTCGACGAGAGCGGGGCGCTCTGATGCTCGCCGTGCTGGATGGCGGTACCTACTACCATCACGAGACGATCCACGGCCCGCGCTACCGCGGCCTGTTCGACCGCGTCCTCTATGCGCCCGAGCTGACGCCGGCGGCGCTGCGCGACATTGCCGTGCTGATCGTCCCCGACCGCATGAGCCCGCTCCTGCTCCATCGGCATCGCGACCTGCTGCTCGGCCATCTGGCCCGGGGCCGCACCCTCGTCGTGCTGGGCGAGAACGAACCGCAGAGCTGGATACCGGGCGTCATCTGGTCCCCGCGGCCGACGAATTTCTGGTGGTGGCTGGAAAAGGGCGCGGTGCCGCCGCACCGCTTCCCGCGACCGGACCACGAATTCTTCCGCCACGTCGCCCCCGGCGACACGGTCTGGCACTTCCACGGCGTGCTCACCCCGCCGGCGGGCGCGGAGACGCTGGTGGCGGTGCCGGCCGATCCCGAAGGCCGCGATGCCGGCGGCGCGCTGTTCTATGACGACCGCAGCACGACGCCGGGGCGGCTGATGCTCGCGACCCTCGATCCCTTCTACCATCACGGCAGCCATTTCATGCCGGCCACCACCCGGTTCCTGGATGGGTTCCTGCCCTGGATGCGGGATCTCGCCCGGGCCTGACCGGCCTGGCCGGGGAAGGCGACGCCCTCCCCGGCGGCAGCGTCAGAACCTGTTGCGCAGCGCCACCGTG
>Ga0255334_1000584_pt1 | contig 26181 bp, 14 predicted proteins | sample EtOH5_35cm_T3_12_FD_202080 | JGI IMG/M metagenome (GOLD analysis project Ga0255334, IMG submission 202080) | Sandy soil microbial communities from University of British Columbia, Vancouver, Canada - EtOH5_35cm_T3_129 | ecosystem: Engineered > Artificial ecosystem > Sand microcosm > Unclassified ... | reverse complement strand
CGGTCGCTGACCGCGCCGGGGGCGATCGTGGTCCGCCTTGCGGCGGGCGAGGCGCTGGACATCGCGGGCCCGGTGGTCGCCGGCAGCAGTGGCGCGCCCTCGGCGGTGACGCTGGTCGCCGACAGCATCACGACCGGCGCCTCTGCGCTGGTCTCCGCCCCCGGCGGCAGCATCGCGGTGCTGCCGCGCACGGCGGGGCGCAGCGTGACGCTGGGCAGCGTCGGGGTGCCGGCGGGGCTGGTGCTGGGCAGCCTCGGCTGGCTCGGCAATGCCGCGGACCCGACCTCGCTGCTGGTGATCGGGCGCAGCACGGATACCGCGGTCGCGGGCAATGCCGCCTGGGCCAGCGATTTCGCGATCGGGCGCCAGGAAGGCTTCATCGGCGATGCCGGCGCCACCGCCGCCGGGCCGCGCAGCGCGGGCGACATCCGGCTCGGCGCCGGCACGGATTTCACCGGGCGGATCGGCCAGCTCGACCTCTTCGCCGGCGTCGAGGGCACTGCGACCGGCAGCATCACGCAATCGGCCGGCACGCTGGCGGTCACCACCCTCAGTGGCGAAAGCCGCAAGGGCACGGTCATCGGCAATGCCGCGATCGACACGCTGGCCGGCTTCCGCGCCGGCACCGCCGCGACCGCGCTGGGGGAAGCCGATTTCGGCCTCGGCGACGGCAGCCGCGCGCTCGCCGTCACCGCGGCGGTGACGGCGGGGCTGCGCGCGGACGACAGCATCGCCGCGCGGCTCGGGCGCATCGAGCTTGCCGCCGGCAGCCTGACGCTTGCCGCCGACCTGACCGCGCCGCAGGCGACGGGCAGCGCGGAGGCGGCCGGCGACAACACCAGCCTTGTGCTGCTGCGCGCCGCGACCGGCGCCATCCAGCAGAGCGCCGGGCGCATCCTGGCGGGGCGGCTTTCGGCGCTGGCGCCGAATGGCGCGATCACCCTCGGCGCCACCGGCAATGCCTTCAACGCCCTGGTCCGGCTCGGCGACAGCAGCGCGGTGCTTGGCGCCGCCATGTCCCCGACCGAATCCCTGGCCGCGGTGCTGGCCGGCGGCGACATCGTGCTGACCACCCTGCGCAACACCGGCAGCAATGGCGGCGCGGTGACGCTGGAGGAGGCCTCGCGCGCGCTGCGCATCACCGGCGACATCATCGCCACCGCCGGGGCCGCGGGCAGCGCCATCGCCGATGCCGATGCGATCGAGACCGCGGGGGCGCGCTACGGCGATTACGTCACCACCGGCGCGGGACACAGCATCAGCATCACCGCCGACGACCTCGACCTGCTGGGTCGGATCCAGACCAATGGCGGCACGCTGCGGCTGGCGCGGCTGGATACGGCGCCGGCCGATATCGTGCTCGGCAGCCGCATCGCCGCCACCGATGTCGGGATGTTCCTCTCCGCCGGCGAGCTGGCACGGATCGACACGCTCGGCGCCCTGCCCTTCGGCGCGCCGGCGGGGACCGCGCCGCCCGGCCAGCTGACGCTGGTCTCCACCCGGGACATCCGCTTGGGCGAGACCGTCTCCGTGACCGATGCCGGTGAGCTGCATGTCGTGGCGTCGGGCGATTTCACCCAGGCGGCGGGCGCCATCCTCTCCGCCCGCAGCCTCTCCGGCGATATCGGCGGCGCCATCGCCCTGGCCGCGGCGGACAACCAGATCGCGGTGGTCCGCGGGCTGAGCGCCGGCGGCGACATCGCGCTGCGCTTCGGCGGCGCCGGGCTGGTCGCCGGCTATGATGCGGCGACCGGCGTTCCCTCCGGCCCCACCGCGGCGCGGATCACCGGCACCAGCGCGGGTTACGGGCTGCGCAGCGGCGGCAACATCACCATCGAGGCCAATGACCTCTACCTGCGCGCCCAGGTCGCGGCCGAAGGCAGCGCCATCACCCTGCGCCCCGCCGCGCCCGATCAGGAGATCTGGCTGTCGCGCAGCACCCCCGAACCCGCGATCGGCAGCGCGCTGTCGCTGACGCCGATGGAGCTCGGCCATCTCGGCTTCACCCTCGCCGGCAGCAGCTTCGGCACCGCGCGGACCGATGGCACCCTCGCCTTCGGCGCGGATACCGCGGGCATGCTGCGGCTCGGTGCCTATGCGCCGGCGGCCGATACGCTGGCGCTGATCTCCGGGCGCGGGATCGAGCAATCCGATGCCGTCGCCGGGGACCGCGCCGCCGCACTGACGGTCGGCACGCTGCGGGCGCGGGTGGCGACAGCCACGCAGGGCGCGATCTGGCTCGGCGCCGACAACAGGATCGGTTCGGTCACCGCCGAGGTCGTCGGCGGCGCCACCGGCAGCAGCCTCACCATCGCGCAGGAGGCGGGGCGCAGCCTCGCGGTCGGCGCCGCGGGGCTGTCGGTGCCGGTCGGCGGGCGGATCACCCTGGTCGCGGACAGGATCTCGCTCGGCGGGATGGTTTCGGCGCGCTCGGGGGCGGCGGTGGATGGGCTGTCGCTGGGGGCGAATTTCGGCACGGTGGAGATCGCCCCGCGCACGCGCGGCCGCGCCGTCGCGATCGGCGGCGCCCAGGCCGACAGCCTGGTGATCGATGCCGCCGCCCTGGCGCAGATCGACACCAGCGCCTCCGGCGGCGACGGGCTCGGCGTGCTGCGCATCGGCGCCAGCCAGGACCAGGCGGTCGCCGGCAACGGCAGCGGCCTTGCCGCGATCGGCGGTTCGCAGACCACGGTCGGGACGGGCGATGTCACCGCGGGGGCGATCACCATCCTCGCCGCGACGGATCTGACCGCGACGGCGCGGCAGCTGGAGGTTTTTGCCGGCGCGCAAGGCGATCCGGCGCCGGCCGCGATCACCCAGGCGGGGGCGCTGACGGTCACCCGGCTCAGCGGGGCCGCGACCGGCGACATCCTGCTGCCCATGGTCAGCAACCAGATCCAGCTGCTGGCACCGCGCTTCGCGGCCGCGAGCGGCGCCGGTCTCACCGCCGGCCTCGGCATCGGCGCCGATGCGGCGGCGAGCCTGCGCGTCTTCTCCGCGGCCCCGCTGCTGACCGTGACCGGCCAGGTCGCGGTCGGCGGCGATGGCGTGGTGGCGGTCGATCCGGCTGTGGCGCGGCTGCTGGAACTGCGCGCCGCCGACCTGGAGCTGACGGCGGGGCTGCTGGCCTCGCGCGGGACGGTGCTGCTGGCCCCGCTGACCGAGACCGGCGCGACCGCGATCCTGCTCGGCACCACCGGCACCGGCCTGTCGCTGAGCAGCGCGGAAATCGCCGGGATTTCGACGCGGGAGGCGGGCGGCAGCGCCGGCACGCTGCAGATCGGCCTTGCTGGCGCCACCGCCGGCAGCGGCACCGGCGCCATCACTTTGGGCGGCGATGTCGCGCTGTCGGATGGGAGTTCGGCCCGGGTCGCGACCCTGCGGCTGGCAACCGGCATCGCGGCGGATGGCACCAAGCAGGGGGTCACGCAGACCGCCGGCACGCTGTCCACGCCGACGCTGAGCGGCAGCATCGCCGGCGGGCTGGTGCTGAACGCGCTCGGCAACCGCATCAGCCGGATCACCGATCTCGCGACCGGCGCCGATACCAGCATCGCGGTCGGGCTGGCGGATGCCTCGGGCGTGCCGCTGCTGGATGCGCAGGGGATGCCGATCGGCGGCACCGGCCCGCTGCGGCTCGACCGCGGGCCGGGCGGCTTCGCCATCGCCATGGCCGGCAGCGGCGTGCTGAGCCTCGCCGCCGACGGTCTGGCGATCGAGGCCGGCGACGGCACCCTGCGCGCCGATGCCGCGACGGTGCTGCTGCAGACGCGCAGCGCCGGGCGGGCGGTCCTGCTCGGCGGCGGCGCCGATGCCGATGGGCTGGCGCTGGACAGCGCCGAGATCACGGCAATCGGCCAGGCCGCCGCCCCCATCGCGCGGCTGCGGATCGGCTCGGACATCGCCGGCGCGATGACCCTGCTCGGCGATGTCCGGCTGCGCGATGTCGCGGTGGATGCCGCCGTGGCCTCCAGCGGCGATCGCGTGCTGGCGCTGGAACTGCGCAGCAGCGCCGCGATCGCCCAGACCGGCGGCAGCCTCGGCGTCGCCGATCTCGCGGCGGTCGGCGCCAGCGTCGCGCTGGATTCGGCGGGCAACCAGATCGACCGGCTGGTCGGCGCCACCGCCGATGGCGCGCCGCTCGCCCTGCTCGATGCCGGCCTGTCGGCCACCACCACCACCGCCAGCCTCACCACCAGCCGCGCGCTGGCGATCGCGGCGGAGGCCACGGCGGGAACCGGGCTCGGCATCACCGCCGGCGGCGCCGGTGCCAGCCTGACGCTGGCGGCAGGGCAGAGGGCGCGCAGCACCGCCGGCAATGCGACGCTGCTGAGCACGGCCGGGGATATCGCCATCCTCGGCGACCTCGCCGCCCCCGCCGGCATTGCGACGGCTGCGGCCACGCTGGGCAATGCGAGCCTGAGCGGCAGCGTCACCGGTGCGGCGGCGGTGCTCTCCGCGGGGGGCGATGCGACCCTCTCCGGCGGGCGGCTGGAGGGCGGCACCGCCACCCTGTCGGCCGGGCGGGACGCGGTGCTTCAGGCCGGCGCGCTGATGCGCTCGACCGCGGGCGCCGCAAGCGTCACCGCCGGGCAGGACATCGCCATCGGCACCGCGACGCTGGACGCGACCGGCAGCCTGGCGCTGCGGGCCATGCGCAACGTCAGGCTGGAGGCGACGGCGGCGCTCGCCGCGACCGGCGCGCTGACGATCACCGCGGGCGGAACCCTGGCAACCGCGGGCCGCATCAGCACCGACGCGGATGCGACGCTGACCGGGACCGCCGGGATCACCCAGACCGCCGGGCTGATCGCGGCGGATACAATCGCCCTTGATGGCGGGCCGATCACCCAGGCGGCGGCCGGGGCGGATATCCAGGCGCGGCAGCTGTCGGTGACCTCCACCGGCGCGGTGCTGCTGGGGGCGGCGGACGGCCACGCGAACCGCATCGGCGAGGTGACGCGCTTCACCGCCGCCGGCGCCGGCAGCCTGCGGGCCGCCGGCGACCTTGTGGTGACCGGGCCGGTGCAGGGCGGCGCCGCGCTGGCGCTGCGCTCCGATGGCGCGATGACCCTGACCGCGGCCGCCTCGGTGATCTCGACCGGGGGCGGGGTCCGCCTCCTCTCCGGCACCGGGATGACGGCGACCGGCACCAGGGTGAACGCCCAGGGCGGGGATGCGACGCTGCATGCGGGCGGCGACGGCAGCTTCATCGGCGCCCGCATCTCGGCGCGCGACAGCCTGTCGGTCACCGCGGCGGGCAGCCTCGCCTTCACCGATGTCGCCCTGGACTCTGCGGTGGTCGTGCTGGAGGCCGGCGCCGGCCTGACCGTGAACAGGATGACCGCGAGCGCCACCAGCACCTTCACCCTCTCGGCCGGCGGCACCGTGGCGCTGACCGCCAGCGCCTTCACCGCCGATATCCTCAATGCCACCGCCGGCGGGGTGCTGAGCCTCGATGGCGTCACCATGATGCTGGGCAATGGCGGGCTGCTGTCCGGTGCGGCGATCACTGCCAGCAACCTGACCGCCGGCAGCGGCGGCACGCTGGCGCTGCAAGCGGCGGGCGACCTTGGCGTCACCGGCAGCGGCTTCTCCGGCGGCAGCTTCCGGCTGGCGGCGACGGGCGGGGCGGCCACGCTCTCCGGCACCACCGTCAACGGCACCGCGCTGGCGGTGACTGCCGGCGGCGCGCTGGCCGCCAAGGACACCCATGTCGCGACCTTGGAGGCCAGCTTCGCCGCGGGCGGGACCGGCAGCTTCACCGGCTCCGGCCTCACCGCGACCGATAGGCTGGCGATCTCGGCCTCGGGCGGGCTCGGCTTCACCGACACGAGCCTGGACGCCGCGGTGCTGCGGGTCACCGCCGGCCAGGATCTGGGCGCGACGCGGCTGAGCGCGGCCTCCTCGGGGAACACCTCCCTTTCGGCGGCCGGGGCGGCGAGCCTCGCCGACAGCGGCTTCACCGCCGCCACTTTCGATGCCACCGCCGGCGGGGTGCTCGACCTCGATGGCGTCACCTTGACCCTCGGCAATGGCGGGCTGCTGTCCGGCGGCAGGATCGCCGCCAATGACGTGACCGCCACCAGCGGCGGCACGCTGCGGCTGCAGGGCGCGGGGAACCTCGGCGTCAGCGCCAGCGATTTCGCGGGCGGCAGTTTCGAGCTGGCGGCGACGGGCGGGGCGGCCACGCTCTCCGGCATCACCGCGACCGGCACCGGGCTCGTGGTGACCGCCGGCGGCGCGCTGGCGGCCGATGACCTCCATGTCGCGACCGGCGATGCCAGCTTCAGCGCGGGTGGGGTCGGTACCTTCACCCGTTCGAGCATCTCGGCCAGCAACACCCTGGCGATCTCGGCCTCGGGCGGGCTCAGCTTCACCGATGTCACGCTCGATCCGGTGCTGCTGCAGCTCGCGACCGATGGCGATCTGAACGCGACCGGGCTGATCGGGATCTCGGCCGGCGGCTTCGGCCTCTCGGCGGGGGGCAACCTGACGCTGCGCGACAGCAGCTTCACCGCCGAGACCCTCCAGGCCGCTGCCGGCGGCGCCCTCAGCCTCAATGGCGTGACGGCGCAGCTCGGCAGCGGCGGGCTGCTCTCCGGCGGCTCGGTCGCCATCGACGGGCTGACGGCCAGCGCCGGCGGGCTGTTCCGGATCGCCGCGGCGGGGACGCTGGCCCTGGTCGACAGCAGCTTCTCCGCCGATGTGGTGGAGGCGGTGGCCGGCAGGGTGGCGGGCGATCCCGCCGGCACCGTCAGCCTCAGCGGGGTGACCATGACGCTCGGCACCGGGGCCTTCCTGGCCGGCGGCGGCGGCGTGGCCATGCCGGGGGTGCTGACCATCCAGCCGCGTTCCGCCGGCAGCCTGCCGGTGGTGGTGACCGAAGCCAGGCAGCGGCCGGATGCCTATACCGCCCTGCCCGCCAGCGCGGTGCCGGATATGCCGGGGTTGCAGGCGCGCGAGCAGAAGACGCAGGTGGCGACGCGCACTTCGCCCAGCGTCTTCAGCCCGGCCGCCGACACCGGCCCGGCGGGCGACGTCCTGCTGAATCTCGTGGCCGGCGACAGCCCGGTGTTCCTGCTGCTGGACGGCGGGCAAGCCAGCGGCCAGGTCGAGGCCGGGCGGCTCGGCATCCATGGCGGCAATGGCGGCAGCGCATTCACCGGCCAGCTGGCCGGGGTCGCGGGCGGGGATGCGGCGGGCCATGCCGATGTGTCGCGCAGCCTGGCCGGCGGCACGCCTTCGCCCGAGTCGCAGCAGTTCTACCGCTTCAACAACTGTGTCATCGGGGCGGTCACCTGCAATACTCTGGCCGTTCTGCAGCCCCTGCCGGTGGTGGCGGCGAGCCTTCCCGACCTGCGCTTCGCCCCGGTGCCGCGCGATCCGGACACGCTGCTGCCCAATATTGCCGCCGAGGATTATTGAACATGCGCGCGCGCCTCCTTCCCCTCCTGCTCGCCACCATCCTCGCGGCCTGCCAGACGCCGCCGGATTCGATCTATGTTTCCGGCCCCACCGCCGTCACCGCGACCCCGGCCGGCCAGGACGCGCGCGGCGAGGCCTGCACCGTGCAGCCGGGTGCCGCCAGCCCGACCGATGTGACGCCGCTGCGGGTGCGGGAGGTGTTCTGTGGCGGCTGGACGCAGCCGGCCGCCCGGCTGATCGAGCTGCCCGCCGATGCCGGCGGGCTGCAGGCCCTGGCCACCGGCGGCGCCTGGCGGAACTGGGTGGACCAGCGCTACGCCTGCGGCACCCCCACCCCCGCCCGGGTCGCGGGCGGGGCCGAGGCGATGCTGCTGGCCTGCACCCGCCGCTCCGGCGGCTGGCCGCAGGTGGCGATGGTGATCGCGGGGCCACGCGGCCCGGTGCTGGCCGATGGGGTTTCCACCGTGGTGCCGGTGATCGAACGCCTGGCCACCGGCCAGGCCAGCGGCGCTGCCGCCGGTGCCCGGTCCGAGGCGCTGGAACTCGCCGTGGCGCGGCTTTCCGCCGATTCCTTCGGCACCCGCGACGTCGGGCGCTACGATGATCTGATGTCGCTCGGCCGCGACCTGAACCAGGCCGAGATCTTCGGCGCCGCCGAGGAAGCCTATCGCCAGGCGCTGGCGGTGCAGGAGCACAGCCTCGGCGCCGGCAACCCGAACACCGCGGCGGCGCTGGTCAGCCTCGCCCTCAACCTCTCCAACCAGCACCGCCTCGCCGAGGCCGAGGTGTTGTTCCGCCGCGCCGATGCCATCACCCCCGCCGCCGCCGATCCGGTCGCCATGGCGCGGCTGCGGCACTACCGCGCGCTGCACGAGCTGAACGGCGACCACCCCGAGGCGGCGCTGCCGCTGCTGGACGATGCCACGGCCCGCTATGCCGCGCTGCTGCCGGAGGCGGTCGTCTCGGCCCAGGCCGCGGGGCGCAACACCGGCCAGGCCGAGCAGGGGGTGGTCACCCTCGCCGATCCGGTCTCGCAATCGGCGATCCTCGGCCTTGCCGAGGCGCGGCGGACGCGTGGCATCGTGCTGGCCCGGCTTGGCCGGACCGATGATGCGGCGGTCGCGGTCGCCAGCGGCCGCAGCCTGCTGCGCCGCGCCGGGCTGGAGGCGAACATGCTGGCCGGGCGGGCGTTGCGCACCGCCGGCCGGGCCGATTTCCGCGCCGGCCGCGCCGCGGAATCGGCGCGGCTGCTGACCCAGGCCGCCGCGCGCTTCGCGATCGCCGCCCCGGGCGAAAGGCCGGAGGCGGTGACGCTGTTCCTGGTCGGCCAGGGCCGCGCCGCCAGCGCGGATCCAGCCGGCGCCCTGGCCGCCTTCCGCTCCGGCGCCGCGATCCTGCGGGCGCGGCAGATCAGCCTGCCGGAAACGCTGGTGATGCCGTATCTCGACACGCTGGCGGCCGCGGCGGCAAGCCCCGGGGCCGATGCGCAGGCGCTGCAGGTCGAGATGTTCGGCGCGGCGCAGCTTGCCCAGCGCAGCAGCACGGTGCGTTTCGTCCAACAGGCGACGGCGCGGCTCGGCGCTGCCTCGGGCGATCCGCGCATCGCCGAGGCGGTGCGCAAGCTGCAGGATTCCGACCGCGACCTGCGCCAGCTTTTCGCCGAGCGCGACGCCGGCATCACCGCCCCCGCCGAGCTCGACCAGCGCATCACCGCCGCCCAGGGCGCCCGCGCCGAGGCCGAGGCCGAGGTCGCCGCCGCCGCCCCGGGGTTCCGCCAGCTGCTGCTGGCCAGCGCCGATGCCGCCGCGGTGCAGCGCGTGCTCGCCGCGGACGAGGCGCTGGTGACGATGCTGCTGGGCCAGGACCACGGCTATATCTTCGCTGTGCGGCACGACCGGCTGCTGGCGCTGCGCACCGCGACGAACGAGCCGCAGACCGCAGCTCTGGTCGCAGCACTGCGCGAGGCGACCGCGCCGAATTCCGGCGGCAGCGGCCCCGGCCGCTTCGACCCGGCGCCGGCCCGCGCCCTCTATGCCGGGCTGCTGGCGCCGCTGGAGCCGCTGCTGGCCGATGCCCATACCCTGATCGTCGCCCCGGACGGGCCGCTGCTGTCGCTGCCCTTCGGCATGCTGCTGACCGGCCCGGCCGATCCCGCCGCGCTCGGCACCGCGCCCTGGCTGATCCGCCGCTTCGCCATCCTGCATGTGCCGGGGCCGCAGACCCTGGTCTCGCTGCGCGCGGCCAGCCGCGGCAGCAGCGCGCCCCTGCCCTATGCCGGTTTCGGCGATTTCGTGCCGGCGACGGCGGCCCAGCTCGCCCGCAGCTTCCCCCCCGATCGCTGCGCCGAGGATGCCCATCTCGCCGCCGGGCTCGGCCGGCTGCCGGGCACAAGGGCGGAGGTGACGATCGCGGGCCAGCTGCTCGGCGCCTCGGGCGATGCGGTCCATCTCGGCGCCGGGGCGACCAAGGCGGTGCTGAAGGCGGCACATCTGGACCAGGCGCGGATCCTGCACCTCGCCACCCATGCGCTGCTGCCGGGCGAGCTGTCCTGCCTGCCGGAGCCGACCATCGTGCTCTCGACCCCGCCCGGGGCGCCAAATGCCGGCGCCGCCTTCCTGACCGCCTCGGAGGTGCTGGGGCTGAAGCTCGACGCCGACCTCGTGGTGCTGTCGGCCTGCAACACCGGCGGCGCCGGCGGGGGCGGCGGCGGCGAGGCGCTGTCGGGCCTGGCCCGCGCCTTCTTCTATGCCGGGGCGCGCGGGCTGATGGTCACGCATTGGTCGGTCGATGACGCGGCGGCGACCCTGCTCGTGGCCGATACGCTGCGGCGGCAATCGGATGGGGCGCGTTCGGCCGAGGCCCTGCAAGGCGCACAGATGCTGATGCTGACCGAGGCCGGGCAACGCCTGCCCGCCGCCTTCGCGCATCCCTATTACTGGGCGCCCTTCGCCCTTCTCGGCGATGGCCGCCGTGAAGTCGCCACACCGCTGCGATCGGCTGCTGCGGAATCTCCGGCGCGGCTGTAGTCTGCCGCTGACCCGGAAGCGGGCTTGGGGGATCGCGCGGGCATGGCCTTGGAGCTGGTGGGCAAATATGAGATCCGCGGGCGCCTCGGCGCCGGCGCGATGGGCACGGTGCTGGACGCCTGGGACCCGGTGATCGAACGCCGCGCGGCGCTGAAGATCGTCAAGAAGCCGGCGACCGGCGATGCCGAGGGCGCCGATGCCATGGCCCGCTTCAAGCGCGAGGCGCAGGCGGCCGGCCGGCTGACCCATCCGAACATCGTCGCCGTCTACGACTATGGCGAGGATGGCGAGAATGCCTGGATCGCCATGGAGCTGGTCGAGGGCGGCACGCTCAAGGACATCCTGGACCGCGGCGAGCGGTTTCCGCTGAGCGAGACGCGGCGGGTGATGGGGCAGATGCTGGCCGGGCTCGACTACAGCCACAAGCGCGGCGTGGTGCATCGCGACATCAAGCCCGCCAATGTCATGCTGGCCGCCGACGGCACCGTGAAGATCGCCGATTTCGGCATCGCGCGGCTGGAAAATTCCTCCATGACCCAGGTCGGCACGGTGATGGGCACGCCGAGCTACATGGCGCCGGAACAGCTGCGCGGCGAACCCGTGGATGCGCGGGCCGATATCTGGGCCTCGGGCGTCATGCTGTACCAGCTGCTGACCGGGGAAAAGCCGTTCGAGGGCGGTTTCTCCTCGGTCATGCACAAGGCCATCCATACCGAGCCGACGCCGCCTTCCTCGCTGGCGGTGACCGCGCCGCGCGGCTTCGACATGGTGGTGGCCAAGGCGCTGGCGAAACGGCCGGAGGACCGCTGGCCGACCGCCGCCGCCTTCTCCGAGGCGATCGCCGAGGCCATGGCGGGCGGCGGTGCCGGCGCGCCGCCGGCCGATGCCGATGCGACCCTGGTCGCGGCCGGCGGGCGGCCGGCGGGCGCGGCCGCGGCGACCCCGACCCCGACCGCTGCGGTGACGACGCCGAAGCGCCCGCCGCTGCTGCTGATCGGCGGCGGCGTCGCGGCGCTGTCGGCGGCGGCGGTGGTCGGCTTCCTGATGCTGGGCGGCGGGCCCGAGGCGCCGCCGACGCCCGGCCCGATCCGGCCATCGCTGGTCACGCCGGCGCCCGCGCCGCCGCAAGACCAGGCCCAGGTGACGCCGCCGGCCGAAACCCCGGCCCCGGTCGCCCCGCCACCGACCACGGCGGCGCCGCCAACAGCCACAGCGCCCGGCCCGCTGGCGCCGGCCCCGGCCATTCCCGGTTCGCCGGCAACTCCCGTGACGCCGGCGCCGCCCGCGGCCCTGCAGCCGGTGCCGATCCCGGCCCCGCCCACGACCCCGCCGCCCGCGACGTCGAAGCCGATCCAGCTGTCGCCGGTCACCCCGCCCCCCACGCCGCAGGCGCCAGCCCCGCAGCCGCAAGCCCCGCAGCCGCAAGCCTCGCAGCCGCAAGCCTCGCAGCCGGCAGCCTCGCTGCCGGCTGCGCCGCCTGCCGCGGCGCCGCAGCCCAATGCGCCGGCCGCGACCCCCGCCCCGCCCGGCCAGGTGGCGCTGGTGGCACCGCGACTGCCCGACTTCCGCGCCGCCGCCGCCGCCGCGGCCGCGGCCCCCGCCTGCGGGCTGGTCGCGGCCTCGGCCACCGATACCTCGCTGACCCTGCAAGGCGTGGTCCGGCGCGGCGACGAGGCGGCGATCCGCCGCGCCCTGACCACGCGGGATGTGCCGCTTGCGGCCACGCGGCTGCAGGTGCAGCCCTTCGACGGGCCCTATTGCCCCGCCTTCGACGTGCTGCGCCCGGTGCTGGCGACGCCGGATGCAGCGCCGCAGGTCAATGTCGTGGGCAACATGCCGCTGCTGAAGGGGCAGCTGCTGCGCTTCGACGTGACCATGCCGAATTGGCCGGCCCAGCTCTACGTCGCCTATTTCATGTCATCGGGGGAGGTCGCGCATCTCAGCCCCTCGGCGCCGCAGGCGGCCAATGCCACGGTGCGGCTGGGCGAGCCCAGCGGCAGCTTCCCCGGCTGGGAGGTGGATGAACCCTACGGCACCGATCTGATGGTCGCGGTGGCGAGCGAGCGGCCGCTGTTCGACGCCCCGCGGCCGGTGGTGGAATCCCAGGCGGACTACCTCGCCGCCCTGTCGGCGGCGCTGGACAGCGCCCGCCAGGCGGGGCGGCGGATCGCGGTGCGGCCGCTAGTGATCGTCACCGCCCCCCGCTGAACGGCGGCTCCCGGGGGGCGGCGCTCAGCCGGCGACGATGCCGACGCGGCGGACCACCGCGCCCCAGCGCTCGGCATCGGCGCGGATGACCTCGGCCAGCACCTCCGGCGTCTCGTCGGTCGGCTCGACGCCGAGCGCCTGCAGCCGCGCCGCGAGTTCCGGCTCCTTCACCGCCGCCCGGCTCGCGGCATTCACCCGGGCCAGGATCGCGGGATCGGTGCCGGCCGGCGCGACCAGCCCATGCCAGCCGAGCGCGGTGAGCCCGGCAAAGCCCTGCTCGGTCAGCGTCGGGACCTCCGGCAAGGCGAGGGTACGGCCCTCGGAGGACACCGCGAGGCCGCGCAGCCGCCCTTCCCGCACATGTTCGGTGACGGCGCCGATATTGATCATCACCCCCTGCAGATGCCCGGCCATCAGGTCGTTCAACGCCAGCGCGCCGCCGCGATAGGCGACATGGATCCAGGTGCTCTCGCTGGCCTGCTGCGCCAGTTCCAGCAGCAGATGCGCCAGGCTGCCGCTGCCCGGCGTCCCCACCGCCGGCGCATTTTCCCGCGCTGCCGCGACGAAGCTGGCGAGATCGGCATGCGGGCTGTTCGCCGCCACCACCAGGATCTGCGGCACCCGCACCGTCCGGTGGATCGGCGCGAAGGCCAGCGGGTCGTAGGGCAGATGCGGGGTCAGCGAGCCGGTGATCGACAGCGTGTCCGACCCCGCGAGCCAGGTATAGCCATCCGGCCGCGCCCGGGCAGCGGCGTCATAGCCGATGTTGGAGCCGCCGCCGGGCAGGTTTTCCACCTGCACCGGCTGGCCCAGCGCCTGGCTCAGCGCATGCGCCGAATGCCGCGCGACGATGTCCTGGCTGCCGCCCGGAGCGACCGGGACGATCAGCCGGATCGGCCGCTCCGGCCAGTTCGCCCCATCGGCATGCGCCGAGCGGGCCAGCGCCGGGCGCGCGAGGGAGGCGGCCGCGAGGCCAAGCAGGGCGGTGCGACGTGTGATCTTCATGATGAAACACTTCCGTGGAAGATGGGGTGTGCCGTCAGGCGGCGATGGTGTGCGGGCTCGAAGGATCGGGGATCAGGTCGCGCAGGGCCTCGGCGCCCTGCCGCGTACAGAAATCGCCAAAACCTTCGCCGGGCATGCGCGCCGCGGCGAAGGCCGCGAAGATCGGTTCCAGCACGCTCGCCACCGCCGCTTCCGGCACCTTGTCGGCGATCGGGAAGGACAGCCGGGTGCCGGCGAAATCACCGCCGGCGAAAAGCATGTAGAGGCCGGGGGCGCGGCCCACGACGCCGATATCCCCGGCATAGGGCCGGGCGCAGCCGTTCGGGCAGCCGGTCAGGCGGAAGGACAGGCGTTCCTGCGCGAGACCCTGGCGCGCCAGCGCGGCCTCGATTGCGGCGAGCATGGGGGCGTGGACGCGTTCGCCCTCGGCCAGGGACTGGCCGCAGGTCGGCAGCGCGACGCAGGCGAGTGACCAGCGCGCGACCGGGGTCAGATCCTCGGCCAGAGTGACGCCATGGGCGCGAAAGATCGCCTCGACATCCTGGCGGGATTCGGGGGCCAGGTTGGACAGGATCAGATCCTGCTGCGGGGTGGCGACGGGATCGGCGCCGAAGCGCGACACCACCTCCCGGATCGCGGTGCGCAGTGCGACGCCGGGCCGGTCGGCGATGCGGCCGGAGGGGATCGGCAGCCCGAGCCAGAGCCTGCCATCGCCCTGGATCTGCCAGCCCAGCAGTTCCGGCATCTGCAATTCCGGCAGCGGCCCCGGCGGCGCCAGCTCGCGGCCGAGATCGGCCGACAGTTTTTGGCGCGCCCATTCGGCGCCCTTCTCGGCCAGCACGTATTTCAGCCGGGCATGCTTGCGGTCGGCGCGATCGCCATGGTCGCGAGACAGGCGAACCACGGCCTCGGCGACCTCCAGCACCTCATCGGGGCCGATGAAGGCCACGGGATCGGCCAGGCGTGGAAAGGTCGCCGGCTTGTTGTGGGTCATGCCCAACCCGCCGCCGATGGTGACCTGCCAGCCGACGATGCGCCCGCCCTGGACCTTGGCGATGAAGCCGAGGTCGTTGGTCAGCACATCCGGTGTGTTGTCGGCCGGATGCACCAGCGCGATCTTGAATTTCCGGGGCAGATAGGTCGGGCCGTAGAGGGGTTCCTCCTCCGCTTTGGCCGGGGTCTCGGCGTCGTTGCTGAGGAAGATGTCGTGATGCGCCCGGGTCTTCGGCAGCAGCGCGGTGGAGAGCCTCGCGGCCCAGGACTGCAGCGCGGCATGCACGGCGGTGCGGCGCGGGGCGGCGGTGGTGGTGACGTTGCGGACCACATCGCCGCAGGCGGCGAAGCTGGTCAGCAGGGCCGCATCGATGCCGGCGATCACCGGCTTCACATTTCCCCGCAGCACACCGTGGAATTGCACGCCCTGGCGCGAGGTCAGCCGCAAGGTGCCATCGGCATGGGTATCGGCCAGCTCGTCCAGATGCAGCCACTGCGCCGCCGTCATCCGCCCGCCGGGGCAGCGGACGCGGATCATGAAGGACCATTCCTTGTCCAAGCCCTGCTGCTTGCGCGGGGTGGCGGTGTCGCGATCGAACTGCTCATAGGTCCCGTGGAATTTGAGCAGCGTGTAGCTGGACTCTGAAAGCCCGCCGGCCTCGCCCGCAGCCGCCAGCTCCTCGGCAATGCTGCCGCGCAGGCCAAGGCTGGAGTCCTTTTGGGCTTCGACGACGCTAGGCTTTGACGACATGGGCAAGTTCCCGAAAAGCACTTGCCGAAAGGGATATCACAGATTAGCGTTCCGACAACGTTGAATTTGGATGGCACCCATGCATTCCACATTTTCAAAATCGGATATCGGGCGTGCCTCCACCCTGGCCATGGGCGATGCCCCCGCCCCCGGCGAGGTCTGGCTGGTCGGCGCCGGGCCCGGCGATCCGGGGCTGCTGACCCTGCGCGCCGCCACCGCCATCCGCGGCGCCGATCTGGTGCTGCACGACCACATCCCGGCCCGCATCGCCCGCGCCCATGCCAAGCCCCAGGCCACGCTGCTGGATGTCGGCAAGCGCAAGGGCGCGGCGCCGGTGCCGCAGCCCAGGATCATCGCGCGGATGCTGGATGCGGCGCGGGCGGGCAAGCGGGTGGTGCGGCTGAAGGCGGGCGATCCCTTCCTCTTCGCCCGCGGCGCCGAGGAAGCCGCCGCCCTCACCGAGGCGGGCATCCCCTGGCGCGTGGTGCCGGGGATTTCGGCCGGGCTGGCGGCGCCGGCGGCGGCGGGGATCGCGCTGACGCGTCGGGGGGTGACCGGCGCGGTGACCTTCCTGGCCGGGCATGACGAGACCGGCGGGCTGCCGCCGCATGACTGGGCGGCGCTGGCCCGCGCCGGCGGCACGCTGGTGGTATTCATGGCGATGAGCCGGCTGGACGGGCTGGTGCTGGCGCTGCTGGCCGGCGGGTATTCGGCCGCGACACCGCTGGCCGTCATCGCCCAGGCCAGCCTGCCGGGTCAGGTCAGCCTGACCACCACCCTCGGCGCCGCGACCCTTGCGGCGCGGCGCGAGCCCCTGCCCGGCCCGGCGCTGATCGTCATCGGCGCCGCCGCCGGCCAGAGGCTGGCGCTGCCCGACCTCGGCCAGGCCGCGGTGGCGCGGCGAGCGTTCCGATGACCGGCCGCCGCGGCGGGATCAGGCGCGTTGGATCAGGCGCGCTCGCGGTCCCGTTCGGCGGCGCGGATCGCCGCCATTTCGGCACGCAGCGCGCGGACTTCGGCGCGCAGGCTGGCCAGATCCTCGGCGACCGGATCGGCGCCGCCCTCGGGCAGGCCGTAGCCCGCGGTGGCGCAATCGGAGCCGCCCTTCTTCGGCGTGCGGCCGGGGATGCCGACGATCGTCGCCCCCGCCGGCACCGGATTCACCACCACCGCATTGGCGCCGATGCGCGCGCCATCGCCGATGCTGATCGGCCCCAGCACCTGCGCCCCGGCCCCGATCACCACCTTGTTGCCGACCGTCGGATGGCGCTTGCCCGGGCTGCCGGACAGCCCGCCCAAGGTGACGCCGTGGTAGATCAGCACGTCATCGCCGACCTGCGCGGTCTCGCCGATCACCACGCCCATGCCGTGGTCGATGAACAGCCGCCGGCCGATGCAGGCGCCGGGATGGATCTCGATGCCGGTCAGGAACCGCCCGAGATGGCTGACCACCCGCGCCGTGCCATGCAGCCCGAGCCGCCACAGCGCATGCGCGAAGCGGTGCCAGAGCACGGCATGCAGCCCGGCATAGGCCAGGATCGCCTCCGGCCAGGAGGGTCTGGCGGGATCGCGGGCGCGGATCGATCGCGCGAGTTCGATGATTTCCACCTTCGGCTCCCATTGCGTTCCACCGGTTGGGTTCAACCGGTCGGGTTCAACCGGTCAGGCCAGCCAACTCGGCACGGGCAGCCCGCGCTCACGCAGGAAAATGGGGTTGAACAGCTTGGATTGGTAGCGGGCGCCGCCATCGCAGAGGATCGTCACGATCACATGGCCGGGTCCCATCGCCTTGGCGACGCGCATGGCCGCGGCGACGTTCAGCGCGGCACTGCCTCCGACCGAGAGGCCTTCCTTCAGCAGCAGGTCGAAGCACAGCTCCAGCGCCTCCGGATCCTCGATGCGCACGGCATCGTCGATCGGCGCGCCTTCCAGATTGCCCGGCACCTTGCTGGCCTGGCCGATGCCTTCGGTGATGGACGTGCCTTCGGCCTTCACCTCGCCGGTCTTCACCCAGGAATACAGCCCCGAACCGGCCGGATCGGCCAGCACGATGCGGATGTCCGGGTTCTGGGCCTTCAGCGCCAGCCCGACCCCGGCCAGGGTGCCGCCGGTGCCGCAGGAACAGGTGAAGGCATCGATGCGGCCGCCGGTCTGGGCCCAGATCTCCGGGCCCGTGGTGTCCCGATGCGCCTGGCGATTGGCGAGGTTGCCGAACTGATTGGCCCAGATCACGCGTTCGCCGGCCGCGGCCATCTCCTCGGCGATGCGGCGGCTGGTGTTCACGTAATGGCCGGGATCGGCCAGGGGCTTGGGCGTCACCAGCCGCAGATCGGCGCCGATCATGCGCAGGAAATCGAGCTTTTCGCGACTCTGCGTCTCCGGCACCACGATCACGCTGCGCCAGCCGCGGGCATTGGCCGCCAGGGCCAGCCCGATGCCGGTATTGCCGGCGGTGCCCTCGACCACGGTGCCGGGTTCCCCCGGCACCAGCTGGCCGCGGGCGACGGCATCCTGCAGGATGCCCAAGGCGGCGCGGTCCTTGACCGAGCCGCCCGGGTTCATGAATTCCGCCTTGCCCAGGATCTCGCAGCCCGTGGCGGCGGAGGGGCCGGCTAGGCGGATCAGCGGCGTATTGCCGACCGCCCCCCAGAACCCCTCCGCCACCGCCGCCATCGACATCAGGCCACGTCCACCCAGCGCAGATAGGGTTTTGCCGCGTCCCAGCCCTGGGGGAAGCGCTCCTTGGCATCGGCATCCGACAGGCTGGGGACGATGATCGCCTTGTCGCCGGGCTTCCAGTTCACCGGCGTCGCGACCTTGGCACGGTCGGTCAGCTGCAGGCTGTCGATCACCCGCAGGACCTCGAGGAAATTGCGGCCGGTGCTGGGCGGATAGGTCAGCGTCAGCCGGACCTTGTGCGCGGGATCGATGACATAGACCGTGCGCACGGTGACCGAGGGATCGGCCTCGGGATGGATCATCCCGTAGAGCTCGGACACCTTGCGGTCGGTGTCGGCGATCATCGGGAAGTTGAGGGTCGAGCCCGTCGTCTCCGCGATATCGGCGGCCCAGCCGTCATGCCGGTCGAGGCTGTCGACCGAGAGGCCGATGACCTTCACGCCGCGCTTGTCGAATTCCGGCTTGAGGCGGGCGGCCTCGCCGAGTTCGGTCGTGCAGACCGGGGTGTAGTCCTTGGGGTGGCTGAACAGCACGACCCAATGGCCATCGGCCCAGTCGTGGAAGGAAATCCGGCCCGCGGTGGTGTCGGCGGTGAAATCCGGAGCGATTGTTCCGAGTTGAATGGTCATTCCCTGTGCCTTCCTTGGGGTTTATGATTATCACGTTAGCACGACGTCGATTACCCGCAACCGGGGCGTCGGATACAGCGGGATATAGCATGCGCCAATGCGCCAGGGGCCGGCCAGATAGAGGGTCGGGCCGGTGCGGTCATGCCCGCAGATGGCGGTCAGATGGCGAAGTTCAACGGGCCCGCCGCGGGCCGCTGCATCCCCGCGGCCGCGGCCCGCGCCAGCAGGTCCGCCAGGGTCATTCGCGACAGCATCTGCTGCAGCCCGGCCTCCAGCTCCGCCCAGAGCGGTTCGGCGACCAGCTTGCGCAACCCGCCGCCGGCGGGCTCGGTAGAGTCGGGGGGCTCGGCCGGTTCGGCCAAAGCGCCGGTCACCATATCCAGCGGAATGTCCCGGGCGGGGCGGGCCAGGCGGTAGCCGCCCTTGGGCCCGCGGGTGCTGGCGAGCAGCCCGCCACGCGCCAGCGCCTGCAGCACCGGCTCGATGCCGCGGCGCGATTCGCCCAGCCGATCGGCCACTTCGGCGCCGGGGACGGTGCGGCCGCGACCGGCGAAAAACGCGATATCCAACATGATACAGACCGCCAACCAGGCGCGTTCCCTTTTCAGCATTGCTTTTTGGTCCCTGTCCTTTTCACGCCGGCCACCCGTGGTATCATGATCGCCATGTCAGACGCCATCGCTCCGCCACCCGCCGCCAGCGCCCCGCCCCGTTGCGAGGGCCGGCTTTTCGCCTCCGTGCTCGACACCATCGGCGGCACGCCGCTGGTGCTGCTGCCGCGTCTCGCGGCCGAGCTTGGGCTCGCCGCGCGGATCGCCATGAAATGCGAATTCTTCAACCCGGGCGGCAGCGTGAAGGACCGCATCGGCCTGGCCATGCTGCGCGCGGCCGAGGCCGCGGGGCAGATCGCGCCGGGCCGCACCGTGCTGGTGGAACCGACCTCGGGCAATACCGGCATCGCGCTGGCGACCGTCGCCGCCGCCCGCGGCTATCGGCTGATCGTCACCATGCCGGAAGGCGCCAGCATCGAGCGCCGCCGGATGCTGCGGCTGCTGGGCGCCGAGCTGGAGCTGACCCCGGCCGAGCTCGGGATGGCCGGCGCCATTGCCCGGGCCGAGGCGATCCTGGCCGGCACCGACATGGCCTGGATGCCCCGCCAGTTCGACAATCCCGCCAATCCCGCCGCCCATGCCGCCACCACCGCCGAGGAGATCTGGACCGACAGCGCGGGCCTCGTCGATGCCGTGGTCTGCGGCATCGGCACCGGCGGCACCGCGACCGGCATCGCCCGCGCGCTGAAGCCGCGCCGGCCGGGCCTGCGGGTGCTCGGGGTGGAGCCCGCGGAATCGGCGGTGCTCTCGGGCGATGAACCCGGGCCGCATGGCATTCAGGGTATCGGCGCAGGCTTCCGCCCGGCGGTGCTGGAGCTCGCGCTGCTCGATGGCGTGGTGCGGGTCGCGGAGGCGGATGCGCTGGCCATGGCCCGCCGCGCCGCGCGCGCCGATGGGCTGGCGATCGGCATCTCCTCGGGCGCCGTGCTGCATGCGGCGGTGGAGCTTGCGCGCGACCCGGCACAGGCCGGCCGGCTGATCGTCGGGATCGCCGCCTCGGGGGCGGAACGCTACCTCTCGACCGCGCTGTTTGCCGGGCTTTGACACCCGCCATCGCAACCGGCCTTGCAACCTGCGTCTAAACAGGCCGCCACACAGCCTGCTACACCGGTCGCGAGCTTGCAGGAACATGGCCAGGAGCATGGCAGTGTCGGGAACTGGAACGGGTGCCGGGGACAATCCGCTCGCGCGCGCCGACGCGGCCCGCGACCGCGGCGCCTGGGCGGAGGCCGCCGCGCATTACGCCGAGCACCTGGCCGCCGATCCCACGGATTGGCGCTGCCGGGTCCAGTATGGCCATGCGCTGAAGGAGGACGGCCGGTTCGACGCCGCCTTCGCCGCCTATGCGGCGGCCGAGGCGCAGGCGCCCGACGACGCCGATCTGCAGCTGCAGATCGGGCATCTGATGAAGCGGCAGGGCCGGCTGGATGCGGCGGCGCTGCGCTACGCCCGCGCCGCCACGCTCGACCCCACCAATCCACAGGCGGCGCTGGAGGCCGCGGCGAGCACCCGGCTGCTGCCGCGCGGCTTCGTCCACCCCGGGCGCCAGCGCGCCGCCGGCGCCGATCCCCGGCTGGTCTTCGATGTGACCGATATGCTGGATCATTTCCGGTCGCGGCGGACGCCGACCGGCATCCAGCGGGTCACCCTCGGCATTCTCGGCCCGATCCTGGACGGCAGCCTGCCGCCCGGCGCGACCGCCGGGCTCGGGACCGCCTTCGCGGTGTTCGACGGCGATGCCGGGCTGTGGCGCCGGGTCGATCGGGCGGCGTTCTCGACCCTGGCGGCGCTGTCGCGCAGCGGCACCTCCACCACCGATGCCGATTGGGTGGCGGCCAGCCAGGAGATGGAGATCGCGCGGGCCATGGCCGGGCCGGTGCGCTTCGCCCAAGGGGCGGTGCTGGTCAACCTCGGCAATGCCTTCGGCATCGCCGATTATTTTCGTGGGCTGCGCTGGGCCATGCAGACCAGCGGGGTCCGCTGGCTGCCCTTCGTGCATGATTGCGTGCCGCTGGAAGTGCCCGAGCATTGCCTGGACAGCATGGTCCGCGACTATGCCCGCTGGTTCTCGGGTTTTGGCGTGCACGCCGCGGGCTTCCTCTGCAATTCGGAAAATACGCGCGGGGATGTCGCGCGCCACCTCGCGCGGATGCTGCCGGGGCAAGCGGTGCCAGGCACCGTGGTGACGCTGGATGCCGATCCGCGGCTGGCGATCCCACCCAATCCGGCGAACCTCGCCGAGGTGCAGGGCCTGCGCCACGGCGAGCGCTTCGTGCTGTTCTGCGCGACCATGGAGAGCCGCAAGGACCACCACCTCGTCTTCTCGGCCTGGCTGAACCTGTTGCGCCGCCATGGGCCCGAACGCATTCCCCGGCTGGTCTGCGCCGGGCGGCTCGGCTGGCATGCGCAGGCGGCGCTGGACCTGCTGGCGCAATCGCCGCTGCTGCGCCGCCATGTCGTGCTGACCGGCGAGGTCTCCGACGATGCGCTGGCCGCGCTCTACGACGCCTGCGCCTTCACCGTCTACAACAGCCATTACGAGGGCTGGGGCCTGCCGGTCACCGAAAGCCTCGCCTATGGCAAGGTGCCGGTGGTGCCGCGGCATTCGTCGCTGATCGAGGCCGGCGGCAGGGCGGCGGTCTATTTCACCCCGCGCAGCGAACCCGATCTGGTCGCGGCGCTGGCGCCGCTGATGCTCGACCCCGCCGCCCTGCCCACGGCGGCGGCGCGGCTTTCGACGACGCCGCTGCGGCCCTGGTCGGCGCTGACGCTGGAGGTGCTGGCCGCGGTCCGCGCCCTGCCCGAGGCCCGGCTGCCGCAGCCGCCGCTGCGGCCGGGGCTGCGCTACCTCACCGGGATCAGCCCGGCGCGGCAGCCCGATCCGGCCCTGGCCGTGGCCGACCGGCTGCGCGACGGCAATGGCTGGTTCCCCGCCGAGGAGTGGGGCGTCTGGTCGCGCCCCGGCCCCGCTGCGATGACCATGCCTCTGCCCGAGGCGCTGCAAGGGGCGCCGCTGCGGCTCTACCTCGACATCCGCCCGCCGCCGCAGCCCTTGACGCTGCGCCTTGTCGCCCGCGCCGGCGCCGAGGATTTCACCGCCGAGATCGCATTGCAGCCGGGCGAGGACATCACCATCGCCGCCGACCTGCCGCCGCTGAAGGAGGCGCTGCTGGAACTCGAACTGGATGCCGGCGCCGGCGTGCGGCTCACCGAGGGCGGCGACCCGCGCAGCATCGGCGTCGGGCTGAAGGCGGTGATGCTGTGCCGGGCGGACGATCTGCTGTCCCGCCTCGGCTATCTGGAGGCGACGCGGACCCGTGCGGCGCAGGTGGAGACGGTCTGAACCGGGCTCAGGCGACGCCCTGTTCGGCGACGCCCTCGGGCAGCCCGCCGCGGCGCAGCCCTTCGGCGTAATGCGCCGCATCGGCGGCGCGCAGCGGTGCGCGCAGCATGGCGCCGGCGACGGTCAGCCCCGGCTCCAGCGCCAGCAGCCGCGCCCGCACCGCCGCCGCCGCCGGCGTCGCGCCGAGATGGCCGAGACAGGCGAGCCAGGGCCGCAGCGGGAAGGAGAACAGCGGGTTCAGCTCGCAGACCGCGCGGGCGGCGGCGGCGGCCTCGGCATGGCGGCGCAGCAGCATCAGCGGCACCAGGGCCGCGCCATCGAAGAAGAAGGCGAAGGGATGCAGCGGCGCCAGTGCCTTGTAGCGCGCCAGCCGCAGCAGGGCTTCCTCATGCCGGCCGCAATAGGTTTCCGCGAGGCCCGAGAACACCCAGGCCATGGCGAGGTTGGGGTTCAGCGCCAGCGCGCGGTCGTGCAGCGCCGCCCCTTCCTCCGGCAGATGGTGCAGATAGGCGCGGACATGGCCGCAGATGGTCAGCGCCTGGGCATCGGTCGGGTCCAGCGCGATCGCGCGGCGGGCCAGCGCCTCGGCCCGCGCCATCGCCGCCGCCTGGTCCGGCGCCCAGCCCTGGCCGACCTGGAACAGGTGCCAGGCGGCATGCCAGGCCTGGGCCGAGGCAAACCCCGGATCGGCGGCGCAGGCGCGCCCCAGCAACTGCCCGGCGGCCTCGAAGCCCGGGCGGTCGAGCGCGGTCAGCCCGGGGATCGCCCGCAGCAGCAACTCATAGGCCGAAGGATCGGCCGGCGGCGCGGCGCTGGCGCGGCGGGCCTCCAGCAGCAGCAGTTCGGGGTCGATGCGGGCGACGACCTCGGCGGCGATGCCATCCTCGATGCCGCCGAGGTCGGTGGCCGCGACCTCGAAGCGTTCGGCCCAGACCACGGTTTCGGGGGCGCGCAGATCGGTCAGCCGCAGCGAGACCGAAAGCCGCGCCTGCGCCTGCACATGGCCCGAGAGCGCGAAGTCCAGCCCGGCCTCGCGCGCCGCCGCCAGCGGCCCCGGCCCGGCCGCGGCCCGGCGTGCCGCGGCGGCCAGCGAGGCGGGGTCGGCCAGGAACAGCCAGCGGAACCGGGCCAGCGCCGCGGTCAGGCTTTCGGCCAGGGCACCGGCCACCCATTCCGCCCCCGGGCCGGCGGAGAGCGGCAGGACCCCAAGCCGGGCCCCGCGCCGCGGCGGCTGGCGTGGGGCGGCGACCGGCAGCGGCCGCATCGCCGCCGCTGCCAGCCCCGCGCGACGCGCCGCGAGCCAGAGGTCGAAGGCCGGATCGAGCCCGTCGAACCCCGGCAGCAGCACCCCCTGCATCAGGTCGAGCGCGGCCGGATGGCCGGCATCGGCGGCCATCGCCTGTTCGGCATCGACCCAGCGGGCGGCGGGGTCGAGCAGCACCTCCTCGCGTTCGGCGCGCACCAGCGCCGGGCCGGGGATGCGGGCCAGGGCGGATTGCAGCTCCAGCAAGGCCTGACGCAGGCTGCCGCGGGCCTGCTCCTCGGCGACCCGGCTCCACAGCAGGGCGGCCAAGTGGCGACGGGGAACCGGGCCGGCCTTGATCGCCAGCAGCGCCAGCAGGGCCTGGGATTTGCGGCCGCGCGGCAGCACCGCGGCGGCCCCGGGGCCCCAGGCCTCCATCGGGCCGAACAATACGAGGCGCAACCGCGGCGGCTCGGGGGATAGGTCGGCCTCTGCCATCGCGCGAGCCTAACGCCCGGCGGCCGAAAGGTGCTGAAAAAGATCGAGGGCCGCCGCCCAGGGGCGCGCCCTCACCCGGGCTCGACGGCGATGCGGACCAGCCAGCGCCGGATCGCCGCTTCCTCCTGCGGCGCCAGCCCGGCGCCGAGCCGCTGTTCGACCGCCAGCACCCGCCGACGGCAGCGCGCCAGCATGGCCCGCCCCGCCGGCGTAAGTTCGAGGTGGCGGATGCGCCCATGCACCGCATGCGGCCGCGCCTGCACCAGCCCCGAGCGTTTGAGATTGCCGATGATGACGCTGACGGTCTGCGGCGTCAGCAGCGACAGCCGCGCGAGATCGGCATTGGACAGGCCCGGATAGGCCGCCAGCATCGTCAGCACCGTGAACTGCGGCGGGGTCGCCGCCAGATCCGCCAGCGCCCGCTCCATGTGCCCGCGGAAGGCCACCCCGGCCTGGCGCAGCAGATAGCCGAGATGCCCCTCCTCGCCGCGTTTGCCCTCCCCCGCCCCGGGCGGCGCCGGCGTCTTGCCCATGATGTCAGACCTCGAATATGATGTTCGTGTTCTGATATATTGCGCACAGCCGCGGAGAGCCAGCATGTCCGGACCCCATACCGCCCGCCTGAGCTACGGGGATTTCGCCGCCGCCGCCCCCGCCGCCCGTGCGGCGCTGTTCGCCATGGGCAAGGCGGTCGATGATTCGGGGCTGGAGAAGACCCTGACCGAGTTGATCAAGCTGCGCGCCTCGCAGATGAACGGCTGCGCCTTCTGCATCCAGTTCCATCTGAACACCGCGCGCAAGCTTGGCGTTGCCGGCGAGAAGCTCGACCTCGTCGCCGCCTGGCGTGAGGCGGGGGTGTTCTCGGATCGGGAAAAAGCGGCCCTGGCCTGGACCGAAGCGCTGACCACGATGCCCGCCGATGCCGCCTCGGATGCGGATTTCGCGCGGCTGCTCACGCAGTTCGACGAGACCGAGGCGATGTTCCTCACCCTGGCCGTCGCCGGCATCAACCAGTGGAACCGCATCGCCGTGGCGCTGCGCTTCGCGCCGCCGGTGTAGGATGGCGGGAAGGCTGTCCTGGACCTTCCACTCGGCGAAGTGCAGACACGTCAGGTTTCTGCCGGGGTGCCCAAGGCGCGGCGGCCCTCGATCCTTTTTTCACAGATACGCGCCCCCCGAAACCTCGATCCGCTGCGCATTCACCCAGCGATTGTCGTCCGACAGCAGGGCGGCGATCATCGCCCCGATATCATCCGGCACCCCGGCCCGGCCAAGTGCCGTCACCTCCGCCACGCTGCGGTTCGCCTGCGGATTGTCGCGCACCATGCCGCCGCCGAAATCGGTCTCGATCGCGCCCGGCGCCACGGTGTTCACGGTGATCCCGCGCCCGCCCAGCTCCTGGGCGAGGTAGCGCGTCAGCACCTCGATCGCCCCTTTCATCGACGCATAGGCGGCGAACCCCGGCAGCGCGAAACGTGCGAGGCCGGAGGAGAGATTCACGATCCGCCCGCCATCGGCGATCAGCGGCAGCAGCCGCTGGGTCAGGAAGAACACCCCCTTGAAATGGACGTTCATCAGCCGGTCGAAATCGGCCTCGGTGGTTTCGGCGATGCTGGCATGCACGCCAAAGCCTGCGTTGTTCACCAGGAAGTCGAAGCTCTGCCGCCGCCAGCCCTGCCGCAGCGCGTCTTGCAGCGCGGCCGCGAAATCGGCGAAGCCGGCGATCTCGCCGGTATCCAGCCGCAGCGCCACCGCCTTGCGCCCCAG
>Ga0255334_1000583_pt1 | contig 26246 bp, 24 predicted proteins | sample EtOH5_35cm_T3_12_FD_202080 | JGI IMG/M metagenome (GOLD analysis project Ga0255334, IMG submission 202080) | Sandy soil microbial communities from University of British Columbia, Vancouver, Canada - EtOH5_35cm_T3_129 | ecosystem: Engineered > Artificial ecosystem > Sand microcosm > Unclassified ... | reverse complement strand
GGCATCCATCTGGATGCCCATCACAAGCTCTGCGCCGGCCGGCGCCATGCTCTGGACGCTAACGCCGTCCAGCCGCGCTTCCGGCCGGTGCCGGCGCGCGGCGGCCAGGATCTCGGCACTTGCCTGGCGCACATCCGCCGCGCAGCGCAGGTTCAGTCGGATGCCGGAAACCTCGGTCTTGTGCAGGATATCCGGCGAAGCCACCTTGACCACCACCGGAAAGCCGATGCTGGCCGCGACCGTGGCGGCGTCCTCGGCGGTGGGCGCCAGCGCTTCCTGCGGTACGGCGATGCCATAGGCGGCGAGAATACGTTTGGACTCCTGCTCGCCGAGGGTGTTTTGGCCGGACGCGGCGATGATGTTTCGTGCGACATCCGCGGCGCCAGGGGGCGCGCGGCGCTGCGCGATCGCGGCGGGGCGGCCCCGCCGCTCGTGCCAGTCGCACCAGGCGCGGATCGCGGTGAAGCACCGGTCGGAGGAGCGGAACAGCATCAGCTTTGGATCTGCGTCGAGCAGCGCGCTGCCGGGCCCTTCCAGCCATTCGTTCATCCAGATCGCGGCGACCGCACAGTCGGTTCGCGCGGCGACTTCGCATAGTGTAGGCGCGCGCGATCCCGTGGCGCCAGGATGCGCAAAAACCAAGGGCACGACCACGGCACTGAAGCTCGGATCATCGACGAAGGCATTCAGACACAGGGTAAAGGTGGTGGAGGATTTCAGCACCTCGGCGGTCAGGTCGGAAGGATTTGCGACCGATCCGAAATCGGGAACGACCGTTTCCAGCACCGCCCGGGTCTCCGGCGCCAATGCCGGAAGATCGAGACCTTTCTGTTCGGCCTTGTCCGCATTGATGACGCCAGCCCCACCGGACGTCGCCATGATGCCGACGCCGCGACCGTTGCGTGGCGGCCCGGCCTTGGCGAAGAAGCTTGCAAGTTCCAGTACTGCTTCCAGGTCATCGGTCTGGATCGCGCCGACCTCGTCGAAGGCTGCGTGATAGGCGGCGACGGAGCCGACCAGCGTGCCGGTATGCGACAATGCCGCCTTGCCGCTGCCCGCGGTGTTGCCGGCCTTGTAGACGATCAGCGCCTTGCCGGCGGCATCGGCGAGGCGGGCCGCTTCCAGGAAGCGCTGCCCGCTCTTCACGCCTTCGAACAGGCAGATGATCGCGCGCACTTCCGGTTCGGCCGCAAGGCAGGCGATATAGTCGGAGACATCGACATCGGCGGAATTGCCCGCCGCGAGATAATGGCTGAGCCCGACGCCGCGCATCATGGATTGCAGGACAGTGTAGCCGAGGGCGCCGCTCTGCGACACCACAGCGACGCGGCCCGCATGTCCGCGCATCATGCTGCCGCAATCGGACATGAAGTTCATCGCGGCCCCGCTGCGGACATTCGCCAGCCCGACGCAATTCGGCCCTGCCATGCGGACACCGCCGCGACGGGCCGTTTCGACGAGGCTCGCTTGCGCGGCGATGCGATCCTCGACCCCGGTTTCGGCGAAGCCGGAGGCATAGACGATGACGCCGCCCGCACCGATCGCGACGGCCTCGTCCAGGCTTGGCGCGACCAGGGGACGGGCGACGCAAAGCACCACGCAATCCGGCGATTGCGGCAGGTCCGCAAGGCTCGGCACGCAGGGGAAGCCCAGGGTCTCACGGTATTTCGGATTGACGCCGAATACCTTGCCCTCGAATCCGCCAAGGTTGATGAGGGTGCGTTGCCCGAAGGAGCCAGCCGTCTCCGAGGCGCCGACCACGGCAATCGTCCTCGGGTCCACCAGTCGATGAAGATCGGCCATGCGATAGGCGCGTCTGTCGGTCCACATTCGCCGCGTTCCCTCCTCGTTGTCGCCGGCCGGTCGCTTTGTGCGAGCTTCAATGGACCGTCCATTGACAAATACAACGGCCGGCAGGAACGTCAAGACCGCTTCTGCGGCCGAGGTCGGGGTGCGTGAGGGGGACGTCCGACATGACAAGAACCGTTACGATCATCGGCGCCGCGGCGCTGCCGGTCGGCAAATGGCAGAGGCCCGCCGAGGCCGCGGAACAGGTGCTGGAGCATGAACTCCTTGCCGGGCTCGTCCTCGATGCCGTCAGCGACGCGGGGGTCGAGCGAGGCGACATCGGCTCGCTCGCGTTTTCGCAATGCCGTCCCTATACCGCGCAAAAATACTTCGCGACCTTCATGGCGCATTACCTGCGCCTGCCGTGCTCGGGCATGGTGTCGGAGATATTGGGCAACGGCATGACAGCTGGCCTCGCCTTTGAGCAGGCGGCGAACGACATCCTGCTGGGGCGCTCCAGGGTGACGCTGGCGCTCGGGGTCAACTTCGAGACGGCGACCGCGGCGGCCGAGCATATGATGAGCTCCATGCGCGCCGTCGGCGATGTGGATTTCCAGGTGCCCTTCGGCATCACGCCGATTGCCTGGTACGCCATGGATGCCGCGCGCTACATTTACGAATTCGGCTCGTCGCGCGAGGATCTGGCATGGGTCGCGGTGAAGAACCGCCGGCACGCCGCGCTGAACCCGCTGGCGCAGTTCCGCAAACCAATCACCTTGGCCGATGTGCTGGCACAGCCGATGATCGTGGACCCCCTCGGGCTGTTCGAGGTGCCGCCGCGCAGCGATGGCGCCGTCTGCCTGGTGCTGGCCGAGGAGGATGTCGCGCGTGGCCTCGGGCGCCCTTATGTCCGTGTCCGTTCGCGGGGCTTCTTCCACGAAGGCGCGCATCAGATCAGCGAAGTGCCGAACGACATGATCGCGCTGGTCTCCGCGCAGACCGCCGGGCGCGCGGCCTTCGAGGCGGCTGGCGTCACGCCCGCCGACATCGATTTTGCCGAGATCTATGCGCCCTGCACCATCGTCGAGGTTCTGGTCAGCGAAGCGCTCGGCCTGGTGCCGCGCGGGGCAGGGGCAGGTGCGGCGGCATCGGGCGAAACCAGCCTCGGCGGGCGGATTCCGATCTGCACCTCCGGCGGGCTGCAATCGCGCGGGCACCCGGCCTATGTCACGCCTTTCTACAGCTTTGTCGAAGCGATGGAGCAGCTGCGCGGGCGCGCCGGTCTGCGTCAGGTCGCCAATGCGGAACTCGCCCTGACTAGCGCCGAGCTTGGCAACTACAACGCGGCGCTGGTCCATGTGCTGGAGGCCGTCCGCTGATGCTGACGATCGTTTCCGTCGACGGGCCGCGCCTCTACCCGCCGCGCGTGACCGCCTTCACAAGGCGCTTCTGGGAGGGGCTGCAGGCGGGGCGCTTCACCACGACGCGCTGCGAGGCCTGTGGCAAATGGAGCTTCCCGCCCAAGCCCTTCTGTCCGCATTGCTGGTCGCGCAAGGTGGCCTGGGCGGAGCTTTCCGGGCAGGGCCGCCTCTATGCCGCGACGACGATCCATGCGGCGCCCGCGGTGTTCCGCGGCGAGGCGCCGTATCGCGTCGGCATCGTCGATTTGTGGGAAGGCGTGCGCCTTGCGACACGCATCTGGGGTGCGGCGTCGGCGCCGCTGGATGGTGCCGTCCGCCTCATCGTTCTGAATCACGCTGACGGCGCCCTGTTCGCGGCACAGCCGATGCCGGACGGCTGATGCCGCGCGTCGAAATGGGGAGGAAAGCAAGAATGTCGATGAAGCATCCGACGAGACGCGCGGTTGGGGCCGCCGTGATGATCGGTCTTGTGGCGCCACATCTGGCACGTTCCCAACCTGCGTTTCCGAGCAGGCCGCTGCGCCTGGTCGTGCCGGTCGCGCCGGGCGGGCTGACCGACCTGCTCGGACGCACGGTGGCGGCCAAGCTGGAGCCCATCCTGGGACAGCCCGTGGTTACGGAAAACCGGGGCGGCGCCTCCATGATCATCGGCACGCAGGTCGCGGCGCGGGCCAGCCCGGACGGCCATACCTTGCTGATCGGCAGCGCCAGCAGCCTGGTGCTGAACGGGTTGCTGCGGCGGCAGCTTCCCTACAATCCGCAGACCGACTTCACCCTGCTGTCGGTGCTGGTCGAGGTGCCCTTCGTGCTGGTGGTGAACCCGCGCCTCGGCATCAACAACCTCGCCGACTTCATCGCCTATGCGCGGGCCGAACCGGGGCGGACGACCTATGGCTCGGCGGGGGTCGGCACCTCCACCCATTTGCCGGGCGAGATGCTGGGCATGATGGCAGATGTGGAACTCACCCACGTCCCCTATGCCGGCAATGCGCCGGCGCTGACTGCGGTGCTCTCCGGGGATGTGACGGCGGTGTTCGACACCGTCATCACCTCCTTGCCGCATCTGCGCGAGGGCCGGCTGCGGGCGCTGGCGGTCACCACGGCCGATCGGGTCGCGGCCCTGCCCGATGTGCCGACCATCGCCGAAAGCGGCTATCCCGGCTATGAGACCGCCTCCTGGATCGGGGTTGCGGCGCCCGCGGGGCTGCCGGCCCCGATCGAGGCACCGCTGCGCGACGCCCTGCGCCGGGTGCTGGAGGATCCGCAGTTCCGCTCACGCTTCGCCGAGCTTGGCATGGTGATGCAGCCCACCCGCGATGCCGCCACCACGGCGCGCTACTTCGCCGCCGACCGCGCCCGCTGGGCGGAGGTGATCGGCCGGCGCGGCCTGGTGCTCGACTGATGGTGACGACCGAAACCCCCCCACTGCTTGGCGCGCTGGCGCAGTTTGCCGGCGGGCTGGATCTCGCCCGAGTGCCGGAGGCGGTGCGCCGGCAGGCCGGGCTCTGCATCCTCGACACCATCGGCTGCATGCTCGCCGGTGCCGAAACGCCGGAAGCCGCGATGGTGCTGGCCGCCGAAGGGAATGCAACCGGGGAGGGCACCGCCCGCGTTCTGGGATCGGCCGCGGCGCTGCGGCCGGAAGCCGCCGCCAGGGTGCATGGCTATTGGGGCGACATCTTCGAGCTGAACGACCTGATCGGCGGCCATGCCAGCATCGGCAATGTCGCGGCCGCGCTGGCGCTGGCGGAACCCTGCGCGGCTTCCGGCGCCGAACTGCTGCGGGCGGTGATCGCGGGGATCGAGATCACGACGCGCATCTATGCCACCGTCTATCCGCAGCTGAAGCCCTATACCGAGGTCGGCATGGTCACCCCGGGGCTGGTTTCGGCCTTCGGCGCCGCGGCCGTGGCGGGGGTGTTGCAGCACCTGTCGCAGCCGGCCTTGCAGGATGCGCTGGCGACCGCAGGCACGCTCGCCACCTGGTGCCCGGCCGAGGTGATCTTCGGCGATGGCGGCACCGCAAAGCCATTGCTGTTCGGCGCCTGGCCCGCCGCCATCGGGCTGCGCGCCGCCGGCTATGCACGGCATGGGATGACCGGGCCCGGGCGCCTGCTTGAAAGCCCCATGGGATTTTTCGCCACGCTCTGCCGTGACCATGATCCGCGAACCATCACCGATGACGCGCGCTGGCACCTCGCCGAGCCGCGGCGGAAACTGCATGCCTGTTGCGGCTACAACCACTCGGCCATCGATGCGGTAGCGGCGCTGCGCCGGGAGGTGGGTGCGGAGGCGCTGCTGCGGGGCAGGCTGCGCATCGGGATACCCGGCTATGTGCTGCCCGCGGTATCGAAGACGCGCCTGCCACAGACCCCGAACGAAGCCCGCTTCCATGCCGAGTTCTGCATCGCGCTCGCGGCCTGCGGCGCCGAAGTCATCCTGCCCGAACACAGCCTGGGTTTCCGCGACCAGGTCGCGCGCCCGGAGGTGCGACAGATGCTCGATGCCATCGAGATCGTCGCGGCCCCCGGGCTGACCCATTATCACCAATGCCTTCTGGATTTCGAGACGCCGGGCGCGCCGCCGCGCCGCATCCGTGCCGATGCGCCGAAGGGATCGCCGCAGAACCCGATGAGCGATGCCGAGGTGATCGGCAAGTTCCAGCGGCTCTCGGCGCAGCGGCTTTCGTCCGCAGCGAGCGCGGCCTATGCGGAAAAATTCCTGACGCTCGAAGCCATGCCCGATTGCCGCTGGGTCTTCGATGCGCTGCGGAGCGGTTAGGCTCCCTCGACCGCGACGAAATCGGCGATCGCCGCATCGCGTCGCAAGGCCCGCGCCGCAGTGTATTCGGGCGAGTGGTAGTAGCGCTCGGCCGCCGCCAGCGAGTCGAACTCGATCACCACATTGCGGCTGCGGCTTTCGCCTTCCAGAGGGATCGCCGGCCCACCGCGCACCAGCACGCGCCCGCCATATTGGTCGATGACCGGCGTGGCGGCCCGGGCGTAGCGCATATAGGCGACCTCGTCGGAAACCTCGACGCGCGCGATGATGTAGCCCTTCGGCATCTAGGCCACCCCTGTTGGCGGTGCGGTCATGGGCACCGCGTCCCAACCGCGAAGAATGGCCTGCACATCATCGATGACGGCCGGGCGGGGGTCGCCGGGCGTGCGGCTGAGCCGCGGTGCCGGTGCCGGCTGCATCACCCCGTCGCGTTCGAACAGACTGCCGCGTGCCGCCAGATGCGGCCCTGCCGGCACTTCCGACAGCGCCATCACCGGGGTGACGCAGGCATCGGTCTGCGCGAAGACTGCCGTCCATTCCGCGCGGGTCTTCTGGCGGAAACGTGTTGCCAAGGCGGTGCGGATACGCGGCCATCCGGCGCGATCCTGGCGCGCGGGCAGCGCCTCCGCCGCGATCCCGAGCCCGGTGAGCAGGGCCTGCCAGAAGGCTTCCTCCAAGGCGCCGACCGCCATGTGGCCGCCGTCGGCGGTCTCGTAGGTCGCATACCAGGGCGTGCTGCCGTCGAGCAGATTCTCGCCGCGCCGGTCGCTCCAGACGCCACGCGCGCGCATGCCCCAGAACAGCGCCATCAAGGTCGAGGCGCCATCGACCATGGCGGCATCCACGACCTGCCCCCTGTCGCTGCTCCGCGCCTCGATCAGCGCGCAGAGCACGCCGAAGGCGAGGAACATCGCCCCGCCGCCGTAATCGCCAACGAGATTCAACGGCGGCACCGGGCCGCTCGCGGCGGTTCCGATAGCGTGCAGCGCGCCGGTCAGCGCGATATAGTTGATGTCATGCCCAGCCGTCGGCGCAAGCGGCCCGTCCTGGCCCCAGCCGGTCATGCGGCCATAGACCAGACGCGGGTTGCGGGCCTGGCAGGTCTCCGGCGCAAGGCCGAGCCGTTCCATGACCCCCGGCCGGTTGCCCTCCAGCAGGATATCGGCGCGGGCCAGCAGATCGAGCGCGGTCGCCCGGTCCTGTTCGCGCTTGAGGTCCAGGGTGACGATCCGCCTTCCGCGCATGGTGATGTCGTGGCGCAGATCCCGCGCCGGTCCCGGACGCGCGATCTGCACGACATCGGCGCCCATGTCGGCCAGCATCATGGCGCAGAACGGCACCGGGCCGATCGCCGCGAATTCCACCACCCGGACGCCCGCCAAGGCGCCCCGGCTTTTGCCGGAGGCCGGCGGCGTCATACGTCGCACCAGTCCAGCACCTCGGCCAAAGGCGCGCGGTCGGTGCGAAAGCTGTTGGCGGGATGCCCGCTGTCCTCATGCCCGAAAGAAATTCCGCAGATGATGATGCGATCGTCCGGAATGTCGAAATATCGGTGGAGGAACGGCGAGAACCCGGCCAGCGCCGCCTGGGCGATGCTGGCGATGCCGAGCGTCCGGGCTGCCAACATGAAGCTGGTGACGAAGGCGCCGCAATCCACTGCGCCATAGGTTCCAAGCGCGGCATCGCTGGTGACGATGGCGACATGCGGCGCGCCGAACAGCCGGAAGTTTTCGCGCGCCTGGCGGCCGGAGGCTTCGCGGTCGCCATGGGCGACGCCGACCGCATCATAGAGCTGGAAGCCGCAGCGCCGCCGCCGGTCCTGATAGACCCCGTGATAGGCGGCAGGAAAGGGGATGTCCGGCTGCGGCTCCGGCTTGCGCGTGTGTTCCAGCAGCGCGTTGCGGAACCGCTCCGTGGCGGCGCCGCGGGTGGCGATCAGCCGCCAAGGCTGGGCGTTGCACCAGGACGGGGTCAGCTGCGCGATGCCGATGATGCGCTCGATCACCGCATCATCGACCGGATCCGGCAGGAAGGCGCGGCAACTGTGGCGGTCGCGCAGGAGCCGTTCCAGCGCCTCGGCGGCGCCGAGATCGGTTGCGGCATCTTGGGCCGTCATCGCTATCCCCTCGTCAAGGCCGCGGTCGCTGTCACCGGCGCACCCGTGTCAGATTGCGCCGACTCCGCCGCCGGCGCCAGCATCCGGGACATCATTCCGGCTTGATGTCCGCGCGGGCCAGGACGTCGCGCCAGAGTTCGGCATCGGCATTCAGCCGCTCGGCGAAGGCCTCGGGTGTGCTGGCGGTGGGCTGCATCCCGGCGCCTCGCAGCGGCGCCTGGACGTTGGGCATCGCCAGCGCATCACGCACCGCCGCGTTCAGCCTTGCGACGACGGCCGGCGGCGTATGGAGCGGGGCGAGCAGGCCGAACCAGACCTCGGCCGAATAGCCCGGCACGACCGAGGCGATCGGCGGCGTGTTCGGCACCAGTGGCGAGGGCTCCGCCGAGCTGACGCCGAGGCGGCGCAGCTTGCCGGCCTCGACATGCTCGTTCATGGCCTGGGAGTAGCTGGTGAGGGTGAACTGCACCTCCCCCGATAGCACCGCCAGCGTCATCGGCGCCTGTCCGCGATAGGGCACGTGCACGGCCTGAAACCCCGCTTTCTGGGCCATGAGCAGGGTCGCGACATGGCCGAAGGAGCCGACGCCAGCGGTGCCGTAGTTCACCCGGTCGGGGCGTGCGCGAACATAGGCCAGGAACTCCTGCAGGTTGGTCACCGGCATCGCCATGTTGGTCGCGAGCACCAGCGGCGTGGAGGTGAGCAGCGAGACCGGGGTCAAGGCGCCGCTGGCCTCGTAGCCGATATTGGCCCGGATCAGCGGCAGGATGGTGGTCGGGCCATTGTTGCTGATCAGCAGCGAATAGCCGTCCGGGGGCGATTGCAGCACCTCGCGCTGCCCGGTCGCGCCGGCGCCGCCACCCCGGTTCTCGATGATGATGGGCTGGCCGAGCGAGAGGCGCAGCGGGTCCTGCAAGGCGCGGGCGATGATGTCGGTGGTGCCGCCGGCCGGATAGGGCACCACCAGCCGAATCGGCCGGTTGGGGTAGTCCTGCGCAACCGCCCCGGCGCAACCGAGGCCTATGACGAAGGCCAGACCGGCCGTCATTCTCCGTGTCATCATTTTCGTTTTTCCCCCCTGGGTGATCGACCCTTGCCAGCTTGCCGCGCTGGTTCGCCTCGCCCAAAGAATGGTAATGACAATGGACGGTCCATTCAAGTCTACCGCATTGGCTGCCAATGGTGGCGAGAGGGCCAAGGGCGGCGCCGATCGACCGGCGACGGCGGCTCAGGTATGGATGGTCCATATCTAAGGAATCAGCGGATTGGACGCAGACACCGCATGAAGCAGCCTGCTGCAGGGAGCCGCCCGGCGGCGCCGACCCTCGCCGAGGCCAGGCCGAAGCCGAAGGTCGCCGAAGCGCCGGTCACGAAGGCGGCCCAGACCCCGGCGCCGTCGGCGGAGGCCAGGCGCCGCATCGCCGGCTTCAGCCCGATCAAGACCCGTCGCATCTCCGAGGAAATCGGCGCCCGCATCCGCGAACAGATCGCTGCCGGGGAACTGCGCCCCGGCGACCAACTGCCGACCGAGCGGGAACTGGCCGAGATGTTCGCGGTCAGCCGCATGGCCGTCCGCGAGGGGATGCGCAACCTTGAGGTCGCGGGGCTGATTGCGCTGCGCAAGGGCCGCCACGGCGGCGCCTTCGTCAGCGAAGGCAGCCCGAAGCTGGTCACCCAGTCGATCCGCGACATGCTCGATCTTGGTCGCGCCTCGTTGCAGATGCTGATGGAGGCCCGCCGCCACATCATGGCGATCGTGCTGCGGCTCGCCTGCGAAAGGGCGACGGTGGAGGATCTGGCGGCGCTCGAACGGAACACCGACGAGACCGAGGCGCTGACGCAGGCCGGCCGTTTCGACGAGCGGACCTATACCGCCATCGAGTTCAACCGGCTGCTGGCGGAAGCCACCCGCAATCAGATACTCTGCGCGATCGTTGAGGCCTTGAGCGAGGTGCTTCGCCACTTCGTGGCAAGCGCCGGCGTGCGTCCGCATGATCCGGTGGTCGCGATGCGCCGGGCCCTGATCCTGCAGATACGCGCCCGCGACGCCGATGCCGCTGTCGCGGTCATGACGACCTATCTCGCGGGGCTGGAGACCTACCTCCAGGCGCATGCCGAGGCATCCTGACGCGGCGCGCCGGGGGAGTATTCGTGGTGGTGCCGATATTCCCCCATCCTCGGGACTGTGGCCTTCTGCGGAATGGCGCAGGCCATGCCCGCCGATCCACCCGAGGCTTTTTTGCATGGGCAGGATCCGACTTCAGCACCAGCCCGGATGGTTCGCCCATGCAGATCGCCTTGTTCAACCTGATGGCCATGCACCATCCCGCGCAGACACCGGCCGAGGTCCTGGCCGACACGGTTGAGAACGTGCGCCTGGCCGAGAGCTTGGGGTTCGACGCCGCCTGGTTCGCCGAACATCATTTCAGCAATGCCTCGGTCTGCCCTTCGCCCCTGCTGATGGTGGCCCATTGCGCGGCGGTGACGCAGCGCATCGCGCTTGGCCCCGCGGTCGTGGTGCTGCCGCTGAACAATCCGCTGCGCATCGTCCAGGAACTCGGCATGCTGGATGCGCTGACCGGCGGGCGGCTGGTGCTTGGCCTCGGCACCGGCCACCAGCCACATGAGTTCCGCAGTTTCGGCGTCGACATCGCGCAACGCACCGCATTGCTGCACGAAGGCTGGGATATTCTGGAGCAAGGCCTGACCACCGGCCGCGTCGCGCATGATGGGCTGCACATCAAGGTGCCGCCCGTGCCCCTGGCGGCGACGCCGGGGCGCATGCCGCCGCTGTTCCTGGCTGGCGGGGATGCCGGGCTGCTGGAGCGCGCGGCGCGGTCGGGGGCGACACCCCTTGTCGGCCAGGGTTTCCGGACCGCGCAGATGACGGTGAAATCGGTCGAACCCATCCGCAGCGCCTTCGCCCGCGCCGGCATCGCGGCGGATCGGATGCCGCTTGGGCTGCAGCGCTACGTCTTCGTGACCGACGACAAGGACGAGGCGCGGGCGGCGGCGCGCGGCCTGCTCCAGATGGGCCGTATCCTGCAGAATCTTCGCCTGCCCGATCCGCCGCGGGATGGTGTGCATCTGCGCGACCTGCCGCTCGACAACGAGCCTGACGAGGCCTGGTTGCTCGAAAATTGCCCGATCGGCGGCATCGACCATGTGCTGCGCGTGCTCGGCGAGGATCTGCGCTTGCTGCGGCCGACGCATATGAGCCTCTACGCAGGCTTCACCACCCTGCCACGGCGGGCGGTTCTTCGGGCTTTGGAGCGCCTTGGGCAGCAGGTTCTGCCATTCCTGCGGCATGGGGCGATCGGTGGTCCCGCGAACTCGGGGGCTGCGCCGCCTTGTCCGCGGCGATTGTCGCCAAATATGCAGGGCTGACCGATAGCCGTAGGGCGCGCCGATGCGCGGGCCCGATGGGGAAGCCAGCACCATGACCCTTCGAACCGTCGCGACCCAATATCCCGCCCATCGTGACGACATCGGCGATCTGACGACGCGGCGCCCGCTTCCCGGACCCGGCGTCGATCAGATCGATCCCTTCCTGCTCCTGAACCACCATGGGCCGCAGACCTATGCCGCCGGCAGCAACGGTCTCCCGTTCGGGCCGCATCCGCATCGCGGCTTCGAGACCGTGACCTTCATCCTCGAAGGCAGTCTCGCGCACCACGACACCGGTGGCCATGAGAGCGTGATCGAAGCGGGCGGGGTCCAGTGGATGACCGCCGGCTCGGGTCTTGTGCATGCGGAGGTCTCGCCGCCGGCCTTCAAGAAGACGGGCGGTCCGCTGGAGATCCTGCAGCTTTGGGTGAACCTGCCGTCGCGACTGAAGATGGTCGCGCCCCGCTACATCGGCGTGCAGCGGGCGGGGATGCCGGCCCTTCCGATCGCCGCGGGAAAAGGCGTGCTGAGTCTCGTTTCCGGCAGCTTCGATGGCGTGTCGGGTCCGATCCCTTCGCTCACCGGCATCTTCATGTCGGTGGTGCGCCTGGCGGCCGGTGGCCGTGTGGAGCTTCCGGCCCGGAAGGGACGCAACGTGCTCCTCTATACCGTCGGTGGAAAGGTGTCGGTGGCCGGCACGGCGGTCGCGCCCTGGCAGTTGGTCGCCATGCAGGATGACGGCGATGCCGTCGCCATCGAGGCGAGCACCGATGCGTTGCTTCTCTACGGCCATGCCGATCCGATCGGCGAGCCGGTGGTGGCGCATGGCCCCTTCGTGATGAACACCGTCGAGGAGATCCATGAGGCGATCCACGACTACCGCGCCGGAAAGTTCGATGGCGAGGGTCTGCCGATGGCGGCCGGCTGACGCGGTCCTCGGAGCCCGCAGAGAGGCCGCGCGGAGAGGCGGCGCGGAGAGGCGGCACCGGGGTGCCCGCCAAAACCGCGTGCCGCGCCGATGGTCAACGCAGGGCGGAGAAGCCCGTCGGCTGCAGGATCATGTTGGTGATACCGTCGACGATCGCCCCGTCGCGTTCGGTCTCGGCGCGTTTGGCGATCCATTCCGGATCGGTCTGGAACGCAGTCCACCTCTGATCGCGTTCGGCGAGCGAGTCCCATTCCAGCAGATAATAAAGGTCCTGGTTGGATTCGCCGATGGCAACGGTCCAGAAGCCTGCCTGCCGAATGCCATGCTTCTTCCAGATATCCAGGGTGACCGTTTCGAAACGGCGCAGCAGGCTCGGCAGACGGCCCGACACGCAGTGGTAGATGCGGAGTTCGTGGATCACGCGCTTCTGCTCCCGAAAACAACTGTCGCAATATGAGCGCCATCCCCCATCCGCCGCCACCCCCTCACCGGGTATCGCGGTGGGGCCATTTACGTGGCGCGGCTCCCTGCGCAAGACTGGAGCCCATGACGACCTCCCTTTCCACCCGCCTCGACCGCCTCCTCGCGACCCTGCCGCGTGCCTATCCCGGCCCCGGCGGCGCGGTCGCGGTGCTGCGCGAGGGCGAGGTGCTGCTTGCCCATGCCTGGGGCTGGGCCAATGCCGAACGGCGCATCGCCTTCACGCGGCGGACGCTGTTTCGGATGTGCTCCATCACCAAGCAGTTCACCTGCGCGCTGGTGCTGGACGCCTTCCCCGACCCCTCGGCGCTGGACGGCGATGTGCGCGCCCGGCTGCCGCTGTTGGGGCAGGCGGCGCCCGACGCGCTGCATCTGTGCCACAACCAATCCGGCTTGCGGGACTATTGGGCGGTAGCGATGCTGCATGGTGCACCGGCCGAGGCCCCTTTCGGCGACGTCGAGGCCGCCCGCGTGATCGCCGGCACCAGAACACTGCATTTCGCGCCGGGGACACGCTTTTCCTATGTGAACCAGAATTTCCGCATCCTGTCGGATATCCTGCAGCAGCGCAGCGGCCGCAGTTTTGCCGAGCTGCTGCGGACCCGCATCTTCGACCGGATCGGCATGGGCAGCGCGCTGCTGGCCGCCGACACCCGGGCGATGCCCGACGGCACGGAAGGCTACGAGGGCACCCAGGCAGGTGGCTTCCGCGCGGCCGAAAACCGCATCCTGTGGACGGGCGATGCCGGGGTTGGCGCGAGCCTTGACGACATGATCGCCTGGGAACGCCACATCGACGCGAGCCGTGACGATGCGGCGGGGCTGTACGGCCGGCTCTCGGCCCCCGTGGCCTTCGCCGATGGCGCGCCGGCGGCCTATGGCTTCGGGCTGGGCCGGGGCACGGAGCTCGGCCGCGCTGTCATCGGCCATGGCGGGGCCCTGCGTGGCTGGCGCAGCCATCGGATGTATGTGCCATCGGAGCGGATTTCGGTTGTGGTGATGTTCAACCACCTCTCCGACGCGCACGCGGCCGCGGTGGATACTCTGGCTGCCGTGCTTGATGTGGAGCAGTCGCCGGTTCCGGACGTCCCCGCCCTGGCCTGGCCGGGCAGCTATGTCGAGCCGGAGACAGGGCTCGCGGTACGCATCGATGCCGGGGTGGATGGCACGCCGCGGCTGCGCTTCGGCCATTCGGCGGAACGGCTGGAACTGCAGGCGGATGGCGGCATCGGCAGCGGTCGGACCAGGCTGCGGCAGAGCGCTGAAGGGCTGTGGATGGACCGGCCGCAGGAGAACCAAAGCTCGCTGCTGCGCCCCTGCGAGGGCGCTGCCGCCACCGACCTCGCCGGGCGCTTCCGCTGCGAGGAACTGGAAGCCGAGCTGATGGTGGTGGATGCCGGGGGCGCGCTCTATGGCGGCTTCTCGGGTTTTCTTGGGCAAGGGCGTATGGAACTGCTTGACCCGGTGGGCGCGGATGTCTGGGTGCTTCCCTGCCCGAGGGCGCTGGACCACACCCCGCCCGGCGATTGGACGCTGTCCTTCCGGCGCGAGGCCGCGGGCGGGGTTGTTTCCGTCGAGGTCGGTTGTTGGTTGGCCCGCGGGCTGCTCTATGCCCGGGTCGGGTGAGGTTCAGCCCTTCAGCATCTCGCGCGAGATCACGATGCGCAGGATCTCCGAGGTGCCGCCGCCGATCTCAGCAAGCTTGCTGTCGCGGAAGTGGCGCTGCATGTCGAACTCCATCAGATAGCCCCAGCCGCCCATGATCCGCATGCCGTTCAGCGCCGCGCGGACATAGGTCTCCGAGGAGGCGAGGTTGCCGATCGCCGATTCCTTGTTGTTGGCGATGCCCTTGTCCACCAGCGTTGCGCTGCGCCAGGTCAGCAGCCGGGCGGCCTCGATCTCCATCTCCATATCGGCGAGCTTGGCGCGGGTCAGCTGGAAGGAGGAGATCTTCTGGCCGAACTGCTCGCGTTCCTGGCTATAGGCGAGGCATTTCTCCAGCACCGACTGCGCCGCGCCGACATTGACGCCCGAAAGGCAGCAGCGCTCGTAGTCCAGCGTCTTCAGCACATTGGTCCAGCCGGTGTCGACCGCGCCGATCACCCGGTCGGCGGGGATGCGCACATCGGTCAGGAAGATCTCGTTCAGATCCATCGGCTTGAGGCCGAGCTTCTTCAACCGGCGGATCTCGACCCCGGGCGTCTTCGGGTCGAGCAGGAACATGGTGATGCCCTTGTGCTTCGGGGCGTCGGGATCGGTACGCGCCATCAGCAGGATGTAGTCCGCGACCTGCGCGGCCGAGCAGAACATCTTCTGGCCGTTGATCACCCAGTCCTCGCCGTCCCGCACCGCGCGGGTGCGCAGCGATGCGGCGTCGGAGCCGGAATTGGGCTCGGACAGCGAGAAGGCAAAACGGATCTCGCCGGCGGCAAGCTTGGGCAGCAGTTCGCGCTTCTGCGCTTCTGCGCCTCGGTGCCGAAATGGCCGATGGCGTCGGCGGCGATGACGATGGTGGTGTAGTAGAGATTCGCCGCGGCCTCGAAGTGGCGGGCGAGTTCCTCGAGGAACAGCACGAGGTCCATGCAGGACCCGCCGGTGCCGCCATATTCCTCGGCGATCGGAATGCCGAGCCAGCCCTGCGCCGCGAGCTTCCGGTAGAGTTCGACGGGAAAGACCTCCTTCTCGTCGCAGTCGCGCACGTATTCGATCGGGCATTCCTTGATCAGGAAGGCGCGCAGCGCATCGCGCATCGCGCGCTGTTCGTCGTTGAGGTCGAAATCCATGCTACTGGCCCTTCCAGCGCGGCGGGCGCTTCTCGGCGAAGGCGCGGGGGCCCTCGAAAAAATCCTCGGAACCGCGCATGCGGAGATGGGCGGGCAGCCCCGAGCGCATGCGGGCGAAGGCCTCGGCATCCGGCAGCGTCTCGACCGCGCGGGCCACCTCCAGCAGGGCTTCGACCGCCAGCGGCGCGCCGGCGATGATCTGCGCGGCCATGGCGCGGGCGGTGGGCAGGAGTGCCTCCTTCGGCACGATGCGGTTGACGAAGCCGTGGCGCTCGCCCTCCGGCGCGGTCAGGCGGCGGCCGGTCAGCAGCAGATCGTAGCCGATGTTGGCCGGCAAGCGGCGGAGCACGCGCCACAACCCGCCGGCCTCGGGCAGGAAGCCGCGGGAGAGTTCGGGCAGTCCGAATTCCGCATCCGGTGTCGCCAGCACCATGTTGCACATCAGCGCGAATTCGAAGCCGCCGCCGACCGCGAGCCCGTGCACCGCGGCGATCAGGGGTTTGTTCAGATCCTGCCGCTCCAGCGACATGAAGCCGTTGTGGCCGAAATCCTCGCCGCGATCGCCCGCGGCGACCGCCTTCAGATCCCAGCCCGCGGAATAGATGCGGCCCGCGGGGTTGGCGCAGACGATGCCGACGCGCAGGGCGGGATCGTCGCGCAGCCGGTCGAGTGCTGCATCGAGATCGCGGCTCGCGCCCTGGTCGATGGCATTGGCCGGCGGGTGGTCGAACATGATCTCGAGGATCGGGCCATCCGCCGTCACCCTGATGCGCGAACTCATGCGCGGAATTCCCGCAGCACATCCCTGGAGATGATGTCGCGGTGGATCTCCGAGGTGCCTTCCCAGATGCGTTCGACGCGGGCGTCGCGCCAGAAGCGTTCCAGCGGCATGTCCTTGGTGATGCCCATGCCGCCGAGGATCTGCAGCGCATTGTCGGTCACCCGGCCGACCATCTCCGAGCCGAAGAGGTTCACCTGCGAGGCTTCGCGCTGAGAGATCGTCCCGGCCTGCATCTTCGCGGCCGCATCGAAGACCATCAGCCGCGTCGCGTGGATTTCCGTCGCCATGTCGGCAAGCTTGAAGGCGGTGCCCTGGAACTGCCCGATGGGCTTGCCGAAGGCGATGCGGGCATTGGCCCATTGCGCGGCGATGCCCATGGCGCGTTCCGCGAGCCCCACGCAATTGGCCGCCAGCATCACGCGGCCCGAAAAGATCCAGCTCTTGGCGATGGCGAAGCCGGCGCCCTCGCTGCCCAGGATGTTGCGGGCCGGCACCCGCACCTCGTCGAAGGAGATGATGCAGGACTTCATGCCGCGGTTCGACAGCACGTCGAGCGGCGTCACGCTGATCCCCGGCGTGTCCTTGTCCACCAGGAAGGCGGTGATGCGCTTCTGCGGGCCGCGCGGGGTCTCCTCCATGCCGGTGACGGCGAAGGTGATGATGAAATCGGCCCGCATCGCCAGGGTGATGAACTGCTTGGTGCCGTTGATGATGTAGTCGCCGCCGTCGGCCACCGCGCGGGTCGCGATCGCCCGCGCATCGGAGCCCGCGCCGGGTTCGGTCAGGGCAAAGCACTCCCAGCGCTCGCCGCGGATGGTGGGGCGCAGATAGGTCTCGACCTGGTCGCCGACGCAGGCCTTCAGGATCGGCGCGGGGCGGTTGCAGATCACGCCCAGGGCGCGGCTGACGCGGCCGAATTCGATCTCGGCGACCGCGCGCTCGGGGGAGGTGAGGCCGCCCCCGCCATGTTCCTCCGGCATGTTCAGCGCATAGAAGCCGGCGGCGAGGGCCTTGTCCTGGATCTCGCGGAACAGCTCGTCCGGCACGGCATCCAGGCGCTCCACCAGCGCCTCATGCGGTTGCAGCTCCGTCTCGACGAAAGACCGCACGCCCTGGGCGATCAGGCCGAGGTCCTCGGGGGCCGCCGGATCCATGTGGATCTCCACTTGTTTCAAATCTAAAAACGCTGTTCCATATTTCCGAGGCCCTCGGGCCCTGTCAATGGTGGGGAAATGCCGGGTATCGACCGCATCCGAACGGGAGAGTAGCGATGAATCGTCGTGAGTTGGGCAAGCTTGCCGCTGCCACCGGGCTGGCCGGGCTGGCCCCCATGCGCTGGGCGCAGGCACAGACACGGGCCGAAAGCCTGCGCATCCTCAGCCAGGCGGGGCCGAACAGCTTCGACCCGATCGGCGTGGGGGTGAACCGCAGCGCGATCCAGGCGCATTGGAACATCTACGATCGGCTGCTGCGCTTCGGCACCACGACCCGGCCGGATGGCACGCTCTACTACGACTACTACACGATCGAAGGCGAGATGGCCGAAAGCTATGACGTCTCCGACGAGGGCAAGGTCATCACCTTGCATCTGCGCCGCGACGCCACCTTCCACGACGGCACGCCGGTCACCGCCGAGGATGTGAAGTGGTCGCTGGACCGCGTGGTGAACACGCCGATCGGCAAGTCGCAGTTCTCCACCGGATCGATGACCAGTGCCGACCAGTTCGTGGTGGTGGATGCGCATAGGCTGCGGATCACCGTGCCGCGGGCCGACCGCTTCACCCTGCCGAACCTGGCCGGCACCTATCCGGTGATCATCAATTCCAAGATGGCCAAGGCGCATGCCACCGCCGCCGACCCCTGGGCGGCCGAATGGCTGAAGACCAATGTCGCCGGTGGCGGCCCTTTCAAGCTCGAAGCGCATACCCCCGGCCAGAGCCTGACCCTGTCGCGCTTCGACGCCTGGAAGAACGGTGCCCTGCCGGGGTTCCGCCGGGTGCTTTGGCAGATGGTGCCGAATGCGCAGACGCGCCGCACCTCGCTGGAGCGCGGTGACGCCGATATGGCGCAGGACCTGCCGCCGCAGGACGCTGTCTCGATGGCGCAGGAGGGCAAGGTGAAGGTGGTCGGCGTGCCGATGTCCGGCGCCTTCCAGTTCATCGGCATGAACAACACCAAACCGCCCTTCGACAACGTCAAGGTGCGCCAGGCCGTCGCCTATGCGCTGCCCTACCAGCAGATGTTCGACGCGGCCCTGTTCAAGCGCGGCCATCCGCTGTTCGGCGGCAAGCCGAACGAGGCCGATGGCACGCAATTCCCGCAGCCGCTGGGCTATGACACCGACCTCGCCAAGGCCAAGACGCTGCTGACCGAGGCCGGCTTCCCCGACGGCTTCGAGACAACCTTCTTCTTCGAACTGTCGCTTGCGACCGTGGCCGAGCCGGTGTCGCTGCTGGTGCAGGAATCGCTCGGCAAGATCGGCATCCGCGTCACCATCAACAAGGTGCCCGGCGGCCAGCTCGGCACGCTGCTGCAGAACAAGGAAGTGCCGTTCTTCTTCGAGGCCTCGGCGGCCTATTTCGCCGATCCGGACTACTTCTTCCGCATCTTCTACCATGGGCCGACCCGCTGGAATTTCGGCAGCTACGCCAATCCCGAATTCCAGGCGCTGGTGGAGAAGACCCGCTTTGAGAGCGACCATGCCGCCTATGAGGCCGAGGTCAGCCGCATGATCGCCCTGGCCAAGCAGGAGGTGCCGATCATCCTGCTCTGGCAGCCGGCGCTGGATACCGGCATGCAGACCTCGGTGGCAGGTTACAAGTATCTGTTCCACCGCATGCTCGAACTGCGGTCGCTGAAGCGGGTCTGAGCCATGGGGTTTCTGCTGCGTCGCCTGCTGGGGCTGGTGCCGGCCCTGGCCGGCGTCGTCGTGGTGACCTTTGTGCTGACGCATCTGCTGCCGGGCGATCCGGCGGTGTTCTTCGCCAACAGCGTCACCGCCGATGCCGCGACCATCGCGGCGGTGCGCCAGAAGCTGGGGCTGGACCTGCCGCTGTGGCAGCAGTTCTTCGTCTATGTCGGCCAGCTTCTGCACGGCGACCTGGGGCAGGCGATCGGCACCGGGCAGCCGGTCGCGGCCGATCTGCTGCAACGCCTGCCGGCCTCGCTGGAGCTGACCCTGGTCGCCTTCGCCATCGCCCTGCTGGTGGCGCTGCCGCTCGGCATCGCGGCGGCGTTGCGGCCAGGGTCGCTGCTGGATCATCTCTGCCGCGTGCTGAGCACGGCGGGGGTCTCGCTGCCGACCTTCGTCAGCGGGCTGCTGCTGATCTACTTCCTCTACTACCAGCTCGGCTGGGCGCCGGAGCCGATCGGGCGCATCGACCCCTTCGCCATCATGCCGCCGCGCGTCACCGGGCTGCTGCTGCTCGACACGCTGCTGGCCGGCGATCTTGAGGGCTTCGGCATGGCGGCGCGGCAGATCGTGCTGCCGGCCATCACCATGGCGCTGTTCGCGCTCGCACCTCTGGCACGCATGACGCGGGCCGCGATGCTGGGCGTGCTGAGCAGCGAATTCATCCGCACCGCCAGGGCCAATGGGCTGCGCCGGCGGAAGATCATCCTCTCCTATGCGCTGCGCAATGCCCTGCTGCCGATCGTCACCACGCTGGGGATGATCTTCTCCAACATGCTCGGCGCCAATGTGCTGGTGGAGCGGGTCTTCGCCTGGCCGGGCGTCGGCTCCTATGCGCTGGATTCGCTGATCTCGCTGGATTACGCGCCGGTGCAGGGCTTCATGCTGGTGATGGCCGGGATTTTCGTGCTGGTGAACCTGGTCATCGACCTGCTCTACGCGGTCATCGATCCGCGCACCGGGCTGCTGACCCATGCGTGAGCGGCTGTTGCTGCTGCGCTATGTGCTCGCGGAAAATCCGGTAAATCTGGTGGCGCTGCTGCTCCTCGCCGTGCTGCTGGGTTGTGCGACCATCGGCCCGTCGCTGGTGCCCTACGACCCGATCGCGACCGAGACGGCGGTGGCCTTGCAACCCCCCTCCGCGCAACACTGGTTCGGCACCGACCAGCTTGGGCGGGACGTGTTTTCGCGGGTGGTGGTGGCGGCGCGGCTGGATCTCGCGATCGCCTTCGCCGCGGTGCTGCTGTCCATGGCGGTGGGGGCGGTGGCCGGGGCGGCGATGGGGTATTTCCGCGGGCCGCTCGACACCATCGGCAGTCGCACCACCGATGTGCTCATGGCCTTTCCGCTGTTCGTGCTGGCGATGGGCATGGTGGCGGCGCTGGGCAATTCCGTCTCCAGCGTCGTCTATGCCACCGCGGTCATCAATTTGCCCTTCTACGTGCGGCTGGCACGGGCCGAGGTCAGCATCCGCCGCAGCCTCGGCTATATCGAGGCCGCGCGGGTCGGCGGCTCCGGCCATGCCCGCATCCTGCGGGTCTTCCTGCTGCCGAACATCCTGCCGGCGCTGGTGGTGCAGGCCTCGGTCAACCTCGGCTGGGCGGTGCTGAACACGGCCGGGCTGTCCTTCATCGGGCTTGGGGTGCGGGCGCCGGCGCCGGAGTGGGGGATCATGGTCGCCGAGGGCGCGCAGTTCATCGTCTCCGGCCGCTGGTGGATCGCGGCCTGTCCCGGGCTCGCGCTGATGCTGGCGGTGTTCTGCTTCAACCTGCTCGGCGACGGGCTGCGCGATGTCGTCGATCCGCGGACCCGGACGTGAGCACGCCCCTGCTGTCGGTGCGCGACCTGTCCGTGGCGTTCCGGACCCGCTCCGGCGCCGTCCAGGCGCTGCGGCATGTCTCCTTCGACCTCGCCCCCGGCGAGATGCTGGGCATTGTCGGCGAAAGCGGTTCCGGAAAATCCGTCACCGCCTTCGCTTTGCTCGGGCTGCTGGACCGCGCCGGGCGGGTCACCGGCGGGCAGGCGCTGTTCGGCGGCCAGGACCTGCTGCGGCTGGGGCAGGGGGCGTTGAACGAGCTGCGCGGGGCGGCGATGTCCATCGTCTTTCAGAACCCGCGCACGGCCTTGAACCCGATCCGCCCGGTCGGGGTGCAGATCGCCGATGTCATCGCGCGGCATGATGCGGGCTCCCCCGCCAGGCTGCGGGCGCGGGTGCTCGATTCGCTGCGCCAGATGCGCATCGCCGAGCCGGAACGCCGCGCCGGCGCCTATCCCCATGAACTCTCGGGCGGCATGTGCCAGCGCATCGGCATCGCCATGGCGCTGGCCTGCTCGCCCCGGCTGCTGATCGCCGATGAGCCGACCACGGGGCTGGATGTCACCACCCAGGCGGCGGTGATGGATGTATTCCGCGATGCGGTGCGGCAAGGCGGCGTCGGCTCCATTTTCATCACCCATGACCTCGCCCTGGCCTCGGAATACTGCGACCGGATCCTCGTGATGCAATCGGGCGAGGTGGTCGAGGACGCGCCGGTCGCCGAGATCTTTTCGCGCGCCCGGCACCCCTATACGCGCCGCCTGCTGCGCAGCACGCCATCATCGGTGGACAGCATCGACGCGCTCTCGCCCGATGAGGAACCGCTGCCCCCCGCCCCGCCGCCGAGCGCGATCCGCGTGGCGCCGGTGCTGGAGGTGCGGGGCCTTTGCAAAGGCTACGCCTTCGCCCGCCCGCGCGGGGTGTCGAATTTCTGGAAGCCGCGTGACACCGCCGTGCTGCAGGCGGTCGATGGCGTGGACATGGTGATCCACCCGGGCGAGGCGGTGGGGCTGGTCGGGGAGTCGGGCTGCGGCAAATCGACGCTGTCGCGCATGATCAACCGCCTGATCGCCGCCGATGCCGGCGAGGTCCTGCTGCAGGGCGAACCGATCCACCGCATCTCCCCGGGGCGGTTTGCCGGGATGCCGGCACGGCGGCAGATCCAGATGGTGTTCCAGGACCCGACCGAAAGCCTGAACCCCCGCTTCAGCGTGTTCGAGGCGATCGCCGACCCGGTCGGCCAGCTTTTGCCGCATGAGGGAAAGGCGGCGCTGCGCGCGCGCGTGGAGCGCGCCGCGACCCAGGTCGGCCTGCCGCTCGCGCTGCTGCCGCGCTACCCGCACCAGTTGTCGGGCGGCCAGAAGGCACGCGTCGGCATCGCCCGCGCCATGGCCGTCGAACCGCGGCTGCTGGTGCTGGACGAGCCGACCAGCGCGCTTGATGTCTCGGTGCAGGCGGTGGTGCTGCGGCTGCTGACCCGGCTGCGGCGGGAGCAAGGGGTGGCACAGCTCTTCGTCAGCCATGACCTCAATGTCGTGCGGTTGCTCTGCGACCGCATCATGGTGATGTACAAGGGCCGCGTGGTCGAAACCGGCACCGCCGAGCAGGTCTTCAACCGCCCCGCGCACGACTATACCCGCGGCCTGCTCGCCGCGATCCCGCGCCTGCGCGACCATCGCCCATCGGAGGCCGAATGACCGATCAGATCTGGTTCGAGGATTTTCGGCCCGGCACCGTTCTGGAAAGCCCCCCGCGCGTCATCACCCTGGCCGATATCGACCGCTACGCCGATCTGACCGGTGAGCGCCATCCGGTCCATATGGACGCGGCCTTCGCCCGCGCCGCCGGCTTCCGCGGCCGCATCGCCCATGGCCTCTTCGCCCTGGCGCTGGTGGAGGGGCTGAAGGCCGAGATGGGCGGCTTTGACCGCAGCGTCATCGCCTCGCTCGGCTGGGACAAGGTGCGCTTCCTGGCCCCGCTGGAGCCTGGGGATGTGGTGCATCTGCGGCTGGAGCTGGTCGATCGCCGGCCAAGCTCCAAGCCCGGCCGCGGGGTTGCGACGGAACGGGGCTCGCTGGTCAAATCCGACGGCACGGTGGTGGTGACCGGCGAGCATGTGGTGATCCTGCTCAGCAGGCCCTGATCTGATCTGGCTCATCACTTTGCCCGAAATCTGGCACTTTCCCGGGACAGGCGATCCAGGGTCGGATAGGATCAGAAAAAGATGATCAGGGATGAAGTGCCGCCGACACGGGCAACGCCGGGGGTGGCTGTTATGAATTTCAATCGCAGACAAGGTCTCAAGGGCGCCCTTGGGGCGGCCGTTGGCGCGAGCATCGCCGGCATCGCCGCGCCGCAGGAGGCGCAGGCGCAGACCCGTGCCGAAACGCTCCGCCATGTGATGGGCGGCACGGTCAATTCGCTCGACCCGACCTCGCCCGGCAGCACGCGCGAGAGCTATGGCGTCGCCATGAGCATCTACGACCGCCTGGCGAGCTTCGGGCGCAAGCAGATCGACGGCAACTGGGTCTTCGACCTGGACAATGTGCGCGGCGAACTGGCCGAGAAGATCGATCGCTCCGCCGATGGCCGCACCCTGACCTTCCACCTGCGCCCCGATGCCACCTGGCATGACGGCACGCCGGTCACGGCCGAAGACATCAAATGGTCGCTGGACCGCGCGGTGCTGGCGCGCTCGCTGGCGCCGAGCCAGCTTTCCAGCGGCTCGTTGACCAAGGCGGAGCAGTTCAGCATTGCCGGCCCGCGCACGGTGGAGGTGAAGCTCGACGAGTCGGATCGCCTGGCGCTTGCCAACCTCTGCGTGCCCTTCGCGATCATGGTCAACAGCACGCTGGCGAAGAAGCACGCGACGGCCGACGACCCCTGGGCGCAGGCCTGGATGAAGGAGAACACCGCCGCCAGCGGCGCCTATATGGTCGAGAGCAACCGCCCCGGCCAGCAGCTGATCCTCAAGCGCAACGACGCCTGGAAAGGTGGCGCGGGCGGCGAACTGCCCTTCTTCCGCCGCGTCATCCTGCAGACGGTGCCGGAGGCCGCGACGCGGACCAATCTGATGGAACGGGGCGATGCCGATCTTTCGGTCGATCTCGCTTCCAGCGACGTCCCCGCGCTGCAGCAGCGCGGCAAGGTGAAGGTGGTCTCGATCCCCGCGACCAACGCCTTCAACGCCATCGTCTTCAACACCCAGATGCCGCCCTTCGACAATGTGAAGGTGCGCCAGGCCATCGCCGCGGCGCTGCCCTATGACGACATCTTCCAGGCGGCGCAGTTCAATCGCGGCAGGGCGCTGTTCGGCGCGCAATGGACCGAGGCGCCGAGCAGCGCCTTCCCGCAGGCGATGCCGCTCAACCTCGATCTCGACCGCGCCAGGCGGCTGCTGGCCGAGGCGGGGCATCCGGATGGCTTCGCCACCACCTTCTCCTTCGCCACCAGCTACGCCCCCTTCGCCGAACCCATGGGTGCGCTGGTGAAGGAGGCGCTGGCCAAGATCGGCATCGAGGTCACCATCCAGAAGATGCCCGACTCGCAGATGGCGACCATGATCACCGAGAAGCGCGTGCCTTTCTTCACCGACAGCGGCACCGCCTGGCTGCCGGCGCCGGACTACTTCTTCCGCATCTACTTCACCCGCAACCAGCGCTGGAACTTCAGCAGCTGGAACAATCCGGAAGTCAACGCGCTGGTGCAGACCGCCCGCTTCGAGACCGATCCGGCCAAATACGATGCCGCCTGCATGCGCATGATCACCCTGCTGGGCGATCAGGTGCCGCAGATCATGCTGTGGCAGGCGAACACGGATGCGGTCATGGCCAAGGACGTCACCAACTACACCTACTGGTTCCATCGCCAGGTCGATTATCGCGACCTCAAGCGGGGCTGAGCATGGCGGTACTGCGGGGCCTCGGGCGGCGCATCGGCGAGCGGCTGCTGGCCTCCCTGCCGGCGCTGCTCGGGGTGGTGGTCTTCACCTTCCTGCTGATGCGGGTGCTGCCGGGCGATCCGGCGGTGTTCTTCTCCTCCGGCCCCAATGCCGGGCAGGCGGAGATCGACGCGGTGCGGCGGGACCTCGGCCTTGATCGGCCGATCCCGGAGCAGTTGCTGCGCTACCTCCGCGATGTCGGCACCGGCAATCTCGGCCGGTCGCTGACCACGGGGCAGACGGTGGTGCAGGACCTCACCGAGCGCCTGCCGGCATCGCTGGAGCTGACGCTCTGCGCGCTGGTGCTGGCGCTCGGGCTTGCGCTGCCGCTCGGCATCATGGCGGCGGTGCGGCCGGGGTCGATTGTGGATCACGCGGTGCGCATGGTCTGCACGCTCGGGGTCTGCGTCCCGACCTTCGTGTCCGGGCTGCTGCTGATCTATGTGTTCTACGTGCAGTTGGGGGTGGCGCCGGACCCGACCGGACGGATCGACATCTTTGCCGCCGCACCACCGGATATCACGGGCTTCATGCTGATCGACTTTGCCCTGGTCGGGGACATGGAGGGCTGGCGCGCCGCCGCGTCCCAACTGATCCTGCCGGCACTGACCATGGCGCTGTTCGTGCTGGCGCCGCTGGCACGGATGACGCGCGCCTCGATGCTCGCTGTGCTGGGCAGCGATTTCATCCGCACGGCGCGCTCGATCGGGCTGTCGCGCTGGCGAGTCATCGCGGTCTATGCGCTGCGCAATGCGATCCTGCCGGTGCTGACCATGATCGGCATCGTGTTTTCCACCATGCTCGGGGCCAATGTGCTGGTGGAGAAGGTCTTCTCCTGGCCCGGCATCGGTTCCTATGCGCTCGATGCCCTGTTGGCCTCGGACTACGCGCCGGTGCAGGGCTTCGTGCTGCTGATGGCCGCGGTCTTCGTCATGGTGAACCTGCTGATCGACGTGCTCTACGGCATCGCCGATCCCAGGGTCTCGGTGGCGTGAGATACCGTCTCCTCCAGCAAGCGCTTTCTTCATGTGCCGCAGGGGCGCGGGGTTGCGCTGTTTGGTGGCTCCACCGCGCGCCCCTGCTCTGTGGCGACGAAGGGCCTGCGGTATTTGGC
>Ga0255334_1000582_pt1 | contig 26268 bp, 23 predicted proteins | sample EtOH5_35cm_T3_12_FD_202080 | JGI IMG/M metagenome (GOLD analysis project Ga0255334, IMG submission 202080) | Sandy soil microbial communities from University of British Columbia, Vancouver, Canada - EtOH5_35cm_T3_129 | ecosystem: Engineered > Artificial ecosystem > Sand microcosm > Unclassified ... | reverse complement strand
GCTGCGCTACTGGGAGCAGGAGTTTCCTCAACTCAACCCCGTCAAACGCCGCGGAAACCGCCGGTATTATCAGCGACAAGACGTGCTGATGATCCGGCAGATCCGCGCGCTTCTTTACGATCAGGGGTTCACCATCGGCGGCGCACGCTTGCGTTTGTCCGGCGATGAAGCCAAAGACGACACGACCCAGTACAAGCAAATGATCCGCCAGATGATCGCCGAGTTGGAGGATGTTCTGGTGGTACTCAAGAAATAAATTCCTGCTTTTAAATACTTCCAGTTTTCAAAAGCTTGCGATATATTCTTGAGCGTTCTTCGAGAAGAGGAACGGGTTTAACGCCTAGTCGGGGCGTAGCGCAGTCCGGTAGCGCACTAGCATGGGGTGCTAGGGGTCGAGTGTTCGAATCACTCCGTCCCGACCATATAATTCAAGGGGTTGCGAGATTTTATCTCGCGACCCTTTTTTATTTTTGGTTGTTTTTACCCCCCCCACAAAACCACCGGCTCTGGGTGGAAATCTTCGATGGATATCAAGGCGTGGCTTCTGGTTAGATCGGTGACGACGAATTCAGCTTGCCGTGTTGAAGCTCCGATTAAATTCAACTACGTCATGATGAGAGGGATTTTTGGCGAACAGGGCAGAGAGTTGCGCATTGAACGCCTCTCGCTTCTGCGCTGCGACTCCCTTGACTGCGGCATTCAACGCGGGACGCATCTCATCAGCGGTGTAATCGCAGCAGTACGCTGGCGTACAGGGTTGTTGACGCCATGAGTCCTCCAGGCTGCCACTGTCGACTGGCTCGAATCCAACTTCATTGACAAGTTGCATGACGAGATTCTTATGATTTGCATCGTCACCAGCAACGGCGACTCCCAGACGGTTTTCCGCGCCTTTTGGCTTTCCAAGATTCTCTAGCGAATAAGCCAGAATATTATTGAATGCCTTGATCACCGGTCGGCCAAGCTGCTCGCTAACCCAGACGCTCTCCGTTTGACCATTTTCCAAAGCAGCGATGCGCTCGTCTCTCAGGCCTGGGTAGTAATTACTCGTGTCGATCACTGGAACCGAAGATGGCAATGCGGCCAGCAGGTTCTTAGGAAGAGCCGCCATGGCCGGTAGGGGGATGGAAACAATCACAGTATCGGCGCCGTCGAAGACATCGTTCAGATCGCAAGCAATAGCACCCACTTCCTTGGCAAAAGCGCTTACCGAGTCTTTTCCGCGAGAGTTGGCGACGCTGACCTCGTGGCCAGCAGTGACAAGCTTGCGAGCAAGGGTTCCGCCGATAGATCCAATGCCAACGATCGCGATTTTCATAATGCCTCCAGAGATTCAAAGTCCGGATACGTTAGTATCAGTACTGCAGTATCCGCAAGAACCGACGATTTAGTCTGTAACCCACCAAAAGGTAAGTATCGATGGCGCGTGACTGGGAATGTGAGAACCCTTTACGACGGCAGGCCTGGTCTGCCGCTATAAACGCTACGCTTCGCGTTTTGGAGGGCAAATGGAAAATTGTGATCATTAATGAGTTGATGGCCGCTAAAGGCCGGCCGCTTCGGTTCTCCGAACTGGAGAAGCTCATTCCCGATGTCACGCAGAAGATGCTCATTCAGCAATTGAAAGGGCTTCAGCAGGACGACATTGTTCAGCGTACCGTATACCCAGAGGTGCCGCCGCGGGTGGAGTACGCGCTAACGGTGCTGGGTCATGCACTCGGCCCGGCTATGACTGCCCTTATAGACTGGGCAGAGCTTCGTCATCAGCACGAGGCAAAGGAGATAAAGCTGTCTAGCGTTAGCGACAATGAGCTGTTGGAACGCTAGTGCGCCGTGTTGGACGTAATCAAAATGTCAGCTCGTTTCAAAGCTGATGAACTGTGGTTTCCAAACGTTAGACTTGTGACTATATGTTTATTTGGTCACGATCTGTAGGTCCTCGATAGGGTGAGTAAGCTATTTCCATGAATCAGCCATCAATATCTTCATCTTCGCCCAGCTCCCGTGGCCCAGTTGATCACGAGATTCGCGATCAAATTGTCGCAGCGGCCAACGAACACTTCAGTCAATACGGCTATGGCAAAACCACGGTTTCCGACCTGGCCAAGGCCATCGGGTTTTCCAAGGCCTACATCTACAAATTTTTTGATTCCAAGCAGGCGATCGGTGAAGCCATCTGCGCAAATTGTCTGGCAGAAATCGTCGCGGCTGTGGAGCAGGCTATCAATGTAGAAGACCTGTCGCCGACGGAGCGCTTTCGACGTTTGGTCAAAACGGTGATCGCCACAGGTGTGAATCTGTTTTTTAACGACCGAAAACTCTATGACATTGCAGCGTTCGCGGCGTCGGAAAGCTGGCCCAGTTCGCAGGTTTATGACGCACAGATCAAAAGCTTCGTGTTGCAAATCGTGCGAGAGGGGCGAGAGATTGGCGAATTTGAACGCAAGACTCCGCTGGACGAGACAGTAGAAGCGATACATCTCGCGCTACGGCCATTCGTTAACCCCTTGCTGCTGCAGTACAACCTCGATTTTGTCGAGAAGGCGCCCACGCTTACCTCCAACCTCATCTTGCGTAGCCTCATGCCTTGACCTTTGAATGCCTTCAACGACAAAGTTTCGATCGGTTTCGGTCCGACCATCAACCGTATCGGTGGTGAAATTTCCGGTATGGTGCCCAATCCGCTTAGCCCTGGTCGCAATGACGGAAAACTCAAAAGCACGGGTGACGACACTGCCCTGGGTTTTAACGCCGGTATCTTGGTGCAGGCTACAGATCGACCCCGTTTGGGCGACACTCACGCGTCCGACTTGCAGGGCGCGGATTCCTGCACGCACGACGGGTTGAGGCTGCATCATCACCATTTTCAAGGCCGGGTTGTTTGGCGCTTTCTGCAAATCCGGTATCTGACATCCCAGGGCAAAGTGCAGTAACGACGACGCCGTCATTTTTCAGCTCACGATGAAGCGCATCAGAGAAGCGAAGAGCATAGGCTTTCGCGGCAGAGTAAACGCCGAAATTCTTCACGCCCAAGAAGGACAGCAAGCTTGCGACCATCAGGATTTGCCCACGTTTGCGGGCTCTCATGTCGGCGGCGAAAAAGCGTGTCAGGGCTGTCAGGCTGGCGATATCCAAATCAATCTACGCCAGGGACTCATCCAGAGGTTGATCCAGGAAAGGCCCTTGCAATCCATGACCGGCATTGTTGATGAGCGCATCGATCACTATATTGCGTTCGCGGAGTCGCTCATGCAGTTCGATGATCGCCGGGATCGAGGACAGGTCTGCTTGTTCGACGAACACTTCAACGCCGAAGCGTTCGCGCAACTGCGCCGATAGCGCTTTGCCAAATCCGCTTGATGCTCCGGTGATGAGCACCCAGGAATTCTCCTTCGATTTCATTTCGCTGTACTCCGGTTGGTTTCTATTGAGCTCGCCTGGTCAGGTCATCGTGTCGCAACAGGCTGGGCTTCAGGAGGTTGCCAGCCACCACCAAGCGCTTTGAATGCCGCGACCGCCGCCCGTGCCGATTCCGTTCGTGCTTGCGCCCGGGCATCGGAAGCCTGCAGCATCGTCTCGTCGGCATGAAGGACATCAATCAGGCTGGCCGTACCTTTCTGATAGGCAATGAACGACGATTGGCGAGCCTGTGTCAGAGACGCCTCTCCCCCGGTGAGGGTGGTTGCTTGAGCTTCCCGATTTACCAGTGAGGAGAACGCGTTCTCGACATCCTCGGTGGCGCGCAGCACAGACTGACGGTAAGCGGCCAGGGTTTCGGCTTCCTGTCCCTTGGCTTGGTCGATTTGGGCGTTTATGCGACCGAAGTCGAAGAGTCTCCAGCGCAGTCCCAATACGCCCGCCGACTGGCTGGCGCCGCCGGTAAAAAGGTTGCCTGCGGATACAGCCGTGGCACTGCCCAGCAATGCGCTAAGAGAAAACTTCGGGTAATACTCGGCAATCGCCTCCCCGATGCGAGCGTTTGAGGCCGCAAGACGGCGCTCAGCAACAATGAGATCTGGCCTGCGACGCAGCAAATCGGCCGGCGTTCCCATCGCCTTTAACTGCGGCGCTACAGGAATGCTCCCCGTATTTGCCAATTGCGTGCGGTGAGTGCCTGGCGGTGTGCCGAGCATGACATCCAGCGCATTCATGGCAGCATCCAGGCCGGCCTGCAGGGCCGGTACTGTCGCTTGGACCTGCGATAGTGCCCCCTCAGTCTGACGAACCTGATAGTCGGCGGCGAGGCCCTTGCTGTAGAGCAATTGGACTTTCTCTAGTAGCCCCTGCTGCGTTTTGACTTGCCGATTCGCAATGTCCAGCCGGGTCTGCAGTCCGCGGATAGTGATGTAGATATCAGCGGTCTGCGCGGCGATGGCCAATCGTGTGGCAGCGACGCCCGCCTCGCAAGCCTGGTACTCGGCCAGTGCAGCCTCGCGTCCGCGTCGCAGTCCGCCAAAGACGTCCACCTCCCAGCTGGCATCGAGGTTGGCCTCGTAGGAGCTTCCGTACCGATCATAGCCAGGCGTTGAGTTCAACACCTGGCCGAGCGGCGTCTCGATTGACTGGTAGGAGCGCGCGGCCTGTCCGCTGATGTTCCCCGAGGGCAGTAAAGCGGCATTTGCAGCACCTAGTCCGGCCCTTGCCTGCGTGACTCGCGCCGACGCCTGCGCCAGGTCCAGATTCTGCTCAAGTGCCTTGGAGACGAAGTCGGCTAGCAGTGGATCACCAAAGCCTTCCCACCAAGCTACAAGGGTGGTTGGCGTCGCTCCACGCCGCTGTTCGACAGAAGGCTGACCCAAGTAATGATCCGAAAGTGGAGCGTCTGGACGATGGTAGTCCGGACCGACCGCGCAACCTGCCAATAAGCCGGCGATGACCAAAAGAGCAATTGGACGGAGGGGAGGCATTGAGATTCCTTCAGTCGAGGATATTTGTGACCATGTTACGCAATAGTCACCTCGTGTCAATTGAGCTGATTTGAACAGATTTTTGGTTTTAGTCATCTACGGCGGCGACTTCTTCGTTGAGCTTGAAACGCTGGATGTTCCATGGATTGTGACTATTGACACGCATGGTCACTAGAATAAGAATATGACGCCTGTCCTATTTTTTAAGTAAGGGAACCTATGCGCCGGCTTCGACCTTTCCCCATTGCCGCTTGCTTGTTGCCTCTCGTCCTGACGGCATGTGGCGACTCATCCACTGTTGACGATCCACGCACGCATGCTCCTTTGGTGAGGCCTGGAACGGTTCAGGGTTCCTCCGACACCTCACGTTCTTTCTCGGGCGTGGTGGCTGCCCGCGTCCAGGGTGACCTGGGCTTTCGGGTATCCGGCAAGGTGCTTGAGCGTCTGGTCGACACCGGTCAGACCGTAAAACGTGGTCAGCCGCTGATGCGCCTTGATCCGATCGATTTGGGGTTGCAGGCGCGAGCACAGCAGGAGTCGGTCATAGCCGCTCGGGCCCGAGCCAAGCAGACAGCAGATGACGAGGCGCGATATCGCAGTCTGGTTGCCGCAGGCGCTATTTCTGCATCGGCTTACGACCAGATCAAAGCCGCAGCGGATACCGCAAAGGCGCAGCTTAGCGCCGCTGAAGCGCAGGCTGACGTCGCCCGTAATGCTTCTGGTTATGCGGTGTTGCTTGCGGATTCCGACGGCGTGGTGGTGGAGACGCTCGCCGAGCCCGGACAAGTTGTCAGCCCGGGACAGCCCGTGGTTCGACTGGCGCGGGCAGGGCAGCGCGAAGCCATCGTGCACCTGCCCGAGACGTTGCGCCCCGCAGCAGGATCCACTGCGCAGGCAACGCTTTATGGTAATACCACGGACGCTGTTACAGCGAAGCTCAGGCTGCTGTCTGACTCGGCCGACCGCATGACACGCACCTTCGAGGCGCGGTATGTGCTTGAGGGCGCGCTGGCCAATGCGCCGATAGGTTCGACCGTCACGCTTCGGATCACTGAAGGCACCACGCAAGGGCAGGGGCTGCAAGTACCGATCGCTGCCGTTTATGACCCAGGCCAAGGCACTGGTGTGTGGGTCATTGCCGGTACACCGGCGAAGGTGGCCTGGCGACCTGTACAAGTCCTGGGCTTGAGCGACGACACAGTGCGAGTCGCGGGCGACCTCAAAGTCGGCGAGCAGATCGTAGCGTTAGGCGCACATCTGTTGCGCGAAGGTGAAGAGGTGAGGTTGCCTCAACAGGATGACGAAAAAGTTGCCGGGGGGCGTCCATGAGCGAGGGTCGCTTCAATCTTTCCGCGATCGCCGTTCGTGAGCGATCTATCACGGTGTTTCTGATCTTTCTGATCGCTGTTGCAGGCACCCTGGCGTTCTTCCAGCTGGGGCGTGCGGAAGATCCTCCGTTTACGGTCAAGCAGTTGACGGTCATTACCGCGTGGCCGGGCGCCACGGCGCAGGAGATGCAGGACCAGGTAGCAGAACCACTTGAAAAACGCCTGCAAGAACTGAAATGGTACGACCGCACGGAAACCTATACGCGGCCCGGTCTCGCTTTCACCATGGTGTCGTTGTTGGACCGCACGCCACCCTCACAGGTGCAGGAAGAGTTTTATCAGGCGCGCAAAAAGCTCGACGACGAAGCCACAAAGCTACCGGCGGGTGTGATCGGGCCATTGGTCAACGACGAGTATTCGGACGTGACGTTTGCGCTGTTCGCCTTGAAAGCCAAGGGCGAGCCGCAGCGCTTGCTGGTGCGTGATGCTGAGTCGTTGCGCCAACAACTGTTGCATGTGCCGGGCGTGAAGAAGGTCAACATCATCGGTGAGCAAGCCGAGCGCATTTTTGTGTCCTTCTCCCATGACCGACTGGCCACCTTGGGCGTTTCTCCCCAGGACATCTTCGCCGCGCTGAACAGCCAGAACGTGCTCACACCCGCCGGTTCCATCGAAACCAACGGGCCGCAGGTTTTCCTGCGGGTGGATGGCGCTTTCGATAAATTGGAGAAAATTCGTGACACGCCCCTGGCGATTCAGGGGCGCACGTTGAAGCTCTCGGATGTGGCGACGGTTGAACGAGGCTACGAAGACCCTGCCACCTTCCTGGTGCGCAATAACGGCGAAGAGGCCTTGTTGCTGGGGGTCATAATGCGCGAAGGCTGGAATGGCCTGGACCTGGGCAAGGCGCTGGACGCCGAGACGGCGAAGATAAATGAAGGCATGCCGCTGGGCATGACGCTGAGCAAGGTCACTGATCAAGCCGTGAACATTGACTCGGCTGTTGGCGAGTTCATGGTCAAGTTTTTTGTCGCGCTGCTTGTGGTAATGCTTGTTTGCTTTCTCAGCATGGGCTGGCGGGTAGGCCTCGTGGTCGCAGCGGCGGTACCGTTGACGCTGGCGATCGTGTTTGTGGTGATGGCGGCCACCGGAAAGAACTTTGACCGTATTACCCTCGGCTCGTTGATTCTGGCGCTGGGACTGCTGGTGGACGACGCGATCATTGCTATTGAAATGATGGTGGTGAAAATGGAAGAGGGCTACGACCGAATCAAAGCTTCCGCGTATGCCTGGAGTCATACGGCTGCACCGATGCTCTCTGGCACACTGGTAACGGCGGTTGGCTTCATGCCCAACGGTTTCGCCCAGTCCACTGCCGGCGAGTACACCAGCAACATGTTCTGGATCGTCGGCATTGCTCTGATCGCTTCCTGGGTCGTCGCGGTGGCTTTCACCCCTTACCTGGGAGTGAAGTTGTTGCCAGACATCAAGAAGGTCGAGGGTGGGCATGCGGCTATCTATAACACCCCCCGTTACAACCGCTTCCGCCGGGTTCTGACACGCGTCATCGCTCGCAAATGGCTGGTGGCCGGCACGGTTATCGCGCTGTTTTTTGTGGCAGTCCTGGGCATGAGCCTGGTGAAGAAGCAGTTCTTCCCGACCTCGGACCGTCCCGAGGTGATGGTCGAGGTGCAAATGCCCTACGGAACCTCCATCGCGCAGACCAGTGCCACTGCCGCAAAGGTCGAGGCCTGGCTGCAAAAGCAGGAAGAGGCAAAAATCGTCACGGCCTATATTGGGCAGGGCGCGCCGCGTTTCTTCCTGGCGATGGCGCCAGAACTGCCCGATCCATCGTTCGCCAAGATCGTGGTGCTGACGGACAGTCAGGAGGCACGTGAAACCCTCAAGCTCCGTCTTCGCGAAGCGGTCGCTGCAGGCCTCGCCCCAGAGGCCCGAGTCAGGGCATCTCAAATTGTGTTTGGTCCGTATTCGCCATACCCGGTGGCCTACCGGGTGATGGGGCCAGACCTGACGAAGCTTCGCGAGATTGCGGGTCGTGTACAAGATGTCATGCAAGCCAGCCCGATGATGAGGACGGTCAACAGCGACTGGGGCCCTCTGACGCCGACGCTGCATTTCAACTTGGATCAGGATCGCTTGCAGGCGGTTGGACTGACATCCAGTGCAGTCGCCCAGCAGTTGCAATTCCTGCTGGCCGGCGTGCCGATCACGGCGGTTCGTGAAGACATTCGTTCAGTGCAGGTGGTGGGTCGCGCCGCGGGTGACATCCGGCTCGATCCCGCCCGGATTGAAGGCTTCACATTGGTGGGGGCGGCGGGTCAGCGTATCCCGCTGTCCCAGGTCGGAGAGGTGGATGTGCGTATGGAGGATCCGATCCTCAGGCGCCGTGACCGCACGCCGACTATCACCGTGCGCGGCGATATTGCCGAAGGCCTTCAGCCGCCCGATGTATCGGGTGTGATCGTCAAGCAACTGCAGCCGATTATCGACACGCTGCCTGGCGGGTACCGGATCGAGCAGGCGGGTGCGATCGAGGAATCGGGCAAGGCCGGCCAGGCGATAGTGCCGCTGGTTCCCATCATGATTGCCCTGACGCTGTTGATCATCATTGTCCAGGTGCGTTCGATCTCGGCAATGATCATGGTGTTCTTCACCTCGCCGCTGGGATTGATTGGCGTGGTGCCGACGCTACTGATCTTCCAGCAGCCGTTTGGAATCAACGCCCTGGTCGGGCTGATCGCGCTGTCGGGCATCTTGATGCGCAACACGCTGATTCTGATCGGGCAGATCCATCACAACGCCCAAGAAGGCTTGGACCCGTTTCACGCAGTGGTCGAAGCCACGGTACAGCGTGCCCGCCCGGTACTGCTGACAGCACTCGCGGCAATCCTGGCGTTCATCCCGCTGACCCATTCCGTCTTCTGGGGGACGCTGGCCTACACGCTGATCGGAGGCACGTTAGTCGGCACCATCATGACGCTGGTGTTCCTGCCGGCGATGTACGCCATCTGGTTCAAGATCCGTCCTGACTCGTTGGCGGTCAGCGACTCGAGTTCTTTGATGGTGATTTTGGCCATAAAGGGGATTTACCCCCACAAAAACGTCGGCTCTTGATGGACGTTACTGGACTCTCACAGTCAGCGACGAATCTACCTATCCGAACACGTCATGGCCAGTGAGCCCGTCTTCAGCTTCACCGGTCCACAACGCAAAATGGTATCGGCGATTCAGCGGATGATTTACGTGGCGAAGTTGTCGGCGAATCGGGGGGGGGGATTATCGGTATCCGCAGGAGTCGGTGAGGGTGGGGGTGAAAAATGACTATCTCGATTTTCCATTCGCAACCTGATGGATGACGCTGGGGCCGGAACTGTCACCGGCCACCTTCGTGGTACTGCTGGAAAACTCAAAAGCCCCGGAGAGGATTGGATCTAACCTGGATCAACAGTAAACGACTGTTTTTAAGCGAATTTTTTGTTTTTTATCTTCCCAGGCGAAGCGAAAGTTGATAAATTCCGCGCCTCTTACAGGGGGCCTTACAGGGCTTCTAGCGTAAGGACGCAGCATCTCGATGTTGCTCGCAAGCTGCAAAATCAGGAATAGAGTGCTGGGCACTCGTAGCAACAGATACAGGGGCGTCGCCAAGCGGTAAGGCAGCAGGTTTTGATCCTGCCATGCGTTGGTTCGAATCCAGCCGCCCCTGCCATTTTCCTTATACTCATTCAGGTATAACTCAGCCGGCATGCTCGAAAGCATGTATTGGCGCGTCCTCAGACCGTCACTGCGGCAATAGAATCTTCAAGCGTCCTGCTTATCTGCGCCAATATCCCACATCGATTTCATTGCAATACCGTAACCGTGAACCGCCCACTCTCGAGCGACCGCGCTATCATTCGTCTCGCGAGCGTTTGCAAGCGGGATCCTATAACGTTTGACTTTGCCATTTCGGGTGAAGCGCCAGCCGTTCGCAGTCCCGGCGACAGAGTTGAGGACAATGCAGTCGAAACGGCGATTCAATGGTGATAAGTTTCGTGTCGTTAGCAAGATGTTAAAGGTGGGAAGGGCGCGCCTGGTCATGGGCTCGGATGACGGCTACAGCTTCACCGGGAAATGGAAAGACAGAGCAATGCCCCGCAGAAGGGTTACTGAATGCCGAAGAAAAAGCCGGAAAGTAAAGTAGCAGCGACGGCTACTGCTAATGAAATTGAGCGCGCGATCCAAGCCCTGAACAGAATGGCTGAACGCCTTTGGGGAGAGGGTCGAGAGATCGAGGCGAAAGCCCTCCTTGACGCCCTTGATTCTCTAAACAGGGCACTGGACCGGATCAGGATTGGCGAAAGCCGCAGGGTTGTGACTCTTCATTGAAGACAGCCATGCACACCTTTTTGGATATGGACATTCAATGAAAAGCCCCTCTCCACTTGTTTGGCGGAAAAAACGCTAGCGGCGACGATGACATTGTAACCCCGGAAAAATCGGCGCTCGGTGCTTGTACGAGTTCCGGTTTTTATCCGTAACGCTGGCTTAATCAAGCGATGGTGAGATCACGCTTCTTCAGCGTCTTTCAGTAGACAGCTAAGACATTTTTCGAATGGTAACCGCTGTTTTCGAAGACTACATTCCAGCCCATGAAACGCTATCTGCGGTTTTGTATCATCTTGATGATTAGCCTGGCGCTTCCCCTCAGCGGGATGGCGGGCGTTCAGGCACCGACAGAACCTTGCCCAATGAAGACGATGGGCATGGCGATGATGGACGACATGGGGATGGACTGCTGCAACGATATGAAAAGCCCTTCCGAGCACGGCAAACCGTGTAAGCCGGGCCAGGAATGCAAGACAGGCGGCATGCTGCAAGTCTCGATCTTCAAGCCTCCTGTAACCGTATTCAGCCCCGTCGTGATTTCCTTCTTCAGCGATTCCCTACCCGTACAGGCCCCGTCCGGGGTATGGCGACCGCCTCGCGTTTGATTCCTGTCCCACATTGAGCCTCTTTCCGCATTAGCGGGATGGACTAGCTGCGCGCATGTCTTTTTGACGCGTGCAGTGGATGATCACAGGAATCGTAAACATGAACTCCAAGTGCTATTGCACAGGCTGGTCCCTCGTGGCCGGTCTGGCGGTAAGCGTGCTGGCGTTGCCGAGTTTTGCTGCCGCCTTGACGCTCGATGAAGCGTTGCGGCTGGCCGAAAGCAATGCGCCGTCGCTGACCGCACAAGACGCGAAAATTCAGGCCGCCAGCAGCGCGGCTATTCCAGCCGGCGAGCTACCTGACCCCAAGCTACTGCTGGGTGTGCAGAACTACCCCATTGGTGGTCCGGATCGCTGGAGCATCGACCAGGACTTCATGACCATGCAAGTGGTCGGGGTCAGGCAAGAGATGCCCAACAGCGATAAGCGCAAAGCGCGCGTCGAGGTCGCCGATGCGGCCATCGATCGAGCCGCTGCGGAGCGTCGAGTTGAACGTCTGAAGGTACGCCAGTCCACGGCGTTGGCCTGGATCAGCAGCTACTCGGTTGAGCGCAAAGATGCGCTGTTCCAGGACTTCTACAAAGAAAATCGTCTGTTGACCAATACCGTCCGGGCCCAGATTGCCGGTGGCCGCGCTCAACCCGCGGATGCGGTGGCGCCCAAGCAGGAAGCGGCTCAACTGGCGGAGCAACAGGACGATCTGATTCGCCAACGCGCACAGGCCCGAGCGGCCCTCAAACGCTGGATAGGCTCCGCCGCCAACGACAAGCCTGTGGGCAGCCTGCCTGAATGGCCCGTCGATTCCTCAAGCTACTCCCATAAACTGCAACATCATCCTGAGCTGGCAGCGTTTGCGCCGATGACCCGCGAAGCGCAAGCCAAGGTTCGTGAAGCCGTGTCGGAGAAGCAGTCCGACTGGAGCTGGGAACTGGATTACCAGCGCCGTGGCCGGGAGTTTGGCGACATGGTCAGCGTGCAATTTTCCTGGGATCTGCCGCTGTTTCCTGACTCCCGCCAAAACCCCAAAATCGCAGCCAAACAGGCTGAACTTAGCCAGCTTGAGGCCGAGCGCGAAGCCCTGTCACGCGAGCACACTCAGCAACTGGAAAACGAACTGGCTGACTTTGAACGCCTGAATCGTGCCGTGCGCCGAAACCAGGAAAGCCTGTTGCCGCTGGCCAAGGAAAAGGTCGAACTCAGCATGGCCAGTTATCGTTCCGGCAAAGGCGATTTGAACGCCGTTGTTGCCGCCCGACGTGAACTCATCGAAGCCCGCCTCAAACAGATCGACGTGGAAGAGCAGCGAGCGCTGACCAGTGCGCGGCTGTATTTTGCTTATGGGGAGTCCAGCCAATGATCCTTAAAAAATGGAATGGGGCATTGTTGGTAGGCATCTCGCTGGCATTGGGTGTTGCCGTTGGCTACTGGTTGGCGCATCAGCGCATGAGCGGAGTACCCGCTACCGCCCCCGATCAGAGCCTCAATCCACCGAATGAACGCAAGGCCCTGTATTGGTACGACCCCATGTACCCACAGCAAAAGTTCGATAAGCCGGGGAAGTCTCCCTTTATGGACATGCAGCTGGTTCCTCAGTACGCCAGTGGGGAAGGGGATCGGGCGACAGTCAGTATCGACCCAGGTCTGACCCAGAATCTCGGTCTGCGTTTTACGACTGTCACCCGTGGGGCCTTTGATTCGAGCCTCGACGTGACAGGTGCATTGACGTTCAACGAACGTGATGTCGCTGTGATTCAGGCTCGCACCACCGGCTTTGTTGAGCGGGTCTATGCCCATGCTCCCGGCGATGTACTCAAAGCCAACGCGGCGTTGGCGGATATCCTGGTGCCGGAATGGGCCGCTGCCCAGACAGAGTTTCTTGCGCTGAGGCGCAATGGAGATGCTGACTTGTTGGCTGCGGCCCGCCAGCGACTACGACTCACAGGGATGCCGGCAACACTGATTACTGAGGTAGAGCGTAGCGGTAAGGTTCAGCCCTACCTGACGCTCACCAATCCCATTGCCGGTGTGCTGCAAGCGTTGAACGTACGTGTGGGAATGACCGTGGCGACCGGTGACACCCTGGCACGCGTCAATGGCTTGAGCAGTGTCTGGCTAGCCGTGGCCGTTCCAGAATCGGATGCCGGATCGATCACCTTGGGGCAGGCGGTCGAAGCGCGCCTGCCAGCCTTCCCAGGGGCTACGCTCAGCGGCAAGGTCAGCGCAATTTTGCCCGAGACCAATCCGGACAGCCGCACCCTTCGTGTGCGGGTGGAACTACCCAATCCGGACGGACGCCTCAGGCCGGGTTTGACGGCGCAGGTACGCCTGAACCGTTCGACCGAGCAAAGTGTGTTGTGGGTGCCGAGCGAGGCCGTCATTCGCACTGGCCGACGTGCTCTGGTGATGCTTGCCGAAGACGCCGGCCGCTATCGTCCCGTGGAGGTGCAGCCAGGGCAGGAAAGCGATGGCAAGACGGCGATCTTGAAAGGTCTGGAGGAAGGACAGAAGGTGGTTACCTCTGGCCAGTTTCTGCTCGACTCGGAGGCCAGTCTAAAGGGCATTGTTGCCCGCTCAGAGGAAGAGTCACCACCGCGCGTAGCAGCCTCCAGCTTTCATGAAGCGGTGGGGCAGATCGTTGAGATCAACGATAAAGAAGTCACGCTTGCCCATGGTCCTTTCAAGACGCTGGGCATGCCTGGCATGACGATGACGTTCCCACTCGCTAGTCCGGCGCTGATGCAGGGCCTCAAGACGGGGGATAAGGTTCGCATTGCGGTGAGCCAGACCGATGATGGTTTGCGTGTCGAGCGTCTGGATAAATCGGGGAGCCAGCCATGATTGCTGCCCTGATTCGTTGGTCAGTAGCCAACCGATTCCTGGTGCTGTTGGCGACGCTGTTTGTCACGGCTTGGGGCGTCTGGTCGGTGCAGAACACGCCCATCGATGCGCTGCCGGATCTCTCCGATGTCCAGGTGATCATCCGTACCCCTTTTCCGGGACAAGCGCCGCAGATTGTCGAGAACCAGGTGACCTATCCGTTGGCCACCACCATGCTCTCAGTACCGGGAGCCAAGACTGTGCGTGGTTATTCCTTCTTCGGTGACAGCTTTGTTTACGTGCTGTTCGAAGACGGCACTGACTTGTACTGGGCTCGCTCGCGGGTGTTGGAGTATCTGAGCCAAATACAAAGTCGCTTGCCGGCCAGCGCCAAGCCGGCGTTGGGACCGGATGCGACGGGCGTGGGCTGGATCTATCAGTACGCACTGGTGGATCGCAGTGGAGGACACGACCTGGCGCAGCTACGCGCACTTCAGGACTGGTTCCTCAAGTTCGAACTCAAGACCCTGCCCAACGTTGCGGAAGTGGCCACCGTGGGCGGCATGGTCAAGCAGTACCAGGTGCAGCTTGATCCACTCAAGCTGGCCAGCCTCGGTATCACTCAGGCTGAGGTGACCGAAGCCATCGGCAAGGCCAACCAGGAAACGGGTGGCGCGGTGCTGGAGATGGCAGAGACCGAGTTCATCGTGCGCGCTTCTGGCTACCTGAAGACGCTCAATGACTTCCGGGCAATCCCGCTCAAACTTGGCTCAGGTGGTGTGCCGGTGACCCTTGGCGATGTCGCCACCATTCAGTTGGGACCGGAAATGCGGCGTGGCATTACTGAACTCGACGGCGAAGGCGAGACCGTCGGCGGCGTGGTGATTTTGCGCAGTGGCAAGAATGCTCGCGAGACCATAGCGGCGGTCAAAACCAAACTCGACGAATTGAAAAGCAGCCTGCCGGCCGGGGTGGAAATCGTCACCACCTACGACCGCAGCAAGCTGATCGACCGTGCTGTGGAAAATCTCAGCCACAAACTAATCGAAGAGTTCATCGTCGTCGCGTTGGTCTGTGGGATCTTCCTCTGGCACCTGCGCTCATCCCTGGTGGCGATCATCTCCTTGCCTGTTGGTGTGTTGATTGCCTTCATCGTCATGCGCTACCAAGGCATCAACGCCAACATCATGTCCTTGGGCGGTATTGCCATCGCCATTGGCGCCATGGTCGATGCTGCTGTGGTGATGATCGAGAACGCCCACAAGAAGATTGAGGCATGGCACGCGGCCAATCCGGGGGAAGAACTGAAGGGGGAGCGTCATTGGCACGTTATGACTGAAGCGGCGGCAGAGGTAGGCCCCGCACTGTTCTTCTGTTTGTTGATCATCACCCTGTCGTTCATTCCCGTGTTCACCCTGGAGGCGCAAGAGGGACGGCTGTTCGGCCCTTTGGCTTTCACCAAGACCTACGCCATGGCTGCAGCGGCGGGATTGTCAGTGACCTTGGTGCCGGTGCTGATGGGCTACTGGATTCGGGGGCGAATCCCAGGTGAACAACAGAACCCGTTGAACCAGTGGTTGATTCGGATTTATCAGCCAGCCCTGGACGCAGTCTTGCGTCGACCAAAGATCACGCTGCTGGTGGCGCTGTTGGTTTTTGTCAGTGCGCTATGGCCAATGTCTCGCTTGGGCGGCGAGTTTCTCCCCCCGCTGGACGAGGGTGACCTGCTCTATATGCCTTCCGCTTTACCGGGATTGTCGGCGCAGAAGGCCGCGCAATTGCTGCAACAGACCGACCGGCTGATCAAGACCGTGCCAGAGGTTGAACACGTCTTTGGTAAAGCCGGCCGCGCCGAAACCGCCACCGACCCCGCACCGCTGGAGATGTTCGAAACCACCATCCAATTCAAGCCGCACGAGCAATGGCGTCCAGGCATGACCCAGGAAAAGTTAGTGGAAGAACTGGATCGAGTGGTACGAGTCCCTGGGCTGACGAATATCTGGATACCACCGATTCGCAACCGTATCGACATGCTGGCCACGGGGATCAAGAGTCCCATTGGAGTGAAGGTTGCCGGCACCAACCTGGCGGAGATCGATGCCGCGACTCAGGCCGTGGAGCGAGTGGCCAAGGGCGTACCCGGCGTCAGTTCGGCGCTGGCCGAGCGACTGACTGGTGGCCGCTACATCGATGTGGATATCGACCGCAAAACTGCCGCCCGTTACGGACTGAACATCGCCGATGTGCAGTCCATCGTGGCTGGCGCTATCGGCGGTGAAAATGTTGGTGAGACTATTGAAGGGCTCGCACGCTTCCCGATCAACGTGCGTTACCCGCGGGAGTGGCGTGACTCGCTCGGTGCCCTGGAGCAATTGCCGATCTATACCCCACTAGGGAACCAGATCACCCTCGGCACAGTGGCGAAGGTCAAGGTCACGGACGGTCCGCCGATGCTCAAGAGCGAGAACGCGCGGCCCTCTGGTTGGGTATACATCGACGTGCGTGGCCGGGACATTGCCTCGGTAGTCGCCGATCTGCGTCGGGTCGTCAATGAGCAGGTCAAGTTGCAGCCCGGCATGAGCCTGAGTTACTCAGGGCAGTTCGAATTTCTAGAAAGAGCCAACGCACGACTCAAGCTGGTGGTGCCTGCCACGCTGTTGATCATTTTCGTGTTGCTCTATCTGACCTTCGCGCGCTTCGATGAGGCCTTGCTGATCATGGCCACTCTGCCATTCGCCCTGACTGGCGGAGCATGGTTCCTCTATCTGTTGGGGTTCAACCTGTCAGTCGCCACTGGGGTTGGCTTTATCGCCTTGGCCGGCGTTTCCGCCGAGTTTGGCGTGATCATGCTGCTCTACCTGAAGAACGCCTGGGCCGAACGTGAAGACCTCGGCGACAGCACTGAGCGCGGTCTGGTGGCGGCGATTCGTGAAGGCGCCGTGCAGCGTGTTCGACCCAAGGCCATGACCGTGGCCGTCATCATTGCTGGCTTGCTCCCCATCTTGCTGGGCAGCGGGACCGGCAGCGAGGTGATGAGCCGAATCGCTGCACCCATGGTCGGCGGCATGGTCACGGCGCCCTTGCTTTCCCTGTTTGTCATTCCGGCGGCCTATCGCCTGATGCGTCGCCGGCACCTCTCAGTTGAACCCATCAACCCTCAAGGAAAAGTCGTATGAAACTGACCCTGATTGCAGTTGCAAGCACCGTATTTACGCTGTCTCTTTCGGCCCACGCAGAGGATATACCGGGCATGAAAATGGACGGAATGGAGGGCATGCAGATGAAGCAGGAAACAACGCAGGCTCCCGTCGCCACCGCCGACGGAACGATCAAGGCTTTCGATACTATGAAGCATACGGTGACCATCTCTCACGGCGCTGTTCCCGCTGTGCAATGGCCGCCGATGACCATGGCCTTTTCCGTGACGGAAGATCAGCTGACAGGGCTGACGGCTGGAGACCGAGTATCGTTTTCATTTCGAGTAGAGGGTGGCAGAGCGACGATTGTTTCAATAAAAAAGTGAATCTGCGGTGGTGGAAGCAACCGGCGCGCTATGTCGTGCCGGTTGAATCCAAAGCCGATAGCTGCCGCAGGAGAGTGAGTCATGCCCAGATGCCGCTATTTCAGGTACCACCCCCACGGCTGGTCACTGACGTACTCGGTCACTTGCTTGACCTCCAGGTAATTGTGCAAACCCCACTGGCCGAGTTCTCGGCCAATACCGCTGTGCTTCATGCCGCCCCACGGCGCTTCGACAAAGGTCGGTTGCGAGCAGTTGACCCAGATAATCCCGGCGCGCAGTTGGTTGGCGACGCGAGCGGTGCGTTGTAAATCGGCACTCATCACGGCGGCAGCGAGGCCGAAGCGACTGGCGTTGGCCATTTGCACCGCTTGTTCTTCGGTCTTGAAACGCTTGATGCACAGCACTGGGCCGAACACTTCTTCGCGCCAGAGGATGCTGCTGTGTCCCGGCTCGTCGAAGATCGCCGGTTCGATGAAATAACCCTCTGGCTGATGCGCCGGTTGCCGACCTCCGGTGAGCAGGCGTGCGCCGCTGGCCAGTCCCTGATCGATAAAACCGAGGACCTTGTCGTGTTGACCTCGGCTGACCAAAGGGCCCAATAACACGCCGGGTGCCAATCCTGGGCCGATGGTGATCTTGCGGGTTTCCTCGACCAGTCGTTCGATCAGCCGCGAGGCGATGTTTTCCTGTATCAGCAAGCGTGAGGTGGCGCTGCATACCTGGCCCTGATTCCAGAATATCCCGAATAGAATCCACTCCACCGCCGCCTCGACATCGGCGTCGTCGAACACGATGAACGCCGACTTTCCGCCCAGTTCCAGGCTGATGTTCTTGATGTCGCGGGCCGCTGCCGACATGATTTTCGCCCCGGTGGGCACGCTGCCGGTGAAGGCCAGTTTGTCCACGCCGGGGTGTTCGGTGAGCGGACCACCGGCATCAGCCCCGAGACCGCTCACGACGTTCAGGACGCCGGCCGGAAGACCGATGCGGTCGGCGGTGGCCGCCAGTTCCAGCGCCGTGAGTGGCGTCAGCTCGGACGGCTTCAACACCAGCGTCGCCCCGGCAGCCAGCGCCGGGGCGACCTTCCACGCGGCCATCAACAGCGGGTAGTTCCAGGGAATGATCTGCCCGGCAACGCCGATCGGTTCATGGCGGATGCGACAGCGAAAACGTGCGTCCGGCAAGGCCAAAGGTTGATCCTGCTGCTGGTCCAGTTCGCGGGCCAGCCCGGCGTAATAGCGAAAGCAACCAATCGCATCGCCCACGTCCCACTGCGCTTCGGGCAACGGTTTGCCGTTGTCGCGCACTTCCAGTTCCGCCAGCGCCTGTTGACCGTTCCCCAGTTCATCGGCCAGCGCTTCCAGCCACTGCGCGCGTTCGGCGCCGGTGGTTTGGCTCCATCCGTTATCGAAGGCTCGCCGGGCGGCGCGCACTGCATGATCGATGTCTTCTTCGGTGCCTGCGGCGACCCGATGGAAAACCTGCCCGGTGGCCGGGTCGATCACATCCAGGTAACCGCCCAGGTCTGGGCTGACCCACTCGCCGTTGATGTAAAGCTGATCACGCATGGTGTGACTCCTGGACGCCGGTGCGGCGGTTTTGCAGGTGACGGGAAGTGAACAGCAGCGCCAGCGACGCGCAGATGATGACGGTCGAGACCGCGTTGATCTCCGGCGTCACGCCACGGCGGATGGACGAAAAGATATAGATCGGCAATGTCGTTTCGGAGCCTGCGACAAAGAACGCGATGATGAAATCGTCGAAGCTGAAGGTGAACGCCAGCAGAAACCCGGCCATGATCGCCGGACTGATCTGCGGCAGGGTGACTCGCCAGAACGTTTGCATCGGCGGCGCATAGAGGTCCGCCGAGGCTTCGAGCAAGGCTTTGTCCAGCAAGTCGACGCGGCTACGCACGATCACCATGACCAGTGCCATGGTGAACAGCGAGTGCGCGGCGATCACCGTGAAGAAGCCCATGTTCAACCGTGGAACGCTCGGTATCCAGGCCGCGAGCAACGGGTTGATCAGGTCGAACAGGCTAATGAATGCAATCAGTGTCGAGATGCCGATGACAATGCCCGGCACGATGATCGCGCAATAGGTCAGCGCATCGAACAGCAACCGCACTTTGGCGCCGGCGCGCTGTAAGCCGAACACCGCGAGCGTGCCGAACAGCGTGGCAATCACCGCTGAAGTGAAAGCAATGAACGCGCTATGACCCAGTGCCTCCATGATGAACGGGTTGCCAAACGCGCGACCAAACCACTGCACCGAGCAGCATTCGAACGCCAGGCCGCTGCGCCCGGCGTTGAAGCTGAACAGCACGATCAACGCGATCGGCGCATAGAGAAACAGGTACAGCGAAGTCGAATAGCTGCGCAGCCACATGTCACAACCCTCCGTCGGCAGGGCGGCCGCCATAGCGCGCCACCAGTTTCAAATACACGCCGATGATCAGCAGCATCATCGCCACCAAGGTCATCGCCAGCGCGCTGCCGAAGGGCCAGTTGCGCGATTGCAGGAACAGATCGACCAATGCGTTACCGACGAAAAACACTTTGCCGCCACCGAGAATGGCCGGGATCAGGAACTCGCCCATCAACAGGATGAACACCAGCATCACCCCGGTGATGATCCCGGGCGCGGAGAGTGGCAGGGTGATCCGCCGGAAACTTTCGAAAGCGCTGGCACCCAGGTCCGCCGAGGCTTCGAGCAGGCGCTTGTCGAGTTTTTCCAGGCTGACGTAAATCGGAAACACCATCAGCGGCAAGTAGCCGTAAACGATGCCGATCAGCACCGCCCATGGCGTATTGATCAGACGCACGTCTTCAAAGCCAAGGCTGGCGAGCAAGGCTGGAATGCCCTTGCCGCTGAGGATGAAAATCCAGGCGTAAGTGCGGATCAGGAAACTGGTCCAGAACGGCACGATCACCAGCGTCAGCAACAGCGAGCGATTGCGGGTGACCTTGACCGCCAGAAAATACGCCAGCGGGTATGCCGCCACCAGGCACACCAGCGTGCCCAGCGGCGCCAGCATCAGCGTGTTACTGAACGCCGCGCCACGGGAACCGAGGTTCAAATAGTTGGCCAGCGTGAAGCCCCCGGCGTAACCGCCCACGGCACTGCGCTCGCCGAAACTGAAGACCAGGATGATCACCAGCGGCATCAACAACAGCAGCAGGAACCACAGGGTCGAAGGCAAGAGCATCAGCAGGGTGATCCGCCGACCGAGGCTGCGCCGCTGGCGAACCTCGACCGACAGGGCGTTGCCCGGCTGCACCGTTTGCGGGTGGGTGACGGCGTTCATGGGGGACTCCTCATTGGCCATGGTCAGGCGATCAGGCGGACTTGAAGCGAGCCATCAGTTCGGCGCGCGCCGGGCTGGTGAGCGTCGTCGCGGCACCGAACTCGAGAGGGCTGAGCGCTTCGGCGGCCGGGTACATGATCGGATCGTCGAGCATGGCGGTGGGCAGCAACGCATCGACGCGTTTGTCGCCGCTCGGGTAGCCGTGGCTCAATACTTCGAGTTTGTTGTGCTGCGGATCGAGCAGGTAGTTGATGAAGGCGTAGGCCGCGTCCTTGTGCTCCGAGCTTTTGGGAATGGCAAAGAAGTCACTCCACAGTTCGCCACCTTCCTTGCCCAGTTCGAACTGCATCTGCGCGTTGTCGCGGTGCAGCTGAGAGGCATCGCCGGTCCAGGACATCGCCAGCCAGGCATCGCCGCTGCGCATTGACGGCTGGATGTCGGAGTTGATGGCGAACAGGTGCGGCTTGACCTCGATCAGCAGTTTTTCAGCATCGGCCAGTTCTTTCGGGTCCAGGGAATTGAAGCTATAGCCGAAGCTTTTCAACGCGTTGCCGATGGCGGTCAGTTGGTAGTCGTGAACCATCGTCCGGCCGCTGGCGGGGCCTTGAGCTGCAACCCAGAATTCTTTCCAGCTGGAGGGGCCGTTCTTCAGTTTGCCGGTGTCGTAGAGCATGCCGGTGGTGCCCCAGTTTTTCGGCACCGCATACACCTTGCCGTCCACCGTTCCTTGGGCCATGAATTTTTGCTGGAAAGCCGACGCCTCAAAGTTGGGAATGCGCGACAGGTCCAATGGTTCGATCAGGCCCAGGCCAACGTAAGTGCTGATGGTGTAGTTGGTCGGCACCAGCACGTCCCAGCCACTGCCACCGGCCTGCAATTTGGCAAGCATCTCTTCGTTGGAACCGAACACGCTCATCGAAACGCGCGCACCGGTGGTTTTGGCGAAGGTGTCGAGGTTTTCCTGGCTGTGGTAATTCGGCCAGGTCGCCAGCGACAGGCGATCGCCCAGCCTGGCCTGCTCGGCGGCTTCGGCGGTGGAGGTCAGCAGGCCGGGCATGTGGGTTGCGACCACCGCTGCGGCAATTCCCAGACCTGTGCGGCCAAGGAACTCGCGGCGGCTGATCGAGCCGTTCTGCCAGCTACGCAGGGTTTTGATAAACGTCTTCTGGTCCATAGCACGCTCCACATTCGGTTGATGAAACGAATCGATGATTTACAACGCCATGGCCAAGCCATTGGCGTGATCCCAGCCGACGCTCACTGCCGCGCCGTGTTCGAATGCATTGGCGCCGTGATCCTGCTGGCGCGGCACACGCACGCAAACCACGCCAAAGGCTTGGGTGCGCACGCGATATTCGGTGGAGTTGCCGAGGTAGATGCGGTCTTCCACGTGGCCTTGCACCTTCACTTCGCGGGTCATGGCGGCGTTGGCGCTGGCGATGCTGATCAGCTCCGGGCGCACCGCGATGCAACCGGCAACGTCTGCGCTCAAGGCTTTGCCGGTAGGCGTCAGTGGGCTGGTCAGTTCCAGCCCTTGCTCGGTGCGCAGCACGACTGAATCGCCCTGCATTTGACGAACCGTGCCGTTGAACAGATTGGATTCACCGATAAAATCGGCCACGTAACGGCTGGCCGGCGCTTCATACAGTTGTTCCGGGGTGGCGGTCTGGATGATCGAACCGTTGTGCATCACGCTGATGCTGTCACTCATCGACAAGGCTTCTTCCTGGTCGTGGGTGACCAGCACAAAGGTGATGCCGACTTCGCGTTGCAGGCGCAGCAATTCGGATTGCATTTCCTTGCGCAGCTTGCGGTCCAGCGCCGCCAGCGGCTCGTCCAGCAGCAACACGGTCGGTTTGTTGACCAGCGCCCGGGCCAGGGCCACGCGCTGCTGTTGGCCGCCGGAAAGTTCACTCGGCTTGCGTTGGCCGAAGCCGCTCAGGCGCACCATTTCCAACGCTTCATCAGCCATGCGCAGTTGGTTTTTTTTGTCAGGTCGCGGAGTGCGATAACGCAGCCCATAGGCGATGTTCTGCGCCACTGTCAGGTGCGGGAAGAGGGCGTAATGCTGGAACACCATGTTCACCGGCCGCTCAAACGCCGGCACTCCGGCTACATTCTTGCCCGACAGGCGCACTTCGCCGCTACTGGGCTGTTCGAAGCCGGCGATCATGCGCAGGGTGGTGGTTTTGCCGCAGCCGGAACCGCCGAGGAAGGAATGGAATGAGCCGCGGCGCACCGCGAAGTTCAGGCCATTGACGGCTGACACCTCGCCATAGCGTTTGACCACGTTGCAGAATTCGATATCGCTTGGCGAAGTGTCGTTCACGCTGTTGTTCACGAGGCGGGCTCCCTTGCAGTGATGAATCAGTGCGTCGGGGGCCAAACTAGCAATCGGGGTTTTGCGCTGTATATATCCCTTGGGGGATAGAGTCGGTTTCAGGTGTCAGGCTTCGACGACCAGTTCCTGGCCGGTAAGGTCGCGGATAAACAGCCCGAGCAATTCGGACTGGCTGCCGATACCGAGCTTGGCGTAGATGTTTTTGCGGTGAATCTTCACCGTGCCAGGACTGATGCTCAGTTGTTCGGCGACCGAGGCGCTGGAGTGACCGCGTAGCAGCAATTGGACAATTTCTTGTTCGCGGCCGGTGAGGATGTGCGCGCCGAACTGATCGAAGGCTTCGCGGATCTTGAAGTCCAGGTCCTGCGCCGGGCGTGGTTGCTGGGCTTGACGCAAACGCCAGGCTTCACTGATGACCTGTTCAACCACGGCCTGCGCGCACTCGATCAACTGCATCTCGTCACGACCAAAAGCACAGCTGGCAGTGGATCGCATCAACGACAGAACGGCCATGGCGCCGCCACCGAGGTCGACGAAAAACGCCACTTCTTCAGCCAGCCCGGTTTGCTGGTAATACGTCAGGTAATACTCGCCGAGGTAGAAGTGGTCGGGTGCGAACTGTCGCAAACGCCACAGTCCAGGCGCTTGCCCGCGAGTGCATGCCAGGTAGAACGGATCCAGTAAATAGGGCCCGCACTGATAGTCATCGACATACACCGCACGCTTGTCGGCAGCGAAGGTGTCGAACAGCGCCAACGGCCGATGATTGCCTTCATAGACGAACAGAACGAAGTGATCGACCGGGCAGACTTGCCGCAACCAGTGACTTAAGCCTGCTAACCGCGCATGTCCGGGAGGAAGGTCCAGTAAGTGGGCAAGCCCGGTAGTCCAGAGTTTCAGTTCCTTGGGGCGCATGGCGGCTTCAGGCAGGATTGGATCGCATTTAGATGCACAATTTACGCCATGGCTGTTTTGGCCTTGCAGGGCGGGGCGAGTGACGCCGAGGCGTTGAAAAGACGCCTCGTAACAGGGCTGGATGTTACCGAGTGCTACAGGATCAGTATCAGAAGTGATGGGAGCGGCCACCCATGGGGAGGTGTTTGAATTTCGACAGGCTCAAATCGATGGATCGGCCTCGGCATCGCCTATTCAGACTAGACCGCCCTGACAGTTTACTCGTGCTCCCTCGGCACCAAACTCGAAGGCCAGAGGGGTGTTGCTTCATGCTTGTCTGGCCAGCGACTACAGTTTCTACATGACCGGCGAGGAGTTGTCGGTGTTCAGCCTGAGGGCTTGAACATGCCGCGTATTTTCGACGCGTCCTTCGCCTTGACCCGCTCAAAGCGGCCGGCGCAATTGATGGCGGTCGAAGAGGTCAAGGGCGGCGTTCAGGCGACCATTCGCGTCAGCGTTGAAATCGACGGCGAGGAACGTCCCGGCTGTGTGGTCGACACCATCAGCCGTTACTACCTCGAGTGAACCCTTTGGCAGAACATTCGAGGAATCGAGCATGAAAGAAGCCGTCATCGTTTCGACCGCCCGTACCCCGATCGGCAAAGCTTTTCGCGGTGCATTCAATGACACCGATGCCCCGCAACTCGGCGGCCATGTGGTGCGCGAAGCCGTGCGTCGCGCCGGCATCGAGCCGGGCGAAGTGGACGATGTGATCATCGGCGCGGCGGCGCAGCAGGGCACGCAGTCTTATAACGTGGGGCGTCTGTGCGCGATTGCCGGCGGCTTGCCGACTTCCGTCGCCGGGATGGCCGTCGAGCGCCAGTGTTCGTCGGGCCTGATGAGCATTGCCATGGCCGCCAAAGGCATCATGTGCGACGAAATTGACATTGCCGTGGCCGGTGGCCTGGAGTCGATTTCACTGGTGCAGAACAAGCACAAGAACCTGTACCGCAACCAGTCCGACGCGGTGATCGATCTCGATCCTCACGCCTACATTCCGATGATCGAAACCGCCGAAATCGTCTCCGCACGCTACAGCATCTCCCGCGAGGAACAGGACGAATACAGCTATCAGAGTCAGGTGCGAACCGCGCTGGCCCAGAGTCATGGATTGTTCGACCGTGAACTCGCGCCGCTGACCAGCCGCAAGGCGATCTTCGACAAGGCCAGTGGCGAAACCCGCTTTGAGGCCGTCACCTTGCTGCGCGACGAATGCAACCGCATCGACATCACCCGCGAAAGCCTGAGTGCGCTGGAACCGGTGTGGCCGGGCGGTCAGTGGAGTGAAAAGGGCCGCTTCATCACGGCCGGCAACGCTTCGCAATTGTCCGACGGCGCTTCGGCCTCGGTGTTGATGAGTGCCAAATTGGCCGAGAAGCGTGGGCTGGAGCCGTTGGGAATTTATCGCGGGATGGCGGTCGCTGGCTGTAACTCCGACGAGATGGGCATCGGCCCGGTCTACGCGATCCCGAAACTGCTCAAGCGCCATGGCTTGACCGTGGACGACATTGGCCTTTGGGAGTTGAACGAGGCGTTCGCCTGTCAGGTGCTGTATTGCCGCGACACCCTGGGCATTCCTCCCGAATGTATGAACGTCAACGGTGGTGCGATTTCGGTGGGCCATCCTTTCGGCATGTCCGGTGCACGGATGGTCGGTCACGCGTTGGTCGAGGGGCAGCGCCGCGGATTGCGCTACGTGGTGGTGAGTATGTGCATCGGCGGCGGCATGGGTGCCGCTGCACTGTTCGAGGTGGTCTGAGTGGTCAGGGCACAACAGATTCAAGCTACTTTAAGGGGGATCAAGCACTTGGTGCTTAGTCCTGTTTCTTGTTTTGGGGCTGCGCAAAACTATCCAGGGACTTCGGGATTTCCAATCCCTCTATATAGAAGGATTCGTTTTGTTCTTCTCTATAGAGAAGAAACGGGCTGTTTTCCGGCGTTCTGCAAGTGTTTGATAGAAAAGCTTAATTAATGGTTGACGGCAGATTCTGGAAGTCTATAATTCGCCCCACTTCCGGCGCAGTCGAAACGGAAAACTCCTTGGTAAACAATGAGTTACGCAGTTTTCGACAGCGAGTTGCTTCAGGTCATCGAAGCCCA
>Ga0255334_1000581_pt1 | contig 26304 bp, 34 predicted proteins | sample EtOH5_35cm_T3_12_FD_202080 | JGI IMG/M metagenome (GOLD analysis project Ga0255334, IMG submission 202080) | Sandy soil microbial communities from University of British Columbia, Vancouver, Canada - EtOH5_35cm_T3_129 | ecosystem: Engineered > Artificial ecosystem > Sand microcosm > Unclassified ... | reverse complement strand
GCGGAACATCCCGCGAATCCCGCGCACGGCCTGACGAATCTGTCCGTTGTAGGCCTGGGCTTCATTCTGCTGCTGTCCCGCAACGCGTTTGTAGGAGCCGGCTTGCTGGCGATGGAATCGACTCGGTTAGGCGTTAAACCGAGTCGCCTGCATCGCCAGCAAGCCGGCGCCTACAGGTGTCAGGCGTTGGTTTTTGCGATCAGCCCATCCGTGCGGAACATCCCGCGAATCCCGCGCACGGCCTGACGAATCCGATCCTGGTTTTCGATCAACGCGAAGCGCACATGATCATCCCCATACTCACCAAACCCCACGCCCGGCGAGACGCACACCTTGGCTTCGGCCAGCAGTTTCTTGGCGAACTCCAGCGAGCTCAGGTGCGCATACGCCTCGGGGATCTTCGCCCAGACGTACATCGACGCTTTCGGGTTTTCCACCATCCAGCCCAGTTCATGCAGGCCTTTGACCAGCACGTTGCGACGCTGCCGGTACTGCTCGGCGATGTCTTTGACGCACTGCTGATCGCCTTCCAGCGCCGCAATGGCGGCAACCTGCAGCGGGGTGAAGGTGCCGTAGTCGTGGTAACTCTTGATCCGCGCCAGGGCGTTGACCAGTTCCGGGTTGCCGACCATGAAACCGATCCGCCAACCCGCCATGTTGTAGCTTTTGGACAGGGTGAAAAACTCCACCGCGATGTCCTTGGCGCCCGGCACTTGCATGATCGAGGGGGCTTTCCAGCCGTCGTAGACGATGTCGGCGTAGGCCAGGTCATGCACCACCAGCACGTCGTACTGTTTGGCGAGGGCAATCACCCGCTCGAAGAAGTCCAGTTCCACACACTGCGCGGTCGGGTTGGACGGGAAGCCGAGGATCATCATTTTCGGTTTCGGGATGGACCCGCGAATCGCCCGTTCCAGTTCGGCGAAGAAGTCCACGCCCGGAATCAGCGGCACCGAACGCACCTGGGCGCCGGCAATCACCGCGCCGTAAATGTGAATCGGGTAGCTCGGGTTCGGCACCAGCACGGTGTCGCCCTGGTCCAGGGTGGCCAGCATCAAGTGCGCCAGGCCTTCCTTGGAGCCGATGGTCACGATGGCTTCGCTTTCCGGGTCGATATCGACCGCGTAGCGATCCTTGTACCAGTTGGAAATCGCCCGGCGCAGGCGCGGAATCCCTTTGGACGTGGAGTAGCCGTGGGTGTCTTCGCGCTGGGCGACGGTGACGAGTTTTTCGACAATGTGCGGCGGCGTCGGGCCGTCGGGGTTGCCCATGCTGAAGTCGATGATGTCTTCGCCACGACGACGGGCGGCCATCTTCAGCTCGGCAGTGATGTTGAAAACGTAAGGGGGGAGTCGATCTATGCGCGCAAAGCGGCGCGGCGAACCTGGGTTAGCCATTGTTGCCTCGGATAACGTGAGCGCCCGGAACCGTCCGAGCGACGCTGGTCACTGCGGTGACCTGTTGCGGAAGATAAGGGGTGGCATGGCACACTGTCCAGCGAGTGTGTAAACAAATTTTTCCGAAGGAAATCGGTCGATGGAATTTAGCAGCGGCTTCTTGCTGAGCCTTTCTTTGTGCCTGGACATTGGCGTGGCCAATATTGCGATGATCACCCTGGCGATGCAACGCGGCTATTTTCAAGGCTTTGCGCTGGGGTTGGGCACCTGCGTCGGCGACCTGATTTACGCGGTGCTGGCACTGGCCGGCATGACCGTCCTGCTGCAATACGAAACCGTGCGCTGGGTGCTGTGGATCGGCGGTTCGGCGTTGCTGGTGTACTTCGCGGCGAAGATGATCTATTCGGCCATTCACCATGAGGCACTGCTGGCAGAAACCGCGGAGGTCGGACACAACTCCCACCGCAAAGAATTTTTACGCGGCATTTTCCTCGCGATGTCGTCACCCAGCGCGATTCTCTGGTTTGCCGCGGTAGGCGGCACACTGATTGCGCGTTCCGGCGGCGGTGGTGCCCTCAGTTCGGCGCTGTTTCTTGGCGGTTTTCTCTGCGCCGGCATCCTCTGGTGCGTAGGTTTGTGCTTCGCAGCGAGCCATGGCGGCAAGTTGCTCGGTGACAAACTGCTGCGTTACTCCTACATGGCATCGGCGGCGATCTTCTGCTATTTCGCGGTGTACGTGATTCTATCGGGTTATAACGAGTTCGTTGGCACGGGCGCCGTCGAGGCGTTGCATGCACTGTAATTGGGCGAATGGGGTTTGGCTTCTATACTCCCAGCCGAACCCACTTTTTTGATCCCAGGAGTCGAGTCATGGATGAGCAACCAGAAGTAAAACCGGACGAACCACGTTTTGAACACGGGCACTTTCTGCTCATTGCGGGGCTTGGTGGTCGATTTACTCAGGACACATCCAAACAGATCCCCGATCTTTGGGAGAAATTCATTCCCGAAATCGGCAGGATTCCCGGTCAGAAAAGCGAAGTGACCTACGGCATCTGCTGTAACCCGGATGGCAAGGGCGGTTTTGAATACATCGCAGGCGTTGAAATCAGCAAGCTGGACGACTTGCCCGAAAAGTACCGATGGGTCGAAGTTCAGCCTCAGCAATACGCGGTGTTCGAGCACAAAGGCTCGTTGGATACCTTGCCGCAGACCTTTCAATACATTTGGAAAACCTGGCTGCCACAGTCCGGTAAAGAAGCGGCGGACGCCCCGGAATTCGAACGCTACAGCGAAGACTTCAACCCGAAGCTCAACACCGGCAAGCTGGAAATCTGGTTGCCGATCAAGGCGTAATGTCTGGGTCGAGAGGCGGATCAGCGATTCGCCTCTCGATGTCGTGCCGACGCTGATTTATGATCCCCAGCCTTTCCCCCGCTGATTCCGAGCCGCCATGAACACCGTCATCCGCCACGTCATCCCCGCTGACCTGGACCGCTGCTACGCCATCGAAACCGTTGCCTACGAAGGCGACGAAGCTGCCACCCGCGAGAAAATCGCCACCCGCATCGCCACCTGGCCTGAAGGTTTTATCGTCGCCGAAGTGGACGGCGTCGTAGCCGGTTTCATCAATTCCGGTGCGGCGTTTGAGGTGGAGATGTCGGACGAAGCGTTCAAGGAACTGATCGGCCACGACCCGGCCGGCCCGCACGTGGTGATCATGTCGGTGGTGGTGCATCCGGATTATCAGGGGCACGGCCTGGCGAAACGTTTGATGGGCGAGTTCATCGAGCGGATGCGTGCACTGGGCAAGACCAGCATCAACCTGATGTGCAAAGAGCGGCATATTCCGCTGTATGCCGGGTTCGGGTTTGCCTACGTCAAGCCTTCCGCGTCGGATCATGGCGGGATGGCGTGGCATGAGATGGTGCTGACGTTGTAACCAGATTCCATCGAACACCGAAGATCGAGTGTGGGAGCGGGCTTGCTCGCGAAGGCGGTGTGTCAGTCGACATCATTAGTGACTGAGACACCGCCTTCGCGAGCAAGCCCGCTCCCACATTGGATTGTCATCGTGTGAGCGATATCAGTAGAGGCTATCCCGCACCCGGGCCGGCGCTTCCCGGTCATAAGTTTCCGCATCGAATTGCCCATCATTCAACCGCTTGTGAAACGCCCCTGCCGTCGGCAGCGCCGAGCGATCCAGGTGCTTCTCGGGGTTCCACAAATCCGACCGCACGATCGCTTTCGAACAGTGAAAAAACGCCGCCTCCACGGTCACCAGCATCACCGTGCGCGCCGGTTTGCCGTTGACCGCGAAGCTTTCCAGTAGCCCCGGTTCATTGCTGATCTGCGCCGAGCCGTTGACCCGCAATGTCTCGCCTATCCCCGGGATGATGAACAACAGCGACACCCGTGAATCGAGCACCACATTGCGCAGGGTGTCGATGCGGTTGTTGCCCGGGCGGTCCGGTATCGCCAGGGTGCGCTCATCGATGATTCGCACGAAACCCGGCGTGTCACCGCGCGGCGAGCCGTCCAGGCCGTCGGGGCCGACCGAGCTGATGATCACCAGCGGCGAGGCGCGAACCATCGCTTGATAGTCCTCGTTCAGAAAGGGGATTTGCTTGCGCACGGCGCGGTCGTGGGGCTGGCCGTAGATCGCTTCCAGTGCTTCGATGCTGTCGAGCATAACCACCTCAGAAAATCAGTCCCATGCGCCGTTCGTAACCGATCCGGCCCTTATACGCTTCGCCGCTGTCGACCCAGCCGAATCTGGCATACAGCGCAATGGCGGCCTCGTTGTCCGCGTCCACCGACAACTCCAGCGCCCTGATTTCGGGAAACGCCTGACGCGCCACCTCGGGCAGGGCTTGCAGGCAGGCCTTGCCATGCCCTTTGCCTTGATGACGCTGATCGACTTGCAGCGCGTGCAACGTCGCGCTGTGTTCATCGGCCCAGGCAGGCAGCACCGGCGGGCGTTTGAGCAGCAGGAAGGCAACGGGGATGTCATCGGCCAACAGGGCAAATCCTTTGACGCCGGGGCCGGGTCTGGACAGCAAGGTGTGCAACGCACCGTGGATGTCGCCGGAGAATTTGATTTGTTCTTTGTGAACTTCGATGGCCTCGACCTGTTGGCGCTGGAGCGCGTTCAGGCTTTCGTAAGGCACGAGTCGGGTTATCACGGGAGGGTCCTTTTTCCATCGCAAATGAGCCTTGGATTCTAGCGAGTTTGCGCCCATGGATTATTTTTATTTCGACTGTCGATTCGGCATTTCGCCGAACGACTAAGGGTGTCTTCAAAACAACAAAACACGGAGAACCACCATGAACGCGACTCACGAAATCGAGACCCTGATCGACACCTATCGCCAGGCGGTCATCGCCAAGGATGTCGAGAAAATCATGGCCCTGTATGGCGATGACATCGTCTCCTACGACGCGGTCAAGGCCCTGCAATTCCGAGGCAAGGCCGCCTACCGCGCGCATTGGCTGGAATGCATGGAAATGTGCCAGGGTGCGCACACGTTCGACTTCGACCACATGAACGTCGTGGCGGACGAGCACATCGCCTTCGCCCACTGGCTGGCCCACTGCGGCGGCACCAACGACAAGGGCGAAACCCAGGCCTGCTGGATGCGCGTGACCGCCTGCTATCGGCGCGAGGCCGGGCAATGGCGCATCGTCCACGAACACTGGTCGGCCCCGTTCGACATGACGAGTGGCACCGCGCTGTTCGACCTGCAGCCCTGATCGTCGGGAAGCAGCGCCAAAACCCCAGACTGCAGCCATAGTTGATCAGTTCGATCGGAGAGCCCCATGAAGTACTTATGCCTGGTTTACAGCAACGAACAGGCGTTGCACTCACTGCCCGAAAGTCCCAAGGACGCCGAGTGCATGGCCTACGCCGAATCGATCCAGGGCAGCGGCCGCATGATCGCCGCCGAGGCGCTGGAGTCGGTGCAGACCGCCACCACCGTGCGCATGCGCAACGGCAAAATGTCGATCACCGACGGCCCGTTCGCCGAAACCAAGGAGCAGCTGGCGGGCTTCTATCTGATCGACGCCAAAGACCTCAATGAAGCGCTCCAGGTCGCCGGCAACATTCCGGCGGCTCGGGTCGGCTGTGTCGAGGTGCGACCTGTCCGTGAATTGAATCCCTGATGACAATCACAACCCGGGAGATCCCCATGAGTTCGCAGCCTTGCAAGAAACTGCCCGCCGAGTTCGAGTCGCCCCTCCATGATGGCCGGCGGCAAAGCCTGGATCGGCGGGTGACGCTGGTGACCGAAGGCATGCAGGACTGATGCCCGGGGTGTCGGTCAAGGCTCGGGTCGAGCAGGTTTACCGCGAGGAGTCGCGGCGGATCCTGGCGACCCTGATCCGTTTGCTCGGCGATTTCGACCTCGCCGAAGAGGCCTTGCACGAGGCGTTTTTTATCGCGGTCGAGCGCTGGCAGCGTGATGGTGTGCCGGACAACCCGCGGGCGTGGCTGGTCTCCACCGGGCGCTTCAAGGCGATCGATGTGTTGCGTCGCCGTGCGCGGTTTGCCGCGTCCCGGCCGATGTTGATCGCTCAACTGGAGGCGCTGGAGCAGGCCGACTGGAGTGACGAAGACGTGGAAGACGATCGCTTGCGCCTGATCTTCACCTGTTGTCACCCAGCCCTGGCGGCGGATGCTCAAGTGCCGCTGACCTTGCGCGAAGTCTGCGACCTGACCACCGAAGAAATCGCCCGGGCCTTTCTATCCGCACCGGCCACCATTGCCCAGCGCATCGTGCGGGCCAAAGCGAAAATCCGCGACGCGAAAATTCCCTATCAAGTGCCGACCCTGGCGGAATTGCCCGAGCGGCTCGACAGCGTGCTGCGGGTGATTTACCTGGTGTTCAACGAAGGTTACTCGGCGTCCGTCGGCACCGAACTCACCCGGGAAGACCTGACCCGCGAGGCGATCCGGCTCGGGCGTTTGCTGATGGAACTGCTGCCCGAGCCCGAGGTGATGGGCCTGCTGGCGCTGATGCTGTTGCATGAATCACGGCGTCCGGCGCGGACGTCTTCGAGTGGTGAACTGATCCTGCTGGATGAGCAGGACCGTTCGCTGTGGGATGCCGGGTTGATTGCCGAAGGTTGTGCGTTGATCGAGCGGGCGCTGGGTACGCGGCGATTCGGTCCTTACTGTTTGCAAGCGGCCATCGCCGCGGTGCATGCCGAAGCGCCGACGGCGGGGGAGACCGACTGGCTGCAGATTGTGGGGCTGTATGACGTGCTGTTGGCGGCTGTGCCTTCGCCGGTGATCGAGTTGAACCGTGCGGCGGCGATCTCCAAGCGCGATGGGCCGTTGGCGGGGTTGACGTTGGTGGAAGGGATTCTGAATCGCGGCGAATTGCTCGATTACCACCTGGCGCATTCGGCACGGGCGGAGTTCTGTCGGCAGTTGGGCAGGGTAGAGGAGGCGCGGACGGCGTATGAAAGGGCGCTGGAATTGACGCAGCAGGTGCCGGAGCGGCGGTTTATCGAGGCTCGGATCAATGCTTTAAAGTGATGTGATCTGACGGGCCTTTTCGCGAGCAAGCCCGCTCCCACATTAGACCGAGTCCTTCCTAAATGAACCGGATCGAATGTGGGAGCGGGCTTGCTCGCGAACGCCTCACCACTATTCCAACATCTTGCTGAGCAACCAACTCCCCGCCGGCCCCGGCGGATGCAGTCGCGACCACAGTGCATCGACGAACAGCGGTTTCGGCCACCCGCGCACGTTCAACTCCTGCAATGTCCCGGCGCCGAACCGCCCCACCAGCCATCGCGGTAACGGTGCCCAACCGAACCCGCCCTGAGCCATTTCCAACAACATCAAATAACTCGGTGCCGACCAGACGCGCCCCTTGGCGCGGCTTTCATATGGATTGACGATGGTCGCCAGACGCAACTCCCGATGCTGTTGCAAGGTGTCCTGATCGATGCTCGCCAGTGCTGCCAACGGATGCTCGCGGGACACGAACAAGGCAATTTCCGTACGCTCCTGCACCGTCGAACTGACCAGGTCCGGCGGGTAACTGTCTTGTTGCTCGGCGAACGCCACATGCGCCCGACCGCTTTGCACCAGCGCCACCAGGTCATCGCATTCAGCGATCAGGCATTCGAGTTCCAGGTCCGGATAGCGCTGCTCGAACGCGCTGAGCGCCGCTTCGAAACGGTCGGATTGATAGGTGTCGGAAATCGCCACGGTCAGCTTCGGTTCAACCCCTTGAGCCAACTGGCTGGCGGTCATTTCCAGACGGCTGGTCGCCGCCAGGATCTCCTCGGCCCGTTGCAGCATCACATGCCCGGCCGGTGTCAGGGTCGGCTTGCGGCTACTGCGGTCGAACAGGATCAGATCCAGATCAATCTCCAGGCTCGCCACCGCGGCGCTGATGGTCGACTGACTGCGCCCGAGTTTGCGCGCCGCTGCGGAAAACGAGCCTTGGGTCGCCGCTTGCACAAACGCCTGCAACACTTCCTGGGATGCCATGAACTATCGCCTTGATCGATGGTTATTGGTTATGAAGTATCGGTGCGAGAGTGGATCATCGCAACCACAGTCACTCAGGAGCTCTGCTCATGAACATGCAAAAATCCATCACCGAACGTATTTTCCAGGCCATCGGCTTTGAGCTGTTGGCCATTTTGATCTGCACCCCTTTGCTGGCGTGGATCATGGACAAACCGATGCTCGACATGGGCGTCGTCACCGTCGTGATCGCAGCGTTGGCGCTGGCATGGAACGTGGTGTTCAACGGGATTTTCGATCGTGTGCTGCAGCGTTTCGACATCGCGCACAACGCTTGGACGCGAGTCGTTCATGCGCTGCTCTTTGAAGGCGGTCTGGTCGCCGTCGGCGTGCCGCTGATTGCCTGGTGGCTGAAGGTCAGCCTGTGGCAGGCGTTCCTGCTGGATATCGGCGTGTTGCTGTTTTTCCTGCCATACACCTACGTTTACCACTGGGCGTACGACGTGGTGCGGGAGCGGGTCCTTCTGCGCCAGGCGTGTGAAGGATAAATGCAAACATGACGCGTTCCATGTAGGAGCCGGCTTGCTGGCGATCCAGACAACGCGGTGAAACAGACACACCGCGTTGTCTGGATCGCCAGCAAGCCGGCTCCTACAGGGCTAGGCGTTAGACGTGGAAGTAACCTACGCAGCTATCAAACGGCAAACGCTTGAGCTCGATCTTGTTCAGGTCCAGCACTTCACGCAGTGCCTTGGTTTCGCCCGGGAAGTTGCGGTAGGCGACTTCGTCCAGCACCACGATGGCGCCTTTGGGCATGTACGGCAGGAAGGTTTCCAGCGCGACTTTGGTCGATTCGTACAGGTCGGTGTCGAGGATCAGCATGGCCACGACCAGGTCCGGACGGGTCTTGACCCACTCCGGCACGGTCTTGACGATGTCGCCCTTGACCAGCTCGCAACGCGGGATGCGGTTGACCGGGCGCAGCAGGTCGTTGGCGTCGATCATGTCCTGGATCAGCGACTGGTCGGTGTCGGCGAACATGGTCTCGTTGACGTCGGCCGGGTCTTCTTTCTTGTCGATGCTCTGGAAGCCTTCGAAGGTATCGAAGCCGACGATCGAACGGTTGATCGCGTACGGTTCGAGAATCATCGACAAGTGCATGTACAGCATCAGCGAGTTGCCCTTGTACACGCCGCACTCGATGATCGCGCCCGGTACTTCAGCCACCTTCTTGAACAACTCCATACGCGACAGCGCAGCGGTCACGCCGATGCGGTTGGCGAAGACGAATGGCGCGTCGGCCACGTACTCGGCGTCGACCCGTTTCAGAACGTTGGTACGGGTTTCGTTGTACTGGGCCTCGGCGGGCGTGATGCGACGCTTGGTCATTGCTGGATTCCTTGAAAATTCGAGAAGTCGTGGGCGTGGAAGTAGTCTTTGAAACCGGCGCCGACATCAGGGCACGCGCTGTCGACGTTGATCGCGCCGCGCTTGTGCTTGAGGTCGTCGAGGTGCATCAGGCGGAAGTCCACGCTGAAGCGGGTCTGTTGCGTGTAGTTGGGAACGGTGCCGTGCAGGTGCGAGCCCGAGAAAATCAGCATCTCGGCGGTGTTGCCGGCGATGCGTATTTCCGATGCGGTATTGATCGCCTCGGTGGGCACCGGGTGCTGGCGCGCCTCTTCCTTGACGTTGTCCTTGGCGCGTTGCCGTTGTACGTCAATCCAGTCCGACAGGCTCCATTGCGCCGAGGTGTTCTTCACCGGGGCATCGAAGTAGGCCGGATTGATCATCATGGTCTGGTCAGGCTGAATCGTATAAACCGGCATCCAGGTATTGATCTGGCAATCGACGCCGCCGTACCAGGTATCGCGATGCGGCTTGTAGGCATAGCTGACGCCCGCGTGCAGGTAGTCGTAGTTGGGCACGACGCGGATACGCGGTACGTCGAAGATGAATTCTTCGGGGGCTGCGCCGATCTCGTCGGTGAAGCTGCGAATCAGTTCTTTGGCACGCAGGCTGTTGGTGAACTGGCCTTTGAGGCGAGTCACCAGTACTACGAATTCTTCCACCGGCATCAGCGTATGCAGCGCCTGGTGGTTGGTCTCGCCGTCGAAGGCAGCGGTGATGCTTTCCTGGGCGAACGCGCACAGCTCCTTGGCGGCGCGCAGTTGTGTGTTCAGGAAGATGTCGCCGCCATAGATGGCTTCTTTGAAGTCAGCTTTATGTTGAAGCTGATTGATGTACAGATTCACGGTTCCTCTCCTGAATACATCGAGTCTCTTAAGAGTCGGCCACACGTTAGCAAACTGAAGTGCAATCCGGTGAGCGGCGGCTCAATAAAAGCGCAATCCCCTGAATTTGCGACGAAAAGCATTCTCCAGGCGAAAAAAATCCCTGTGGGAGCGGGCTTGCTCGCGAAGAACGATAACGCGGTCTGGCCAAGTGACCGCGTTATCGTTCTTCGCGAGCAAGCCCGCTCCCACAGGGTGTGTTGGGGCTAGAAGATTTGGGTGAACAACCAATACAAACTGCCCGACAGCATAATCGCCGCCGGCAGGGTCAGCACCCAGGCCATCAGCAGATTGCGGATGGTCTTCATCTGCAAGCCGCCGCCGTTGGCGACCATGGTCCCGGCCACCCCCGAAGACAGCACGTGGGTAGTCGACACGGGCAGCCCGAACATGTCCGCCGCGCCGATGGTGAGCATGGCCACGGTCTCCGCCGAGGCGCCTTGCGCATAGGTCAGGTGACTCTTGCCGATCTTCTCGCCGACCGTCACCACGATGCGTTTCCAGCCGACCATTGTGCCCAGGCCCAGCGCAATCGCCACCGCGATTTTCACCCACAGCGGGATAAACCGCGTCGAGTTGTCGATTTGCTGCTTGAACAGTTGCAGCTTGTCGCGGGTGTCGGCGTCGAAGTTGCCGACCTTGTTCTTGTCCATCAGGCGAATGGTTTCGCTGGTCAGGTACATGTCGTTACGCACGTTACTCACGGCTTCGGCGGGCACTTTGGACAGCGAGCCGTACCCCTTGACCTCGGCGCCGATACGGCCGGTGAGCGCGGCGAGGGCCGGGATCAGTTGCGGCGTGACCTCCTTGCTGCGCACGTAGTCGGACAGCACCGGACGCGGGTCGGCCGGTGCCGGCAGCGGCGTACTTTTCACCAACGCTTGCTGGGTGACTTCGGCGACGGCGGCGAACTGCAAGGCTTGATCGGCCGGCATGGTACGGTTCAGCGCATAAGCCATTGGCAGCGTGCCGACCAGAATCAGCATGATCAGGCCCATGCCTTTCTGGCCATCGTTGGAACCGTGGGCGAAGGACACGCCCGTGCAGGTCACGATCAGCATGCCGCGAATCCACCACGGTGGCGGCGTGTTGCCTTTCGGCGCCTTGTACAGCGCACGATTCTTGACGAAGGCGCGCAAGGCCAGCAGCAACAGCGCGGCAAAACCAAAACCGACCAGCGGCGAGAGCAGCAGCGCGTAACCGATTTTTATGGCCTGCGCCCAGTCCACGCCGCTGGTGCCGTCGCGGCCATTCATCAGGGCATTGGCCACGCCGACACCAATGATCGAACCGATCAGTGTGTGTGATGAAGACGCGGGTAAACCCAGCCACCAGGTGCCGAGGTTCCACAGAATCGCGGCGATCAGCAGGGCGAAAATCATCGCGAACCCGGCGGACGAACCGACTTGCAGAATCAGCTCCACCGGCAGCAGGGCAATAATGCCGAACGCCACTGCGCCGCTGGACAGCAATACCCCGAGGAAATTGAAGAACCCCGACCAGGCCACCGCGACATTCGGTGGCATCGAGTTGGTGTAAATCACCGTGGCCACCGCGTTGGCGGTGTCGTGGAAACCGTTGACGAACTCAAAACCCAGCGCGATCAGCAGCGCCACGCCCAGCAACAGAAACGGCGTCCAGGTGGTGACCACCGTACCGAGTTCGCTCATGTCGTGCATCAGGCTGTACGCGGTGAACAGCAGTCCGCAGGCCAGCACGCCGAAGAAAATTACCAGGGTGAACAGGCCAGGTTTCTTGTCGAACTGCGGTCTGGCGCCGCTGGCGGGAGCCTGTGTCTGGACGGTGTAGGAAGGCGTAGCCATGACGGGCAATCCTGGGGAGGGAAGGAGTGTCGCCCATGATCGTTGCTGGATGTTACAGAGGAGTTGCGTTAAGTCAGGGTTTGGGGTTTTTGTCGTTTCGTTGATCTAAAAGCAGAATCTTTTTGATCTTAATAATCCTGGCGCTTGCGAAACGCCCACCGCCCTGCAATCAAGGTAAACGTCGCGACCAAGGCCACCAGAATCCAGAACCCCTCCGGATCCTGGGATAGCGGCACGCCCCCCACGTTCATGCCAAAAAAACCGGCAATGATGTTGATCGGCAACGCCAGCACCGTCACCACCGTCAGGGTAAACAGCGTGCGGTTGCTTTGCTCGTTGAGGTTGGCGGCAATCTCTTCCTGCAACAGCTTGATCCGCTCACCCAATGCCGTGAGGTCGTTGATGATCAGTGCGAACTCCTCGGTGGATTTGCGCAACTCCTTCACGTCTTCCTTCTGCAACCATTGCGGCGGGCGATTGAGCAAGCGCAGCAACGAGCCCGGCTCCAGCGCCAGCAGCCGTTGCAAACGCACCAGCACCCGGCGATTGGCGCCCAGCTCGGCGCGGTTGGTCGACAGCCGCGAAGACAGCAACTCATCTTCGATCTGATCGACACTGAGGCTGGTCTTTCGCACGATCTGAGTCAGCACTTCACCCTGATCACGCAGCAAATGCACCAGTAATTCCAGCGGCGAGCGAAAGCATTCACCGGCCTTCACCGACGAACGCAGCTTGTCCACCGAGTGCAGCGGTTGCAGGCGCGCGCTGATGATCAGCCGACTGCGGGCGCACACCCACAGCGTCGACACATCCGAGGAGACCATGCTGCTGAGGTTGAACACCACGTCGTTGACCACCGCCAGCAAGGCCGAATCGACATGCTCGATGCGCGTCGAGCGCGAGCCTTCATGCAAGGCTTCGAAAAACTCGTCGGGCAATTCCAGATGACTTTTCATCCAGCGTTCGCACGCGGCGTGAGCGAGGTTCAGGTGCAACCAGAGAAACTCATCGCTGTCGCCCGGCTGCTGCAGGGACCGCAACGCCATGGCCGAATCGATTTCCCGACCGCGTTCGCCGGGACGAAAACTGAAACCGTACAGCAGACCGAACAGGTCCGGGTCGCGATGGCTTTGGTCGATGCTGTGGTTCATGAGGTCTCGCAAAGGGGGGGCTTTGTCTCTCGTAGGCGCGAGCTTGCTCGCGATGAACGCAAGGACACCGCGTTGATCCTTCTACGCGGTGTTTTCGTTAACGACCATCGCGAGCAAGCCCGCCCGCATCATCGCAAGGCGCCTTGACAGTTTTGTGACAGCTTCGTGGGGCTGGCCAAGTGCCTTCTACCGACGGTCGGAACCGCTCAAGAACGGTCCTGACACGCCGATCTCGTAGGAGCCGGCTTGCTGGCGATAGCGTCCGGCCAGTCGAAAATATGTCGACTGACCGGACGCTATCGCCAGCAAGCCGGCTCCTACAAAAGCATGCGTTAGACGCTGTAGACAGGGAATGTCCAGACCATTTTCACGCCTCTTCAGGGCGTTCCTCATTCCTGTCATGAGTACCTTTCCCAATGTTTTTGCAAAAGTCCTTGAGAGCGCAAATTCTCGCTCTGCTGAGCGGCAGCCTGTTTGCAATGCTGCTGATCGCTCTGGCCTGCTTTCATTTTCTGTCCGGCGGCGTTCAGAACTACGCGAACCTGATCGACGGCCCGCTGCACACTTCGCAGTTGATCGATGAAGCCAACCTGCAATTCAAGGTGCAGGTTCAGGAATGGAAAAACGTCCTGCTGCGCGGCAAGCAACCGGCGGACCTGGACAAGTACTGGAAGCAGTTCGAAGACCGCCAACGCGATGTGCAGGGCATCCTCGGCGAACTGGCCGGGCAAAAGGGCATCGAGCCGCCACTCAAGACCCGCATCGAACGCTTGCGTGAAGAACATCGTCAGTTGGGTTCGGCGTACCAAAAGGGCCGCGATGCCTACGTGGCGGCCGGCGCCGATCCAACCGCGGGCGACACCGCGGTCAAGGGCATGGACCGGGCGACCAGCGATCAGATGAGCGAACTGGTCAGTGAATTGCGCAAGCAGGGCGTCGAACAGTCGAAGCTGATCAGCGCCAGCGCCGATCGCACTGTGTTGCTGGGCAGCATCGTGATGCTCGCATCGGGTCTGTTGATCGGCCTGTTGAGCCTGTGGCTGGTCAACCGCAACCTGGTCGAGCCGATTCGCAAACTGATCGACTACGTGGCGCAACTCAGTCAGGGCAAGTTTGCCGAGCGCGTGGCCAGCACCCGCCAGGATGAGCTGGGCAAACTGGCGATCGCGGCCAACACACTGCGCGATTTCCTTGCTGACACCTTCAGCCGCTTGCAGGTCAGTACCAAGGACCTGGACGGCGCCAGCAGTGAGTTGAAAGCGATCGCCGGCCTCATGGCCAGCGGCACCAACGAGCAGTTCAACCGCACCGATCAGGTCGCCACGGCGATGAACGAAATGTCCGCCACCGCGCAGGAAGTCGCGCGCCACGCCGCCGACGCCGCGCGTGCCGCCGACGATGCCGACCAGTCCGCCCAGCAAGGCGAAAAAGTCATGCAGGGCACCATCCACACCATCACTCGCATGCGCGGTGAAATCGCCAACACGGCGACGGTCATTCGACAGCTGGAAACCGACAGCGGCCGCATCGGCAAGGTACTGGAAGTGATTCGCGGCATCGCCGAGCAGACCAACTTGCTGGCGCTCAACGCCGCCATCGAAGCCGCCCGTGCCGGTGAAGCCGGGCGCGGTTTCGCAGTGGTGGCCGATGAAGTCCGCAGCCTGGCCCAGCGCACGGCGGCGTCGATCATCGAGATCAACCAGATCATCCAGACCGTGCAAACCGGTGCGGTGGACGCGGCGCAGGCGATAGAGAGTGGCCAGTCGCGCAGCGAAGAAAGCGTTCAGCAAGTGACCGAGGCCGGTGCGATGCTGGAGCGTATCACCCACGCCGTGGAAGCCATCCGCGACATGAACCGCCAGATCGCCACCGCTGCCGAAGAGCAGACCTCAGTCGCCGAAGACATCTCGCGCAATCTCACCGAGATCACCAGCATCGCCAGCACCAACCTGGATAACGTTCAACGCACCGAAGCGGCCAGTCACAACTTGCACGGGTTGTCCGGGCAACTGAATGAAGTGACGGCGCGCCTGAGCGCGTAAGGCATTACCGGAACGCAAAAAAGCCGCACGATCCGAAAATCGTGCGGCTTTTTATGTGTGAATCAGTTGTCTTGCTTGTTCTTCAGGACTTCGCCGGTGGCGGCGTTCAGGTCCACGTCCCATTCAACGCCTTTGGCGTCTTTGAGTTCAACTTCGTACTCGTAGAGGGTGGAGTGTTTGTCGAGGTCGCTGTCGGTAATCGTGGCACCCGGGTGCAACTTCAGCACGATCTGGTTCAGCTCTTCCAGCGGCTTGATCTTGCCGTCCTTGACCAGCTGCGGGATCTCATTGACGGGAACATCAGCCGCTTGGGCCAAGCCTGCAGTAAGGGTCAGGGCGGCAGCGGTGAACAGGGCAGTCAAAGTCTTCATGAGGTTCTTTCCTTGGGTGAGCCGTTTAAGTGAGCCCAGATTAACTGTGGCAACTTAATTCAGGCTTAATTCCTGGAGCATCGACAGCAAGCGGGCTCCTACAGGTCCGTGTCGTTCGTACTAACGACTCAACCTTGTAGGAGCCGGCTTGCTGGCGATCGCGTCACCTCGTTTCTGGATCAATACCCATTGTTCTGCAACAACTGCGCAACCGTGCCCGCCGCCGGACGTTTATAGAACTTCAACAATTCGCTGGCGCGGTTGGTGAAGATGCCATCGACCCCGGCGTCCATGACTTTCTGGTAATCCACTGCGTCGTCGACGGTGTAGACGTGCACCAACAAACCCTGATCGTGGGTGTACTGGTTCATCCACGGTTTGACCAGGTCCGAGTAGCTTTGATCACCCCCCTTGGTCAGGGCCGCAGAAGGCCCGGTGCCGATCGCGCCCTGGGCCTTGGCGTACTCGACCCATTGCTGGAACTCGGCTTTGTCCTTCGGTTCCTGCTTGGCGTAATACGTGGCTTTGTCCTTGTCGCCAGATTCGGCGAACGTCACCTTGGACTTAGGCTCGATGCTGCCTTCGCCGACCCACAACAGCAGGACCTTCGGCACCTGCGGCATTTCTTTTTCCAGCAGTTCCAGGCTGCTCTTCTCGAACGTTTGCAGCACCACCTTGCCTTTACCCTGGCCGACGGCGAGTTCGCTTTTCGCCAGTTTCGAACCGGCCGGGCTCAACCAGCCGCGGTCCTGAAGTTTTTCCTTGAGGTCACGCTCGATGCCGGGGAATTGCTTGGGTTCTTTGGTTTCGATGTACAAGCCGGGCTTGTGCAACGGGTTGCCCTGGGCGATGTCGATGATTTCGTCGAGGGTCAGGATTTTCAGACCGGCGAAAGCAGGACGCGCGCGGTCCGGGTAAGCGCTGTTGAACCAGCTGCCGGCATCGAGGGTTTTCAGTTCGGCGATGGTGAACGCGTTGGCCGGGCTGTCCTTGCGCTCAGGGAATTTGCTGGCGACGTCGGTGGTGCGTTGCAGGTTGTTGTCGTGCAGGGCAAACAGCACGCCGTCCTTGCTGCGTTGCAGGTCCAGTTCGAGGTAGTCGGCACCCAGGTCGCGCGCCAGTTTGTAGGCGGCGGCGGTGGATTCCGGTGCATCGAAAGACGCACCGCGGTGGGCGATCACTGCCGGGTGAGGGATGCCCGAACGGGTCGCCAGTGAGGTAGGGCTTGGCTCGCTGGCGGCCTGCGCCTGACCGAGGCCGAGCAGCACGCTCAGCAGCAGGGCGCTCTTGGTGAAAGTTACAGGCATGGTCGAGATCCTTTCGCAGAGTGTTTTCAAGACGTCCCTTTTAACAACTGAGCGCCGCTTGCGCTATCGCGAGACCGACATAAACGTGTTTAAAGCAGATTTTTTCAGCGCTTTTGTGCGGTTCTTTGCAGTACTCTTGGCTCCGGCAGTTTCCCCGGCAGAGGGAACGCCCTTCAACTTGCCCGGCGTGTAAACCATTGATCACTTGTGTGAGGTTTATCATGCGCATCACTTCCCAGCTCATCTGCCAGGCCGCCGAACAGCTCAAAGGCTTCGTCGGCCTCAATCGCAAAACCGGCCAGCATATCGTGCGTTTCAGTGAAGATTCCTTCGGCATGGACGTGGCGGATGACGGCATTATTCCAGCGAGTGAATTTGTCTGGGCGCCGGGGCCGGAGCAGGCCATGACGCTCAAGCGTGAGCTGATTCAGTTGTTGCTCGATCAGAACATTGATGACCGGATCAACATTACCGAGCCGTTGCGGGTGTACATGAATCGGCGGGAAGTGCCGGAGATTTCGGCGGTGCGCAGTCTGGTGCAGAGTTGAGATTTGCAGTGTTTATGCTGGCCTCATCGCCGGCAAGCCAGCTCCTACAGGGTTTCGCGTCGTACATATAAACCCATGTGGGAGCGGGCTTGCTCGCGATGACGGCCTCAAGAACACCTCATCATCTACTGTTTGAACTCATAAGCCCGCTCAACCCTGCACACCCGCGTATGACACGCCGAGTACCAGGTCGAGCGCCCACGCTCACGAATCGCGCTGTGCTCGGGATGATGTTTCCACGCCAGAATCGCTGCCTCACTGGCCCAATAAGACACAGTAATCCCGAGCCCATCCTCGCCCCGCGCCGATTCCACACCCAGAAACCCCGGCTGCTCGCGCGCCAGTTCAACCATGCGCTCGGCGGCTTCGGCGTAGCCCTGATCACCCTCGGTGCGCCGCGAAGTAAAAATCACCGCGTAGTAAGGCGGTTCCAGCATCTGGCCCATCATGATTTCTGCCTCGCACACGCTTCGATCAACGCACTGACCAGCGGCGGCAACAGACCTTTGAGCGCCGCTCGTTCCGGTTGAAACAACGTGGCAACGAAGAACGGATGCCCACGCAATTCCACGGCCCGTAGTTCCCCCGTCGAATCGTGGCCCACAGCGGATAATTCCTGGCTCAGCAAATCCCGTTCGAAGTCGGGATTCACGCCGTAACGGCAGCGATAACCTTCACGAATCTCAGCGCTTTCGTACGCCTTGGCGATCAACGAACCTTCAACCAGATGAATGCTGTCGACGGCTTCCACCAGTGAACAGGTCAGTGGCGTGAGTAGCGCTCGCGTTGCATTGGGCGATGTCTCGCCGTGCTCGGCATCTTTCCAGCCGAGCACGTTGCGGGCGTATTCGAGTAGGGCGTGTTGAAAACCGCCACACGTGCCGAGGAACGGTCGCTGTTGTTCGCGGGCAAAGCGGATCGCTCGCAACGCACCGCCCTCATTGCGATAGGGACTGGCTGGCACACACCAGAAGCCATCGAAGTCTTTCAACGGCATGTCATCGTTGATGCGGTCGGTGGCCAACCACTCGAACTGAACGTTCAAACCTGAGTGTTCGGCCACCCTGCCGAGGGCGATGGGAATCGCCTGATGGGCGGTGACTTGCGGGTCGTAATCGCCGATCAGGGCGATGCGGATGACGGTGTATTCCATGAGTGCTCCCGGCGCTTGTTGATTCCTGGAGCCCACTATAGATTGGCGTTCACGCACTCAATATTGGCGTTATCCCAAGTGATCAATGCAGCCGCGCACTATCGACTGGATTACCCCGACCTCTCCCTGATCCTCGCGCTGGTGCGCGGCGGTTCGTTGGCCCGGGCGTCGGCGTTGTTGAACGTCGACGTCTCCACCGTGTTTCGCGCCGTGCGCCGACTGGAAGCCGCGCTGGGTCAGCAACTGTTCGAAAAGAGCCGCGCCGGCTATTTGCCCACCAGCCTGGCGCAGACGCTGGCCGAACAGGCCGAGCGCGCCGAACGAGCGCTGGAGGCCGCGCGCATCGGCGTGGAGCAGGGCGCTGAAGTCATCAGCGGCACTGTGCGCCTGACCTGCACCGATTCGGTCCTGCAAGGTTTGCTGGTGCCGGCGCTCGCGCAATTCATGCCCGGCTATCCGGCGCTGACGATCGAGTTGAGCACCTCCAACGACTTCGCCAACCTCAGCCGCCGGGACGCAGACATCGCCTTGCGCATGACTCGAACGCCGCCTGAACATTTGGTCGGCCGGTGTCTGGCGCAGGTGTCGTACCGAGTGTGTGCGAGTACGGCGTATCTGAAATCGGTCGATGCCGAAGACCTGGCTTCACTCACCTGGATCGCCCCGGACGACTTCCTTCCGGATCACCCCACCGTCGCGTGGCGTCGCCAGCAGTTGCCCGGCGTCACACCGAGTTATCGCTGCAACAGCATGTTGTCGGTGACTGAATTGGCGCGGGCGGGGCTCGGTGTCGCGGTACTGCCGGACTTTTTGATCGGCGACGGGCTGCAGCCGTTGAGCGAACCGCTGCACGGTTACGACACCGCGCTGTGGTTGCTGACCCGGCCCGACTGCCGTGCCTTGCGTTCGGTGGTGACGTTATTCGATGAGTTGGGTCGGATCCTCAAGCGGCCATGAGGCAGCTCAGACCTTCGGCTCATTCTTGTGCTGCACGATGTGCAGGTGCATTTCCGAGGTCAGGTTTTCGATGCGTTCCGAGAGTGTCTTGGTCATCTCGGTGAGGCGGGTGTTCTGTTCAAGCAATTCGAGTAATTGCGCGGTGTGCTTCGCCGCCTGCGCCTGACGTTCACTGTTGGCCACGGCCAAGGCTTCGCGGTGTTGCGCATCGGCTTCGGACTGGGCTTTGTCCCGGGCTGCCTGACGGGTCTGGGCCAGCAGAATCAACGGCGCGGCGTACGCCGCTTGCAGGCTGAACGCCAGGTTGAGCAGGATGAAAGGGTAGGCATCGAAGTGGGTGATGCCAGACACGTTGAGAAAAATCCATAACGCGACGATCAGCGTCTGCGCGCCAAGAAACATCGGCGTGCCGAAGAATCGCGCAAATGCCTCGGCGCGCAGGGCAAACTTGTCATTGCCGAACGTCGGCGCCAAATGAGCGTGAGCGCGGTGAAAACGCAAGTGATCGACGGTCGCGGTGGTCTGGGTTTCGGTGGTCATGATGCTCTCTGTCGGGCGCTGGGACTTGCGTTCACTATAGCGCCGCCCGGTGCCGCGTTGGCTAGACCGTCAGCGCGGCAAGCGCGTCTTCAGCGCTGGTAGCAGGCCAGGAACATGTCGAGCGCCGACTCCGCGACAGTGCTTTGCATTTCGGGCGAAAGGCTGGGCAACCCCATGGAAATCTGCGGCCAGAACGCAAAGGATTTGAGCATGCCTTGAATCTGTTGTGCGGCAAATTCGGGGTCGACCTTCTTCAATCGCCCATCGGCCTGGGCGGCGCGAATCCACACGGTCAGGCCTTCCTCGCGTTTGCCCATCCGCGCGACCATGTCTTGCGCACGCTCCGGTGAATGAATCGCCGCCGCGATGGCCACCCGCGCCAGGTCCAGGAAATTCTCATCGCCGATCATCTTCAATTTCGCCATCAACATCAGGCGCATCTGGTCGCGCAGCGGCAAGTCCGTGCGGTAAGCCGTTTCCTGTTCTGCCGTCACCCGCGCCCATAACTGATTGAGGATTTCGGCGAACAACTCTTCCTTGCTGGGGAAGTGGTTGTACACCGTGCGCTTGGACACGCCAGCGGTGGCGGCAATCTTGTCCATGCTGGTGATGTCGAAACCGTGGGCACGGAATTCGGCAATCGCCGCTTGGATGATCGCTTCGCGTTTTCGGTCGGTCAGGCGCTGTGGAGCTGTCATAAGTACGCTTCGGCAGAAGAAATTAAGAATTACACTCAGCAGTTTACTTGTGAACGGGTTTGATGCAACCTAGAAACTACACTGTGCAGTGTAATGTTTCGTTAACCCTGCACAGCCAAAAATAGAGAGCCCGGCTGATGCGTGCGTGCCTTGGCCATTAATCGTCCCACCGCAGAAACCGCGAACCGCACGGTTTCCTGGAGTCATTCCCATGGCCAATGCCACTAACGCCTGCGAACCTGAAGCTTCCCGTCAGGTCGACGGGACCTACAAAAACCACGCACCCGTGCAGCGAGAAGGCTTGCGCAAAATGGTGCGCATCATGTGGAACATGATCTTCCACAAACCGCGCAACACCCGGCCAGCCGCTGCCGTTCCGGTGCAACGCCTGAGCCACGATGCGTTGATCGCCGCGCCCAATCACAGCGTCTATCGCCTTGGTCACTCCACCGTATTGCTCAAGCTGCGAGACAAATTCTGGATCACCGACCCCGTCTTCGCCGAACGCGCATCGCCCGTGCAGTGGGCCGGCCCGAAGCGTTTTCACCAGCCGCCCATCAGCCTGGAAGAATTGCCACCGATTGAAGCGGTGATCCTGTCCCACGATCATTACGACCACCTCGATTACGAGGCGGTGCTCAAACTGGCGGACAAGACCCACTACTTCCTCGCGCCGCTGGGCGTTGGCGACACCTTGATCAAGTGGGGCGTCGATGCCGGCAAAGTGCGCCAGCTCGATTGGTGGCAGGACACCGAAGTCGCCGGCATCCAATTCATCGCCACCCCGTCACAGCACTTTTCCGGTCGCGGCCTGTTCGATGGCAACAGCACGCTGTGGGCGTCATGGGTCATCATCGACGGTGACACACGGGTCTTCTTCAGTGGCGACAGCGGTTACTTCGACGGCTTCAAACGCATCGGCGAACAACATGGTCCGTTCGACCTGACACTCATGGAAACCGGCGCCTACAACGTCGAGTGGCCACATGTGCACATGCAGCCCGAGCAAACCCTGCAAGCGCACATCGACCTCAGAGGCCGCTGGTTGCTGCCGATTCACAACGGCACGTTCGATCTGTCGATGCACGCCTGGTTCGAGCCGTTCGACCGGATACTGGCCTTGGCCTGGGAGCGCAGTGTGTCGATTACCACACCGCAGATGGGTGAGGCGTTCAATGTCATGTACCCGCAACGCGGCAGTGCATGGTGGTTGGGGATGGAAGACGAGATTGATCAGGTGACGGTTCAGAACGCGTGATGGTGTACCGCCAGGCCGAACCATTGGGTCGGCCCTGGCCGCCGACACCTCACTCAACCATCGCGAAATCAGTCCGCCCCACCGAATTCGATGCAGACCCTTTGACGCTCATCCCCCGACCCGGCGCAAACCCCGGGAAGAACACCAACCCCTCTGACTCGAAGCGATACGCCAACGCCAGCCGATCCGCATCCGGCACATCACGCCGGGCCTCGAATCGCTCAATCGCGTCCATCGAAACGCCGGACTCTCGGCACAGTTCCTCCACGCTCCAACCCAACATCGCCCGGGCCTGGGCGCAATGGGCGGGGGTGAATTGGAAGAGGGCGATACGTTCCAGGGTGATCTTCATCGCATAAGAGGCCATGGTGTTCTCCGGGCTCAAGAGTGCTGATTCAAATGTACTGTGTTTTTGTACAGTTGTTTTACGCCCGGATCAAACTCATTTTTTGATTTTTACGACTTCGCCCCCTCCAACCAGACGGACGGCGCCTGGCCCAACACTCGGCGAAACATCGTCGAGAACGCCGCCGGGCTTTCGTAGCCGAAATCCAGCGCAATGCGCGTCACCGGCTCACCCACCGCCAACCGCGCAAGCGCCAAAACCACGCAAGCCCGCTGCCGCCACTGGCTGAAACTCAGGTCGGTCTGTTGGCGGAACAGGCGATTGAAGGTGCGTAAACTGATGTGCAACTGATCGGCCCATTGCTGCGGCGACTGATGCGCGTCCGGCCGCTGCAAAAAGCCGCGGCACAGCGCGAGCAGCCGCGTATCGACCGGCAGCGGGATATGCAACGGTAGCGGGGCACTGCGCACCAGCTCATGCAGCAGCAAAGCGATCAACACCCCATCGCGCCCACCCTCGTCGTACTCCAGCGGGATCTCCACCGCCTCCATCAGCAGCTGCCGCATCAACGGTGAAACGCTGATTACCTGGCAACAATCCCCCAAATCCACCGTCCCCGGCTCGATGTACACACTGCGAGTGCTCACCCCCAGCATCACCACCTCATGCGCCACCCCGGCCGGAATCCACACCGCCCGCTGCGGCGGCACCACCCAATTGCCGTCATGCGTGCCGACCTGCATCACCCCGGTAGCGCCGTACAACAACTGTGCCCGCCGGTGCGTATGACTCGGCAACACCTGACCGTAGGAATAATCCGTACCGATGGCCACCACCGACCGTGACGTGTCATCCAGTACGTTAATCGAAACATTGCGCATCGAGCGGCTTCCAGCAGTTGGCGTAAACGCAAACATTATTGGCTGACTTGCTGAAGCTGGCCAAGCCACATCGCTCTATCGTCGACCGCTCCCAACCAACGGACGACGCGCAATGTTCTACCTCCTGCTGACACTCTTCGGCTGCATGACCGGCATCACCGCCGTGCTGTTCGGCTTCGGCGGCGGCTTCGTCGTCGTGCCGCTGCTGTATCGGATGCTCATGGCCAGCCACGGTGCCGACGACCCCATCGGCCAATCGGCAATGCACATCGCCGTCGCCACCTCGACCTGCGTGATGATCGTCAACGCACTCGTCGCCAGCGGAAAACATCACCGTGCGGGTAATCTGATTCGCCATTACCTGTGGCCGTTAGGTGGGTTCATCGGATTGGGCGCGGTGGTCGGCGCAGTGGCCGCGATGTGGGTGAGTGGCGAAGTGATCCGGTATGCGTTCATTGCCTACCTGGGCGTGACCATTGTGGATTGCCTGTTCAGACGCGGTTTTCTTACACACGCAGATAACGGAATCCCACGGCGATTGGGGAGGGCGGAAGTGTCTGGAGGCGGCGTAGGAATCGGCACAATCGCCACATTTCTCGGCGTGGGCGGCAGCGTCATGACCGTGCCATTGTTGCGTCGATGCGGGTTGAGCATGAGTCAGGCAACGTGCATGGCCAATCCGCTAAGCCTGCCTGTGGCGTTGGCCGGGACGGTGACTTACATAGCGATGGCGGGGTTTACCGAATTTGATTTGGGGCCGTGGTTTGTCGGTTATGTGGATCTGCTGGCGTTTGCGGTTTTGACGATGGGATCGTTGGTGGGGATTCGATTGGCCACGCCGTGGATCGGGCGGATTCCGGATCGGATACATGCGCGGGTGTACATCGGTTTGCTGGTCGTGGTGATGCTCAGCATGTGCCTGAATTGAACACCGTCACTTCGCCTCCAACCCCGGCGCCTCACGAATAATGAAGTGATCCAGGTTCTCGATATTCGCACTGAACACCCCGAACGTCTGCTCGGGGTTTTTCTTGCTTGGCACCTGCTTCAACTCCGGCGTCACGCCATAAAAGAAGCAATACAACTGCGCTTCACTGTCGATGGCATGCTTGATCTCTTCCAGAAACGCTTTGCGCTTGCGGTAGTTCTCGATCAACTTCTTGCTCAGGTAAACGTTGACCGAATAAGGCTTCTTCTTCGCCTCGTCCGGCTGCTTGAACCAGACCTTCTGCTCGAAATCGATACGAAAACTCTGCGTGTAATCCTTGATTTCCTTGATCTTGCCCCAGTAAATCAGCCCCTTGTTGTCTGTCAGGTATTCGATCTTCTTGAAGAACGACCCATAAGGCGCCGTGTGCTCGCCAATCTTCAGCGGCATGCGCTTGAGCAGGTCCTTGTCCTCGAAGTTCGACACAAAACACTCCACCGGATGCGCGAAGACACTGGTCTTGTCCGGCGCTGATTCGTGGCTTGGGTGCTCGATATCGCTGGACTGTGTAAGAGGTTTCGGATCGTCCCGCGTAACATCCGCCGCCACCGCCGGACTCGATGGCTTACGCACATACTGACGCCGAGTCAGCAACAGCTCCGACGGGAAATGCTCCTCGCGACTGTCATCCGTTTCCGCACCGTCCGCGTCTACACCTGACGCCGACGCCTTGAGACTGACATAAGGACAATCCGCCACATGCCGGGTGCTGGGCGTGTTCTTGAAGTGCGGGGTGCGAACGTAATTCACGTTTTTGGCGTTGAACGTCGTCAGCACGTTTGCCGCATCGAACGCCGCCCTGCAGGCGTCATTGGGGCATTGGAAGTGTTCCTTCGCGGAATCGAACTCCATGGTCTCGTCGAAATTCAAATCGCGCACGTCATAGATCGACAACTTGTCGTCGAGGCTGAGGCAGTAGGCGAGGTCGAATTTCATGACGGGCTCGGGTCCTTGAGTGGGAAGGGTATTAATAGCGGGTAGCGCGAGATGGCGCACCTATTGATTCAAGTTCGTCGCTTCAGCTAGTTTGGTTAACTCTGTGGAGGCGCCATATGACTGAATGGATACAAGTAAGCATGCACGAAGCACAATCGCAGCTTTCTCAACTCGCTGAGCGCGCATGGCATGGCGATACGGTTGTGATCGTCAAAGACGGCAAACCTTATGTGGAGCTGCTGCCTCATATCGATACACCTCGGGTGCGCAAACCTGGGCGGTTGAAGGGAAGGATTCGGATGTCTGCGGAGTTTGAAAACACCCCCGAGGACATCATTAATGGATTTGAGAGCTGCCTGTAAAAAATCCGCTGCCTGAGATTCAAGCAACGGATTTTTGTACGGCAATGAGCAATCAGAACCCTCGCAACATTCGCGACGCCTTACGCCACCACGATCCGCGCTGATTGAATGGGTCATCCGCCAACACGCAAGGCATGTCCCGCAACCGAATCCACGGTTCATCCTGCCAGTGCAGCATGCAGAGCGACATCTTCGGCCAGTCCAGCACGCTCAACGTTGGCCGTTCAACTGCTCGTGAAGGACGCGCATCACGTAGAGCCGGAACCACCTGGTGCGTCAGCCATTCCCTCAGCAGCCGATACTCCGGGCAATAGTGATAAACCAGCAGTGCATAGACGCCTGACTCGCTGATCATCAGGCGTTCCTCACCAGCACCGTGAGCATCCACCAGCATCATCCTCCGCTGGTCTGCATCGAGTTTGCGTGACATGCGTTCGTCAAGATACTTGCCCATCAATCGTCCGAGATCATGAGCGCAGAACCATGCCTGGTTCTCCACCAGAAGGGCGTGAAGGTGGATGTCATGACGGGTGAAAAGGGTTGAAACGAGCGGGTCAGACATGGCGAACCTCCTGAAGCGGAAGCACGCGATTGGACAAATGGGTACGGCGATTTACCTTCCTCATGAAGGTCAGGTTGTAAGGCATTTCCTTTACCTCTGGCTGCTTTCTTAGGGCATTCGTTATGGGTGTCGGGAGCTAAGAAACCCACCAGAGACGGGCCGGACATATTCCCCTTTCGGGTCTTGTATTCGCCCACTCCCGACAT
>Ga0255334_1000580_pt1 | contig 26372 bp, 19 predicted proteins | sample EtOH5_35cm_T3_12_FD_202080 | JGI IMG/M metagenome (GOLD analysis project Ga0255334, IMG submission 202080) | Sandy soil microbial communities from University of British Columbia, Vancouver, Canada - EtOH5_35cm_T3_129 | ecosystem: Engineered > Artificial ecosystem > Sand microcosm > Unclassified ... | reverse complement strand
TCAAGACCCCTTTCCCTCTGACCGCTGAACAGCAGGGCCAAGGATGCATCCATGCGAGATGACACTGTAAAGGGCGCGCACAAGAGGTGGCGACGCTTTACGGTTGAACCATTCTTGTAGAATGATCAGGGCCACGGCCCCATGGGGGTGATCGAGATAAACTCTTTCAACGCACTTTCCCAGCTTGGTGTACGAATTACGTTCCATTCCCAACACAAGACACGACGTCGCACAAGCGGTTCCACACATGGTGCGCCATTGCATGCAACGAAATCGATCGAGTCGCGGCGCTGATCATTCCCTTGGGAAATGGAACAGGCGAAAAAGGGCGATTGACAGAGACTGAAACGCGACGTTCGTGATCACACGGGCATGGAATGAAACGCTAGTAGAGCGCATGTGCATGATAAAAGGGCGCAAGGGATCGATCGGGCGATCGGATAGCGCACTCGTAAAAGGCGCACTCGGCAAGGGTGGCCTCGGCAAACGAGCACTCGGTAAACGTGCAGCCGACAAAGAGGCACCTGTCGAGAATGGTGCCGGCAAACAAGGCCCTGACAAAGGCATAGCCGAAAAAGCACACATAACGCAGGCGCGCCTGCACAAACGAGGGCGTGCACGGCACAGGCAGAGCAGAGGGTGGGCGCAGACGCCATGGCCCGCATGGGTCCCATGTCGGATCGCGTGCGACGGCGTGTCCGATGGTGGCCATGTCGAATCCCTGTGCAAGGGCCGTTCCGCGGGGGATAGGCGCATCGGGTCCCAACACCTCATCGACAAGTCGACGGCGATCAAACTCCAGTACGCCTGTCCTCAGCTGGGTAGCCAGAAGGGTATCGTAGGCGCGTTTGGTCTCGTTGCACGGATCCCACCAAAAGGACAGATCGTCTCGCTCGGCCTCGTATATCACCAGGGGCGTCGGACACGGTACCGACTCGCGTGGCACGGAAAAGGATGCGCGGTCGTCGACGCAGTCGCACCGCCTCTTTCCCATGCGTTGGGCCTCGTTGTCTGCCACTGCTGCTGCTGCTGCTGGACTGGCGGTCGAGCGTGGGCGCTTGCGTGCTGAAAGAGTCACCTGTGAAACACCCCCGATAGGCGGCTTTGGAGCATGCGATAGAGGGATGTCTTGCTGCATGACGTGCATACGCAGCATATGGCCAAGCATGTGTTGGTCGACCCTGTGTCGCATCGTGCGCGCTACGGCAACCACACGTTGCATCAGTCTGCGCAGCGTGGCTGGGCTTACAGTGTGCATCCAGGGCGCCCACGGGACGGTCCAGCGGCAGTAGGCCGAGAGGCCGCCCGTCACGGGATCGACCATACATCCGGCCAAGGCTCCACCTGTCTGCATCCACCGTTCCAATGCGGTGCTCTCGTAGATGCGTCCGTTGGATGCGACGACGCATCTAGTTGCGTCGACCCACGCGTCCGAGAGAACACACCAGCGCCTTTGTTGTCCCCGTTGTTGTTGAACGAGATGCGCACCCTGCGGTTGGATTGAACGGGCCAGCCACTGGTCGAGGTCGACAGAGGCGCTTACCCGCTCCATCCAGTCGCGCAGGGCGGGCACGGCGTCGACGATTGCGCGATTGCCCATGAATCCATTCATGTTGGGCTGCACGTTGGAGCACTGCAGGTAGGCCGCAACCAGGCGCGCCTGCTCGGTGAGCGGGTCGCGGGGCCAACTCACATAGAGAGTGTGCCCGTCTTGGTTATGCGCGCGCGCGGTCTCCCACTCGCAGTTCCACACAAGGCGGCCGGCCAGACGACGGTCGGGACACCGGGGCGACGTGAGCATGTAGACCGTCATACCGTCGGCACTGTTGATGGCGCCATTGAGCGACCCAAAGCGGACCGCCGTCACCTCGCCGTTGCCATGGTAGGTGCACGCCATCCACGGTGGGCTCGTGTGGGGCACGGCGTAAAATGCATCGCTGAGCGTGTTCCACCTGACGGGCGCCAGCGAGGAGATCTCGCGCACCGTGGGGTCGGCTTCGGTTTCCGACTCGCCGTAGCGATATATGAGGGACCTGTAAGAGTGTATATGCCGATGGGGGGTCGCGTAGGTGAGTGTGCGCGCGGTGCAATAGGTTCCCATGCGGACGGATATCTTTGTTTGTTCCTCGCGGCCGTCCCCATCCCTTTTGCGCACCGCCATGGGCGAGAGAGCATCATCATCATCGTCGCCGATCTTGTCGCGCGAGCCGAAAGTGGAGGCGGCCAACACGGGTGAAAGGGTCATGAGCATCCAACAGGTAGAGTGCGATCCACGCCAGATGGACTCGAAAGTGCGGCCTTCGTGCTTGCGATGAACGACTCCCCTCCCGTTGAGGGCGAAACCCTGCACGTGCTGACCCTCGCAGGTGGCATTGGGAGACTCGGAACGGCAGCGTCCCATGGGCCGGTCGCCCTGCCACTCGCCCTCCTTTTGCTCGCCACCGCCGGGCATCCCGAGCGTACCATAACCCGCGCGCATGGCGGGCTCCGCCACCGCGCCCTCGTAGACGGCCCCGTTGGTGTAGCGTATGGTTGCGTTATCATCGCATGGTTCGTCCGCGCCGCTTGGCGTCTGGTGCCATCGGCTGGCTTCGACGTGCACGACCTCGGCCGTGTGCGCCGCGATCTCGGGTCCATGGCGCGGCGTATCATCCGCGCGCGACGACAAAGAAAAGAACGTCTTGCGCGCGGGGCCCACCAGCTTGCCGTCGGCCCACACGCCCTCTACGACGTGATCGCGCTTCACGACCACGCCGTAGCCGTCCAACTGGGGAAGGTGGGGAACATCTTGCGGCAGCCTCGTCCTCCATGTCGTTGCGACGTTGCTGTCATCAACGTGGAGCGCATGGTAGGTGCCATAGGCCATGGGAGACGAGTGCACGATGGCCACGGCCGACAGGATGCAGTGCAGGCACAGATGCACCAAAAACTCGCCACAGTAGAGCGTACCGTCGGGTGCGCAAACATGGCCCACGACGCGTCGCGTGGTTGGATCGATGCGCAGCCGCGCGTTCGACAGTCTGGGTCTCCCGGCGGCGTTGGCAAACCACGCGCGAAAGACGCACTCGTCGACGATGGCCTGCAGCTTATCCACGGATGTTTCCGGATCGAGCGCGTTGCTCCTCTGCATGGCAGACAGTACGACGCAAAGCGAGGGCAGCAGCGGTGCCAGCAGATTGTTCATGTTCAGAGCGGTCGTGCGCGCCATATAGACCCAACGGGCGTCGCGCCCGTGGACGGTAGAGTATCTTGCATGGTCACGCTCTAGCAGTGTCCCTCCCGATGTCGTGTCCTTTGCAGAGGAGGGGGCGTCCAGGGCAAAGGCTGGATGGCGGCGGCACAGGCGTGCCCACAGGTCGTCTCCCTTGCCGTCCTTGCGCACCATACCGTAAAACCGCCGCGAGACCATGGCCAATGCTGCCAACGCGCCCGGACCGGCGCAGCTGACGATGGCCCAGAGCATCTCGTCGGGCAGGTCGTCCATCACGCGCAAGGGCAACGCAGCTTTGCCTCCTTTGTATCCCCAACGGCACCCACAGCGTGCGGGCATTGCCCGTTTCTCGGGACGGACCAATGCGTCGCGTTCTTGTCTTTGATTCGCCCACAATGGTCGAAACGCTCTTTTGCCATCGTCTCTTTGTATGGCACTGCGGCCGTCCTCGCGGTGCGGAGTCGACCTCGCGTTTGCCATCAAAAGGGCACGCGGCGAGTGGCCGTAACAGGGCCATGTTCCTTTGGACATTGTGCAACTTGGGCATTAGTGGGTATACATCGGGGAAACATTCCCGTTGGTGCCAATCGTTTACAGAAATGTCCCCGTCTGGGAATGGTACTGATTCAAAGGTGATGTGCAGCCTACACTCTGCGATCCTCAGCATGATGCGCTCGCAAGAAAAGGGCAAGTGGAAAGAGATGGGAAAGGGGACATATATGAATCATGTTTGATCATAATAGGCGTTGAGAATATCTATGATACGACCGACGGCGCGCCCGTGCAAACCCACGAGGATAGATAGGGCCTTGAGACCCTGGGCGTGCAGAGCCTGCAGGTTGGGCGTTGGCTCGATACCGCGCACCTCGAGTTGACTGCCAAACGCCAGCGTAAAAGTGTCGGTGATTGCGCGCTGTTGGGCCTGATCCAACGCCGCGGTGCCTAGTAGCGCGTGCTCATCGTCCTGGCGTGTGTGAATCTCTGATGCCAATACACTGGGGCCGACGTGGGCCGTTTTGGCTGTCCTCGCGCGTTTTGCGGGATGATCTGCCTTTTCTGGGCGTGCATCTCGGCGTGCCCTCTTTTCCGGTGGGCGCTCCTGACCGAGTTCGACGAACCGGTCGCCGTGGTCGTCGTCGAGACGCAACAGTGTGGGCAACTCGATGGGGGCACGCACCATGGGCGCTCTAGACTCGGCAGCGGTCGTACCGACATCGTCCTTTGGGCACGCTCGTTCGCCCGAGTGCCATTCGTGGCACCGCGGTATCGATGTGGGATGCCCGTCCGATGGCGCTGTTTCACGTGACTGTTGTTGTTGTTGCATCCTCTTTGCGAGGGACAATCCCACAGATGTAGGCGGAGCGTCGATCCACTCGTCCAGGGGCATCAAGAGACTGCTCCAAAAGCCATTTTCCGATAGGGCCTTTAGTGCCTCCCTCCTGAGAGAGGAGCGGTCGCCTGCCTTGGCAATGCGCTGCTCCGTTTGTTTGGGTTCGATTTTCACCTGTCGTTGTTGTTGTTGTCGCCGTCGGCATCTCGGTGGCGGGGGCGGCGGTGGCAGAGACGTCTTCTTCTTCTTCTTGGACGCTGATGCCATGACGAGGGCGTGGGCGCGCAGGGTGGCCGACGGCGCGCGCTCCCCGTGGACCTGAAACATGGCGATGGCCGTGACGAGGGAATTGACCACGATACGCACATGGACGGGATCGACCCAACGCACGGTACCACTCCCGCCGTATCTGTTGGTCAAGGCGTCCAGCACGAGACGGCTCTTGCTCAGCTTCCTACTCCAGCACATGACGCGGGGCGCCTCCTGTTCCAGCGCGCGGTGCATGCCCAGCGTGGCCTGGGTCGCTGCCTCGAGCGCCATCGCCCTCACATAGAGGTCCAACGATGGGTCCCTGCCGTGACGCGCGTCCGCTTTCGGTGATTGCTGTCGGCCATAGGTTTCCAGGGCGTTGACCACTGCGGCGGGCGTCACGGCAGGCTTCATGCTGCTGCCGCACTTGGCAAGCACCTTCATGCGCTGCTGGCCCATGGCCATGGCAAGCAGCGGTCTGGCCAGTATGTCAAAGCGCTCGAGCGCCGTACGCGAAGCGGGCGCAAAGGCATCCATGTCGCGCGGCAAGAGGATGTCTGCAGCGACGGTGCGCGCCATGACGGAAAACCACCACTCCCCAGGCGTCGTCTGTGGCTGCTGCTGCTGCTGACCTTGCCCCTGTGGACTGAATTGTTGCACCTCTTCACCCTGTAATCGCCTCAGACTATTCTGAAGCCCAAACGACAGGCTGGGGCCCGCGGTAGGCGGTGGGGCAACCATCGGCTCCCGTCCGATCAAACCGCCAGCGACGGGCACGACATCAAATGCGCTGATGATGGTATCGAGCGCGGCATTGTCCAAGGTGCCATCAACCAGGGCCCTGTAGATGGCGTCGGTCAGGGCCGCGTCATCTGTCGCTGCCTCCATGTTGCGCTCCATGACCGTCGTTACGTCGTCGCCTTGGCTCGGTGTGAATGTCGGGGCATCGCACGCTACGATTTCCATCGTCCCGTCAGGGCCATCAGCATTGTCGCTCGCAAACACCGCGTTCAGCCACGCAATGTCCGTGTCGGAATCGCTACGGCCGAGTGCGCGTTGCCATTCGTCGTCATCATCGCCAGACGTGTCCTGGTGAACGGGGGACGATTCTGGCTTGGAGGGCGAGTCGGGCTCGGGCATCGAGCAACCGAGCGAAGAGGGCGTATCGGGCTGTTGGTCTTCCTGCTCGCCTCGGCCGGCAAAGAAGCGTTCCACCACATGGTCTGCGCGAATGCCATTGGGGGTGTACGGTGCGGGCGCATCGTGCAAGTCCTGTTCCCAGAGGGCGCACTGAGAATGCAGCAACGACTGCGTCAGAGGTTCGACGTCAAGATCGTCAAAGAGGTGGGCAACAGCAGAGCATCGTGCACACTGGTGTTCCGCAAACGCCTCTTTGGAGACGTCCTCGTCGTGCGCGGCGCAAGGGAAACCGCATCGGTCGCACATGTGTGCCGCAACGGTGCTCGAGCGCGCGGGTATCCATCCGTTGCCCTGCCTGTCGGACGCCGGCCCGAACGTCTGTGTGGCAGACATGATTGCTGTAGGTGTCGGTTATGTGGAGACGTTTTGCCTGAACGAGGGTGCCTGCAAGATGTCTGGCCCCCTGTGGAGCGCCTTTTCGTTCCCATTGGTGTGCCCCCTTGGTACCACGCGCATGGGCCAATCCCGTACCCGAAAAGTCCGTAATGGTTGTCGGCCGGCGCAACACCGATCCAGCAACCCCGTCGACCACCCGGCTTGCGCGTCGGGACGGTCACCACCGTAACCCCACCGGCGAGGTACCTCCCGCCAACATTTGGTATGGGTTTTCGCTGGTGCTCGTTTTGCCATTGGACCACAAGACGATTGGCCATATCCCATTCCCGATTCAGGAGAGGGAAAGTGTGAAAAATTTGGGAAAAATATGGGGAAAAGAATGGTTTTTCTTCAAGCAAGGCCCCTGGTGATGGAGCCACAGCACGGGCCGCTGAGCCGTTTGGGGCTCTATGGGAGTGATGGGTCCCGCCCACACGGACCACTGGCTCGGTGTGGCCACGGGTTCTGCGTCTGCGTCCATTAGAATCCCGCAGGTGTGGCATTTGAATAGGGCCTCCATCTCCTTTTGCCGCTGCTGCGTGCCCTCTTCTAGGGTACCCTTTGGCGCACCATTGACCCGCAAGGCCACATAGCAGAGGGCGTGCATCCCAAGGCTCCTGCCAGCCACGAGTATGGCACCCGTGAAGCAGAGGTGGGAGGGGTCGTTTGCGATTCTATCGGGTACCTCGCTCAGCGTCTGCCAAACGCGCATGGCACGCGTGGGCCCCTATCCTGCGGGCATGCTCGCGCGGAGGCGCGCCACCAGAGTGACGGCGGCATGGGCATTGTTTGATCGCGCGCGCAGGCGACTGCGGTACGTCTGGTGAATGCGTCCTAGCGTTTCTGCTCGGGCGACACCTTTCGTGGGCCGGAACGGCCATACGGCGCCGTGTGCGCGCGCTTTTGCTTTGGGCCCGCATGGCAACTCGCGAGCCAGTCGATCAGTCCCGGTCGGCCCCAGTTGGGCAGGAACGCACCGAGCGCGACGTGGTCCAGAACGCGCGCCCTCTGCAACCATGCGGGACCTATGCCCGACGCGGTGAGCAGGACAGCATAGGTCGTGCGTCGATTGCGTATACAGGGAAACAGATGTGTCATTTGCTTTCAGGCTTTGCGCGGATCGTTCCCGTATGCCGCCAGCACCATGACTACCACGCTGGCCACAAGGACTCTGCCTCGGGCAAAGCGCAGAGCGATGCGTTTATTTGGATCGCTTACAAGAGGCGACTGTTTGACGATGCCGTCGGTTGGCCCATACTGTTTGCCGCTACCATTGCTATTGCTGTTGCCATCATCACCATAGTCGCTGCCAGCGCCGTCGCTGTCAATATCGCTGCCGCTGATGGTACCGCCGTCCTCGGCATCGTCACCATCACTGCTCGCAATGTGAGGGACATCACATGTCGCATAGCTGATGCGGTGAAAGGGGTTTGTGGAACGGTCGGCGACATGGTTTCCGTGTGGCGTTGCAATCAGGGCGTTCCATGTGGTGCACACACGACAGACTAGGGCACGCATGCGCATATCCAGAATCGGACGGCCGCGGGCATCCCCCGCCCATTGAAAATCATGTCGAGCAGTTTAACGGGCAAGAGGTCAAACGCACTCGAGCAGCCGCCGGCGATCCTCTCGCATTCAACAGGTTCCGGACCCTTTTCTTCATGCACCGCACTGGGTTCGTTGACAGTAGAACCCAAACGTTTCTTCTCAACCTTTTGCGCCATGGCACCCTTTTGTGTGCATGGTGGCAGAGAATGCAAGAGCGCCCCGCTTTGGACAGTGTGTTTTTCAGACGGCACGCAAAGACTCGGGCAAAAAGGGCAGACGGACCGGGCAATAGACAGGAGCCACCCTTGGCCAGAGACGTTTGCGTATACTGGATAAAATCGCGATTGGGCGGGTTTATAGGGGCCCTTTCCAAATGGAAAAGACCCCGTGCCAGAGATCAAACGCACTCATTGACAGAGGGAGGATGGGCCGCAAGAGACGTTCGGGCGCGCAGCAGAGGAAGCTGCGGCGCACAAAGCGCGTGTTGGCCGCAGCCATGCCCACTGAACTGTGGGACGTTGTGCTCACGGTGGCCCTTGCACCGCAGTGGCGCTTCAACGCTGTCCTCGTATGTCGCGCCTGGTACGTGATGATTCGCAGAGCGTGCCCCATAGGGATCGATCCATTTGAGTACGATAGTGTTTCGCACGAACGCGAGACCATAAAGAGCGCAAGAGGTCTTTTGGTGCGCGCGTCCACCGTTCTGGTGAGTTGGCCGCGGTTGCGACCCGATATGTGGCTCGCTCCAGTGACCTTTAGTGGACGGCAACGGAAACACTATGGTGCGTGTCCGGTCTTGCACGATGCCCATCTCGTTGGGCACGCCCAGTGCGAAAGCGGCCCTCACGACCTATGGATGTGGTGCCTGTACCATGCCACCCCTGTAAGGGGCTCTTTTGCGCTCAAAAGGCGAGATTGTGTGGTCAGCATGATAGGCGCCTGGTTAGCATCCAAGACGGACGCTCTTGTCGACTACGTGTTTGACCATGTGATCGGGCGCTTCATTGTGTGCTACTGCGAGTCGGAAACGCGATCGGCATCGCTGCGCTCCCACGACTATGACTACTACACGATGCGCATCAGGCTCGCCGACGCGCTCGTGCGCAACGGTCTCGTGGAGCGCTTTGAACGACAGTTTCCAACCCATGCCCTGCACAAATGGTGCTCCCGCGACAATCTCATCAAGGCCGACGCTCTGGAGATGCTCAAAGAGGTTCAGGTCAAACGTTACTGTGACAAGATCTACAAGGACGCAGAACTGTGGGAGCATGCAGCGCGCGCCAACGCCGTGCGCGTCATCGGCTGGTTCATTGAATTGGCACTTGCCGATCGGGTCGAATCGGACCCCTCGACGCACTGGCCTCCAGCGGCGCTCACCAGCTTCACCGGTCGGCGCGACCGCGAGGGCCCCTGCCTGGACGTTGCCGTGCGCACAGCCATCGCCCACGGTAACGTCAGCGTGCTGCTGCTCCTATACAGACGGGGCGCCATACCCCTCCGCGACACACCCTCGCAATTGGTCAAGGCGGCCTGCCGATCGCACAACATTATGGGACTCACATGGTGCCTTGCCATGTGCCAGGACGTGCAGGTCGATGCGTCCTCTTTTGCACAAAAGGCCGTCCAGCACGAGCGCTTCCATTGGCGTTCGGGATCCGTGGTCAAGTGGGACGCGTGGAAGGCAGTGCGCTTTGTCATGCGGCTGAGAGGCCACTTTGGTGGTGAGACCCACGTCCCGCCGCTCGATACCCTTGATGCGCTCGTGGACGTTCTGCACAAGTCGAGCAGCACGCGCTGCACGTCGGGCATTCTCGTAGGTTATACACCCCTGTTTGCGTCGGCGATCGCTGTCTTGCGCAGCAAAGACCACCACTGTCCTCCTGACGCGCGCGAGTGCTGTCGCTCTTGTGTGCTGGCCCGCGAGTGCCGCAAGAGCCACCTCTTTTGCAACCTGCACAAGCACGCGTCTATGCGCAATGGCACGCTACTACACGACAGAGTCATTGACGATGCCACCGCAGTCACATACGCGTGGGCCTTGCTCGTGGATTGGGCACTGTCGCGCCGCGTGCGCGCCTTTGCGTGCGCTGCCGATTACGAGGTCGCAGAGCGCGTCACCCTTGCCTTGGATCGTATTGCGCGCGGCCTCGATCCCGAAAGCGCCCACGTGCTCGTTCGAGAGGTTAATCTGTGGGGCTCGCTCGACGCGCTCTTTAACCAACACTGCTACGACAGTGATCGGCCCTTTTCTTTGGCGGGTTCCATTGCCTACGCGCTCGCGCGCCTCGACGCCCATGATCCTGACAAGGCCATCGAGTATGCCGGGCGCGCCCAACTCTCGGTGTGGTCGTGGAATAATCATGGCACGACCTTGTTGGGACAGCAAACGGCCACTCCTGCGATGTGGCGCCGCTGGTGGCGGCCCAGCGGCGTTGTGCTCTCACCCAGTCGGTTCCGCGACGAGGGTGCCTACCCTTTGGCCGTCCAGCACGCGCGCAAGGGCCAGACACCAAATAGGGCACAATCCGAGCAGGTCAGCGAGAATGAACGCATCATCATAGACACTGTGCGTGTCCTTGTCGGGCACGATTTACTCGTATTGCCGCCAGACGGTGCTACCGCCCCCGATCAATGAGAACTAGCAGCCGGTCGAATCGTCGCGTTCTTCCTTTTGTAGCATCAACAACACTGCTTTTGCACAGGCGTGCCCTTGCTTTGGGCATGTCCGCCCCCCCTCCCCGCAAGGAAATAGGGTATTTCCGTTATGGTACGTTACGTCGGGGGACGCCATAACCAACGACGTTTTTTTCGAGGTATTTGCGCGAATGAAAACATACACATAAAGTCGTCGGCAAGGGAAAAGGGTCTCACAATCATCACAACATGGACGCACGCGCACCGGCGCCCGTAAGGTGGGCATGTACAGCCCTCTTGGGGCCGACAGTGAAAAGGGTGCCTGTGGATGTGGATTCGTCTGCAACAGAAACGCGGACCGAACGCGAACCGCTGCGTCGGCAAGAGGCAACCGCGCACGAGGCGCGACGCTCGCTGGAAGACGCTGACCTTATCCTCCGTGGTCTGCGTCGTGACGTCGTTCAGCAAATGTGGCAAAAGGACACGAGAGGTCCGAGGGCGCCAAGAAGCCCAAAAGGGCCAAGGGGTCCAAGAGGGACGGCAGGCCCAAACAGGGAGAGGGGGCCCAAGATTCAAAGCAGGGCCCAAAGCAAAACGGGACCCGACCAGATGTAGAGCGACGCGTCCCTCTGTCTTGTCGTCGTAGAGTGTTTGTGCCCCATATCCATGTAAGCACCAATCATGATTTTCATAAATCGGTCACGGTAAAGAGTGCAGAGTCACGTGACTGGCAGGGCCGCCACTGCCAAACATAGATATGCGCGCGGACAATCGAGCATACCTTTTCTGGACGTCACGTGTTGTGGCCCTTTGTCAGACAGGCTGGAGATGTGGGGGCACAGAGGGTCGCCTCGTGTCCGGCTTGGTGCGCAGGACGAAACGAGATGGGCTCGTGCATCATGTGCTCTGCCTGCAAAGGGCATCGTTCCCTGCTGGGTCACGCTTGTCGTCTTTAAATGAGAGCGTGCCGCCCGTTCTCTTTTACAGCCCATCTGCCGGTCTTGCTCGGCGCCTGCACAACCGCACCCCAACCCAGGTATATAGGCGTCCCCCAACGGGCGCGAGCGAATTGGCAATGAGGCGCTCCACATCATGCCCCATCGAGCACAGGCTGGCACTCTTTGCGTCCGACACACGGCCGTGCTACATGGCCGGTCCTGGAGCCGGGCCCACAACGTTTCCCGCGTCACGGCAGCACTCGACAGTAACAGAGCGCGACAGTGGTGTACCCCTGGAGACGGCAATGCATGGTAGTCGCGGGTGGGAGAGTGTTGCCGATGGCATTCTAGAAGACGATGGGTGTGGCACGAAACGGTCGCTGCGTCTCCTCGACAATCTGTGCCACCGCCTGAAGCGTATCTGCCTGCATTATCGTGGCAGTGCTTGCTGTGGCAGAGAGGAACACGAGGCGCCCGTACTCGACGATGATGTGGCCTTTCTCCAGGCCCTCACCAGAGGCCTCGATGCCAACCTCGACGTGTCGGACCTCCAGCACTGTGCGATCGCACAGCAGCTGTCCAACGTGTATCTGTTGTTTTGGAATCGTCTGCGTATCGTCGAGCACCAGTACCCAGGCACCGTGGTAGCCTTGGGGTTTCCTCCCACGCCCCAGGCCATTGAGCAGTTTGTCGCGGTCCTGGCCACAAATCACGCTCTCTCTGTGCGCCCCATCGACGGCGTGTCGGCGACTCTGGGGGATCTGTACGCCGACGACCGTCAGTACCGGGGCATTCGCCCGGACGAGTACAACGAGTGGTCCACAGAGCAAAAGCTTGCGTGGAACGTCAACCATTGGGTGCGCTTCATCGAGGGCCTACTGTGCGCGCTCGACGATCGTCCTCGCACCGTGCCGCCTCTGATCGCGAGAAGTGGATCAGCGCCGGCAGGAGGGCGCCACGCAGCAGCAGGGCTAGAGCGCGCCACCGGGCCTCTGTTGCGACGGCTGTTGCACCGCCTGTACGGACCACCTGAACATGGACAAGGTACGTTTGTGCTCACGGTCGGCAGTTGGACGCTCATGGACAATGCGCGCCGCGCGCGATTGCTCGTTCTGTCTCCCTTGGTGCCCTCTCTCAAACACCATCGAGGTCTCGCAGCGACCGAGCAGGAAGCCGTTCTCACCCTGTTTGGCGCACGCGGCTCCATGTACAAATTCATGCACGACACGCGCAACACGGACGACAAACCATTGGCAGCGGCGGACGCGGATGGTAAAGCGTTTGTCGCTCGGGTGACCGAGGACGACCGTCACCTGCGCCGCCTGCTCAAGGCCTCGATCGCGGCCGTAGCGTCGGGTCGGGCACACGAGATGGGCCTAGAGCCATTCACGCTCACGGAACTGACGCCTCATTTGCTGCGCCTCACGATCGCTGCCGAACAGGGCCCTCTTTATTTTGGTGTTCGCCTGCACGCACACGACCTGGTGGCGCTCATCGATCGCGCCGACGCCCGACGCGGTTCGTGGCCACGCGCGTGCCGTGCCTTGTGGCCGCCCTCTACGCTGCTGCTAAAGTGTGCCGCCAGCATCGCTTTGCGCCTCGGGGGTTTGCCCTCGGTCGCGCCGGCCGACGTCGAAAGGCTCTCGCTGCCGGCATCGCTGTGGCGCCTGGTGGCAGCCTATGGCCTTTTGGAAGCGTGCCTTTCCGACAGCGATACAGACGCCCGCAAAAGGGCGCAACGACTGGGTGAAAGGCTCGCGTGGCCCATCATGCGCCACCTCTGGGGCGACGACGGTACCATATGCGGTCTGGGCGAGAACGCAACCTATAGGCGGCGCCCGTGGCTGCTCGTTGGCGACGTCCGGTCCCTGCTGGGGCATGCGTTTGGTGGGGGCATTGCTCCCTGGATAGAGACCCTTTCGGAAGGGGAACGCGAGCAGCAGTGATCCGTCAATGTCACACACAGTCTTTACCAAGCAAAATAGGGAAACGGATCCAATACTGAAAACTATGACGAATGGTGTTGCATTTCAGCCAAAAGGTCAATAATACAATGGGGTCGCTCACGGAAAGTAAAGGCGCCCGTGCGTCTTCGTCGGCGCTTGATTATGGGAACCGCATGAGAGAGCGCAGGCGCTGGACCCTTGGCAGAGCGCGACAGAGATCGGGGCGGGCACGGTGCCGTCGTCGCCGTCGCCGAGGTCAGGATAGCGGTAGACGTTGTCTGCATGGCCATCAGACTCAGTGCGGCAAACAGGATCTCCTCAGTGGTGGCCGTCGAATGGCCGGCGGGCTCGGCGCACGGGATCGCCTTTGGGACTCTGGCGTCGGAGACGGTCGTGGTGGTCTTTGTCTGTATGAGCGACATGGCAGCGGGAAAAGGGTATGTGGTAATGGGCAAATACAAAAACGTCGGGGCCTTTTGTACCTGCATGTCGCGCATGTCCGATCTATGTCCGGACGTAGCAACCTATGGTGCCCGGGCACGAGCGCGCTTTGGGCCTTTTTCCGAGTGGCCGAGTCCCATATGTACACTTTTCCGGTTGTTGCGATTACGCTCGCCGCCGCCATCTCCGTTTTCACCGCCCCGCCTGTCGATTGGTTCGGCCGCGTCAGGGACGGCGAATGGCGTTTCCGACCGACGTGCCACACCTTGTGCGGGTATTTGCCGTAGACACCCACCTTGCGCCTATTGGGTTCGGCGCACCATGTGCACGCACCAATGACGCTCCTGAAAACTCTAATCCCGAAAGGAAGCGTGTGTGCGCGACGCAAACCACAAATCCATCCACGAGAGCGAGCCACGAAAGCGCGTGGGGGTCCCGACGAACGCGCATCAAACGAGCATAGGTGCAAATGAATGGCGGTGACGACAAGACGCCACCCCAAGGGGCAGAACGGACTGGCGGTTGGATAGCCGTCCGATCCAAGGGCGACCATGCTGGAGCAAGTCGCAAGCGTCCGTGTCCCACAGATGGGGACGATGACGGGGCCTTTTATGTGCGCCATAACGACGCCCAACGTGGCGATACGCCCAAGCGACAGGGGTTTGCGTCGCAGTCGCACTCTACGCGCAAGGCACGGCGTCTCGCAGCCACACTGGCGCACCTTTCCAGTGACCGAGAAGATGATGATGACGACGTCGGTAGAGACGACAGAGGAGAAGAAGATCACGGCAAGCGGACACAAGAGACGGGAGAAGAGGAGGACGAGGAGGATGAGATTCTAGTGCCCGACTCCCAGGAAGACGAATCAAAGTCGCCCCCATGTGCGCAGCGATACAAGCTGTCGCCGCCTGTCTTGCTCGGCGACGACGATGACGATGATGCTGATAAAGAGCACGAAGAGGTGGCGATCGAGAGCGACGACGACGAAAAAGAGGCAGTGCAAAAGAGAGAGCCAAATGACCCGGCTTACTGGATATCAAAGGGCATAGCGCATGCGGTCGCGCACGACGACCTTCAAGAGTTGCCCGAGGGCGCGCATCTGGGTGCGTTGACTGCAGCCCACCGGCTGTCGCGCTATTGCAAGGGCATGTACGAAAAGATCCAGGACACGCTGCGCGAGGACACCGAGTACCGGGCGATGCTCTCCGGCGGCGAGTTTTCGTCCACTGTGCAGGCACGCGCTCGCACGACGGAATCGAACGAGTGCGTGCGCGAGCGCATGCGTTTGATGGAGGGCTTTGCCAAGTTTTACAACCTGATCTATCATCCACGCAACCGTGATGACCGTTTCCTGGCACCGCCCTCTGCCCCATCGGTCCACGGCGCCGCCATGTCGACGCGGCGCTTTTACGCACGCATGATGCTCTTTTACCTCGAGGCGCTCACGCGCTTTGACCTGACGTGGAACCCCAACGGCGACTATCCGGCACCGAGTCACTTGCCTCAGGAGTCACGCACCCTGCTTGCGATCCAAAAGGACGACGACCTGGCCGCGATGGCCCTCGCCGACAAGCTGCCCACGCCCAACAAGGACGCTGCCAAGCGCACCCGTCCGTCGCCAAAGCCCAAGGCCGCGGTCGACTTTCGGTCCGGACCTGCGGCGGAAACGTCATCACAGGCCTCGGCCACAACGATCACCGCAAGTGCATCAAAGCAGGCCAAACGACGCACCGCCAAGGGCAGGCGTTTGGGAGAAGAAGAGGAAGAGTTTGGCGCCGACATTGACCTTGTATAGATGGCTCTTGTTTGGGTACCACCACGGCAACAATAATCGTTTAGGAGGGGGACACACACGCTTATGATGTATTTGGCCAAAATGCCTGGAACATGCGAGAGCGGCAATAGATTGGGGAAAAAGGATGGCAATGGTGGAATAGCGTCACGCACAGTAGAGAGTGGCGAGTACGTTGCAGCAGCGCCCCCAGTGCGGATAGCGTCGAGCCATCCAAGCGACAAAGGCCATGGCATGCGCCTGTGTAACACGCTCCCTGGGTTCCGTCGTATCGTCTGACCGACCCTCGTGCGGCGCGAGCAGCGACGTTGGCCTGGGCCAAAAGAAACAGGCCACGTGATCAAACAGACGGCGCATGTACGGGTGCGATCTAGAGTGACCCCACGCCATGCGGAATCGTTCGGCGGCGTGCTCGTTTGCCATCTCTAGTTGCTGTGCAAGGACAGTGTCGCAGACGACGTCCCACTGACGAATCCGATCCACGGGCGCATCGCAAGGATCGATCCCCGCTTCAAAGGGAGGAATGACGACGCGCTCAATTACCGGTATATAGCAGCCCGTGTCTCTTCCGGTCCACGACATTTGGACTCTTACGCCGCCGCAAAGGAAGAGATGCGCAGACGCAAAGGCGGGGCCGTCCAGGCGCGAGGCCTTGTCGTGCGGGCAAAGGTTTGGCTGCCATCCTATGTCGATCCGCTCCAATCCCCAGGTCTGTTTGGCTTCTTCCAGTCCTGCCAACACCATGCCATCGTTATGTGGCTCCTCCTCCTCCTCCTCCTCCTCCTGGAGGGGTGCACCAGAACCGACCGCGCTTCTGGTGCGACCCTCAACAGCCGAACGTATGCAAAGCGAACCACGCTTGGTTGGCACGCCCTTGCACATGTCTCCCTTGTACAGCACGGAACCGTCGGCAGCATAGAGGGTGCCATTCCCATCGGGTCGCATTTTGGCGCAATGCATGCCACCGCGATAGATGGGCGTACCCCGTGCGTCCAGTATGGTCACGTCGTGGTGCTTCCACGATCCACACGGATAGCTGATCGAGCGGCCGTCGGCGACGCGCTTCCAGCAGAGAGATCCCCCAGGTCGCTTGCCCGTACCGTGCCAGTCCTGCACGATGACGCCCGAGCGTACATCGAGGCTCGTGGATACTGTGTCGTGAACGCTCGATTCTATATACATGCCGTTACTGCCTTTCGGGATCGTACCGCGACTCCACCGGCGCTCGGTTCCGACTGGGCGTCCTCTATCCCATGTACTGATCGTACGTATTCCGTATGTTTGGTACTGCTGTCGCTGCTGTTGCTGCTGAAAAGGCATCTTTTGCGCGAGGATCATGCCCACGCCGTGAGGCACCCACCTAGATGTGGCGCAGTCGTATACGCACTCACCGCTGTAGGTGCCTCCGGTGACGTCCTCGTAGCAAAGATGCACCTTGGAGAAACTGTTTGGAATCGTGTTCTCGTCAAAGGAGCCCACATGCGTGCTGCTCCCGCCTTGGCGTGCGCACTTGCGCGGTGCCTGTGTGGACAGCCACGCCCACCGATAGTCGCGCGCGCCAATGACCGAGGCGCAGTGGTGGGGGCACGCGTGGAGAGTGCGCGCGACAAAGCGCTCTACGATGTCCCTATGGGCGTCGACCCCATAGAGCAGCGCCGGCATGAGGGGGTGTCCCGAGGGCGGATGGGACAGGAGGCGGCCCCAGTGGGGATCGCTGTCTGCCAGCGGCGCAGCCGTCCAGGGAGTGGAGTCAAGGCCACGGCCCACATGGAGCAGGCATGCCAGGGGGTCGGCGCAGGGAGGACACGCCTCTAGGTAGAACCTCTTCCACAGAGCCTCGTCCGCAGTGAGCAGCGAGAGGCGCACGGATACGCACCCCAGGGTGGCCACGGTGCGCGGACACATGAATGCGAGCATGTGTGCCAGCACCTCGTTGGGTAGCGCGTCCATTGTTTGATTGTTTATCACCTCGTTGGTGCGCGTTCATCTGCCACTGCGAGACCTAATCGATGGGGCAAGGGCGTGCCACACAAAAGACAGTCGTGCAACAACGCCGCCCCTCTCCGCTTACTCCTGCCGTCCACGGCCGTAGGCGGCAAGAGCGATCTGGGATTGGGCAGGATTGGCTGATAGGGTTTATTGGCTGCATGACGCAAACACACCGCGGGGCGCGAGCACAAACGCGTTGGCCGCCATGTCGGGCGGGGGACCGATCGCTGCGACGCACACGCTGTATCCGGGCATGATGCGGGCCAAACAGGCCAATAGGCCGGGACCGGTGCCGCACGGTTGCGTGAGATCTATGTCTCGCATTGCGTCTGCGAGTCGTTCAACGTACCATTGGGGATTACGATGGATGGCCCTTTGCGTGGCAGGCACGACCGTGTCGGCCCACTTGTGAGGGACCACATAGGGCAGCGGCTGGCGAAAGTCTGATAAAAGAACGAGATCGGCCGAGTCGGATGGATACACCATATGTACCAGAGGGTTCACAATGTCGATCAGGGCGAGTCGTCCGTCCCGCGCGGCGCGCTCTATCATTGGGTGTAGAGACAGTGCGTCCAAGGGGGCACCGGCCGAGATGGCGTCTGCGTATACGGGCTGGCGCGCCAGCAGCAGGCGCAACGCATTGCGTTCCTTGTCCTCTCCTTGATCAAGTGCCTCCATTGTTAACGACGGGGGCACCCTCAAAAGAGACCTGTGCCATACATCATTCCCTGGTGCACCGCGATAATGTGTCTGCCGTTCCTACCCCTTTTTCCCGAACCGATCAAAAGCCACTTACAAAACAAAGAGAGAGAGAGAGAGAGGGAAAAGGGATGGCAGGACATTGTACGGGCCATCATGGTATTGGCCTTTTGAATGACATGTCGTGCCCTCTAGTTGCCGATGCGCAAGAGACGCCCAATGCATGTATATAGAATAGCACATGCTCGTCCACGCCCCTTGGGCGACTCTGCGTTCCCGCCCGTCCCTCCAGATGCACACCAATCAAGGGTACGGCATCCTCTGAAACAGGAAATGGTCCTCCTCTTGCAACAAGACATCACGCCCATAGGGGGGCGTGGAAGCAAAGGCCGCCCCCGGTACGGTGGACGCTCTGGGGACCCGCGCAAGAAAAGGGGACGGCCTAGGGTAACGTCGTCGTTGGCAGAGCGTGTACACGCGCGCGCGACAGTAAAGGGAGATCCCTCCCCAAGAGGAAATGAACCATGAACGAGACGCGGCGACCCACAGACAACGAGAGCGGGAGCAGCAACAGCAGCAGCTGTCGAGCGTGGTATGGGTGGCACTCGTGCGGTCCGACGATGGAGCCGCCATCCCCATCGGTATCGGCGAGGTCGTTTTCGCGCCCGCCGACGAGTGTCGCAGATCGGCGCGCTGTGTGGACCCCGCGTCCAACTCTGCCCCATTGGGGAGCACGGACAGCACCGACGATGTCGATGAGGAATGGGCACGATTGGTACAACGAGGACGAACAGTGGACGCGCGCCCTCGAGGGAAATCCAACCGCGCCCACAGAGCCGCGGGCGTGGAAGGTGCAGAGACGCACGCCCCACTCGGGGTCTACTTTGTGGACGAGCAGGGCCATGTCGTGGGCGAAACAGTGACCCAGACGCTCGCGCACTTGGCCCTAGGCGTGTGCCCCAACGATGACGCCTGTTCCGGTGCGACTCGCAAGGAGGCCGAGCGCTGCCTCGATGCGCGGCTCGCCGGCGATCCGGGCGCGCCCGCCATGTACTTTTCCGCCGAGAGCACGCCCGACATGATACCATGGTCAGACTATCGCGATGGCCATGTGCCGCGCCACCTCGTGCCGCCCGTGTTGATGGCCCTCCTCACGCCGGCCGATTTGCAGCGGGAGCCTGGAGCGGCTATCGCGACTACCGATGGGGCGAGTATTGCGGATCCTCACGATAGGGAGCACGTGGAGCGCGGATCTGGCCAAACTAGGGCGCGCGTGCCAGACGACGCCCCTGCCTCTTTCTGCGGCGATTTTGGCACGGCGGCAGCATCAAAGGAGCACGCGCCGACAGATGTACCTGTGCCAAACGCGATGGCTATCGCGGCCTTGTTGCACGACGAGAGCGCGGTGATCGGTGCCAGACTCGAGCAAAGCACGCCATCGGCGGGAGCCAGTGTCGGCAAACCGTTCGAAGTAGGGCCAACTCCTTTCCGGGCAGATCCCCCAGACGGCAAGCGTCAAACGCTGAGCAAAGGGTGCGCAGCGGATCAAGCGCCATCAGAGGAGGAGTCTACCGCGCCAAAAGACGTCGCCACAGGCGCGAGCACGTTTGACGAAATGGTACCGAACGCGTCCATTCCCACAGGGACGCCTACATCAAATGGTGCACCCGATGCGATTGTGTCAGAGACACCTGTTCCCGCCACCATGCCCGTGTCCATGAATGGACCCGACGACGTAGAACCGAGAGAGCAGCCTGTTTCAACGAGAGCGTCTCTATCAGAATCGATGGAGCAGCCATGTGTTTCTACGACTCGGGACATGGCTATGCCCGTGCAGGCGGTGCCAGATGTGGCGGTACCACACCACAGCCAAGTCCCCATGCGTGAGTCGGTGCCGCAGGCAGCATGCATTGAACAGGTGCATCCAGAGGCCGGCGAACCTGGACAAAACGACTGCGACGTGGAAGGCATGCGCCAACGCGTCAAGACGCTCGAGGCGCAAATCCTGGTCCTCGAACATCAGTTTCTACGATTCATGCGTCTCAAGTATGTCTGCACACGATGCAAGTGCCTCGATTCCAGGGCCATGGCCTCGCTGGAGAGCACCCTCTCCGTAAGCGAGGGTGCATCGTTACCACGCGCCCATGCGGCAGAGTCTGACGGCGACGCTCCCACAGAGTCAAAGGCACGCAGGGAGACGACCGAAAGCGCAGGCCCCTCGCTGGACGAGTCGTTTGTCGTGACCGATTGCGATTCGCCATAAACATCGAATCTCGCCGCCATTCTCTTTTCACCGCAGACTGCACTTGCACTCCCTCTCCAATTACGCAACACGCACACGACACTGGTTTCACTGCGAGGTCGTTTTCGTCACTCGTCCAATAGCCGCTCTGTTTTTCCACCTTTTGGGTGGCGCGATTGGGAAGGGGAGCGCAGCGAGGGAATAGAGTGACAACAAGCACGCTCCCGCGAAATGCAGCGTGCAAACACACACACATATACATACATACACATACAGGGCAACAAACGTGAGCCATCACAATGACCGAGATCGACCGGCGTCTCGCCCATGTCACCCCCTCTCGGAAACGTTTTCGTGATTGCCCTTTCGAACCTAATCATGCCTACCATAGACGGCACGTCGCCCCGCAAAGTCCCAAACGACCGCGTACCGACGCCGTCACGCGCGCACACCAAGGTCCTACCGACCGAGGCTTTTCTCATCGTGCGCATCTTCCTTTCCCAAACAGCAACTCTCTTCATTCTCCCTTCTTTCTCATCTTTGAAATCGCCGCCAAGAGCAAATAGGAACCGAGCACGAAACAATGGACCTGATCATGCTGCCGCTCGACTGCCTCTGGGCCATTACACAACACCTGAGTGTGCGCGACCTGGCCCTTTTAGCACAAACGTGCCGCCATGTGGCCGGCGCGATCGACGCCGAGCCCGTTTGGGCGTATCAGTACAGGGTCCACACCCGCCACGTCCAGGGGATGCGCATTCCGCGATCGCGACAGGTTCCCGTTTCGACCGACGACGACCCATCGGTGGCGTGCTCGACCCATGCATCGATCTTCTTTGCGCGATGGAAGCAGAGGCTGTGCGATGCCATGCGGCCCCTCATGGTGACCTTTTATATTATGGAGACTTCGCTCATGGCCAACGCACACTGCTGTGCCTCGGTATCGTGCGACCGCGCTTGTAGGGTGCACTCTGAAAGCATACCGCCGCCGCTGCGCGGTATGATTCTTGGACAGGCGTCTTATGCTCGCCGTCTGCGCCTGCGACGCCACGAGTGCGACTCGCGCCGCCTGGCCTGGCTGCTGGCCACACTGCTCAATGTTCCTCTCTACGGTTTCGACCTCTGGAGCGCGTTTCCCGCCGTGGACGATGACAGGGATTCCAGCGGCATGGTACGCTCTTGCTCTGTCAGGACGACCCTGATTTCTGATCGTTTGTTTCACATCATGGCTGGGTAGGATGCGGATGAGTGCGCCAAGTGTTGGCATGATCCCATGTGGGTCGCGCTAGGTGAGCGCCTCTGCAGCGCCCGATCGAGAGACACGGTGCCTGCGCCATCGATGCTCTCGCGATGGGTCCGAGCATCGCCGCTTCTGCGCGCTAACGACGGTGCAGACTTTGATCGCATGTGCGTCGCCGTCGTTATGGCGTCTGATGCGCCCCGCTACGAATCCCTCGCGCTCCATCAGTCTCTATCCATTGTGCCGAGCGAGACTACTGCGTGTTGATGTCCCTGACGTGTGACTGCGCCGCTCCTCTTTTCTCGCATCTATGCCATCATGCAGAGAAAAGGATGTATTCTACCCAAAGACTCTCTACGGTAGTTTATCCCAACTTCCCTTGTGCTGCAGGCCAAGAGACCGTGCGTGCATCCCTCCCCTCTACTGGTATCGAACGAAAGAGGAATGTACCCAAACGCAAACCGTATCCTGTTGCTGGTGATGGTTGCAGTTGTGGCCGGCGCGGCGGGCAACCCGACCGCCGTACGGGGCAATGCCAGCACAAATCACATCACCGTGTACGCCTCGATAGAGGACGACACTTGCTTCTTCTCGCCGCTCCTATTGGCCATTCCCGCTGGACAGACGCGCTACCTGTGCTGCCTCGGCTTTGTCACCCCGCTGATCCCAAAGGTGCTGGCGTCGCTGCAGACGCGCGCAGCCTCACCCTTGGGGTTTTACGAGACGTACGCCGTGGCCAGTGGCGGACCACCCCAGTGTCCGCCGGAACCGCCCCTGTTTGCCACGAAACCGACCAAACATGCAGACACCAACGTTCACATCTACCAAGAGTGGCTCGCGCCGAATGTCATGTGGTCCTTCTATTCAGGTTCGCTGGCTGTTCACTGTATCGACCCGCCGCCCGGCACTTTGGCGTGTTTGATCTGGATACAGGGACAAATCGGACCGATGTGATTGGCCGCCACCGCGCCCTATGCGCTCGTCTTGATGCGGCAGCGTGCATTTCCATGAGCGTGTCAGACAGTCATGAATAAAGGTGAACTGCAAGCAGCACATGGTAGGTTGTGGTGGCCCATGCGATTGCACCAACACACAAGATCATGGGCGAGACATACCAGATTGCGTGTTATTCCGTTGCGAGCGAATCGCGCGTCGCCGCCAATCAAACGGTTTACTCTGAGGACGTTGCCCTCGACAATCACACCACCGATACAGCGATGGACGCCCACCCGTTGGGTCGATTTGCCATGTTGCCCAACGAGGCGATCATGTCCATCTTTTGCTTTGTGCGAGCGATACCCGACGTATGCCGCCTAATGTCTGTGTGCCGCACGTTTCACGCCATGGTCGATGCTCCGTTCCTGTGGCGTGCCCTCTACCGGGCCCTCCCGAGCGCGGTCGGTGATGCGGTGCCAGACACGTGGGGCAAGGACTGGCGCTGGCTCTGGAGCGCCCCTACGGTCACAATCAATGCAGGCTGTGGTACGGGCATCGCGACCTACCGTGGGGGTTGTCTCGTCTATCACGGCGAGGTGGTTGGTGGTCAGCCTGATGGACGCGGAATTATGGTCGTGCGCCGTGACCCGCCTGTTGTGGAAGTGATTGATTCAAATCCCTGTGGCACGCCAACGCCACGTGTCATGCGCACGCGCTGGATCATAAAGGCCGGCGATCGGTTCGAGGGCATCTGGAGCAGAGGCATTCTTGCCAGAGGGCGCTGCTCTTTCACGCCCCAGACTGGCTGCCACTACGAGGGCCAATGCGAGAATGGTCGAATCCAGGGCCGGGGGCGTCTCGTTTATCCTATCGGCATCTACACAGGATCGTGGCATGAAGATGAACGCCACGGCCGCGGGATCGAGATCCACCACGACGACAGGGTCAGCTACAAAGGTGACTGGAAGTTTAACAGAACCCATGGCCACGGCACCCGCGTTTGGCTCGACGGCGGCATCTATACGGGTGACTGGTTGATTGGCGAGCGTAGCGGGCATGGCGCCATGACGCACGCTGGCGGCGATCGCTACCACGGCCAGTGGAAGTATGACAAGCGTCATGGCTATGGAATTGAGATTCGCGCCGACGGCGGTAGTTACCAGGGTGGCTGGTGGGATGGGCTGATGCATGGTCACGGCATCTGTATTTCTGCCGATGGCAGTCGCCACGAGGGCGAATACCATCGCGGCGAGCGATGCAATGTCTCTTGCGGTGGCGACATCCCCTGTGGTCCTGCAAATCAAAAAGGATGAGCCGGCACGCTGCGCGGGACTGTGGTTTCTGTCTGTTGAAACACCAACAAGAACCTGTTCTCATGAGGGGGTCCTTGGCTGCGATTGTGACAAGGTTGGTGATACACCCGTGATGCGGGAGAGTTTGTGTATTGTTCATGTATGATCCGCGATGGTCCCTCAAGGGTAGAGTAGCCCTGTCTCACAGGGTGGATGTGCGCATGGCAAAGGGAGCGAAAGCATTTCGGACGATGGGCGGACGCGGTTTGATCCCCCTTTGGCCGCTCCCCGGACCTTGCAGGTGGCGAAAAGGGGGAGCAATGTAGGTGTGAGAACATCAGCATCGTGGCTGTTGTTTCGTTTTCGGTGCCATAGACGACGGATGACTTTACCGCCAAGGCGCGCGACGCGTACATCTATGCCTATCCGATCGTGCTGATGGACGCCACGCGGAAGGCGATGGGCGCAACGGCGCCCGCCAATCGATTCATCGTGAGGCACTCGCCAGCGGGTCCCACCGACCGCACCGTTGTGAGGCCCAATGTCGACACACTCTATGCGGCGGCGTGGTTGGATCTGGCCAGTGGACCCATGGTGATGCGTGTGCCCGACAGTGGCGGACGCTACTGTGTGGTCGAGATGCTCGATGCCTACACCAACGTATTTGCAACGCTAGGTACGCGCGCACCACAGGTACGGGCGGGGGCACGAATACGTCATTGCTGGTCCGCAGTGCCCTGGTCATGCGCCGCCGACGCTCGCTCGCATCGATGCGCCGACCGACATGGCGTGGATCATTGTCAGAATACTGCCCAGGGGCCCATCCGACACAGACGCCCGCGCCATTCATGATGGTCTTGCCCTATGGGCTCTGAATGCATGGTTGAGCGGTGATCCACCGGCGCCAAATGTAGACACAACACGTAGCAAGCCGTCGGCGACCACGCCGCCCATCGTCGTCGCCGCCATGAACGACAAGGCCTTTTTCAGTGGGGCATTGCGGCTCACGATAGAAAACCCGCCACCGGAACGTGACTGTGCTGCGCCCCGCAACCTCTGCGCCGTCGCCACAGGAATCGATCGCCAACATGATAGAAACCCCTACAGTGCGGCCGTGGGCGCGTTCCAATGCATCACCGGGCACAACGAGCGCATTCCATGTGTACCCTTATTAAACGACTGGCATGTCGGGCTCTGTGGCATTGGCAACTATGGCATAAACTATCTATTGCGCGCCAAGACTGCATTCTATCTGTTGGGCGCCAACATCCCCGCCGATGCCGTCTATGTGGGTGCCTCTACCGACAGCACAGGAGATCCGCTCGACGGCGGTCACCGATATGTAATGCGCTTTGGGCCCCATTCTCTGCCACCGGCGAGGGCCTTTTGGTCGGTGACCGCGTACGACGCCGACGGCTACCTGATTCCCAATGAGGCGCAAAAGTATGCTGTAGGTAACCGCGATCCTTTGTGCCACGATCAGGATGGGACGGTGCCCCTCATTATCCAGCACCAACCGCCAGACGATTTCTGGCGCGGCAACTGGCTCCCCGCGCCTCCCGCCGGCGTTGCGTTTAACCTCACATTGCGCCTGTACTGGCCATGCGCTGCCGCCCTTGATGGCGCATGGACGCCACCGTCCATCGAGCGCCTCTCGTGTAGTGGCCAATGCCGCGCAAACAGTTTAGAATGACTCTTTCTTCATGGTGACCCTGTCGTATCGCATAAAGAGTACCGCCGTGTAGGTGGTGCCGTCTCTGTAGCAAGAATTAGGGATGCCTTTTCGTGGGCGTTATCGTCCCACTGGCCACTCGGCGTATCCCAATATACAACCGAGACCAGATAATAGGCCTGATCCGATTTTTTATTTGGTCGGAAAACCATCTCCACACATCGGAAGGGAACGGGTGCGCACAAAGGGTAAAGACAAAGGTCCTACATCCGAGCAAAGCCATGGACCTTGCAAACAGTGATCGCGACGGGACCAACAATTGGTTGCAAAAGCAGCAGTGGCAGGACATGGGCGGGGCCCACTCTTGCGTCATCGGTGCATTGTGCGCCCTTGGCGCAGTTGCAGCCACGGAATCGGATGCCCGTGAAAAGGCCCAGGCAGTCGCTGGGGCGAAAGCGGCGTTGCACAACCGCCTGGACCAACTCGAGGCCCTCCTGGCCGGTAGGGAGGATGATCACCCGGAGGAGGCCCTGGCCAAGGGCACGGCGCATGTCGCGACCGATTTCCTGCGGTTCATGCTGACGCGCTCATGGACGGCGGGCGAGATGCTGACATGGGTGCGCGACCGCTGCATGCCA
>Ga0255334_1000577_pt1 | contig 26501 bp, 25 predicted proteins | sample EtOH5_35cm_T3_12_FD_202080 | JGI IMG/M metagenome (GOLD analysis project Ga0255334, IMG submission 202080) | Sandy soil microbial communities from University of British Columbia, Vancouver, Canada - EtOH5_35cm_T3_129 | ecosystem: Engineered > Artificial ecosystem > Sand microcosm > Unclassified ... | reverse complement strand
CAGGTTGAAGAGCAGCGAGACGACCGCCAAGAGCAGCGAGTAAGGGAGTCCGATGAAGAGAAAGCCGATGTACATCATCAGCGCCAAGAGCGATGTGATCATCACCCGCCCGACGATGTAGCCGCTGAGGGCCGTATCGATGTCGTGAAGAGCGAGCTTCACATCCTTGCGATACGCACGCGGCACCATCTTCAGGACATGCTTAGGCAGCTTCTCGCCCTCCTTCAGCATGTAATACAGGATGAATGGCACCGTGGAAACGACAAACAGAAAGTTGGTGAAAGCGGACACCGAGTTGGAGAGATAATTGGTAACATAGTTGATTCCTTGATAGAGGGATTTGGCCAGGTTTTGCGTCCATTGCGTCTCGCTGGACCCGATCATCGAGAGCAGCCGGCTGTTCTGAAGCTGGTTGAGCTGGGTCTGAAAGCCGCTTACCATTTGCGGAATATTATTGATCAGGTTTAGCACCTGAGTGCGCAGAAGCGGCCAGACGATGATCGCGAGCATGGCGATGAATCCCGCCAGGATGAAATACAGGAGCAGAATGGACGCGGATCGGTTCAGCTTCCGGCTTACCAGATAATTGACGAGCGGGCGCAGCATGTAATAAAAAAAGCCCGCCAGCACAAAAGGGAGAGCCAGAATTCGGACGATCGAGACGATTGGATTGAGCAGAAAGCTGACTTTCGTGACCAAGTAGATAATGAGCAAGATGGCAATAATCTTCAATGAGTTGCGAAAAAAACGGCTCTGCAGCATCGCGGCACCCCTTATCGTATCGGCAGAGATCCACCAATTAGGCACAGGACGATTACCCGAATTGATGGCCGAATAACCTATTCCCCGCACGACCGGCAAATTCCTGCTTCCCGGCAAGATCCGCATCCATTGTTACGGAGGTTGTAGGAATTGCCGATGATGCCGTCGAAGTTAGATAAGGAGAGATTACTACCCTGTTGGAGGGATGGCTCAAATGAATTTCAATCAGTGCTTGGAAAATTACGCGGAGCTCACGGTGAAGGTCGCGCTGAACGTTCAGCCGGGGGAAACCGTATGGATCAACTGCTCCCTGCATCAACCCGAGTTCGTGCGGCTGGTTGTGCGAAAAGCCTATGAGGCCGGCGCGAAGCAGGTCCACGTGGAATGGTCGGATGATGAGGTCACCCGGATTCGCTATCAATCGGCGCCGCAGGATTCCTTCGGGGAATACCCGGAATGGCGCGCCGATGCCATTACCAAGATCGCGGCGGAAGGCGGAGCGTATCTGCTCATTGAGTCCCGCGATCCGGATCTTCTCGCCGGCACCGACCCGGCCCGATCGACCGCTTTCCAGAAGGCGGCCGGAGTCGCGCTGGCGAAATGGCGGGAATATACCTATACCGACCGGGCAACGTGGTCGATCGTAGCGGCGCCGTCCGTCGCCTGGGCCGAGAAGGTGTTCCCGGAACGACAGGGAGAAGAGGCTGTCCGCGCTCTGTGGGAAGCCATTTTCCGGGCGACCCGAGCCGATCAGGAGAATCCGGTTACGGCCTGGAAGGGCCACAATGAGGCCTTGGACAATCGCGTCCGGCAGCTCAATGCCAAGCAGTACCGGAAGCTGCATTATCGCGCGCCGGGAACCGAGCTGACGGTCGCTCTCCCCGAACGGCACGTCTGGCACGGAGGAAAGACGGTGAACGCGAAGGGCAATGCCTTCAACCCGAACGTCCCGACCGAAGAGGTGTTCGTATCGCCGCACCGGGAAGGGACGGAGGGCTGCGTGACGAGCACGAAGCCGCTCAGCTACAACGGCACGCTGATCGAGAACTTCACGCTGACCTTCAAGCAGGGGCGGGTTGTGGACTTCAAGGCGGAGAAGGGCTACGAAAGCTTGAAAGAGCTGATCGAGCTGGACGAAGGCTCCCATTACCTGGGCGAGGCGGCGCTCGTGCAGCACAATTCGCCGATCTCGAATTCCAATCTGATCTTCTTCAACACGCTCTTTGACGAGAATGCCTCCAATCACCTGGCTATCGGCCGCGCTTTCTCCACCTCGCTGGCGGACGGAGCGGATCTGTCCCCGGAGGAGCTGTCCAAGCGGGGACTGAATGACAGCCTGACGCACATCGACTTCATGATCGGCTCGGCTGAGATGGATATTGACGGCGAGCTGGCGGACGGAACGCGGGAGCCGGTTTTCCGCGGCGGCAATTGGGCCTTGAACGCGGATTGAATCGCAAACAAGCCTGCAGGTCGGCAGCGGCCGATTTGCAGGCTTGTTTGCATACCGTCAACGCCCCGTCAACCCAATGAAACGGTGCGACCTCCGGGTATCCGGCAGGGCTCTCCGGAGACCGAGATCCATACATCCAAGGAAGAAGGGTTGTACACCAAAGCCTGAGAGGCCGAGAACCGCAATTGCCGAACGGCATGGAGATAATCGACGATTTCGATATTGGTCGCGTACCACAGATCCTCCCGGCCGCCCATCATTTCGCAGAAGCTCTCGAATTCCTCCCAATTGTTGTTGCGGTCGAATTCGTAGCTGTGCCCCCATACATAGAGAAGCTGCATGGCGGGGTGAACTTGCGTCAATTCGAGGAAGCTTTTACCCAGCGTCATCATGTCGTTGTGATGGCAGGTAGGATGCCATTCCAGCCAGTTGTCCGGCAAGGTGAATTGTCCGTGGCTCTTGACGGTCCGGGAGTATTCGATTCCCAGAGCCGGAAGCAGAGCCAATACATCGGCATTGTAGGTACCATAAGGATAAGACATGCCTCTGACGGGGTAGGAGGCGAGCTCCTCGAGCGCGGACCGGTCCTGGAGAATCTGAGTCAGGACTCCTTCCCTTGGGATTCGTTCGAGGAAGGGATGGGTGCGGGTATGCACCGATACTTCATGTCCTTGGTAAAGCTCCGGCACCTCGGCGGCGGTTATATGGTTTTCATGGTCCAGGAAGCCGGAATTCAAGTGAAAGGTCCCTCTGATGCGGTGGCGGTTCATGATCTCCACCAACCGTCTGTCTTGATGCACCCCGTCATCGTAACTGAGGGTCAAAGCCTTGCTGACTCCTCCCGGAAACAAATTCAATCTCAGGTTCATTCCGCTTCTTCCTTTCGCAAGGTTTTTAAGGTATTTCCAGACATTCATAGGTTTATTCTCGATTCGGTCCGGATTTCCTGCATTCTCATGCCGCACCCCCAAAAAGTGGATCGGTATATGAAAAAGATGGAACCTTTTGCAAGGATGGATCGTCAAGTTCATGATTTCGGTTCTCTTCCATAAGGAACGGGAAGGTTTGTGCCGCGCATGCATGATCTTCCTTCTTTTGGGAGATAGATACCGAATGACTGGGCGTAGTGAGCCCGCCCACATCATAGACGCAGGAGGGCCATTTTTCCATGAGAAATACACAGAACCCGTCATTCAACCTGAACAAGCGATTCGCTCCTGCCCGATGGATCGCCTTGCCGCTCGCCGCCGCCTTACTCGCCGGAAGCCCTCTGCTGCTTCCTGCAAGCACGCAGACCGCGCATGCCGCTTCCTCCGTCTATTCCGGAGAATCGCTGCCAGAAGCCGTTCAAGCCGCGATCATCCCGAAAACCCTCGCCATGAAAATAAACGGCCAAGTGCAAGCCGTTCCCGGAGCAATCTCCATAGATGGCGAGACGACTTACGTCGCCCTGCGATTCTTAAGCGATAAGCTGGGGCTTCAGGTTTCCTGGAATCCGCAAAATCATACGGCTGCGGTGAGCGGACGGAACGTCACCATCGAGATGAAGGCGGCCGATCCGCGTCCCTATACGATCAACGGCCAGAAGCTATACGGCACGGCGCCCGTGGTTCAGAACGGAACCACCTACATTCCCTTGAGATTCTTCCTTGAGACTTTCGGATACAACGTCGATTACGGCAAGAACGAGCAGATCACGGTGTCGGCTCTTCCCGTCAACCCGCTGACGATCACCACCAAGACCATCGACGAGACGAACAGCAAGCAGGAGTTTCTGATCCAATATCCGCAGATCGCCGGCTTCGCCGACAAGGACGTTCAGAACAAAATCAACAGCTTCCTGCAAAGCGAAGTTAACAAAATGGCCGACGCGGCGCGCAAGGACTTGAAACAGGCCGAGCCGGGGGTTCCGAACGCCAAGAACAGCTTCACCGCCGATTATATCATCAAATCCAACATGAACGGCAAGCTGAGCCTGTACCTGGAATCTTATCTGTATACGGGAGGAGCGCACGGAATGCCGGCAAGAAGCGCCTACACCTTCGATCTGTCCACTGGCAAGCCGCAGACGCTTCAGGAAGCGGCATACGGCAACCCGAATTACAAGGATATCATCAATAAGGTGGTCAAGCAGAAATTCGCGGAAATGGATTCTCTTCTCTCGCCGTTCGAATCCATCGCGGATGACCAGCCGTTCTTCTTGCAGAACAACGCGATCGTCGTCTATTTCGACCCTTATCAATATACCCCATACGCCGCCGGTTTCCCCGAATTCCCGATTCCGCTCAGCCTTTTCAAGTAACCTGAATCTTCCATGATAAAGATAGAAAACGGAGGTAAGACATGGATTACATTTCACCGAAAGAAGCGGCGTTAAAGGTGAAACGGTGGCCTAAAGATACCATAGCTGCGGGCCGTCGTCATACCGTTGGCCTTCAATCTGACGGAACGGTGATTGCTGTTGGTGATAATAAATTTGGCCAGTGTGATGTAAGCGTCTGGCGCGATATTGTGGCGGTCGCGGCTGGTAATGTTCATATGGCGACGAACACGGGTAATGCTCATACAATCGGTCTTAAATCGGACGGTACGGTGGCGGCTGTGGGTTGGAATAAGCATGACCAATGTGATGTAAGCGGCTGGCACGATATTGTGGCGGTTGCTGCGGGTTGGAGTCGTACCGTCGGGCTTAGATCGAATGGCACGGTGGTGGCTGTGGGCCGAAATAATGAAGGTGAATGCAATGTAATCGGCTGGCATGATATTGTGGCGGTCGCGGCGGGTGACTGGCATACCGTCATTGTACGTGTAGGAACCACCGTCCAGATGGACGAGATCCGCATGCGGAGACAGGAGGAAGGCGCCCGTGGGCAGGAGGGAAGGGGTATCACGCAGGCGCAGAAGAGTCATGAGGACGAGAGTGGCCCCGACCGAATCGCCGCCAAGGACGATACTGTCCGGCGACACTCCGAGAGCGAGCAGACGGTGGTAGGCGTTCAGACAATCCTCATTGGCGGCGGGGTAAGGGTGTTCAGGAGCCAGCCGGTAATCGAGGCCCAGCACCCTCGTCTTGCCGGCGATTCGCATGATCATCGCGATTCATTTCCTCCTTCGTTCCGCTACGGAACCGCGCTGAACGAACATGCCGGGCGCAGCTCCTGATGTCGAGCATCGGCGGTTGAGAGGAGCATACACCCTGTAGGAGGGTACAGAGTCAAGGGTTTATTTCTCGAGAAACGCACATCTTCAACAGAAGGGGACGGCTAGGCTTCGTTTCATCTTGTTCGGAGTTCTCTAAGGGTGGCGGCGATCTCCGGATGCGGATTATCCTTGTGAATCTCCGCCTGGAGATAGTCGAGCCGCCGCTTGCGCTGCGCAAGCTCTGCAATCTGACGCTCGATCTCTGTTCTTTTCCGGTCGATGGCCTCCGTGAAACCGCCCGGTTGAATTCCTTCCGGCCCACCGGCCTTCACCAATGCTTTCTTGATCTCCCTGAGCGTAAAGCCGCAGCTCTTGGCATTCCTGATGAACTGCAGCCGTGCCAAGGCTTCATCATCGTACAGGCGATAGCCCGCTTCGCTGCGCTTTGGATGAGGAAGAAGGCCGCAGGCTTCATAATAGCGGAGGGTCTCCAGATTCACCTCGGCAAGCTCGGCCAATTGCCCGCGAAGGTATTCGGTCATCGCGCTCGCCTCCTTTGAACGATTCTTATTCCCAGCATACCGTTTTCCTTGGGAAAGGTACATCGGTGATTACGGAGCAGGGTGCAATTCCCTACCGGCGGTAACGTCAGCGGACGAAGCCCACAACTCCCGGTTCAACAGGGATCCTCCAACCACCGGCGCGGCCGCATGCCAAATTCATTTTGACATTTTGCGAGATGGAATTTATAATTACCCTAAGTAACAGTTACCCAGGGAAACAATCATATTTGAGGAGGTAAGGATATTGGAGGGCTTCTTGAGCCGGTTTTTCACGCTGTACAGACCGCTTATCACCGTGCTGAACGAGCTGCTCGGGGAGTATGAGCTTTCCTATTCCTTGTGGCAGGTCGTTTCTTATGTGGAGAGCAACGGACCTTCTATGCTCACCGATATCTCCAATTACTACAATGTGGAGAAGCCGACGATCACCCGCAGGGTCTACCGTTTGGAAGAGCTGCGGATCATCGAAGAAATCGACGGGCCGGACAGGCGCGAAAAAGTCATTCAGTTGACGGAGCAGGGGAAGGACGTCTACCGGGTCTGCCGCCGGAAGATCACGGAGCTGGAGCAGCGGATTATGGAAGGGATTCCTCCGAAGGAGCAGCATGCAACCTTCCAGACCCTGCCTAAAATCAAAAACAATATCGTACCTGTAGAGGAGAAGCAAAATGGATAGCACGAAACTATGGACCAAAGACTTTGTGATTGTCTCGATTGCGAACTTTTTTCTTTATTTCACGTTTTATCTGCTGATGTCCACTATTACCGTGTATGCGTCGGATCAATTTCATGCTTCGCCAAGCATCGCGGGCCTTGCGTCGGGGATCTTTGTCGTCGGCACCTTGATCGCGCGGCTGTTTGCGGGCCGGTCGATCGACCGCGTCGGCCGCAAGAAGATGTTGAACATCGGCTTTGTTTCCATCCTGATCGTGACGTGCATGTATTTCTTCGTGAATAATCTGGCGATCCTGCTGCTCGTTCGCTTCCTGAACGGAGCGGCGCTCGGAGTCGCCTCAACGGCGACAGGGACGATGGTGGCGCACATCATCCCGAATGAACGAAGAGGGGAGGGCACCGGCTATTATGCGCTGAGCACGACGCTGGCCGCGGCGTTCGGCCCTTATTCGGGGATGTTTCTCATCGGGCACGCCAGCTTCTCCATGAACTTTGTGCTGTGTCTCGTCCTCTTGGCGATCAGCTTTATCGCTTCTCTCTTCCTGAAGGTGCCGGAAATCGCGCCGACTCCGGATGAGCTGAGTAAAATGAAGGGATTTTCTCTCGACAACTTTTTTGAGCCCAGTGTTTTTCCGATTGCCGCGATCGGCATCTTTGTCGGGCTTGGGTATTCGAGCATTCTCAGCTTCCTGACTTCGTACACGAAAGAAATCAATTTAATGGACGTCGCCAGCTTCTTCTTCATTGTGTATGCCGCGACGATTTTGCTGAGCCGGCCCTTCACCGGTCGCCTGTTTGATCGCAAAGGCGAAAATACGGTCATGTACCCGGCGTTCCTGCTGTTCGCCGTCGGATTGTTCCTCCTGAGCCAGGCTTCTCACGGGTATTCTATTCTGCTCGCCGGCGTTTTTGTAGGGCTCGGCTACGGGACGTTCTCCTCCAGCGGCCAGGCCATCGCCATCAAAATCTCGCCGCGCCAGCGCATGGGGCTGGCCACCTCGACGTTCTTCATCTTCCTGGACGCGGGTGTGGGTGTCGGTCCGTTCCTGCTCGGGCTCCTCATTCCGCTGTCCGGTTATCGCGGGCTATATGGCATAATGAGCAGTGTTCTATTGGCCTGCACGGTTCTCTATTACTTCCTGCACGGGAGAAAGGCCGCCGAAGCGCCAAAGAGTCTGCAAGCCTGATAAAAGCGCCTCTCCCGAGAAGGGGGAGGCGCTTTTAAACGACTTCCCCTTCTGATGATGTCGGGTGGAGGCTGCTCATCTTCCTTGACTCCGCGCCGTCGAGGCGACGAGGGAGGACCACTCCTTGTGCAGCCGTTCTTCCTCCAGGTCGAGTCCGATGAGAACGAGATAAGGTTCTCCTTCATAGCGGGAGCGGCTCCATTCCGCCCGCCTGCCTGCATATTGCAGCAGCAAGGCTCCTTGCCCGCCGGAGGCGATGTAGCCTTTGGCGCGGAGCAGGGAGTTCCCCATGCCGCTGAGAAATTGCTCTAACTCCCGCTGAGAAAGCCTGCAGCCTTGAGGAAATTCCAAAGTCAGGGTGCGCACGCGGGAATAGGATGGGGAGTGCGGTCTTGCTTCCGCTGCAGGCTCAGGCTCCTTCAGCAGTGCAGGAATTGCTTCCGCCCGGGCTCCGCGCAGGGGACGCCGAACGGCGTTAGCCTCGGTGCCGCTCCGGGGCTGAATGCCGGCGAACAGCTGCTCGGGGTCGAGCAGGCTCCTGACGGTGTGGAGGAGTGGCGCCCGATCATTTAGCTTGCGGACGGTTTTGTCGATCTTGGCGAGGGTTGACGGCGGGACGAGATCCGTTTTGTTGACGAGAATTCGATCGGCTACCTCAATCTGCCTGCGCAAGGTCCTCACCAGCTCTTTGTCCGCGGAGAAGATGCTGTTGTAATCCAGCGTGTGCTCCGCGTCAAGAATCGTGACGATCTGGCGGATTCTCACTTTGCCGAGCAGACCGGGCTCGGTCAGGGCATCCGCCACTTCCTCCGGATTGGCAACGCCGGTGAGCTCAATGATCAGGAGATCCGGATGGCTTCGCAGCAATTGATCGAGGCTGGCGGCGAGCTCGCTCTTCTTGCTGCAGCATACGCAGCCGTCGAGCAGACGGGAGATGGCGGGATCTCCCTTCTCGCTGAGAATTTGTCCATCTACGTCGCGCTTGCCGAGTTCATTCATCAGAATGCCGGGACGGAGTCCCCGCGAGTTCGCTTCCTCCAAGAGCCGGAGCAGAAGCGTGGTCTTGCCGCTGCCCAGAAAGCCGCTGAGGATCAGGACGGGAGTGCTCATGTGCAGGTTCCTTTCCGACGCGATATTGTAATGATTATGAATGAATTGCACCTCGCAGCTTGTTAGCGAGAAAATCGAGAAACGTCAGTTAGGCGCAGTTTCTAACTCGCAAAGGCTCCCTAAAAAAGATATTTGTCAACCTCTGCTTTTTATGCTTTAATCTTAGAAGATAGTAAAAATTACGATTAAAGAGGACGGCTGGTCGTGGCCAAAACATCGAAGATCATGAAAGAACGCAAACGGCAGCAACTCGTCGTCCACTATGCAGCAGATGATGCTTCAGCTGGAGGAGCAGCTTCCCGGAGCCGCTCGGACGGGCAAGCGGATGACCGCCAGAGTCGCCGAGGCTTTCCGCCCTCGGTCGGATCGGCCCGAGCCGATTGACACGGCTTGCCCATGTTATGTCAATCGGACGCAGCTCTATATCGTAATATTTACACTAAAGGAAAGGAGAGGAGGGCAGCATGGAAATCGTCACAATGAAGGACGTCGTCTTCGGATACGGGGACGTCCCTTCCCTGGTGAATGCCAGCCTAGCGATCCGGCAGGGCGAATTCGTCGCGCTGACCGGCCCGAACGGCGCGTCCAAGTCGACGGCCCTGAAGCTTATGCTCGGTCTGCTCAAGCCCTGGGGCGGAACCGTTCAGCTGACCGAGCGGCATCCCGAGGGGAGGGCGCTTGAGATCGGGTATGTGCCCCAGCAGATCGCTGCGTTCAACAGCGGATTTCCGAGCACGGTGGAGGAATTTGTGCTCTCGGGCCGATACCATAGGTCGGGCTGGCTGAAGAAACTGAAGCCGGAAGATCGCCGCAAGGTCGAAGAGGGGCTGCGCCGGGTCGGCATGTGGGATTTCCGCGACCGCAGGATCGGCGAGCTGTCCGGAGGGCAGAAGCAGCGCGTCTGCATCGCCAGAACCCTCGCCCAGGAGCCGGACTTCTTCGTCCTGGATGAGCCGATCACCGGCATGGACAAGGACAGCCGGATGAGCTTCTATTCCCTGATGGAAGAGCAGGTTCGGGACAGAGGGTGCACCGTCCTGATGGTAACCCATAACCTGGAGGAAATACGCGGGAGGCTGGACCGGATCATCGAGCTTACGAAGAGGGAGGACGGAGGATGGAAATGCTGCACTACGACTTCATGCAAAGGGCATTTTGCGCCGGCGGGATGATCGCCATTCTCGCCTCCACTCTCGGAGTCTATCTGATGCTCAGGCGGCAGGCGCTCATGGCGGATATGCTCTCGCATGTTTCGCTGGCCGGCGTGGCGGCGGGAGCGCTGATCGGGTTCAACCCGACTCTGGCCGGCTTTATCACGGCCGTGCTGGGCGCCATGGCTGTCGAGTACGTGCGGCGCAGCTACAAATCGTACAGCGAGATCTCCGTCGCCATCATCATGATCGGAGGCATGTCCATCGCCGTCGTCCTGATGAGCTTGGACAAGCATCTGACCCGCAGCTTCTCCTCCTATCTGTTCGGAACGGTAGTGGCCGTTAACGGGACGGAGCTGCTGCTGCTCGCCTTCGTCACCGTGGCCGGCGGCTTGTTCTTCTTTCTTTTCCGCCGCCCGCTCTACCTGCTCGCCTTCGATGAGGAGACGGCGAGGACGGCCGGAGTTCCCGTCGACCGCCTGACCTTCGCCTTCAGCATCCTGACGGGGATGATCGTCGCCGCGGCGATGCCGATCGTCGGGGTGCTGCTGGTGTCCTCTCTGATTGTACTGCCAGCAGCGCTCGCCAACCGGCTCTCCCGCTCTTTCACCTGGGCGATCGTTCTGTCCATCGCCATCGGGTTGACCGGGGTGTTCACCGGGCTTACCGCTTCCTATCAGCTCAGCACGCCGCCGGGAGGCACCATCGCCCTCGTGTTGCTGGTCATCTGGCTGATCGGCACGGGAATCCATCGCGGGTGGCGCCATTTCGGCAAGAAGAAGACCGAGCAGGCGCAGGCGAACATGCAAGGGAGCGCGAACGCGGAAGGCAGCTGGCTTGCACCTGAACAACCGTTATGAGCCGCTTATTCCCCCAAGGAGGACTGATACCATGAATTTCATCCGCACATCCGTCGCATCTATCAAATCCGTTTTCACCGTGCTCGCCGCTTCCGCTCTCATCCTGACCGGCTGCGGCAGGTCCGCAGCGCCCGCAGCGTCTGACAGCGCATCGCCTTCGGCTTCGCTCGCGCCTGCGGCTGCCGCTTCGGTGACGGAACCGGCTTCCCCCGCTCCTGCCGAAAGTTTGAAGCTGAAGGTTGTCGCCAGCTTCTATCCGATGTATGAGTTCGCCCGGCAAGTCGGGGGCGATCACGCCGAAGTCACTGCACTGATCGGCGGAGGGGTAGAGCCGCACGAATGGGAGCCGACGCCGAAGGATGTCGCCGCCATCCAGGAGGCAGACCTGTTCCTCTACAACGGCATCGTCGAAAGCTGGGCGGACAAGGTCATCCAGAGCACGGCGAGCGGCAAGCGCACTGTGGTTCAAGCCAATTCGGGAATCACCCTGATGCAGGGAGTACAGGGAGTGCAGGAAGAGGAGGGCGAGGAGGCGGACCCGAGCGGACTTGACCCTCACGTCTGGCTGAGTCCGCTGATGGCGCAGAAGGAAGTGCAGAACATCGCCGACGCCTATGAAAAAGTCGACCCGGCCAACAAAGACGATTATCAGAAGAACGCTGACGCTTATATCGCCAAGCTCAAGGAGCTGGATGAAGCTTACAAGACTGGCCTGAAGGACTCCAAGCGCAAGGACTTCATCACCCAGCATGCGGCTTTCGCCTATTTGGCCAAGGATTACGGGCTGAAGCAGGTGCCGATTGCCGGGCTGTCTCCAGAGGAGGAGCCGTCTCCCGAGAAGATGGCGGAAATCGTCAAGTTTGCCAAGCAGAACAACGTCAAAACGATCTTTTTCGAAACGTTGGTCGACCCCAAGATTGCGGAGACCATCGCCAAGGAAATCGGGGCAAAGACGGATGTCCTCAATCCGATCGAAGGCTTGACGGCTGAGGATGCGCAGAAGGGGCTCGACTATATCGGTGTCATGAAGAACAACCTGGAGGCTCTCAAGAAAGCCTTGAACGAGTAGAACTTAAGCCGACAAAAGGAGGTGAAGACATGCGCATAACGGTTACCCTGGCTTGCATTGAATGTGGCGACCGCAACTACACGACGACGAAGAACAAAAAAACGACGCCGGAGCGTCTGGAGATGAAAAAGTACTGCCCGCGTCTGAAACGCAACACCTTGCACCGGGAGACGAGATAACCAGGAGCTCTCCGTCGTCAGACGGTTCTGCCCCTTATCCGGCTCATCGTTTGTCGGTGAAGGGGTTCTATCCGGGATCGGCCCGATTGTCAGGCCGGTTCTTTTTGCAACTATCAGAAAGCATAAAATTTCTGGATCAAAGCGAAAATCAGTGCTTGACACTCTTGGTTCAATACCTCGCGGGCGCCTTGAAAAAGTTGCTCTGAACGGCAAGGGCCGCACGAAATGGGACTCCTCCCAAGCAGTCCCGTTTCGTGCGTCTGAGACGGAAACCGATATTGAGGTAAAAATGCCCGTTATTCTGAGACCAACAAGCTTCTGCGGCCAAACAACGGTAAAAATTACCGTTAATCTACCATGGCGATATAGATTTGCCGGGAATTGCAAGAATAGCGGTAAAAACTCCCTCTATTATGGTGCTCAACAGGCTACTGGCCCAAATAGCGGTAAAAATTCCTCCTATTTCTACCAGGTGGTTACGAATAGGTCGAAGTTCCGGTTCTAGCCTTGCGCCAGGTCTGGCAGTTCCCCAAAACCTAATTTTGTGCAGGCTGATTGCGGAGTGAGAGTCTGTCGTGAGGCTGGGCTGAACGAATGTCGGGGCGGTCTGCGTGTCCGGCTTTTGTGTTGCCGATTTCGTGCAGAATATTGGTGAGGCAAGAGAGCGCTGTCAAGCACTGATTTTGCGGTGGAGCCAATTTTCTCCTATCCTTTCTGACCGTTCATCGGTAAACGCCCGACGTCATAAGGACGCCGATAGGCGTTTATCCTTGGCGCATTTATATCGCGAGCGCATGTCAGATGGCATATCTTGTCCCGGTTGTGAATAGGGTATAGGTAAAACAACACCGTCCGGCTCTAAGCCGGGGCTGGGGAGGTTTTTGCCTATGCGCACCTGGAGGATCCGGACGAGCATGCCATGGCTGCTCTTGCTCAGCCTTCTAACGGCGGCCGTTACGATCCGGCTCAGCCCGAATCACCGCGAGCTGATCATGCGGCTGCCTGGAGCGGATGCTCTGTTTACCTTTAAAACAATGCTCATCGGCATCCTCCTGGAGGCTCTGCCGTTCCTGCTGCTCGGGGTTGCGGTCTCGGCTTTCGTGCAGGCATTCGTAAGCGAGAACACGCTCCGCCGGCTCATTCCGGACCATCCTCTCGGAGGGATCGCCGCCGCTTGCTTGCTCTGCTTGCTTTTTCCGCTGTGCGAGTGCGGTATCGTGCCGATTGTGCGGCGTCTCATGGCCAAAGGCCTTCCGGTTTATATAGGGACGATCTTTCTCTTGGTGGGGCCCATTTTCAACCCGATCGTCTACGCCGCAACCATGACGGCATTTCGCGTGAATCCGAACATGGGGTATTTGCGGATGGGATTTGGACTTTTCACCGGATGCTTAGTTTCATTAATCATATATGCCATTAAATTTAAATCTCCTCTTAAGCTCACCCGCGCTCAGATGTTGACCGGCAATCCGGACGGGGAGGAGCTTGCGGATCGGCCGCTTTCCTTGAACGAGCGGGCAGCTCAGGGAATCACGCACGCGGGGCATGAGTTTTTCGAAATGGGCAAATACTTGCTGCTCGGCTCCGTATTGACGGCGGCGATCCAGACCGGCATCCCCCGCACGGTCATGGCTGGAATCGGGCACAACCCGCTCACCTCAAGTTTGCTGATGATGGGCTTGGCCTATGTGATGTCGCTCTGCTCGACCTCAGACGCTTTCGTTGCCGCTTCCTTCGCCGGGACGATCCCTGCCAGCGCCTTGCTCGCTTTTCTGGTGCTCGGCCCGATGCTGGATTTCAAGAGCACTCTCATGATGCTGTCGGTGTTCCGCACGAAATTTGTCTTGCTGCTGGCGGCGCTCATCATCCTTACTGTCTTCAGCGGAGCTATGCTGATCCACGGCTTTGGCCCCGCATTCGGCTGGACGTGAGGAGGCCGGAATGAGAGACGAGAAGCGTTCAATCGACCTTGCGGCGGAAGAGGGCAGCGCGGAACGCCGCATGGCCCGCCATTACTGGTTTCGCGCCGGCGTGCTGCTGATCTATTCGGGATATATCCATCACCTGGTGCTGAGCGGCTACCTGTTCCACTATGTCGCTCCCCGCATGGAGGTCTACGTCAAGCTGGCCTCAATCGGCTTGATTATGGCCGCGGGCGCGCAAGTCTGGATGGCGCTCGGCGGCAACCGCAGCAAGCGCCTGTCCTGCGAGTGCTGCGAGCCGGACCCGGCGGCAGGCGGATTTCGTTCGTCTACGCTGCTATACGCGCTGTTGCTTCTGCCGATCGTATACGGCTTTCTTCTGCCGAACGGCATGACCGGCAGTGAACTGGCCGGAGTGAAGGGCTTTTCGCTCAGCGGACCGAGCGGTTCATCTGCGCCGACAGTCGCCAGCGGCAATGCCTCCTCCGATTCTGCTGGGAATCCGGGAGCGAGAAAAGCAGCGCAGGGGTCCGGGGCGGATGTGCAGGATGATTTTGCCGCAGACGGCTACAATGAGGATTTTGCCAAACTGGCCAAGCGCCTCTATGCCAAGAGCACGATTGTGGTTCCGGAGGAAGGGTACCTGGAAGTGCTGCGCTCCATCGACCTGTACCTTGACCGGTTCGTCGGCAAGCGCCTGACGGTGAGCGGCTTCGTCTACCGGGAAAAAGGGATGCAGCCGAACGAATTCGCCGTGACGCGGCTGGTCATGTCCTGCTGTGCGGCGGATGCATCCTCCTATGGCGTGCTTGTTCGGATGCCGAACGCTGCAGACCTCCTGCAGGATACATGGATAACGGTGAGCGGCGCCATCGGCAAAGGGAGCTTTGCAGGAACGCCGATCATGACGTTGAATGCGGACAGCGTCAAACGAGCCGCGGCTCCCGCGAATCCCTATGTCTACCTGTACGCCGGTGACTACGAGGAACTTGCGCAGTGAAAAGAGTCCCGCGCAGGTCCCAAGCGGCAAACGGCGCACGCTAGATAGAATCCCCCGCGGTACACTCGAATGAGGCCTTATGCAACCATGAGGCGGTGAGTGAAGCCGGAGGGGGATTCTTCGGAGCTGCGCCTAAATAACGTACCGAGATTTTCTCGCTGACTGCCCGATTTGTGCACGATCTTCTTGTGCTCTTCCGGCATATTATTTCAGCGCAGCTCCTTCGTGTTCAGGCTAATCTGAGGATTGAGGCTCTATACCCATGCCTCAAAAGCTGCGGTATACATACGGGTTCTTGGGAGCGTCCATGCGGCTCCAGGAGGTGGCCTCAAGAACCGGCAGCGTCTGCTTGAACGGCTGGTAGAGCTCGGAAGACAGCGTGCCGGTAACATGGACCCAGTCGTCGTCCTTGAGCACCGTTCCCTTGGGAAAATCGACCAGCATACCGAACACGCCCGAATCGGCGGCGCAGTGAATGAAGCCGAAGCGGAAGACAAAATAATGGTTGCCCTCGACCTGCTCTCCCTTGTAAGCGAAGCCGTCGAACGAAACGGTCTTGCCCATGAATTCCCCCGGAAAGTTATAGAGAACTTCCATCCCCTTGAGGTAATCCTCGTCTGTCAGGTGAATTTCCGACTTGCCCGCGAACTCGGTCAGCTCTTTCTTTTTCAGCTTGTCGTAACCGTCCTTGCCGTAGAAAATGCTCGTATCGGGCCGCAGAAACTGGTGATTGCCGGGGTTGTTCGCCGAGGTGTCCAGATTCGGAAAGGAAAAGCCCTTGGCTTTGACGAAGCTGGAATCAAGGGTTTGGACGGGCAGGAAGATGCCGGTGTAGATAGGGAAGCAAAGAATCAAATAAGTGAAGGCGCGCTGCAGCCGGGTGGTATTGCCGTGGGAGTGGCCGTCGTGACCGTGATCATGATCATGACCGTGACTGTGATGGATAGGATCGTGATCATGTGCATGATCGTGCTGCGCAATCCGATCCTCGCGCTCCCGATAGGCATGATCCTCATGGCCGTGATGATGCGCGCGATGGTTATCAAGCTCCGCATGGATACCGGAGCGGTTGTGCAGCTCCTTGGAATCGGGCAGACCGGGTGCCCCGAGCACCTCGCCGACCTCCCGTTCCGCGGCTTTCGCTTCCTTGCGTTTTTCCTCCGCCCGCTCCTCCCGGAACACCCGGATAAACTCGACGACGCAGAGCAGAGACAGGATGCTGATGGTCATCACGGACAGATAGGAATAGCGTGTATTGATGTACATGTTGAGATTGCCTTCAACGCGGATGTAGACGAACATCATGATGAAGCCGAGCATGATCACAAACCGTTTCATCCGAACAACCTCCCAACGACCAGGGAACCGATCAGCGTGAATATCGTGACGAAACCGATCAAAGCGAAGACGAAGCGCTTGTGGAAGGTGCCGAGCAGCATCAGTGTATTCTTGATGTCAATCATCGGGCCGAAGACGAGGAACGCCGACAGCGGTCCGACCGAGAAGGTGCTGCGGAAGGAAGAAGCGATGAAGGCGTCCGCTTCGGAGCAGAGCGACATAATAAAAGCGAGAGCAATCATGATCAGGCTCGCCATGAGTGGCGTGTTTCCCAGCTTCATCAGGTAGGACGTCGGGATGAAGGTCTGCATCGAGGCGGCGATGAAGGCGCCGATCACGAGGTATTTGCCGACCGAGAAGAATTCGTCGATGCCATGCAGGCACACCTGGTAGAGCTGGTCCAGGATGCGGCGAGCCTTTACGCCGGCCGGCAGCTTCGGCGCCTTCGCTTCCTCCTGCACGGCAGGATCGATGGTGCAAGCCGTTTCCGATTCGGCGGAAATGCCCGCCTCGCTCTCGGCGGAAGAAGCCCTCCGGCTTCCCTGGAAAGTATACTCCTTTAGCGGCATCTCCGGAAAAAGCAGGCTGAGGATGATCGACACGCAGACCGCCACCACGAACGCCATGCCGCAGCGGATGAACACCATTTTCCAGTCGTTGCCGAAGGCGATATAGGTAGCGAAAAGAACGATCGGGTTGATGATGGGACCGGTGAGCATGAAGCCGATGCCGGCCTGAAGCGGAACCCCCTTGTTGAGCAGCCGCTTGGTGATCGGAACGATGCCGCATTCGCAGGAGGGGAAGAACACGCCGATGCTGGCTCCTAGCAAGGTGGACAAGATGCGGTTCTTGGGCATGATGCGGGCAATCCAGCGCTCGGAGATGAACGACTGGATGATGCCGGAGATCAGCACGCCGACCAGAACGAAGGGGATAGCTTCCATGATCATGCTGAGGAAGATCGTATTTAGCTGATAGAAGGCTTTCACGGGCGCCACCTGCCAATCGATAGGAATAAGCACTCTCTACTATACTCCGATTTTGTCCGTGAGCAACTTGTATCCGGCTGCAGCAAGGGCTCCGGTCGGACAGAACGGTCCGGAATCCTGTGGTAATCCTGTGGGCAATGCGCTTGACGCCTGATGCGCCAATTATTACTATAGACTTCATTACCAAGAGAACTTTGTCAGGAAATTGCATGAATTCGGAAGCAAATCGAACGCAGGAGGATCAGAGATGAATGCCATTGCCAAGCGAGTGCAGGATTTGGAAGGGTTTTTGCCGGAGCGGACGGCGCGTCCCGATCTGGATGAATTCTGGGAGAATACCATTCGCGAGGATGCCGAAGCCGAGTGGAGCAGCGAGAGGCGGAGAGTGGAGTCTCCGCTGCTGGGAACCGCTGTTTACGATACGGTGTACACCGGATATGCAGGAACGCCCATTCACGGATGGCTGCTGCTGCCGGAGCAATCGTTTCGCCGGCCGCTCCCCTGCATCGTTCTTTACCACGGCTACACCGGTTCGCGCGAGCTGCCCGAGCATCACGCCGCATGGCTGATGATGGGATATGCAGTGTTCGCGATGGACGTGCGCGGGCAAGGGGGCGCGACCGGCAATACGCTCGGTCAGACGAACGGGATGGCCAAGGGCTGGGTCACGCAGAATCTGCACGACAAGGATTCATATTACTACAAAGCCATCACGGTCGACGCGGTGCGCGCGGTGCGCTTTGTCCGGGAACAGCCGGAGCTTGATCCCGCGCGGATCGTCGTCATGGGCACGAGCCAAGGGGGCGGCTTGACGCTGATGGTCAGCGCGCTCGTGCCGCGGCTCATCTGCGCCTCGGTTGCTTCCTTGCCGAATATGTGCCATCTGGACTTCGGCATCCTGAATTCCGCCGGCTCCATCACGGAAGCGGCCGACTATGTCGCCAGGCATCCCGAACAGCTCGACTCCGTGCTCGCCACCCTCAGCTACTTCGATGCGATGAATCTCGCTCACCGCATCGTGAAGCCTCTCCTCTGCACCGCGGGACTCAAAGACCCGGTCTGTCTGCCGGAGACGATCTACGCGGCTTACAACCGGATTTCCGATGCGCCCAAGGAGATGATCGTGTACCCGTTCAACGGGCACTGGACAGGCCCCGACCATATGCGCCGAGCCAACGCATTCATCCGCAAGCAGCTTGAGGCGAACGGCGGGATGGGATGAAACAAAGAGGAATTCTTCTCGTCCTGACCGCGGCTGCCCTCTGGGGCATATCGGGTTCGGTTGCCCAGTACCTGTTCCAACAGAAGGGATTCGCGCCGGATTGGCTGGTGGATGTGCGCCTGCTTGCGGCGGGCGCGGGCATGCTGCTGATCACCTCGCTCAGAGGCTCCGGGAAACGAGTACTGGCGATCTGGAGATCGCCCCGGGATGTCGGGGAGCTGCTGCTGTTCAGCCTCCTAGGGATGCTGGCGGTGCAATATACGTATTTCACCGCCATCCGCCACTCCAATGCGGCGACAGCCACGGTGCTGCAGTATCTGGCCCCCGCATTGATCTGCTGCTATACGGCGCTGCGCAGGCGAAGGCTTCCTTCCCCCCGGGAATGGATGGGAGTCGGCCTTTCCTTTGCCGGCATTCTGCTGCTCGCCACTCACGGCCGAATCGGGTCGCTTGCCATTACGCCGGCTGCCTTCCTGTGGGGGCTGGGATCCGCCGTCGCGCTCGGCTTTTACACCATCCAGCCGACACGCCTGCTGCGGGAGTGGGGCTCGGCCATGATCGTCGGCTGGGGAAATGCTGATCGGCGGGCTGGCCCTCAGCTTCGTCAAGCCGCCTTGGAGCTTCAGCGGACAATGGGATGCGGGGGCTGCACTCGGGACCTTTTTCATCGTGCTGTTCGGTACTTTGATCGCTTTTTATTGTTACATGGAAAGTCTGAAGCATCTGGATGCGGCGGAAGCCAGCATTCTCTCTTGTCTGGAGCCGCTGACTTCGGCCTTGCTCGCGGTAATCTGGCTCAAGACGTTGTTCGGACCGTTCGATTGGCTAGGAGCCGCCTGCATCGTCGGAACGGTCATCCTGCTGTCTGTTCGCCGGGAATCCGGAGGGATGAAGGCGAGCGAAACGGAGCATTCTTTATCAAATGAAAAGGCGGGGTGACGGATCGTGAATCCCATCCAGTTGGTACATACAGAAGTGCAGCGAGGCATTCTCGCTTGCCGCGCCGCTTCGGCGGATGAAACCGGCTTGTCCGAGTTGATGCTGAACACGGCCCGCTGGCTGAAGAGCACCGGTTCAACCCAGTGGAACAAGCTCTTGACTGGCGAGGACGATCACCGGATGCCGGATGCGATCGCACGGGGAGATGTATACGGTTTTCGCGAGTCGAACCGGGAGGAATGGGCCGGCTTGGTGATCCTGCAGTGGAACCCGAGCGAATGGGATCACCGGCTCTGGGGCAATGAAGACGGCCGAATTGAGCAGGCCGTGTACATCCACCGGTTGATCGTTAACCGCGATTACTCGGGAAGGGGACTCGGTTCGGCGATTCTGAAATGGACCGAGATAGGAGTACGGTACCCCGGCAAGGAATTTCTGCGGCTCGATTGCATCGGCAGCAATGCCGTATTGAACCGGTTCTATCCTTCCTGCGGCTTTCAATATCGCAGGGAATCGCAAGGCTTCAGCCTTTATGACAAGTCGCTGCGAGCGTCTTCTCTTGTATAGGCGGATATGGGAGAAGGAATCCATACCTTTGCAATGAAGAGAGTCACTGGAGCAAACATCCATTCGTTCATGAAGGAAACTCTACATGGAAGTGTAGAAGTGCGAATCCCAAGCTCACATGAAAACCCTGGGAGATTCGCACCTCTTGCGTGACAAGGGATTTCGCGATATTTTAGATAGTAGGAAGGCTCCCGTGGCACGTTTTTTCGGGGATTCGCACTTTTAGGCCTGCGAGCCCTTGTTGTACAAGGGCTTGCAGTGGCCGCTGTCGCACCTCGCAAGAGGTGCGTGGATTGAAACTCCAGACGACACGTTAAACGGATGGTAAGCCGTTGTCGCACCTCGCAAGAGGTGCGTGGATTGAAACAACGATCCGAAACCCATCCCGATGGAACGGGACAGTCGCACCTCGCAAGAGGTGCGTGGATTGAAACAAGCGGTATATCGAAGAAACAGAAATTCCAATCAGTCGCACCTCGCAAGAGGTGCGTGGATTGAAACCGGGGCGCTTGGCACACGGCCCGATCCGTCCCTGGTCGCACCTCGCAAGAGGTGCGTGGATTGAAACGATTGGAATCCGGCGATGGTTTCAGGATGATATGTCGCACCTCGCAAGAGGTGCGTGGATTGAAACATCCTCATCCCGTTTCTCGGGCTTGTTGGCTTGCGTCGCACCTCGCAAGAGGTGCGTGGATTGAAACCTCTCGCGCCTTAGCTTCGTCGGCTATCCGTTGCAGTCGCACCTCGCAAGAGGTGCGTGGATTGAAACCTTTGGAAGAGCCGTGCCGTACCGAGTGCCGCCGGTAGTCGCACCTCGCATGAGGTGCGTGGATTGAAACTCAGCGGATATGCGCATCCGCTGTATGACAGCCGTGTCGCACCTCGCATGAGGTGCGTGGATTGAAACCTCGCCACTACGCATTCACCGCCCGTTTGACCTTCGGTCGCACCTCGCAAGAGGTTCGTGGATTGAAACGGCGGAGGCAACTGTCTCCAAGCGCTGAACGACGTCGCACCTCGCAAGAGGTGCGTGGATTGAAACTAAAGAAGGTTTGCGACCATCCTATCAAGCTCTTCGTCGCACCTCGCAGAGGTGCGTGGATTGAAACCAGTCTGTCTGCTCGGTATGGTGGCACGCTCGCTTGGTGGCGATAATGCCGACCAATTTGCCTGACAATCAAACAAGACCGTCCGGAAAATCGACCGGACGGTCTTGTTTGTGAGTATGCCGGGGATGCTGTTTCTTATTGGCGCAAGGTCTTGAGCGCGCCGCTCCAGGCTAACACCTGATCAAGTATCGCGTTGACGTTGGTCAAATGCATGTCGGCGGGCTTGAATACCGAGAAGTTCTCGAAGTCGGTGAACAGCGACAATGCGGCGTGGACGCGGACATCTGCAATCGACAGCTCGCCGAGAATGCCGCGCAGGTGTTCCGCAGCGCGGGCGCCGCCGACGGAGCCGTAGCTGACTATGCCGGCCGCCTTGTTGTTCCAGGTTTCGCGGGCGTAATCGAGAGCGTTCTTGAGCGAGGCGCTGATGCTGTGGTTGTATTCCTGAACGATGAAGACGAAGCCATCAAGGCTGGCCAGCTTGGCGTTCCAGGCAGCAGCTTGTTCGGAGGCGTCCGCTTCGCCGAGCAGAGGCAGCTTGTACTCTGCAATATCCACGATCTCATAGTTGGCGTCGTTGCGCTCATCCGCGATCTTCTTCACCCATTCGCCGACCTGCGGGCTAAGCCGCCCTTCCCGAGTGCTTCCCAGGATGATGCCAATATTCAATTTCGTCATGATTCTTCCTCCCTCGATATAATAAGACGCTAATAAAAAGTAATTAACTTAGCAATTTTCATTATAACACTCTCCGCAGGAATATCAACTGTTTTTGAACGCTTGTCCAGGCTTACTGTGCTAAGTCTTTGATTGGATCAATGATGCATTCGGATTTTCGGACATCATGACAGAGGACTCATCGAAGCTTGGAGGCGATTACCACGGTAAAGATAGTAAAGACGAAAAAAAACGTTCGTTAATAACACAGTGGCTGCGACGGACGTAAAAATGATAATTCTAAGGGGTAGATACAGCATCGGGCAGGCAAGCCTTTTAATTAAGAATGCAAGGGCCAATAAAGAAGCAACCATGGTATAATGATTTTTAAAAAGCGGTGTTTACATCAGAAATATGGAGCAGCAGATTGAACAGATTGACTGCTTATGTGTATGGAGGGAATGCCGCTTACGGAAAGTGACAAAGACATGATCAGGCGTTGTGCTTGAAAAATCGAATTTGTTCATAGATCAGTGAAAGCTGCATGACTTCTCGATAGAAGAGCTTATCGAACTGGTGGCAGGGACAGTCAGGATAAGCAAAAACGTCCGAGCATAGGTATCGTCAGACTTTAACAGAGATGAATTGGCCTTGAGCAAAGTCGCACCCTGCAAGAGATGCGTGGATTGAAACTGTGAAAATCCCCACCTTTTCATCTGGATTTGGTAAACTATAGACGAAAACGGACGAACGGAGGCGGAGTATGGAGTGGAAAGAAGTGGTTGAGCGGCGCTACAGCGTTCGATCCTAAGACAAGACGATGCCGGTGGAAAAGGAAAAGCTGGAGCGGGTGCTGAAAGCCGCCGTCCTCGCTCCGACAGCGGCGAACCGGCAGCCCTTTCGGGTGTACGTGATCGCGACGAAAGGACGAGTAGAGGCGCTGAAAGCTATCTATCCTCGGGAATGGTTCACCGAAGCGCCCTATGTGCTGGCCGTATGCTCCACACCGAATGCGGCCTGGGTCCATCGCGCCGGCAAAAATTACAGCGACGTCGACGCAGCCATCGTGATGGACCATCTCGTGCTGGCCGCGACCGCCGAGGGGCTCGGCACCTGCTGGGTGGCCGCCTTCGATATCGAAGCGGCGCACAGCCTGCTCGGGCTGGACAGCGGCCTGGAGCCGATCGCCTTCACGCCGCTCGGCTATGCGAGAGGGGAACAGCCCAAGCGGACGCGCAAGCAGGTGGACGAGCTTGTGGTCTGGCTCGACGATGCGGAAGGGGGGACCCGGTGATGTCCGCTTTTCGTGAGATTGCTCCGCTTGAACTGACCGACAACGTCTTCCGCCTGATCGAGCAGGATTGGATGCTGGTCACCGCCGGCAACAGGCAGAGCTGCAATGCGATGACGGCCAGCTGGGGCGGCTTCGGCATTCTCTGGCACCGCCCGGTCGCTTATTGCGTCGTGCGGCCCACCCGGCTGACCTATGAGCTTCTGGAGGCGTGGGAGACTTTCACCCTGTCCTTTTTCCCGGAACAATACCGCAGCGCTCTGGAAATCTGCGGCAGCCGCTCGGGCAGGGACGGCGACAAGTTCGCCGAGGCCCGCATCACTCCCATCGAAGACCGGCCCGGACTCGTCTACTTCGAAGAAGCCAGGCTGGTGCTGGAATGCCGCAAGGTATACATCCATGACTTGAATCCGGACGGATTCATGGATCCTTCCCTCGCCGATTTCTATCCGAACCGGGATTACCACCGCATGTACATCGGGGAGATCACTCGCTGCCTGGCGAAAGTGGAGCAAGCCGGCTGATCGCTCCCCGCGCCCGAGCCGCTTTTTCATCCTGCAAACAGCCTGCCTTCCGTGCCTGTGGAAGGTTTTTTTCATGTAACGGCGGCGGCAATTGCGGTATACTGGGAGGGGCCGACGCGGTCTGATATCATAGCAAAGAAGGTTCAGCATGAGCTTGCTCGTCAAGGATTCCGCTTTTTACAAACGCTTCTTCTCACTCACATTCATGATCGGAGCGCAAAACCTCATCTCGCTAAGCGTCGGCTTATCGGATAATATGATGCTGGGTTCCTATAGCGAACCGGCTCTGTCCGGCGTGGCGCTGGCGAATCAGATTCAATTTCTCCTGCAGATGCTGGTCATGGGGGCGGCGGAGGGAGTGATCATTCTCTCCTCGCGTTTCTGGGGGGCGGGGGACCTCGCTTCCGTGCGCAAGGCTTCCAGCATCGGCATGCGCATCGCGCTGGCGGTGGCGCTCGTCCTCGGGCTGGTGGTGTTCGCGTTTCCGCACGGAACGCTGTCCCTGTTCACGAACGGGAGCGCGGCCGTAATGGAGGGGGCGAAATATCTGAGGATCATCTGCTTCTCTTACCTGTTCTTCGCCGCGACCAACATTCTGCTAGCCTCCCTGCGCAGCGTTGAGATCGTCCGCATCGGATTCTTCGTCTCCTTGTCGACCTTGATCATCAACGTCTGCCTGAACTATCTATTGATCTACGGACATTTCGGGTTTCCCCAGCTGGGAGTGCGCGGTTCTGCGTTGGCGACGCTCACGGCCCGCATCATCGAATTAGCCATCGTCCTCTTTTTCCTGAAAAGGTACGACACCCGCATCCGGCTGCGGGCCAGGGATTATCTGTCCTTAGACATGAAGCTGGTCAAGCAGTACATCCGCGTAGGCTCGCCGATCCTGTTCTCCAACGCTCTGTGGGGGATCGCGATGGCTGCGCAGACTTCCATTCTCGGCCATATGGGAGAAGCAGCCATCGCCGCGAACAGCATTGCCACGACCATTTTTCAGATGGTGACGGTTGTGACCTACGCTTCGGCCAGCGCAACGGCAGTGGTGATCGGCAAGACGATCGGGGAAGGGAAGCCAGAGCTCGTCAAAGCGTATGCGAAGACTTTGCAGGTTTTGTACCTGGTCATCGGTTTGGTAACGGGGTTTATTCTTTATGCCATTAAAAATCAAGTAATTGGCTTTTACACGGTTACGCCGGAAGCCAAATCGCTTGCGCTGCAGTTCATGAGCGTCCTGTCGGTCACCGCCGTCGGAACGGCCTATCAGATGCCGGTGCTGACCGGGATCGTGCGCAGCGGCGGGGATACCCGCTTCGTGCTGTACAACGATTTCATTTTCATGTGGCTGATCGTGCTTCCGGCGTCGGCTCTCAGCGCGTTCGCATGGGGGCTATCCCCGGTGGCGGTTTTCATCTGCCTCAAGTCGGACCAGATTCTCAAGTGCTTCGTCGCGGTCGTGAAGGTGAACCGGTTCCGCTGGATCCGCAGCTTCGACAAGGTGGGAGTTGCCGAGTAGGCGGATTGTCGATGGCTACATAATAATAATTATGTAAAGTGCAGCCAGTCGACTCCGAAAAATAGCTACCTGGATATCCGCACGAACCAGGGGGTGGATGCCGCCGAATATCCGGATTCCGGTAAAGTCAACATCATGCTTCCGGATCAGCAAGGAGTCTTTGAACGCTCAGCCAAGGTGGATTATTACCTGGGGGAGGACCGGGTGAAGGAAAAATGGCAAGCCGCCGGGCGCAACGAGTGACCCGGCTGATCGCCGCGGCTTTCATGCGCAGGAATTAATTGGTTGTTTAGTCAGGAGAATAGTTCCGTTTCGGACAGCCGCTTTCCTTGCCGGAGATGTTCCCGGATGGCGAGGAGGGCGGCGTCCGCTTGTTTCAGGCGGGTCAGCAGCCGGGCCTCTTCCTCGCTCGTCTGCAGTACTTGCACCATGCCGCCGCCGCTCAGCGTGATGCGCCGGTTGGCGCTAAGCGCAAGCAGCGGATCATGGGTGGCCATCAGCACAATCTTGCCGCTCTGCACCAGCATCCCGAGCGCCTCGTCGCGATAGATGCCCGCGTTCTCCAGCTCATCGATCAGCACGATCGGACTGTCGGACAAGAGGGCGGTATCGGCGATCATCAAAGCCCGGGATTGTCCCCCGCTGAGCGAGGTGAGCGGGGAAGAAGGGGCGAGCGGCTCACCCGTCAGCCGGTTTGCCCGTTCGACCACCTCCCCGATCCATCCCTTCTCATTCCTCTTGGCACTGTCCGCTTGTCCTGCCTCCCGGCATTCCGCATGCATGGCGATGAATTCCTCGACCGTGGCGTCCATGACGAAGTTCATGTTTTGCGACAGCTGGGCGATCAGCCGCCCCCCTTCGGCGAAGCGGATCTCCGCAGCGGGAGGAGCGCCGTTCAGCAGAATCCGCCTGCCGCTCGGCGTATCGCATTGCGCCAAATATTCGATGTCGGCCAGCAGTCGGCTCTTGCCGGAGCCGGTCGGTCCGACGACGGCAAACGTGTCCCCGGGGTACAAGGTCAGCTCCACAACCTCCGGCTGCCCGTTCTTGAAGCGGCCGCCCTTGATGGTGATCGACCTAATCGTTTCGGTCATTGGCGCCGTCCTCCTTGCCGGAGCGGGGTGGGCCCGGAATCGCAATGTGCTTCACGTTGCCCATCTGGTAATCGCCGCCGATTCTCGTCTCGCCCAGGCAGTAGGAGCAGACGGCGGCCGGCATGGAGAAACGCAGGCGGCGGCCGTGCAGGCTCTCGACCTCGTCGCCTTGCTCGAACAGCC